>OLRK01001122.1_pt1 | contig 24706 bp, 23 predicted proteins | sample 1672911 | NCBI WGS metagenome assembly OLRK01 (sample SAMEA3136736, study PRJEB25190) | human gut metagenome | biome: human gut; feature: human-associated habitat; material: faeces | place: Austria | collected 2013 | reverse complement strand
TTGTCCAGGGTTCGAGTCCCTGAAGGCGCAGGAAAAAGCACTGTTTTTGACGTTTCGGGCGTCGGGGACGGTGTTTTTATTTTGCAACGGCACATGAATGTGGTAAAATATCCTAAAAGCCCAAGCTTATTATATTACGTTATATTACTGGAAAGAGAGGAATGATAATATGAAAGGCTATCTGGTAGCAACCTGGAAAATGGCTTTTGAAAGCATCCAAAAAGGCCAGAATTTATTAAAAGAAGGCGCGACCATTCATAAGGCGGTGATCGAGGCTGTAAAAACGGTGGAAAACAATCCGCTGTATCATTCCGTGGGATACGGAGCTTTGCCAAACTGTGATGGGGAAGTGGAACTGGACGCGGCCTATATGGACGGCGATACCCTGGGATTTGGTGGTGTCATGGGGGTAAAAAACATAAAAAACCCCATCGAAGTCGCCTATGATCTGTGCCATTATAAAAGAAATTCCCTTCTGACCGCAGGAGGCGCGGAGGAATATGCGAGAAAGCGCGGATACGAGTTTTCAGATATGCTTACAGATGAAACGAAAATGAGATACGAGGAGCAGCCAAAAAATATCGACATGGAACAGCTAGAGGCCTATGGCGGGCACGATACCGTATGTATTATAGGAAATAACGGCAGTTCCATCGCTTGCGGTGTGTCCACTTCCGGACTGTTTATGAAACTGCCTGGACGTGTGGGAGACAGCCCCCTGATCGGGTCCGGCTGTTATGCTGATTCTGAGATTGGCGCCGCAGCTGCTACCGGAGTCGGGGAAGATATTATGAAAGGCTGCCTCTCCTTTGCGATCGTTGAGAAACTAAAACACCAGGTTCCGGTCCAGCAGGCCTGCGAAGATGTATTGAACGAACACATCGCCAGGTTAAACCGTTCCGGTCATTGCCCTGGCAGCATCTCGGTAATTGCTATGGACATGGATCACAATATTGGAGCTACCACAAACCAAAACGCCTTCCCCTTCGTTGTTGGGGATATGGAAGGAAACACCGTTCTTTATATAGCGATAAATGAAGATAACAAAATGTCTGTCATCCGTCCTACCCAGGCCTGGATTGACGCTTATGAAGGGGATTAAACACAGGAAAATTGCGGTTTCCAAAGCCATTTTCATCGGTTCCATCCAAGCTCCTATTCTGAAATTTTACCAATCCCAGGGGACAGAGCCTGACCTTTACGGCTCTGTCCCCTGTCTGCATGGCGCTGCCGTCTCACGCACATGAGACAGAACTGGCGGAAATATTCTAAGGGTATCCGAAAAAAATTGAAAAAATCATCTTTGGAAATCCACTTTGTCCGTTTATCGCCTTGCCAACACTTCATGAAACTGTTATAATGGGAACCAACAAATCACCATTGCCCAATCGGGCCCATCTCTGGAGCATTCGCTCTTTTCAGGTATTTCACCTGCGATTCAGCAAGAGAAATCCCCTTTTCGGCCAAAGATTTGGACTACATTTTATTTCACAGGAGGAGATTGCCTATGACACAAAACCTGGAACAACTGATTCTTGAAAAACTCAGCTCCATCGACAACCATCTGAATCATTTTGATCAGCAATTTGATCAGATTAATATTCAGCTGGAGGTGCTGGATCGCCGGATGGGTGCTTTGGAAACGCGTATGGATTCTCTGGAAACACGTATGGATTCCCTGGAAACGCGTATGGATTCTCTGGAAACGCGCATGGATTCCTTGGAAACGCGTATGGACTCCCTAGAGATGCGTATGAATTCTCTGGAAACCCAGGTGGAAAACCTCACCGCCAGAGTCTCCTCCTTAGAAACTCAGATGGAGACACTCACCGTCAGAGTCTCCTCTCTGGAAACTCAGATGGAAAACCTCACTGCCAGGGTTTCTTCCCTGGAATCGCAGGTGGAGACCCTCACCGCCACGGTACACTCCCTGGAACTCCGGGTCGACACGCTGGAGGGGGATTCTCTGTCTCTCCAGGCAGATACCCGTTCCCTCAAAACCATGACGGCGTCCCTGCAAACCAACGTCAGTTCTCTGGAGACCCACTTTGGTTCCCTGAACCTCAAGGTAGAATCTTTAGAGGTCTCTATAGAAACATTCCGTCTGGACGCAAAAGTTTCCGTAAAAATAATCCGCAAGGATATTCATTTACTTACAGATATAACAGACACCTTGGTAGCCGCCCTGCAGGCAAAGAACATTTTGCCCGCTATACCTTAAGCCTCCGGCTATCACTGACAAAACCGGAAAACTGATAAACTGACAATTTTCTGTCAATTTTTCCCACTCTATTGCCCCCTATCCTGGTCTATGCTATAATAGGAACACTTAGCAGAATTTGCCGGCGCGTCTTCGCAAACGCCGCGCCGGCAGATCAATTCCTGTTAAAATTATGCAAAGGAGAACACGGATATGGAAAACATGGATTACTACAATGCAAATGGCCAGAATTTCCAGAACATGGTTCCGGAACCCACAATCAAGGACTTTATTATCTGGTTAGGGCTCCCCAGCTTACTGGGATTTTTTACCTGTGGCATCGGCAGTTTGATTCTTCTGATCGTATGGGCCTGCAGCAGCAAAAATTCAACCAGATCTAATTTCGCGAAAGCCCAGCTGCTTGTGTACGTCATCAGCATTGTAATTGGCATTCTCTTGTATATCGTGCTCGGTGCTGCGGTGTTTTCCAGCATGAGCGGCGTTTACTACTAATACCGGGAATAAGCTGTCAGTTAAAAAGATGGGGAATCCCCATCTTTTTAAGATTCATATTGACTGCAAAGGAGGACAAAAATGGGAAACACGGACAATCTGGGGAGTTGGGAGCAGATCCGCCGCGGAGTGGTGGAAGTCGAGCATCTCATCAGCCAGAAACAGTTTAACGCGTCCATGGTGAAATCCCTTGAGGTGCTGGATCTGATGGTGCGGACGCTGGCAGAGAAAGCCTGCATTATTGACACGGACCTGATGACAATGATTGATCAGCTCTATCAGAACCACTGGATCTCAAAACCCACCTGTGAACATTACCATAGAATACGCACCATTGGCACAAAGGCCTTGAATGAGGGCGCAAGCAACGCCTACGACGCCAGTCAGGCACACCAGCTCTTAAGCCAGGAGGTCTACACCTTTGCCAATGAATTTTATAAAGTGAAAAAACGAAAACCGGTTTTAAAAACCATTTCCGCGGCTGCCGCCAAAAATGTGCCCACGGCCAAGGAGGCCATCGCCTCCAGGGTCCTGTCCGCCCAGGAGACCGCCGCTCAGGAAAGCACTGCCGCAGACGTCTCCACGCCGGGCACGGGCATTTCCGAAAATCAGGATCTCTCTGAAGGCAGCGAATCGGAGACGTCCAGAGACGAAAGCAAAGGCACAGAAACCAAAAAACCCGGCTTTGCCGTAAAGGGAATTTTCAGAGGGAAACTCTCTAAAAATTCATTTCCCGGAAATGAGGACAACACTCTCGAAGAAAGCAGCCAGGCCAGCCAGGAGGAAATGGCTGCGGCCGCCCAGGAGGAAACCGTCCCGACCGGATACCGGACGATCTCCTCTCCCAGCTATGAGAGGACGAACCCCGGCGCTTACGGCACAGAGGACACGGGAAACACCGGCAGTTACCGCCAGCCCCTTTTCCACGGCTATGAGCCTGTTGGCCAGAGGTTTCACCCATCCGATTCCGAGGATTACATAAATACGAAGAACGGAGGCGGCGCGGAAGACCAGCCTGACAGCTACCGCCCTGACATTTCCGACGGTTATGAGGAAACCGGAGCAGACAGCCCTACTTCTGCCAGCGCAGACAGCTACGGTAAAACACCGTCAGACGGCTACGAAGATCACAGCGCCGGCGGCACAGGAACCGGCCTGGAAACCGACGCTGCACTCGGCTCCGGCCAGTCCTTATTCGGGACCTCCGGCGGGCCATTTTCCAGTGACCACTGGCAGAATTTTCATGAGTCGGACGAGGATACCGGATTTGAACCGGTGAACGATACAGCCCAGTCCTTCCCCGGCGTGACGGGGGATTTCTCTGACGCGGCTCTGAATCCCACCGATACAGACCCTGAATTTGCCTCTGATTCCCAGGCTCCTGAAGACACCGAACAAGAACCTGTCCGCCCGGAACGGATCATCCGGATCCCCAATCCCGGCGCTCAGGACGAGAAAAATCCCCGTTCCCGCGCCGCCGCGGCCATGGATCGGGACACCAAAAACATCAGCGCTCCCAAAGCGACCGGCAGCTACTCCGCCCCCGTACGGCGGCCGGCTGTCAGCAAGCGTCGCCGCTCTCTGCGGGCTGAGGATCTCTTAAAAGTGCTGATTCCAGTGGCAATCATCATTCTGCTGTTAATTATTATCAGCCAGTTGCGTCCCGACCGGAACCAGCCCTCACAGCCTTCGACCCAGGGTGCTCCGGTGATCGAGACCATGACCGGCAACGAGACAGATAGCGACGAGAATTCTGGCAGCGCGGACGGCGAGACCGGCGGCAGTGACGCCGCGGATCCTGACCAGGACAACAGCACGGAACCCGCGGACAATGAGTCCGAGTCCCCGGACGGCAGCGCCGGCGACGATGACGGCACCGCAGCCCCGGAAACGACGGCTCCGGAAACCACGGCAGCCCCAGAGACGACGGCTCCGGAAACTACAGCTCCTCCGGAGACGACCGCTCCGGAAACCACGGCAGCCCCGGAGACGACCGCTCCGGAAACCACAGCTCCTGAGACCACAGCGCCCCCGGAGACCACAGCTCCGGAAACCACAGCGCCTGAGACTGCGTCCGGCGTCACCTACATCACCACCACAGAGCTCTACGTCCGGCCTCAGCCCTCCGCCAGCAGCGGTTCCCTGGGTGTCCTGGCGTCCCACGCTCCCGTGGAGTATGTGCGGCCTTACAATGACACTTGGGCGGTGATCATTTACGAAGGACAGGAGGCTTACGTTTCCTCCAAATATCTGATTCAACAGTAGCTGTTTTCAAATGATTCAACAGGAACCGTTTTCAAACAGATCAAAATACGGATAGGAATGCCGTAACCGGCCATACTGCTCTTATAGCGCAGGATGGCCGGTTTTTGTTGCGGTTTTTCGGATCAAAAACTCCGTTTCTCTGACCAAAACCCTCCAGTGGAAACTCCTCTCTCCCACCAGAAAAACTGGCAACCAGCTCAGCCCCCTCCATCACAAGGCTACGCCCCAACATTCCCCTTTTTATCCCTCAGAAACCACAGCCCCCGCCGCATAAGTCCCCCGCGGGCCGCGCTCTCCGCCCATCTGCCCAAAACCATCTTTCCCAAGCGCAGCCGCGGGAAAGATGGTGTATACTTTTGTGAAATTATCCCTGCTTTTTTGTCCGCCAAAAATGGAAAGTGTTGCGAGTGCACAATATACGCCCGGTCAAGCTGTATAATTTTCCGCCACTTTCCATAATATTTTGATAATTTTTTACCATAGTAATTTTGAAACAAAGAGAGTATTATGAGGTGGTAACGATTGTACTTATATAAATACAAGCCTGAAACCGGCAGGAGGACAATATGAACAACATCATCAGCAAGATCTCCGAGATCGAAGCCTCCGCCGCGGCCATCATGGACGCGGCCGGAGAGCGCAAAAAAGAATACGCGAAGGAGATGGAGGAAAAGGCTGCGGCCTTTGACCGTGGGCTGGAGGAAAAAACCGCCGGACAGCTGAAAGAGCTTCGGGACGCCATGGAACTGGAAGCCAAGCGCCAGCTGGACACCCAGCGTCAGGAAGCGGAGGACACCATCCGCCGTATGGAGGAAAACTACCGCCGCAACCACGCCAGATATGTGGAAAACCTGTTCCTGGCCATGACAAAGGAGTGATCATATGGGCAATCTGCTGACTTACAGCGGTCTGGCCACCAAGGTTCGGGCAATGGAAAGCCGTTTTATCACAGACCGGCAGTATCAGGAGCTGGCCGCCCTCTCCACCGTAGGCGAGGCGTTGGAATTTCTCCGCTCCCAGCCGTCCTACAGCGGCATTCTCGCCGATGCGGACAGCGGCATCCACCGTTCCGAGCTGGAAAAGCTGCTCACCCTCTCCCGATACCGGGATTTCGAAAAGCTGTACCGCTTTTCCGGACCAGGGCCGCGGAAATTTTTAAATTTGTACTTTTCCAACTTTGAAATTTCCCTGATCAAGCGATGCCTGAGAAATCTTTCTCATCCCGATCGGGGAGCTTTGGATCTCTCCATGTTCCAGGACTTTTTTTCCAGGCATTCCAGGCTGGATACCAGCCGCCTCACCTCGGCCGCATCCCTTTCCGAGCTTACGGACGCTTTAAGAGATACGCCCTATCACGCCCTCTTTGCCAGACTGGAGGAGCAGGACGGGGCGTCCCTTTTTGACTACGAGCTCCAGCTGGATCTGTACCATTTTCAGTGGGTCTGGAAAACGAAGGACAAATTTCTGAACAAAGAGGAGAAAAAGACGCTTACCCAGTGTTTCGGCGCCCAGCTGGATCTGCTGAACGCCCAGTGGATCTACCGCTCAAAGAAGTATTACAATCTCCAGCCAAAGGACATTTACCCCCTGCTCATCCCGGTAAATTACCGCCTGAGACGGGAGGACATCACCAAACTGGCAGAGACCGGCACTGTGGAAGAATTTTTCCAGGCGCTAAACGGCACCTATTACGGGAACCTGGCCTACACCGACCTGCAGAGCCAGCCTGACCTGGAGATCCTTTACGAGCAGGTGATGGACCGCATCCACGCCCTGACCGCCAGGAACCATCCCTATTCCAACGCGATTTTGAACTCCTACTTCTATTTTAAGAACCTGGAGATCCACCGGCTCATCACGGCAATCGAGGGCATCCGGTACGGAATTGCCCCGGCCGAGATCATTTCTTACATCATAAAAGACAAAAAAGGGGGTAACGGAACGTGATTGAACCGATGAAATTTATCAGCATCACCGGGCCGAAGGCCGATATTGACCGGGTCGTTGACCGGTATCTGTCAAAGTACGAGGTTCAGCTGGAAAATGCCCTGGCCGAGCTTCGCTCCGTAAAGGATCTAAGGCCGTTTACGGAGACAAATCCCTACAAGGAGATGTGCGCCCAGGCGGAGGCCCTGGCCGCGCCCTTAAAGGCGGAAACTGCCGGGAAGGACTCCCGGGGACCCGCCCCGGACATCACTTTGGACGAGGCCCTGGACATTGTGGCCAGGATTACCTCGGATCTGGACGCCTGGAGCAGGGAAAAGGAGGATCTGGAACAGCAGGTGGCCGCTTTGGAGGAGTCCAGAGAGCGGATTTCCCCGTTTACGGACTTAAACTACAACTTAAGCGCCATTCTCCACTTTAAATACATCCAGTTCCGCTTTGGACGGATTCCGAAGGAGTATTTCCGGAAGTTTACGGACTACGTTTACGACACCATCGACACGGTGTATTACAAGTGCAGCGAGGAGGACGATTACGTGTGGATCGTCTACTTCGTGCCGGAGTCCATCTCCAAAAAGATTGACGCCATCTACGCCTCCATGCACTTTGAGCGCTACATGATCCCTGACGAGTACGAGGGGACGCCTCTGGAGGCCGGAGCCGCTCTGGACGAGAAAATCAACGGCATGAAGGACCAAATCGCCGCCCTGGAGCAAAAACGCGTCTCCTGCCTGGAGGAGAACCGCGCCTCCATCCTGGCGGCGGACGCCAGGCTCTCCCGTTTCGCGAAGAATTTCGACGTGCGGCGGATGGCGGCCTGCACCCGCCACAAGGACTCCACCTTCTACATCCTCTGCGGCTGGATGACGAAGGAACAGGCGGACGCCTTCCGGGAGGACATCAAAAACGACGAGGATGTGTTCCTGATCGTGGAAGAAAACCACGGCAACCTTTTGAGCAAGCCGCCTACAAAGCTGAAAAACCCGAGGCTGTTTCGGCCCTTTGAAATGTTTATCCGGATGTACGGCCTGCCGGCCTACGGGGAACTGGACCCCACCATCCTCATCGGCATCACCTACTCCTTCCTGTTCGGTTTCATGTTCGGGGACGCGGGACAGGGGCTCTGTTTGCTGACCGGCGGATTTTTACTGTACCGGCTGAAAAAGCTGAATCTGGCGGCCATCGTCTCCTGCTGCGGCTTTTTCTCCACCATATTCGGGTTCCTGTTCGGCAGCGTATTCGGCTTTGAGAACGTGATCGAACCCCTCTGGCTGCGTCCTGCGGACGCCATGACGGACCTGCCCTTCATCGGAAAGCTGAACACCGTATTCGTGGTGGCTATCTCCATCGGAATGGGCATTATCCTGTTTACCATGGTGTTAAACATGATCAACAGCATCCGGGAAAAAGACGTGGAAAAGATCTGGTTTGACACAAACGGGGCCGCGGGGCTGGTGTTCTACGGTAGCGTAGTGGTTTCCGTGGTGCTGTTCATGAGCGGAAACCCCGTACCCGCCGCGGCGGTGCTTGCCGTTATGTTCGGCCTGCCCCTGCTCCTCATGTTCTTTAAAGAACCCCTCACTGCCCTTCTGGAGAAAAAGGCCAAAACGGCCGCTCCCGGCGGCAAGGCCATGTTTGTGATCCAGGGCTTTTTCGAGCTTTTTGAAGTGCTGTTGAGCTACTTTTCCAACACCCTCTCCTTCGTCCGTGTGGGCGCCTTCGCTGTGAGCCACGCGGCGATGATGGAGGTGGTGCTGATGTTAGCCGGCGCCGAGGCCGGCAGCCCCAACTGGCTGGTGATCGTGCTCGGCAACCTGTTTGTCTGCGGGATGGAAGGCCTGATCGTAGGCATCCAGGTGCTGCGTCTGGAATACTATGAGCTGTTCAGCCGGTTCTACCGCGGAACCGGCCGGGAATTTAAGCCCTACGGACGGGCGGGGGCATAACCGGGATTTCCGGCGCCCCGTTTCCGCCCCGCAGGCCATTTCCCTGAAGAAAATGCAGCAAAACACATAAAATCGAGAGGAGAATACCCATTATGTCTTTATTAGTCAAAATCACTCTGTCCATCGCGCTGATCCTTACCATCGCCGTTCCCTTCGGCGCCTTCGCCGCCGGCGAAAAGACGAAAGGCCGCTACAAAATAGCCCTGGCCAGCAACCTGGTGCTGTTTTTCGGCGTCATGGCCGTTTCCATGTTCGTCCTGTTCTCCGGAAACGCTCAGGCAGCCGATGCCGCTGAGACAGCCGCTGTGGCCGCCGCGGCCGGAGCCGGTTCTTCCACCGGCCTTGGCTATCTGGCAGCCGCCTTATCCACCGGACTTTCCTGCGTAGGCGGCGGTATCGCCGTTTCCGCGGCCGCCTCCGCCGCTTTGGGAGCCATCAGCGAGGACTCCTCCATTCTTGGTAAATCCCTCATCTTCGTAGGACTTGCCGAAGGTGTGTGCCTGTACGGACTGATCATCTCCTTCATGATCTTAGGACAGCTCTGATATGAAAATGTACCTGATCAGCGACAACACCGACACCTACACCGGCATGAGGCTTGCCGGGGTGGAAGGCGAGGTTGTCCATGAAAAAGAGGAATTAAAGGCCGCCCTCGATCGCGTGCTGGCCGACAAAGAGATCGGGATTGTCCTCCTCACGGAGAAATTCGGCAGGGAGTTTCCGGACGTGGTAAACCAGCTCAAGCTGGACTACAAAGTCCCCCTGTTCGTGGAAATCCCCGACCGCCACGGAACCGGCCGCAAGCCCAACTTTATCACCGATTACGTGAACGAGGCCATCGGCCTGAAACTATAAAAAGGCAGGTGATCAGACATGACAACCGAGGAAAAATTACAGCATTTCCTGGAGTTCTGCATGGAAGACTCCAGAGCCCGCAGCGCGAAAATGCTGGACGACTGCACCGCCGCCCTGGAACAGGCGTTTGAGGAGCACAAGGCGGAGGCAGAACACCGGGCAGAAATGCAGATTCAGATAGAAAAAGACCGCATCAAGCGGGACATCAATAAACAGCTTGCCGTGGATCAGTTAAAGATCCGCCGGAGACTGAGCCGGAAACAGGAAGAATTAAAAGATATGCTCTTTGTGGAGCTGAAAAACCGCCTGGCCGCCTTCATGGAGACCGCGCAGTACCAGCGCCTGTTAGAGCGGCAGATCCGCCGAGCCAGAGAGGTGGCCGGGGACGACGAGCTGATCATTTACATGGATCCCACAGACAGCGACAAATTACAACGCATCGCTCTCCACCAGGGAGAGGGAGTGGACATCCGGTTGAGCCAGTACTCCTTCGGAGGCGGCACAAGGGCCGTGATTCCCTCCAAAAACATTTTGATTGACAATTCCTTCGACGCCCTGATCGCCGGGGAAAAGCGCCATTTTTCATTCCATTTAAACGGAAAAGGAGGACAGGGCCATGACTAAGACAGGAACGATCTACGGCATCAACGGCCCCATCGTCTACGTAAAGGGCGACGCAGGCTTTGAGATGCACGAAATGGTCACCGTGGGAAAGGACAGCCTGGTGGGCGAGGTCATCGGCCTCTCCGCCCAGTCCACCACCATCCAGGTGTATGAGGAGACGACAGGCATCAAGCCGGGAGAAACCGTCACCGGCTCCGGCGCCCCCGTCTCCGCCGTCCTGGCCCCCGGCATTTTAAGCAACATCTTCGACGGCATCGAACGCCCCTTAAAAGAGATCGCAAAGACCGGCGGGGCCTACATCCCCAGAGGCGTAAACGTAGATTCCTTAGACCGGGAAAAGCTGTGGGACACCCACATCACCGTGAAAAAGGGAGAACAGCTCCTGCCTGGCGCCATCATCGCCGAGGTCCCGGAGACTCCCGCCATCGTCCACAAGGTCATGCTGCCCCCCGACCTGGAGGGCTACGTCACCGACGTGGTGGCCGACGGCAAATACACCATCGACGACCGGCTGCTGACCTTACAGCTCCCTGACGGCACTGAGCGGGACATCACCATGACCCAGCGCTGGCCCATCCGCGTTCCCAGGCCCACGGCCAAGCGGTTCCCCCCGGCTATGCCTTTAATCACCGGCCAGAGGATCCTGGACACCATGTTCCCCCTGGCAAAGGGCGGCACCGCTGCCATCCCCGGCGGATTCGGTACGGGAAAGACCATGACCCAGCACCAGATCGCCAAATGGTCCGACGCGGACATCATCATCTACATCGGCTGCGGCGAGCGCGGAAACGAGATGACCCAGGTACTGGAGGAGTTTTCCGAGCTGATCGACCCCAAATCCGGCAATCCCCTGCTGGACCGCACCACCCTGATCGCCAACACCTCCAATATGCCCGTAGCCGCCCGTGAGGCCAGCCTGTACTCCGGCCTGACCTTAGCGGAATATTACCGGGATATGGGTTACCACGTGGCCATCATGGCCGACTCCACCTCCCGCTGGGCCGAGGCGCTACGGGAGCTGTCCGGCCGCCTGGAGGAAATGCCTGCCGAGGAAGGATTCCCGGCTTACCTGGCCTCCCGGCTCTCCGCCTTCTACGAGCGGGCTGGAATGATGCAGAACTTAAACGGAACGGAAGGCTCCGTCTCCATCATCGGAGCCGTCTCCCCCCAGGGCGGCGACTTCTCCGAGCCGGTGACCATGAACACCAAGCGTTTCGTCCGCTGTTTCTGGGGACTGGACAAAAACCTGGCCTACTCCAGGCATTTCCCGGCCATCCAGTGGCTCACCAGCTACTCCGAGTACCTGACGGACTTAGCCCCCTGGTACACGGAAAATGTGGACCGGAAATTTGTGGACTACCGCAACCGGCTGGTCTTTCTCCTCACCCAGGAGAGCAGCCTGATGGAGATTGTAAAGCTCATCGGCAGCGACGTTCTGCCTGACGACCAGAAACTGATCCTGGAGATCGCCAAGGTCATCCGCGTGGGCTTTCTCCAGCAGAACGCCTTCCACGCCGACGACACCTGCGTCCCCCTGTCCAAGCAGTTTAAAATGATGGAGACCATCCTCTATCTCTACAAAAAATCCAGGGCGCTGATTTCCATGGGAATGCCCATGTCCGTGCTCAAGGAGGACAAGATTTTCGACAAGGTGATCGCCATGAAATACGACATCCCCAACAGCAAGCCGGAGCTGTTTGACGAATACAAAAAAATAATCGACCAGTTCTACGACGACGTCGTGGAGCGCAACGCGTAAAGGAGGTTTTCACATGGCAATCGAATATCTGGGCTTAAGCAGAATCAACGGCCCGCTGGCCGTGCTGGAAGGCGTCCGCGGCGCCGCCTACGACGAGATCGTAGAAATGACGGTAAACGGCACGGAACCGCGGCTCGGCCGCATCATAGAGATCTACGATGACCGCGCCGTCATCCAGGTGTACGAGGGCACCGACGGCATGGCCTTAAGAAACACCCACACCCGCCTGACGGGCCGCCCCATGGAGCTGGGGGTATCCGAGGAAATGCTGGGCCGCACCTTCAACGGCATCGGCGTTCCCATCGACGGCCTGGGAGACATCGAGCCGGATAAAATGCTGGACGTAAACGGAAAGCCCTTAAACCCGGTGACCAGAGAATACCCCAGAGACTACATCCGCACCGGAATCTCCGCCATCGACGGCCTGACCACCTTAATCCGCGGGCAGAAACTACCGATTTTCTCCGGAAACGGCCTGCCCCACGACCAGCTGGCCGCCCAGATCGTGCAGCAGGCGTCCCTGGGAGACAATTCCGACGAGAAATTCGCCATCGTGTTCGCGGCCATGGGCGTCAAATACGACGTGGCAGACTTCTTCCGCCGCACCTTTGAGGAGAGCGGCGTCTCCGACCACGTGGCCATGTTCATCAACCTGGCAAACGACCCGGTGGTAGAGCGTCTCATCACCCCCAAGGTAGCCCTGACCCTGGCGGAATACTTAGCCTTTGAAAAGGAAATGCACATTCTGGTCATTTTAACGGATATGACCTCCTTCGCCGAGGCCATGCGTGAGGTCTCCTCCTCCAAAGGGGAAATCCCCTCCAGAAAGGGCTATCCCGGCTACCTCTACAGCGAGCTGGCCACCATCTACGAGCGGGCCGGCATCGTGGCCGGGAAACACGGATCTGTGACCCAGATCCCCATCCTGACCATGCCAAACGACGACATCACCCACCCGATCCCCGACCTGACGGGCTACATCACCGAGGGGCAGATCGTGCTGGACCGCCTTCTGCAGGGCCAGTCCGTCTACCCGCCCATCAACGTGCTGCCCAGCCTCTCCCGCCTGATGAAAGACGGCATCGGCGAGGGCTACACCAGAAAGGATCACCAGGACGTGGCAAACCAGCTCTTTTCCTGCTACGCCAAGGTGGGCGACGCCAGGGCGCTGGCCTCGGTCATCGGCGAGGATGAGCTGTCCCCCTTAGACAAGAAATACCTGGAATTCGGAAAGGCCTTTGAGGAGCGGTTTATCGGCCAGGATCCCCACGAAAACAGGACCATCACCCAGACCTTAGACATCGGCTGGGAGCTTTTGGGGATGCTTCCCAGAGAGGAGCTGGACCGCATCGACACGAAGGTGCTGGATGAATTTTATCATTCCGCTGAATAGGAGGAATTTTCATGAATCCTAATACATTTCCAACAAAAGGAAATTTAATCCTGGCCAAAAACTCCCTGGCCCTGGCCACTCAGGGCTACGGCCTGATGGACAAAAAGCGGAACATCCTCCTCAAGGAGCTGATGGACCTCATCGACCAGGCCAGGGACATCCAGTCCGAGATCGACGCCACCTTCACAGAGGCCTACAAGGCCCTCCAGCAGGCTAACATCGAGCTGGGCATCAACTACGTCCAGGAAATCAGCGCCTCCGTGCCCGTGGAAAACGGGATCCGCATCAAATCCCGGAGCATCATGGGGACGGAGATCCCCCTGGTGCAGCACACGCCGGACACCTTAAACCTGTCCTACGCCTATTACAGCACCAGGGAATCCCTAGACGAGGCCAGAGCCCGGTTTGAGAAGGTGAAGGAGCTGACCATCAAGCTCTCCATGGTGGAAAACTCCGCCTACCGCCTGGCAAACAACATCAAAAAGACCCAGAAACGGGCCAACGCCCTGAAAAACATTACCATTCCCATGTACGAAACCCTCACCAGGGACATTACCAACGCCCTGGAGGAAAAGGAGCGGGAAGAATTTACCAGGCTGAAGGTCATAAAGAGGATGAAGGAGAAATCGTAACCGGTTTCTCCTTTTCCCATCTCCCATCTTTCTCTTTTCCCCAATATGTGTTAAAATAAGAATCATTTTCCGACACATCCGCCGCGCCTGGCCGGCCGGCGGCCACACTGTCTGAAGGGAGGAAATTCCAACATGGAAATCAACTGGTCCATCCTCTTTGCCCTGGAGACCGTAGGCACCATCGCCTTCGCCTCCTCCGGCGCCATGGTGGCCATCAATAAAAATCTGGACCTGCTGGGGGTCATCGTCCTCGGCGTCACCACCGCCGTAGGCGGGGGGATGATCCGGGACATCATCATCGGACGGATCCCGCCCAGCCTGTTTGTAAACCCGGTCTACGTGGTCATGGCCCTGGTGACGGTGATCCTGCTCTTTCTCGTCATCCGGTTTCACAACTACCTGATGACCGGCAAAAACCGGGAAGCCTACGACCGGATCATGAACCTGTTTGACGCCGTGGGCCTGGGGGCCTTCACCGTGGTGGGCATCGACACCGCCGTGAACGCCGGTTTTGGGGATTATCACTTTCTGGCGGCGTTTCTGGGCGTGATCACCGGGGTCGGCGGCGGCATCCTGCGGGACATCATGGCCGACCAGACGCCCTACGTCCTCTGCAAGCACGTGTACGCCTGCGCCTCCATCGCCGGCGCCCTGCTCTACATCGCCCTGCCGGATGTGATTCCCGCGGACGCGGCCATGGTGATCTGCTCCGCCGTGGTGGTGGCCATCCGTCTCCTGGCGGCCAAATACCGCTGGAACCTGCCCACCGCCACTGGAAAACCATACAAAGGAGATGACAGCCTATGAAACTGCTCCACTGGCTTTTGGGAATCCTCTGCGCCTTCTGCCTGATGATCCTCTTTCTCATCACTTCGGTAGAGGCCGTGGCCTACTGGACTCCCGGCTACTATGAACGGGAATATGAAAAATATCACGTCACCGACGCCGTCCATATGGAGATGGACGACCTTCTGGAGGTGACGGATGAGATGATGGCCTACCTGCGGGGAGACCGGGAAGACCTGCACGTGATGACCGTGGTGGACGGACAGCCCAGGGAGTTTTTCAACGCCCGGGAGATCGCCCACATGGAGGATGTACGGGGACTGTTTTTAGGGGCCATCGCCCTCCGCCGCGTCTGCGCAGCAGCCGCCGTCCTCTGCGTCGTGCTCATGGCGCTCTTAAAGGCGGATGTCAGGCGTCTGCTGCCCCGGGCTCTGTGCGTGGGAACCGGACTGTTTTTCTTTCTGGCCGCCGTGGTGGGCGGAGTGATCGCCTCGGATTTCTCCAGGTACTTCATTGTGTTCCATCACATTTTCTTTGACAACGACCTGTGGATTTTAAACCCGGCGACGGATCTTTTAATCAACATTGTGCCGGAGCCCTTTTTCTCTGACACAGCCCTGCGCATCGGGCTGACCTTCGGCGGGATGGTACTGGTGCTGTTCGCCCTGTGCCTTTACCTGGCCCGCAGAAACGGCAAGGCCAGAAAGAGCCCCGTTTCCAACGGCTGACAGGACGGGCGGCGTCCATCTTTTCCTTTACTTGTCCGTCAAAATAGAATATACTGTATAAAGCAACTTTTTACATTTTACTGATCACACATGGAGTCACTTATCCCTATGAAACGTATATTAATTCTGCTGTTAAGCTTGACCCTGATTCTTGGGCTCTGTCCCACCGCGGCCTACGCCGCCCCGGACTGGCCCTCCAACATCGCCATTGAGGCGGAAGGCGGAATCGTCATTGACGCCGATTCCGGAGCCGTGCTGTTTGGAAAAAACCTGCACCAGACGTTTTACCCGGCCAGTATTACAAAAGTGCTCACCGCTCTGATTACCCTGGAAAACTGCGATCTGGATGAACAGGTGACATTCTCTCATGATGCCGTATACAATGTGGAATCTGGCAGTAGCAATGCCAATCTGGAAGCCGGTGATGTTCTTTCCGTAAAAGACTGTCTCTATGCTCTAATGATTCAGTCTGCCAACGAAGCGGGCAACGCTCTGGCTGAACACATATCCGGTTCCCGCGAAGCATTTGCGGAATTGATGAACCAGCGGGCGGCAGAACTGGGATGCCAGGACAGCCATTTTGCCAATCCCAGCGGACTAAACGACGAGAACCACTATACATCGGCCTATGATATGGCTCTGATCTGTCAGGCTGCTATTCAAAATCCGACTTTTGTAGAAATTGTGGGGAGTAAGTCCTATAAGCTGCCTCCTACCCAGCGTGATCCAGAGGGACATTCCATATACGCTCACCACGCCATGCTCCTGTCCAGTCGGGCCGAGTACTATGAGGGCGTCTTTGGTGGAAAAACGGGATTCACTTCCCTAGCTGGGAACACCTTGGTGACTTTCGCCAAGAGAAACGACATGACCCTGATCACCGTGGTATTAAACGGCCATTATACTCACTACAGCGACACAAAAGCCATGCTGGATTTTGGCTTTACCAACTTCCAGACGTCCAAGATTTCCAGCCTGGACAGCCGCTTTTCCTCCTTAAATGAGGACATGACCATCGCCGGACTTCCCTCCGGTGACCTGTCAGACCTGTCCCTTCAGGACGGAATGATCACTCTGCCTCTGTCCTCCACCATCGCAGATACGGATATGGCTGTAAACTATGAGCTGGACAGCCGGGCGCCGGAAAACGCCATCGCCCAGGTCCAGTACACCTACAATGACCGGGTGGTCGGATCGGCTTACCTGCTGAACCGAATCGGCGAGGAGCCGGAGACCGTTCTTCCGCCTCTGGACACAAACGAGACCGGTGAAACCGGAACGGAGACGGCGGAAACCCCAGAGCCCGGCTCTCAGGATGGTTCCGAAACCGCCGTTCTCCCCACAGACGGAGAGAGCGAGGCCGCCGCAGGCGAGGCAGACAGCCAGGCGGATCCCGCAGACACCGGACGCTCCGGCATTCCCACTGTGGTGTGGATCGCTTTAGGGGTAGCCGTGGTGATCGGCGCCGCGGCCGGTTCCATAATCTACTTAAACATCCAGCGCCAGCGCAAAGAGGAAGCTCGCCGCAGACGGCAGGAGCGCCGCCGCCAGCGCTTAAGAGAAATCGGCGTATCTGACGAGGAATTCCAGCAAATGATGGCGGAACGCCGGGCCTCCCGCCCGGATTCCCAGACAAAAAAGCGTGCGCGGTAGCGCACGCTCGCGCCAAAGCGCGGCTCCCATTGGAGGTTTGCCATGATACATCAGAAAAAATCCATGGACAAAAAGACTCTGTTCCGTAACATCCTGATCACTACCCTGATCCTGGGATTTACTACGGCGGGGTCTTTCGCCTTTTTCCGCTTTACCAGCAACGCGGAAAATATCGCCGTATTCTATATGCTGGCCGTCGTGTTCATCGCCCGTTTTACCACGGGCTACGTTCCCGGCATTATCGCTTCCCTTATCTCAGTGATCTGCGTAAATTTCGCCTTCACCTATCCTTTCTTTTCCCTGACCTTTTCCGTGGACGGCTACCCCATTACCTTTGCCGCCCTGATGATCATCGCCAGCTTGACCAGCATGACCACCACCCACTTAAAGGAGAAAAACAGGATTTTAAACGAGCAGGAAAAGCTCCTGATGGAGGCGGAAAAGGAAAAAATGCGGGCAAACCTGCTGCGGGCCGTCTCCCACGACCTGCGCACACCGCTGACCAGCATCATTGGCACCAGCTCCGCTTACTTAGACAGCGGTTCCTCCCTCACAGAGGAAGAGCGCCGCTCCATGGTGCAGACCATCTACGACGACTCCAACTGGCTTCTCCATATGGTGGAAAACCTTCTTTCCGTCACCAGGATCCGCCAGACGGACGCCCACGTTTCCACCACTCTAGAGCCGGTGGAGGAGGTGGTTTCCGAGGCCGTTTCCAGGCTGAAAAAACGGCTGCCTGGCGCCAGGATACGGGTGTCCACGCCGGAGGATTTCATCATGGCCCCCATGGACGCCACCCTGATCGAGCAGGTCATTATCAACCTCCTGGAAAACGGGATCTACCACAGCGGTTCCGACGCTCCCATGGAGCTGACGGTGACCGCGGAGCAAAAAAACGCCGTGTTCCGCATCCGGGACCACGGCCATGGCATCCGGGAAGACCTGCTTCCCAATATTTTTGACGGCTACGCCGACACCGCCACTTCCTCCGGGGATTCCCGGAAAGGCATGGGCATCGGCCTGTCCATCTGCAAGACCATTATCATGGCCCACGACGGCGACATCTGGGCAGAAAATCTGCCGGACGGCGCCCTGTTTACTTTCACATTACCATTAGGAGAGGAAACGTATGAATCATAAGCTGACTGTCGTTATCATTGAGGATGAAAAAAATATCTGTACCTTTATTGAAACTGCCCTGGAAAACCACGACTACAAGACGGTAGCCGCCCACACCGGAAAAGAGGGGCTGTCCTATATCGCCTCCCTCTGCCCGGACGTGGTGCTTTTGGACCTGGGCCTTCCGGACATCGACGGCATGGACATCATCCGGCAGGTGCGGGAATTTTCTGCCGTGCCCATTCTGGTGATTTCCGCCCGTACCAGCGAAAGCGAAAAGGTGGCGGCTTTAGACGCCGGCGCCGACGACTACATTACCAAGCCCTTCGGCACCTCCGAGCTTTTGGCCCGCATCCGCACGGCCCTGCGTCACAGCCAGATGTCCGCCAGCAGCCCGAAGTCCTCTGAATCCGTCTACCGCTGCGGCGACCTCACCATCAACTTTGACAAGCGTTTGGTGACCATCGCTGACAGGGAGATCCATTTAACCCAGATTGAGTACAAGCTGGTCTCCCTCCTGGCCTTAAACGCCGGCCGTGTACTGACCTACGACTTTATTATCAACCATATCTGGGGCCCCTACGCCGACAGCAACAACCAGATCCTGCGGGTAAACATGGCCCACATCCGCCGTAAAATGGAGGAAAACCCCGCCGACCCCAAATACATCAGCACGGAGATCGGCGTGGGCTACCGGATGCGGGAGCCGGAAAACTAGGAATGCCTTAAAAATCCCGTTTCATCTGGCCCAGGATCAGGGATTTATTATCCACCGCCCTCATGGTGGCCAGGATCCCGTCCAGGTGGTCGTACTCATGCTGCAAAAGCTCGGACAGATCCCCCTCCAGGTGCATGGCGCGGGGCTCAAAATTCTCGTCCAGATAGCGGATGTCCGCCCGTCTGTGCCTGGACACTCTCACCATCAGGCCGGGAAAGGACATACAGTCGTCCACCAGCTCATACATCTCCTCATCCGGGAAGGTCAGAACCGGATTGATAAACACGTAGGGCCGGTCCGTATACATATAGAGCAGACGTTTCGGCACCCCGATCTGGGGCGCCGCCACTGCCCGGCCCGCTCCGTACGTTTTTCTGTAATCCATAAGGGTATCATGAAGGTCATTCACCCATTCCTTCACCATCTCCCGCTCCTCATTTGTCACTTCCCCGCAGACCTCATATAGTTTCGGGTTTCCCAGCTTTAAAATTTCACGTACCATAAGATCCTCCTTCTTCTTTTATAGCACCATCATACCACAATTTCCCTGGATCATACAGCACATCCGGAAACTGCGCCGGACGTCCTTTCTCTTTTTCGCCCATCAAGCCTTTTCCGAAGACCTTGCCGCCGGGAAACGCGAAACCCATAACGCAAAAGTCCCGCGGAAACCCGGCTTTTTTGTCCGCCAGGTTTCCGCGGGAGCTGTATCCTTTTTGAGTTCCGGCCATTTTTGTTTCTGCCGTCACAGCTTTTTTCCCTTTTTTCCAAACCGTCTCTTTTTAAAAAAGGGGATTCGGGACGCCGCCGCCTCGGCACGGCCCTTTCCTTCCTTCTGATACTCCCGGATCGTCTCGTCCAGCCGTTTAAACCGCTCCTCGGCCTTCTCGTCCCCCACTCGAATCAGATACTCCAGCTCCTTGGAAACCTTGTCGTTTACCAGAGCGCTGATGTCCTGGCTGAGCTGCTCGTTGTTGTGCTCCAGAGCCCTTCCGATGATGTGGTTCATAATCTCCTGGAACTGTTCCATTTTCTCCTCGGCAGTGAGGGCCGGCACCCCGTTTCCCTCCTCCACCACGGAGACGGCCTGTCCATCCGCCCCTCCCAGGGCGCTTTCCCGAAGGGCCGCCGCGCCGTCGCTTAACATCTCGTCTGACAGCTCCTCCTTGCCTTCTTCCATCATCTTCTCCAGCGCCGCCTTGATGGCCTTGAGCTGATACCCCTTCTCCTTTAACTCCTTAATCTGCTTAAACAGGCGGATATGAAACTCCGTGTAATACCGGTGTCCCATCTCGTTGCGGGGGATTTTGAGCTCCAGCTCGTCCTCCCAGTACCGGAGCACATGGGACTCCACATCCACCTTTTTGGACGCGTCTGAAATCAGGTAATGTATTTCGTTCATTGTCGATCCTCTCCTTTAGTTGGCAATATTTCACATCTACTTATATGTTATGCCCTCAGTCTGAGGATTATGACAAAAATTCTGAACCTGATATTTCGCCCGTTCAGCCATGCCATTCATCATTTGACGGACTTTACAAAATCGGCTATCGTTAACATTATTAGCCGTCAACTCCTGGCCATATTGGCAAACTTCGTGTACTCCGGCATCCACACCAGGTTGATGGTGCCGATGGGGCCGTTTCGCTGCTTGGCGATGATGACTTCCGCCACGTTGGGGTTTTCCGTGTCCTTATTGTAGTAGTCGTCACGGTAGAGGAACATCACCACGTCCGCGTCCTGCTCGATGGCTCCCGACTCACGCAGGTCGGAAAGCATGGGACGGTGGTCCGTTCTCGTCTCACAGGCACGGCTCAGCTGGGACAGAGCGATCACCGGGGCGTTTAACTCCCTGGCGAGAGCCTTTAAGGAACGGGAAATCTCGGAGATCTCCTGCTGCCGGTTGTCACTGCTTTTTCCGCTGCCGCTCATAAGCTGCAGATAGTCGATGATCACCAGATCCAGGCCGTCCTCCAGTTTCTTTTTCCTGCACTTGGAGCGCAGCTCGGAAATGGAGATGCCGGGGGTGTCGTCGATGGTCAGGGTGGAATTTCCGATCACCCCGATTCCCTCCACCACCGCGTCCCAGTCAGCGTCCGTCAGAGTGCCGGTTCGCAGCTTTTGAGAGTCCACGTTGGACTCCATGGCGAGCATACGGTTTACCAGCTGCTCCTTGGACATCTCCAGGCTGAATACCATGCAGGGGCGGCGCTTTTTCACCGACACGTAGTCCACCAGGTTCAGCACGAAGGCCGTCTTTCCCATGGACGGACGGGCGGCGATGAGGATGAAGTCCGAAGGCTGCATCCCGGAGGTCTTGTAGTCCAGGTCAATGAAACCGGTGGGGATTCCCGTCACCGTGTCCTTTGTCTTGGACGCGATCTCAATCTTTTCCAGCACGTTTAAGGCCACCTGGCGGATAGGCACAAAATCCCCGCCGGTCCTGGACTGAAGCAGGTCAAAAATCGCCTTCTCCGTGTGGGTCAGAATGTCCTCCAGCCGTTCCTTTCCCGCGTAGCAGGAATTGGCAATCTCCTCATTCACCCGGATCAGGCGGCGCATAACCGCTTTCTCCCGGACAATGTTGGCGTAAGCCTTTACGTTGGCGGAGGTGGGCACGGTGGTGATAATGTCCTTTAAGGTCTCCAGGCTGGCCACCTCCGGCGGCACGTCTTTCTCCTTCAGCCGGTTTTGGAGGTTGATCACATCCACCGACTGGCCCTCGTTAAACAGCTCCACCATGCAGCCGAACATCACGCCGTACTGCTTCTGGTAAAAATCCGCGTCGGTGATAATCTCCGACGCGGCTATAATGGCTTCACGGTCCATGAGCATGGCACCAATTACGGACTGCTCCGCCTCCAGGCTATGGGGCTGCACCCGTTTTAACAGGGCGTCATTCTCCATTTCCATTTCGTTTCTCCTATGCCTCTGTGACCTTCACGGTCAGTTTTCCGGTTACGTCCTTGTGGAGCTTTACAGGAACCTCGTGATTTCCGAAGGTCTTGATCGCGTCCGGCAGCACCAGCTTTTTCTTGTCAATATCCAGGCCCAGCTGATCCTTGGCCGCTGCCGCGATCTCCTTGCTGGAAACGGAACCAAAGGCCCTTCCGCCCTCACCGGCCTTCATGGTCAGGGTGATGGACAGTCCCTCCAGTTTCTGAGCCAGCTCCTTGGCTGCCGCCAGCTGCTCCGCCGCCAGTTTCTCCGCGTTTGCCTTCTGCAGTTTCAGGTCGTTTAAGTTCTTCGCCGTGGCCTCCACGCCCAGATTTTTCTTTAAGATAAAGTTTCTGGCGTAGCCGTCGTTTACATTTACTACCTGCCCCTTCTTTCCCAGGGCCTTTACATCCTCTAATAATACTACCTGCATTATGAAATATCTCCTTTCTCCAGCATCTTACGGATGACCTCTTTGATCTTCTCCTCTGCTTCTTCGATTGTCATATCTTTTAACTGCGCGCCGGCTATGGTCCTGTGGCCGCCGCCTCCCAGTTTTTCCATCACCACCTGCACGTTCACCTCGTCGATGGAGCGGGCGCTGACGTATATCACCCCGTTAAAGGGAGTGAGCACGAAGGACGCCTTCATGCCGATGATGTCTAACAGCTCGTTGGCCGCCTGGGCGCCCACGATGGTGGGGCTTTCGATTCCCTCGGACGGGCATACGGAGATGGCGAAATAGTCGTTGAAAATCTCCGCGTTGCTGATGGTGAGGGCTCTGGCCTTGTAGTCGGCCATCTCGTCCCGGAACATCTTCCGGACTCTGGTCACATCCGCCCCGTTCCGGCGCAGATAGGCAGCCGCCTCAAAGGTGCGCACGCCTGTCTGGTTGGTGAAATTATTGGTGTCGATGACGATTCCGGCGTACATGGCGTCGGCCTCCGCCGGCCGGATCCGAATGCCGTCGGCGATGTACTGCAGCACCTCCGCCACCATCTCACAGGTGGAGGACGCGTAGGGCTCCACGTAGGAGAGCACCGCGTTGCTGATGATCTCGCTGCTCTGGCGGTGGTGATCCAGCACCACGATGGTCTTTACCGCCTGCAAAAGCTCCGGAGCGTCGGTGATGCTGGGGCGGTTTACGTCCACTACCACCAGGATGGTGGTGGGATCCGCCAGCTCCAGGGCCTGTTTCGTCTTTATAAACATATCCTCCGGATAGTCGCTGCTCCCCGTAAACCGCTCAATCATGGGCCGCACGGAGGAAGTGATGTCATTGTAGACGATATTCGCCTTCTTGTTCATAGCCATAGCGATGCGGTAAATGCCCACGGCAGCCCCCAGGGAGTCGATGTCTCCCAGCTTGTGTCCCATGATCAGGATGCGGTCCTTATTCTCCATCAGCTCCCGCAGGGCGTGGGCCTTCACCCTGGCTTTCACCCTGGTGGCCTTCTCCGTCTGCTGGGATTTTCCGCCGTAATACTGGATGTTTACCCCGTCCTTGATCACTGCCTGGTCGCCGCCCCGTCCCAGGGCCATGTCGATGGCAGTGCGGGAAAACTCATAGTTCTGCATATAGGTATCCCCGTTCATACCCAGACCGATGCTTAAGGTGACGGCCATCTCATTTCCGATGTTCACCGTCTTGACCTCCTCCAGGATGGAGAAACGGTTCTGGCGTAGGGTATCCACGTATTTCTGCTTAATCGCGAAGAAATATTTGTCCTTCTCGATCTTTTTGACCACGCCGGCCATGCTGGCGATGTATTTGCTGATCTTCCGGTCAATGAGGGCGGTGAGCAGGGAACGGCGCACTTCCTCCACGCTTTCTAAGGCCTCGTCGTAATTGTCCAGGTACAGCAGGCCGCTGACCATCTTCTGATCGTTGATCTCCTGCTCATACTGGAGAATGAGGGTCTCGTCAAACAGGTAGACGGCCACCATTTTCTCCTCCGTCTCATCGGGGAGGAATTCCTCTGGATCCTCGGTCTCCTGCTCCAGGCCCACCGGACATAAATCCACCCGGAATTTCCGGTCCTCGTAGGTGACGTGGATACAGCCTCTCTGCCCGGAAGAAAGAATCTCCTTCGTGATGTCGGGAAACAGCACCGTCAGATTCTTTTTCGGTCCCTTTATATCCTCTATGGCCTCCTGGAATTTCTGATTTTTCCACAGGATGCGCCCCTTTTCATCCACCAGGGCGTATGGCAGGTTCATCTCCGACAGCAGGTGCTTCTGCACCCAGGAATATTCGGAGGAAAACTCCACCAGACCGGCCAACAGCCGCCGTTTCCTGTAAAAATAAAGCCACAGGGCAATTCCCAAATAAACAGCCGTGAACACGAACATCACCAGGCCGGCGATGGCGTCCAGGACTCCAACGATCAGGTTCATCGCCACTACAAGGGCAGAGAGCACCATCGGCCACTGCAGGTAGACGCGCAGCTCCCCCTTTACCTTCAGCTTTCCTTTCATATACACCTCACTGGAATGTATTTCTTCGCACAAAACACCAATTTAACCTTGATACCAGGGTCAAAAGGGCGGAAATCCGATGCAAGCTTGCTTGCAAGAGAATTTTTGACCTTGGGACCCGCCAAAACATGAATAAGCAGCCATTTTTCGTAGAAA
>OLRK01001118.1_pt1 | contig 24780 bp, 23 predicted proteins | sample 1672911 | NCBI WGS metagenome assembly OLRK01 (sample SAMEA3136736, study PRJEB25190) | human gut metagenome | biome: human gut; feature: human-associated habitat; material: faeces | place: Austria | collected 2013 | reverse complement strand
TTTCCCCCGCTAACAAGATCGGACTGTTGCGCCGGTTGTAACGGGTCAGCCATTGTTCGATGAACATCGCCATCGCTTTGACGTCGCCGTCCGCGTCATAAAAATCCGGGCGGGCTTTTTCCTGGATCAGGCGTCCAAAGCCGGTGCCTACGGGATCGACCAGAACGATATCGCACAGATCGAGCAGACAATGCGGATTGTCTTCCAGCTCAAACGGCGGCACGGTCGGCAGATGCAGCTCGTCTTCCAGCTTCACGCGCCGCGGGCCAAACAGCCCGGCATGAACCCACAAACTGGAGCATCCCGGCCCGCCGTTGTAAGCGAACAAAACTGGACGGGTCGTCGGATCCGCTACGTCGCTGCGGAAATAGGCGTACGAAAAGATCGTCGCCGTCGGCTGACCTTCCTCGTCGACAAAGAAATTATCCTCGCAGACGGTGCGGTATGGGATCGGCTGACCGTTTAAGACAATGGAGCCCTGGGCTTCAAATCGGGACTTTTCAAGACATTCTTCAATTCTCATGGATTTCTCCCCCACTTTCTGATTGCTTAGTTTTTAGTATACACCACGGCTGAAGCGAATGACAAGCAACGCATATCAAACGATGAGCATTCCGATGAAATCAAAGTCCGGCGGGAGCGGCGAGACAGGCCAGCGTGCCTATGGACAGACCGGTGCGCAACGCCAGAACGGAACATTTTATCTTCAATAGAAAATAACGGCTTTTCTCAGGCTGATCGATCAGACACTCATAATTGGCCTGACCTTTGCATAACAGAAGATCGGCTTGATGATAAATCGCCTGGAACTCCGGACTGGTGCGCGGCAGCAGTGTGCCCAGTGCGTCGTCGCCGTTGCTGAGAATTCGGGCCCAGCGATGAATACCGGCCTGACGGGCGTCCTCGGCGATCACATTGTTAACGACCGGTTGCCCGCGCACGGCATAGACCAGATTCAAGTCAGGATTCAGCTGGTGGATCTGTTCTAAAAGCAGCGCATCGATCACAACCTCGCCAAAGTTGTCTCCTAACACTAGCACAGTCCTCGCTTCGCTCAGCGCCTGTTTCAGCGCCGTCGTTTCGAGATCGAAAGGGACGTCCAGTGCGGTCTTGAATTCATTCAGCATGCGATTGAAATCCGGATGATGGATCGGGTTGAAATCGAAGCCGTTAGCCAGAATTGCCAGCCGCAGCGCTTCCGCAAACGGATCAGAAGCTTGGCTGATCCGCAGGCTCAGCGCCGGCACCTCCGCAAGCAGATTCTCGTTCACCCTTTGCCGCAGCGAAGCGTAGGGGTCCTCTGTTCGCAGCGTCTGTTTTACAAGTCGGTAAACAGCGCCGATCGCCGCCGGTGCCGGCTGATTAAAATCAAGCTGAGCTAAGGTGTGAAAGACTGAACGGTAAAACGCGGGGCGGTCGGCTTCTGGAATCAAAGCGGCACAGCTGACTGTCTGAGCTGTTATGCAAGGCAGGCAAGCATCTTGGATCTTCATCGTATTCCTTCTTTCATGAGAGATCTTCTGCGGAATCCTGGAAGCAGGATTTTTCCCTGCTTCCAGCGTAACAAAAAAATGGGGACTTCCGCAAGTCAAAGCGTCAGCTTACAGAGCTTTCTGATCGCCGCTGACCTGGTTTACAAGGCAGATGAGGAAGACCTGGCAAGCCGGTACATATAAAAAAAACGACAGAGACCGCGAATCTCGCCGGTTTTCTGCCGTTTTCTTTCTTGTGTGTTGAAGATCGATTTATTTGTTGGCCGCTGCCAGCTGACCTGCGATCCGTCCGTAGTAGACAGCGCCGCCGATCGCCATGCCGCAGCACGGATATTCGTCGCCGAACAGACCGGTGAAGGCAACTTCGCCCGCGGCGTACAGACCCGGAATCGGATTGTTTTCCGTATCCAGAACCTGTGCGTTGATATCGGTGACCAGACCGCCGAAGGTGACGGTTACGTTTGGCCGCAGCTTCAGCGCGTAGTAGGTTTCACCTTCAACCGCGATCATGTGATCCGCCGGTTTGCCGAAGTCTTCATCCTTACCCGCAGCGCACAGCTCGTTGTAACGATCAATGGTCGCCTGCAGCTCAGCCGCGTCGACTTCCATCAGCTTCGCCAGTTCTTCGATCGAATTCGCTTTCAGCGTCTTGTCCAGCGTCATCGCGTACTGAACGGTCGGCGCCGGATCGTTGGCCGTAGCGATATACCAGCCGTAACCGCTGCCGCTCTTGGCGATCGCGTCCGCAACATGGTACTGATAAGTGTATTCGTTGGCGACACGCTTGCCTTCCGCATTGACGATCAGGCCCGCTTCTTCATTGATGCCGACGCCGGAATTGAAATCCAGGTAAACTGTCTGCGTTGCCGGTGCGTCATAAATCTGTGCGTTGACCTTTTCCGCCATCGTCAGACCGTCGCCGATATTGCCGGCTGGAACGGAGGTGACAAAGCCTTCGGTGGTCTGCGCATAGCGCTTCATCATTTCTTTGTTCTGCGCATAACCGCCGGTCGCGATGATCACGTTTTTCGCGTTGACCGTCAGCTTGCTTCCGTCCGCTTTCGTTCCGCTTAAGCCGACGATTGCGCCGTTGGCGTCAGTCAGAATCGTATCCGCAGTCGTGTTGTAGTAGATTTCGCCGTTGTTCTTCAGATATTCTTCCGTCATCGGCACGGTGATGTTGCCGCCGAAGCCGTCGGTCATACCGCCGCCGTGATGGCCTGCCGCATTGGTCGTGTTGTGCACGCGCCATGGCGTCAGGGACTGGTGAATCGCTTCAACGTCATAGATCATGACGCCCATGTCTTCCAGCCAGGTCATGTTTTCAACGGAATCATCGCAGAACGCCTTGACCATTTCTTCATTCAGCTGGTCTGCGCCGTCCATTGTTTTCATGTAGTCGAACATCTGCTGCGGGGTATCTTCATAGCCCTGCTTCTTCTGCCATTCCGTGCCGGCCGCTAAGAGCTTGCCGCCGCTGCGCGTCGTTGCGCCGCCGGTTACGCCCTGCTTTTCCAGGATGATAACCTTGGCACCAGCCCGGGAAGCTTCGATGCCAGCCGCTAAACCCGCTGCTCCCGCGCCCGCGATGACAACGTCGGCATCCAGCGTCTGGTCTTCTGCGGTTTTCTCAACCGGAACGTTCTTCAAGGCTTCCGCATCGCCGCCGGCTTCCGTAACCGCGCTGGCGACCGCGTTCTTGATCGCCGCGGTTGTGATCGTCGCGCCGGTGACGTTATCGACGCCTAACGACTGTGTTTCGACAATCTGCTTCGGCAGGACTTCCACCGGGGAGGTTTCCAGACCGTAGCCGATGCCGTAGGTTTCCTGATGTTCTTTGACGACGACGTCCGTGATCGCGTCCTCGCTGACGGTGACTTCTACCGTAACGTCACCCTTCATGCCGGTTGCCGTGCCGGTGTAGGTGCCGGCTGTGTAGGACTGCTTGGCAGCCGCGTCCGGGGTTGGTTCGGTTTTCTTACCGCCGTCGCCGCAGGCCGTTAACGACAGAACCATCGCTCCGCACATCAGCAGCGCCGCAAACTTGCTTGCTTGTTTCTTCATTTCTTTCCACTCCTTTTTGTTAAGGCTTTCGCAAGCTCATTATACAATGTCCTGTGACAGGAAGGTCAATCCCCACTTTTTTGACCCGCGGGATTAGTGTATAATGAAGAAAACAGGGAATTACGTGAGAAGTGGAAGTGCTTTCACAAAGTATCCATGATTAAACCGTTCCCTTAGGGAATGGTTTGGGATAAGATTTAACTCCTTCGTTCGAATTATAAAATCAGGGATGGTAACGATCTCAGAATCGTTATTTGAGGTAAAAAAGAAACGAGGTGATTTCTTTGCGGATTCAGGAAGTCTGCCGGAAGACCGGGCTGACGAAAAAAGCGATCTATTTTTATATTGATCAGGGATTGATTATGCCTGATCGCAATGCTGAAAATAATTATCTGGATTTCAGCGAAGCCGATGTCGACCGGCTGCAGATCATCGCGCTGCTTCGGCAATACAATGTTCCCGTCGGCGCGGTCGAGGAATTATTCCGTTATCCCAGCATGACCAATTTCTATCTTCACCGGCAGCTGGCGGATTTACGGGCGCAGCTGCTTCGGCAGCTGGGATTGATTCGTTCGTTATCGACGCTGCTGACCGAGCTGCCGCCGCAGTACAACGTTGCCAACCTTAAGGAACAGGTCGGCCGTTCAACCGCCGCGACGGAAGCGGATCAGTCGATGCTGGATTTGGTGTGTCCGGATCAGGATGCGCGGATGATCTCCATCTTTATCTGGAGTTCGTTTCTGAATGTTCCCAAAAGTGAATACCGGTTGTTTTTGTGGGGGAAAATTACCGAGCAGGCGCAGCAGGAGCTCAAGGGATCGCTGCGGTATGTTGCCCGGATCATTTATGCGCTGGACAGCGAGCAGATTGAAAATGACGCGCGTCAGCGTTACCACGATTCCCAGGCCATCCTGAAGCTGCAGGAGGAGAGCTATGGGCAGCTGCGGCAGCGGATCATGAAGCGGCTGCGGCATTTAGCGGACGATCCGCGGGATCAGGCTTATTGGACGCTGAACTATGAGAAAGTGACGCTGCCGCTGGTTCGTTTTGTCAATGGCCCGTTAGGCGATTTGATTGCCGAATATAACTCGGAATATCTGATCTATTTAAAAAACATGCAGCGGCTGGCAGCCAGTGTGCGCCGCGAGCTTCTGGAAGGCGCGGAACGGGACTTGTATGAACGGCTGATACGGGTGCTGAACGGAAAACTGGATCTGGATCAATACCCCGGACTGATCAGCTTTTATACGTTTGAAATGGGCTTGTATATGATCCTGCCGTTAGCGAAGCAGCGGCAGCTGCTGGAAGAATAGCTTGTGGCTTGCGCTGCGATGTTCGATGAGATTGCAGCCGGGGCTGAACCGAGACAAGGATCCGGATCAAAACAGAGCTATGCAGGCTGGATATAGCAGAAAAGAAAACTCCCTGCCGCCGGCGGGAGTTTCTTTCACTTTACTTTTAAGCTGGATTCTAACTGCTGAATCCGGTCTTCAGCCCGTTTTTTCAACAGGAAGACGCTGAGAATTTCCGCGACATAGGTGAGGACATTAATCTGTTCCTGATCCCACAGCCGTTTTTCACGGCATTCGTCGAAGCCGATGTAACCCCGCGGACGCCCACGGTCCTGAATCAGGCATTGCAGCAGTGATTTGATTTTCTGCGGTTCCAGCAGGCGGATCTGCGCGGGATCCAACGATTGAATATCCTGGCAATAGAATAATCCATTTTCATCGAAATTGGCCAGATATCGGCCTTCGAGATCATCTTCATACGAAATGTGCCGCAAATTCTCTTTTTCCGGAGGAATTCCCTCGTTGCACCATTCAAACGTATTGGTGCAATATTGATCATCGTCGCTGTTTTCAAAAATATAGACGCGGCTGACGTCGAAATGCCGTCCGATGATTTCAAGAATTTCCTGAATACAACGCTCTAAATCCTGAGCTTCGTAGAGCTTGTTGAAAATGAATTCGCTGATCCGCGGTGTTTCGTACTTTTTCAACGGGTTGGAATCGATCCGGGCATTGACGGCCGAGACTCCTTCAACCATCGGAAAGAACGCGTTGTCGTCAGCGAGCTGATTGTAAAAGGCATATTGATTTTTACCCTGGCTTTTCATGGAATACAAGGCCTGATCGGCACGGTGGAACCAATAGTGGAAGTTCGGATTGACCGGCGAAGTCATCGCAATCCCGATACTGCAGGATACTTTGAGGATCTTCTGATTGCGAAGCTCAATCGACTGGAAGGCTTCGATAATCTGCCGGGCCTTCTTTTCCGCCAGTTCTCTGTCAGGGATATTCTTCATGAAGACTAAAAATTCATCGCCGCCAACCCGCCCGAGGATATCTTCGCTGCGGAACAGCTGCCGGATCCGCGATGTCGCTTCAATCAGGAAGGCGTCGCCGAACAGATGGCCGAGCGTATCGTTGACAATTTTGAAATCGTCGATATCGATGATCATCAAGGCGTTCTGCACCGGCTGAGTTGACAGCCAATCCTGAATCAGGGTTTGGGCTGTTTCCTTATTATAATACTGCGTCAGCGGATCGCGCTGCGCCTTTTCAAGCAGCTTCTGGGCCCGCTGTTTATCCTCGTCGATGTTGGAGAGAATGCCGATAGCCTTGATCGGTTTTTGATTTTCATCCAGCTGGGTTGTCACGCGGATTCGGAACCAGTTTGGCTGGCGATGAATGTCATGCAGCTGCAGTTCGTCTTCAATGTAAGCCTGGCCCGCCCGGATGCGGCGGCACAGATCCGCAAATAAACTCCGTTGTTCCGTATAGAAATTTGTGTTCTTTTCATCCAACAGTCCGGAGACGGTGGTCTGCCGCGGATAGCCCAGGTATTGTTTCCAGTTTTCAGAAAAGGTGAGTTCGTCCGTCGCGATGTTCCACTCAAAAATAATGTCCTGGGTTTGATTCATGATGATTTCATAACGCTCTAGGCTTAACCGGAATTCCTCGGCGATCCGCCTGGATTCTGAAATGTCGACAAGAATGCAGCAGAAATATTGCCGCCCCCATTCGTCCTGCAGATAACGGCCTTTATCCAGCACCCAGATCGGCTCTGCGTTTTTGCGCAGCAGCCGGAATTGTAATTCTTTATCACACCCGTGGCGCAGCTGTTCGCGGACCTCCCACAGCGTATTTTCATAATCCCGCGGGTCGATCAAAGCGCGGAAACTGTTGTGCAGCTCCGTGCGGATTTCTTCCCGGGTATAGCCGGTCAGCTGCAGGAAGCTGTCGCTGGTCTGTAAGAGCGTCAGGGGTTCATCGAATAAACAATGGAAGATTCCACCCGGCATCTGATCGGGCAGAAACGTCAGGGCCAATTCTTGATTTTGATAGGCTTCAGAAGCGATTTGCGCCGGACAGATCTGAACAAAACAAAATTTTCCGCTCTCCTGATCCTGGATCAGCGTCAGGATCAGGGAATGGCAGTCTTTGCCCTGCATCAGGGCTTTGACGGTGATTAACCGATACCGGTCGTTCAGCGCGGAACTGACCGGCGCTGTCGTGCAGATCAGCGTTTCGCGGTGCCGGTGCATTTGACTTTCGATATGATCGCGAACCTGACTGAGACCGGAATAATCCCGGCGCGGTTCGGTAGCGTGCCATTGAATGTTTTCATCGAGTAACGATTCTAAACAGGTCCAGTCGTTGTCGACAAACAAGGCCTGGATGAGGGGAAAAACCTGCGGTTCGCCAGAGAATTCCGAATTGTTCATGTGGACGATCCTTTCTTCAACTAAAAGCGTATGTTCGTTATTCTAAGTTTACACCATTTAACAGCTTTACAAAAGACAGGAATGACGAAATTGCGGTCTTTGTCGAAAGGACACGGGAAAAGCACGGAAATCCCGGCCTTCGCCAAAGCTTCGCCGGAAATTCAGTTTACGGTCATGAACTATTCAAAAACAATTCACATGGCCATGGGAGAATAGCGGTGCTTATTAGAAGTGTGGAAAGCGAGCGTGATGAAATGAAATTCCAATTCTCACTGAAATCCCTGCGATGGACCCGGAAGAAAACGGTGATCCTGGCTGTCGGCATCTGTCTGGCCGGTGCGGGGAGTTTTTATTTTTCCCGTCAGGGAACAACCCGAAAGAACACCATTCAGGCTTCCTTTATCCGAACGACCGTTCTGAAAAAAACAACGCTGAACAATTCGATCAGTCTGACCGGCACGGTGGAAAGCGCGTCGGTATCGAACGTCACGACGAACCAGTCGCTGGCGGTGAAGTCGATTCCCGTCCAGGTCGGGGACTGGGTAGAAGCCGGGGATATCATCTGTGTCCTGGACACGGATGAAATTGACAAAAACATTGAAAAGACGCTGGAAAGCTTGCAGGAAAATATCGATAACGCGAAGGATTCACTGGCTTCCGCGGAAGAAAATCTGACCTGGGCGCAAAGCGACGCGGACAGTGCGTGGAATACGATGGCGGAGAAAGAAAGCGCGATGAACAGCGCAAAGACGGCGTATGAATCCGCGCGCAGCTCTGTCGACGCGTTCCAGGCTAATGTCGATCAAGCGCAGGCGGCCTATCAAAGCGCGGTGGAAGCGGAAAATCAGGCACTTTCAGCCCTGAACAGCGCGATCAGCGACGGGACCTGCACGGGGCTGGAAGATACAGCCTGCGCAGCCGGGACGGCTTACAATGATGCCAAGCAGGCCTCCGCCGACGCCAAATCAAAGGCTGACAGCGCTCAGCAGGATTTAAAATCCGCGCAGTCGGCGATGAATTACGATACCCTGGCGGCGGCTTACAATACAGCCCAAAGCGCCTACAACGCCGCGCTTACCGCCTGGAATACAGCCCGCAATAACCGCGACAGCTGGCAGACGAAAGTCGAGGACGCCAAGGAAGCGGTCACGAAGGCTTCCTCCAGCGATACGCTCGACGATCTGTACGAGAAGAAGGAAAACTGCACGCTGACGGCGGAAACCGCCGGCAAGGTTACGGCGATCAACGTCACAGTCGGGTCGATGGCGACCAACAACACGACGATCGCGACGATTCAGGACACGGACGCGCTGAAAATCACTGTGACAATTCCGGAATATGAAATTCAGAACGTCGAATTGGGGATGACTGCGAAAATTACGACGGACGCCACCGAAGGGGAGATCGAAGGGACGCTGACGCAGATCTCGCCGGTCGCTTCTTCGCAAAACGGCGGATTTTCGGCCGAGGTGACGGTCACGACGCCCAACAGCGGTCTGTATGTCGGCATCAACGCCACGGTGGAGATTATTCAGTCCACTGTGGATAACGTCTTCGTCGTTCCGATCGATGCGGTCGGCACCAATGACGCCGGGGAATCGATCGTGTTCGTCAAGGAATCCGGCTCCGGCAGCGACGCCGTCTTTAAGGAAGTCGTCGTGACCACCGGGGAGGAAAATGATTACTATGTGGAAATCAGTTCAACTCAGCTCAGCGAGGGCATGGAGGTGCGCAGCAGCGCAGATCCGGAACAGGCTCAGGTTAACGGGAGCGAAAGCGGCGAACAGGTTCAGATGAACGGCGGCATGCAGATCGACATGGGCGGAGCGATGCCTTCCGGAGAAATGCCTGCCGGTCAGATGCCTGCCGGAGGACCGGGCGGAAACGGAGGCGGAGCGCCAGGCGGCCGGGGAGGCAACGGATGAGTCCGGCACAGCCTGTTATCGCGATGCAGGGCATCGTCAAGCGGTATTACATTGGCAAGCCCAATGAGCTTGAGATTCTGCACGGCATCGACTTGCAGGTCGAGCCGGGGGAGTTCATCGCGATCGTCGGCGAAAGCGGCAGCGGCAAATCAACAATGATGAACATTCTGGGCGCGCTGGACCGGCCGACAGAAGGCCACTACAAGCTCAATGGCGTCGACATCCAGACGGCCGGGGATAAAGAACTGGCAAAGATCCGCAACCAACAGATTGGCTTCGTCTTTCAGACCTTCAATTTGATCGGCCGGATGAGCGCGCTGAAAAATGTCGAGCTGCCAATGCTGTACGCCGGGCTGCCGGCCCGTGAGCGATCGGAACGGGCGGCGGAACTGCTCGATCTGGTCGGCATGGGCGAACGGAAAAAACACCAGCCCAACGAGCTTTCCGGCGGACAGAAGCAGCGGGTGGCGATCGCCCGGGCCATGGCGAACGATCCTTCGCTGATCCTGGCGGACGAACCGACCGGCGCGTTGGACACGGCGACCAGCCGGATTGTCATGGATCTGTTTCATAAGCTGCATGAGGAACAACACAAAACGATCGTGCTGATCACGCACAATCCCGAGCTGGCAGAGGAAACTCAGCGCGTGATCACGCTGCGCGACGGTCAGATCGTCAACGTTCGGAAAGGAGCGGGCATCCATGGGTGTGCTTGATAATATCCTGATGGCGCTGTCCAGTCTGAAAGCGAATAAGATGCGTTCGCTGTTAACAATGCTGGGCATCATCATCGGCATCAGCTCGGTCATCGCGATCATGACTGTCGGCGACTCCTTGACCGGTTCGATTACCGACAGTATGTCAGGCATGGGCGCAAGCAACATCACCGTATCACTGCAGAAAAAAAGCAGCTCATCTTCTGACAGCTATGGCGGCGGCCGGGTATTGATGTTCGGTCCGAGCAGCCCTGACGAGGAAGATCTGATCTCGGAAACGATGATAACAGAATACCGTTCGCTGTTCGACGGCCGGATCACAGCGCTATCTTGCTCAGAGAACGTCGGCAGCGGTACGATCAGCCAGGCCGAGGTGTCCGGCAGCGTCAGCGTGAGCGGTGTCAATCCTGACGCCCTGACTGTCGAGGATCTGGACATGATCACCGGGCGGTTTATCAACGAGAAGGACAATACGGATACGAAACGCTCGGCCGTCATCTCGGATTATCTGGCGGAAAAGCTGTATGGCTCCGTTGAAAAGGCGATGGGCGAAAAGCTGGAGGTCAGCCTCAACAACGGCGTGCAGGTGTTCTATGTCGTCGGGATTTACCACTATGATACTTCCAGCAGTATGATGGCGGCGCTCTCGGACAGCGATAACCTTTCGACCTCGATGTATGTTCCCGTCGCTACTGCAAAGAAGATCACCCAGGCCGGCCAGGGCTATCAGTCTGTCACGGTCGTCGGGGCGGCCGGCGAGGACGTTGATACGCTGCTCAGCGATACCGAAGCATTCTTCACCAGCTTTTATACGCATAACGATTCTTACACGATCTCTGCGTCGAGCATGAAGGAAATGCTGGAAACGATGACCGAGATGCTGGATACCGTCAAGGTAGCGATCGCGGGCATCGCGGCGATCAGTCTGTTGGTCGGCGGCATCGGCGTTATGAATATCATGTTGGTGAGCATCACCGAAAGAACCCGTGAGATCGGCACCCGCAAAGCGCTGGGCGCGCCGAACCTGGCAATCCGCGTTCAGTTTATCATCGAAGCGATGATCATCTGTATGATTGCGGGACTGTTAGGCGTTTTACTAGGCGTGGCGATGGGCGCGGGTGTGGCGAATTTGTTAGGCTATCCAGCCAAACCGTCGGCTGCAGCCTGTGTCTTAGCGGTCGGCTTCAGTATGGCGATCGGTGTGTTCTTTGGCTATTACCCGGCTAACAAAGCGGCCAAGCTCGATCCGATCGACGCGCTGCGCTACGAATAAATTAAAAAGCAAACCAGACAGGCCGCGGCAGCGGCCTGTCTGAGCCTGAGTTTGAGTTTCAATCTGCCGCGGCGTTCCTGAATTTCATTGCGAATTGATCGGAAAGACCCGGTCCGGTCTGTCGTTTCCTGTTATAATAAAGGAAAAGGGGATGACGGAAATGAAACGGATTGAAGCGGGTTTAATCCGCAAGGCCATGGCGGAGCCGTGGGAGAAACTGAGCTTTGCGCTGACGCTGAATCTATTGGCGCTGACGATTTCTTTTTTCAGCGGTACACTGTGGCTGTTGTTTTTTGTCAGTCTGATCTTCGATGTTTTAGCAGTCATGGATTTGTTGGTTCAGCGGAACCGGGCCCGGCATTTTGTCCGGGATCTCGATTTGAAAGAATCCCTGCCGTTGTGCAAACAGGCGGACAACACGTTCTTTCTGCCCAACAAGCTGATTTCCTGGTACCGCGGCAAAGGTTTGTGCGTGCGTTACGAACAGATCAAGAACTGTTATCTCAATCAGATCAGCGAGAATTCACGGATGAAATTTGACAGCCGGCGGCGCAGCTGGAAATTACAGATCAACTGCCGCGATAAGCGCTATACCGTTCTGGCGCTGGAACGCAAGGACGATTGCATGACTGTGCTGCGGTTTCTCAAAACGATGAATCCGTCGCTGGTCGTCTATGATGAAGTCCCAGCCAAACCGCTGACGCTGGCAGAGCTGCCTGAATATGAATGAAACCGGGGGAGATTGAAATTCACAATCCTTCGGTTTTTTTGTACAATTTCTGAAATCTGTATAAGAAAAGAATAATGAATACGAGAAATAAGAAAAATATGATACAATGAATTTAACGGAGGTGATGGTTATGAAACACATCACGGAACTCATTCAGAAACAGGTCGTCAAAAAACACAGCCGAGCGCTGATGTTCTATTTATTTTTGTTGATCGCGGCAACTGTTCTGGCCTGGATCAGTCAATCGCTTTACGTCAGCTTGTTCATCGTCGTTTTCCTGGCAGCACTGGCGGTTCGCTTAATTCAGGCGGTGCATGAACTGGGCCAGGTCAAACGCTTCACCCAAAGCCTGCGGGGACCGCAGCGGCTGCTTTACCGGCAGGTTGATACGACGTTCTTTCTCGAAGACCGCTGGATCTCCTGGTTTAACAAGCAGGGTGTCCAGGGGACTTATGATGAAATCACAATGTGCAGCTATGCGCAGGTGCCGCTGCGGAAGTCGGAGAAGCTGTACGCTCCGTGTCAGCTGCAGATCAATGCTCAGGGCCGCAGGACAACCTTGATTCAGCTGCAGCATGATCGCGACGCCCAGACTGTCATGGCGTTTCTGAAAACACAGAATCCGGCGATCCTGTTCTCAGAGAAGCTCACCGAACGGAAAGTGCAGCTGGAAGATCTGCCGGAAAAAATGGAGTAAATTTGTGAGATTGTGTGAAGTGAAGCAGAAGTCTTGTCAGAAATGAGGAGTGGAACTATAATCTTCAATAGATAGATATTCAATGCGTTGAATATTTAGGAATGGAGGATTTATGAGTGAGCAAGTCATGGAAATGATGTCGCTTTTACGGCAGATTAATATGCGCCTGCATCATTGCCTGAAGGAACTGTACGAACCGCTGGGCCTGACTGGTCCGCAGGCGGTCGTGATGATCGAGCTGTTTAAAGAAGACGGTCAGCGGATCTGCGATCTGGCGGAAACGGCCGGCATGACCGTCAGCAATATCTCAGCGATCTGTCAGCGGCTGGAGCGCAACGGCTTTCTGCATCGCGTGCGTTCTCAACAGGATCAGCGCACGGTGCGGATCTGTCTGTCGGAGAAATCGCTGCAGCTGATCCGCGACTGCGATCATCAGATCGCGCTTCAAAGTGATCAGATTTCGTTAAAGATGACGCCGGCGGAGCTGGATGAAATTAATTCAGGATTACGGAAGTTAAACGCATTCCTGGATCGGGAGGATTTATGAAAACAGAAAAACCAAAAAATAAGAAACCGTTAATTTATTATTATTTCGTGATGTTGATCGCGCTGATGGCGTTCAATTTGTTCGTGACGCCGATGATCCAGAACCAGCGGATCAAGGAAGTCGGTTACAGCGACCTGATCGCCGCCCTGGATGAAAAACAGGTCGACGAGGTAGAAGTGGACAACCAGACCGGCAAGATCGCCTACACGATCAAGGATAACAAGAAAAATGTGTTCGTGACCGGCATTATGCCCAACGACACGACGCTGACAGAGCGGCTGGAACAGAGCGGGGCGCAGTACACGGCGGTTATTCCGCAGCAGAATTCCTTCTTGATGGATATGTTGATGTGGCTGGTGCCGATCATCATCATCCTGGGCGTCGGCCAATTGTTCTCGAAACAGCTGGCGAAGAAAATGGGCGCGAACACGATGACGTTCGGGAAATCCAGTGCGAAAATCTATGTTTCGGCGGAAACGGGCAAGACGTTCCAGGACGTAGCGGGGCAGGATGAAGCGAAGGAAGCGCTGAGCGAGATCGTTGACTTCCTGCACAACCCGGATAAATATAAGAAGCTGGGCGCGAAGATGCCGAAGGGCGCGCTGCTGGTCGGGCCTCCGGGCACCGGTAAGACGCTGCTGGCCAAGGCGGTTGCGGGGGAAGCGAACGTCCCGTTCTTCTCGATTTCCGGTTCGGAATTTGTGGAGATGTTCGTCGGCATGGGTGCCGCGCGGGTCCGCGATCTGTTTAAGCAGGCGCAGGAAAAAGCGCCGTGCATCGTCTTCATCGACGAGATTGATACAATCGGCAAAAAGCGCGACAGCGCCAATGGCATGGGCGGCAACGACGAGCGTGAACAGACGCTGAACCAGCTGTTAGCGGAAATGGACGGCTTCGACGGAAGCAAGGGCGTCGTCATCCTGGCGGCGACCAACCGGCCGGAAACGCTGGATAAAGCGTTGTTAAGACCGGGACGGTTCGACCGGCGGATTCCTGTCGAACTTCCGGACTTAAAGGGCCGTGAAGAAATCTTGAAAGTTCACGTCAAGGACATCGTCGTCGACAGCGATATCGATTACCGCACGATCGCGTTATCCACCTCGGGCGCTTCCGGCGCGGAGCTGGCGAACATTGTCAACGAAGCGGCGTTAGCGGCGGTGCGCAACGGTCATTCCAAGGTCATGCAGCACGATTTTGATGAAGCGGTCGACACGGTGATCGCCGGGAAGGAACGCAAAGGCGCGGTCATTTCCGAAAAGGAAAAACGGATTATCGCCTATCATGAAATCGGTCACGCACTGGTCGCCGCGGTATCGAAGAATTCTGCGCCGGTGCATAAGATTACGATTATCCCGCATACCAACGGTTCGCTGGGCTATACGATGCAGGTGGCGGAGCAGGAAAGCGTCTTAATGAGCAAGGACGAAATTCTGGAAAAGATCCGCACGCTGACCGGCGGCCGGGCGGCGGAAGAATTTATGTTCAATATCTGCACCTCCGGCGCGTCCAACGATATCGAACAGGCGACGCGGCTGGCGCGGGCGATGGTGGCTCAGCTGGGCATGAGCGATCAGTTCGGCATGACGGCGCTGGAAACGGTGAACAACCGGTATCTGAGCGGCGACGCATCGCTGGTCTGCTCGAATGAAACGGCAACCTTGATCGACAAGGAAGTCATGGCGATCATCAAGAACGCGCACGCGGAAGCCCGGAAGATTCTTGAGGACAACGCGCAGCTGCTGCATGAGGAAGCGGAATACCTGCTTCAGAAGGAAACGATTACCGGTGAGGAATTCATGGAAATCTTCAGCCGGCATCAACAGCTGAAGGCGCTGCCGCAGCCGAGCGCGGAATAAAATAACAAGAGATTGAACCTGACACATCATTGCGTGCCGAAGTTCAATCTTTTTTTGCGAAAGGGAATAGCGTCGCTCTCTTATATAGTAAGATCTGATTTATAATGAAGGTGACAAGACAAAGCTCTGAAGGAAGAAGTTTTCGAAAGTTGACTCCTTTTTCTTTAGGCTTTCTGAAACGCAGAACTCAGAATAAAATTCACGACGTTTTTTTACAACTGCCAAAGAAAATTGGCCAACGTACTGATCAGCGGAATTGTCATTAGGCTGAGCATCGTGCTGGAAAGCACCAGCGTTGTCGCTTTGACCGAGTCTTGATGCAATGTTTCTGAAAACAACGCAACGCTAACCGCGCAAGGACAGCTGCTGACTAACGTTAAAAGCATTTTTAGCATTTCTGGAACAGGAAGTCCTTTTAATATTAAGATAACGAGCAGCGGCATGAATAAAAGCCGGGCCATAGCTGCTGGAAGACAGCGCCGGACTAATTTCCAGTTTTGCGTCAGCGTGGTTTTAGCTAGTAAGGCTCCCAGAATTAACATCGCCAGCGGCGTGTTCAAAGCGGCGGTCATCGTGAGAACATCGGCGATGATCGGCGGTAAGGCTAACGGTGTGAAATAAAGCAGCATCGCCAGCACGACAGCGATGGCCATAGGCGTCTTCAGGAATTTTTTCAAGGAGAAGGCTGAAGAATGATCCATCAAATAGACGCCGACCGTCCATTGCATTAATGTGTTGACGATCATAAACGGCGTTAAAAGAAAGACGGCGGACGATCCCAGAACAGCCTGAACCAGTGGAATTCCCATAAAACCGGAATTGGGAAGCAGCACCCCGTTTTCCAACACCGGATCGCGCTGAAAAAGCAGTAAAGCGGCGGTCAGGAATAAACAATGAAACACGATTGCTAAGATGAAACTCGTCAATAACCAGCGTGCCTGTTCCTGTTGGAAAATTTCATTGCCGGACAACAGAATGACGGATGGCGAGGCAACCTGAAGCAAAAGCTGGGTGAGCGAGGGTATATGATCAGCATGCAGAATTTCCCGTTTGCATAAGAACCAGCCGGCAGCAATCAACGCGGTCATGATTGCCATCTGATGAAAGATTGAAGTCGTCATCTTAATTCCCGAAATGCTTCTTATACAGTTTGTTCGTCTGCATCAGCTTATCGTAGAAATTATCGCTTTTCTTATTGACCAAGACCGCGTAAATCATATCAACAAGGCACAGCGCCGCAATCCGTGAGGAGAGCGACAAATTATTCTCGGGGTCGTCGATGCTGTTGATATAAAGATGAAGATCGCTGATTTCCAACAGTTCATTATTGTAGTTTTTGGTGACAGATGCCAGGAAAGTCCCCTTGCCGCGAATATGATCCGCAGCTTCCAGAATCACCGCGGTTTTCCCGGAGTATGAAAAAATAATGACGACGTCCTGCGGATCGGCGAAATAAGAATAGGTCAGAATATCGCATTCTGTATTGAAGTATTTGCAGGGAATACCCAGCCGGGAGAAACGAAGATGTGCGTCATAAGCAATAATGCCTGAAAACTGTACGCCAAGAAAGACGACATGGCGGCAATTCAGAATTTTGTCCGCTAATTTTTCAATATGTTCAACCGGATTGGTCCGCACGGTTTCAATGATTGAGTAAGTATCCTGCGATGTAATATTATCAATAATGCTGGAGGCATTGTCGCCTTTTTCAAATAACAGCGATGTACTGCTGGACATTTCATCCTTTAAGAACAGATTCAATTCAATTGCCAGCTGCATTTTCAAACTATTGAACCCTTCATATCCATTTTTCTTGCAGAAACGGGAAATTGTGGAACGCGACGTATAAGTTTCCCGTGCGAGATCTTCCATCGTCATTTCAATCACTTCGTTTGGGTGATTGATAATGTAATTAATAATACTTTTTTCAACGGGGGTTGAAGAATGATTTTTCTGTAATTCTAAAAAGAAACTCATTAGCGTCCCCTCCTGATCCATAGTCTTATTATACGTCAGGATTGAAAGCTTACTCGGATTCAACCGATGACACAAATGATTCAAAAATGACTCTGAAAAAAGAGGAAAAAACAGGAAATATCGCAGGTAATGTTTCTTCATGAAATTCATTATCATCAAAATTAAGTCGAATGACACAAGTGCGTCAGAGATTGAATCCGACCCCTCATTCGTTTTCTTGTATGATGTAAGCGTATACATCGAGGTGCCTCAGGGAGGTTGAAATGAAGTTTATGGATGCTCATGTGCATCTGAAAGATCGGAACGATGAAGTTCTGGACGTGGATGCACTCTTACAGGAAATGGACGCTTCCGACATCGAACGGGTATTTTTGATGCCGGCCGATTCCCGCCGCAGCGAGAATGAACGAATGCTGAAAGAAGTTCAGGGTCATGCCGACCGGTTCATTTTATTCGCATTTGTCAATCCTTATCATCCGGATTGTGTCGAATGGTTTGAAGAGGCGGTGAAGCATCGCGGCGTCAGGGGATTGAAGCTGCATCCGGTGCTGGACGCCTATCCTGCCGACCGGGCGTATATGCTGGATCCGCTGCTGGAAGTCTGCGACCGGTATCATCTCCACTGCATCATTCACTGTACATCCGATGCGCCGAACAGTTCGCCGCTGCAAATGGAAAGAACGGCCTGCCGGTGGCCGAACGTGACATTCCAGATGGCGCATATGGGCGGCTGCTGGTTAGCGAACGACGCGATTAAGGTATGTCAGCGCAATCAGAATATCTATCTGGACGGTTCGACAGTTTCCTTATCGGCTGTTAAACGGGCAATCGCTGCTTGTCCGGATCGGTTTCTAATGGGGACGGATGTTCCATTCTATCATTTTGAAATGGAAAAGCTGAAAATGAAGCTGGCAGTTTCGGATCCGGTCCTCTTTGAAAAAGTGACGTATGGCAATATGCGGGACTTGATAGCAGAGAGGGGGTTGGAACTGTGAAAATCATCGACGCGCATAATCATATCGGCGACCGCCGGGGACGCAAGGGACAAACTGCTGAGGAAATTATTGCCAAGATGGATGCTTCGGCTATCGATCAGGCAGTTGTTTTCTCTTATGTGCCGTATCCCAACAACGACTATATCAGTGAGGCCGTTAAGAAATACCCCGACCGGTTAATCGGATTCGCCATTTTGGATCACACGCAGGAGCATCCTGAAAAAGAACTGGAACGTTCAGTTTTGGAACTGGGACTTAAAGGACTTAAGCTGGATACGCCGACACACGGCTTCTCGATCGATGATTTTGCGGTGACCGGGCGCACGCTTGAGATCGCTGATCGTTATCATTTGCCGGTCATCTGTTACTGCGGCGATAATAACTACGTTCATCCTTATAAATTCGTGGAAGCTGCGAAACGATATCCGAATGCCAACTTCATCATGGCCCATGCGGGAATTCTTTTCATGACCAGTCATGCGATTGAAGTCTGTGCTGAAAATTCTAATTGTTATATTGAAATATCCAATATCAACGCCTGCGTTATCAATGATGCGAAAAACAAAGGGGTATTGAGTCAGGTGTTGTTCGGCACGGATACGCCGTTTAACTATTTCGACGTGATGAAAAGCTGTGTGGAGTGCGCGCTTACCGACGAAAAAGAGAAAGCGTTGATTTACCATCAGAATTTTGAAAGGATCATGAGCCAAACCCAGATTCGTTAAAAAAGGAGAGGATAAGCCGATGAAAGCTTTGATTATCTGTCAGTTTGCCATAACAAGCAAAAATATGATCACAAAGGTGATCCAATATGCCAGGGAACACGGCAATGATATTTCCGTTGAATGCGCCTCTGTTTCAGAGATAGCGGAGCTGCCGTTTGAAAACTATCAGGCGGTATTACTGGCGCCGCAGGTCAGAAATTATCTGAAGAACGTCACTGAAAAGTGCGCTCCGCTGCACATTCCAGTCAATTCCATCGACGTGGTCGCCTATGGATTGCAGGATCCGGAAAAAGTTTTAAATCAAATCAAGAAGATGTTAAATCATCCATTATAAGAGAAAAGAGGGGAATTTATGCATCAAGTTATGAACTTCATGGAAGAGAAAATTATGCCGCCGTTATTCAAAATGGCGTCGAATAAATATCTTCTGGCGATCCGCGATGCTTTTACATCAACTTTGGCGATCGTTTTGATCGGAAGCGTCTTCCTGCTGATCTGTTATTTCCCGAATGAAAGCTGGGCTGAATTTATCGGCCCGTATGTCCCGATGCTCAGTGTACCGAATACTCTGACTTTAGGTTTGATCGCGCTGTATATGGCCTTTGCGATCGGTTATGCGCTGGCCAATGCGGTGAACCTGCAGCCTTTGGTCAACGGCGTCGCAACGACGGCAATCTTCTTAATCATGGTTAATCCATTAACGGCCGAGGGAACGATCAGTCTTGCTTATCTTGGTTCGCAGGGGATCTTTTGTGCGATTCTAGCGGGCGTCGTAACCGTGTTTCTGAATTATCAGTTCACGAAACGAGGCATCTTAATCAAAATGCCGGATTCTGTACCGCCGATTATTTCCGCTGCCTTTGAAATGTTAATCTCGCTGGGGATTATTGTCGTGTTGGTCTGGGCTGTGCGCGTTGCCTTTGGCGTCAATATCCCGGGCTTAATGTCCATGTTGATTTCACCGTTGGCGGTCGCAGCGGATTCGCCGTTCGCGGTTGTGACGGAAAGTCTGATATCCCGGACGTTGTGGTTTGCCGGAATTCATGGCGGAAGTATTATCGCGTTCAATGGCGGTGCTTTGTATCCTTTTGCGCTGGCCAATATCGACGCCAATGCCGCGGCGGTGGCGGCGGGTCAGGCAATGCCATATATCATTACGCCTTCGTTCGAAAGCTTCTATCAGGATTCCAGCGTATCCGCGTTTGCGATCTGTCTGATGATGGTGGTAGTCTGCAAGTCTTCCCATTTAAAGCAGATCGGGAAGCTGGCGGCCTTGCCGGCCGTATTCGGCGTTACAGAACCTTTCTGGTTCGGTTTGCCAGTCGTGCTGAATCCGATCATGCTGATTCCATTCTTATTTGCGAATACCTTTAATCTATTGACAACCTGGATTCTGAGTTACTTGAATATCATCGGACGAACCTATGTGACGCTGCATTGGGCGCTGCCGGGATTCTTAGGCTCCTACTTATCGTCCGGCGGCGATCTTCGCAATCTGATCTGGTGGATCGTGCTGCTTGTGTTAAACTGCCTGATCTATTATCCATTTATTAAGATGTATGATAAACAGAAAATGCAGGAAGAAACAGAAGCCCAGATCACAACGCAAGGATAAAAGGGAGAACGATGTCCATGAATGAAGAAAAACAACAGGTTTTAAATACGGAACAGCTTTTATTGATGATGGTCGCTCATGCAGGAAATGCGAATGCCAAGGTGTTCGACGCCCTGGATGCCTACGAGGCAGGCAATCGGGAAGCTGCATTCGCTATTCTGGAAGATGCGGGGCAAGAACTGTTGATTGCACAGAAGAATCAGTTCGCCCTGATGAACCAAGAGGCGCTGGGAGACGATGTGGTTCCATCGATCTTAATGATTCATGCGATGGATATCTGTATGACGGCGGCGAATTCGATTCAATACACCAAGCGGCTTCTTCCTTTGCTGCAGGCGAATCATGAAGTGTCGTAGTCAGCCCTGCGCTTGTCACTCAACACGTTATCGCTGCCGGTATAAAGGTTTTCATTTCCTCGTCCTGAGCGGAGTTGAGTGCCGGACCTGCCATCAGATTTATCCCGTGAGAACCCTGCTCAAGGGGATGAGTCTGCCCTATGTCGACGCCATGGGAAAGGTTGTGTTCTTACTGGCAGCCGTCTATTATGCCATTTTGAATTTCATCCCCGGCGTCATTGCGATGCTGGCGATGATTATCCTGATGAATCAGGTATTCGTTCCCGTATTATTCCGTTTCGGAATTCTGCGGATTGGAAATGAGGTGAATTTATGAAAAAAGGCATCAAGATTGTAACAATCGGAGGGGGTTCTTCTTATACTCCGGAACTGATTGAAGGACTGATCAAACGTCAGGCAACTTTGCCAGTCCGCGAACTGTGGCTTGTCGATATTGAAGAAGGCCAGGAAAAGCTAAAGATTATCGCGGCCTTAGCGGAACGCATGGTCAAAAAAGCGAAGGCCCCGATTGAAATTCATGCGACGTTGGATCGGAAAGAAGCGCTGAAAGATGCTGATTTTGTAACGACGCAATTTCGCGTCGGTCAGCTGAATGCACGGGATAAAGATGAGAAGATTCCGCTTCGCTATGGTGTGCTGGGTCAGGAGACCAATGGGCCGGGCGGACTGTTCAAAGCATTGCGGACAATTCCGGTTTTATTTGAAATTATTGAGGACTGCAAACAACAATGTCCTAACGCATGGATTATCAGCTTTACCAATCCGGCGGGACTGAATGCTGAGGCAGTGCTGCGGTACAGCGGATGGAAACGATTTATCGGATTGTGCAACTCGCCGACGGTTATCGGCCATCGGATCGCAGGGTTGATGGGCATTCCCAATGAAGATCTGCGGATTGACTTTGCCGGGCTGAATCATATGGTTTTCGGCTTGCACGTCTATAATCGTGGGGTGGATATCACATCGCAGGTGATCGAGGTGCTTTGCCAATATAATGAGGGCAAAGAATTCGACAAACGATTTGAAAATTTACCATATACCCCGGACTTTATGCGTGCCCTTCATTGCATACCGTCTCCGTATCTGCGTTATTACTTTTTTAAGGATGAAATGCTGAAACATGCTCAAGCGGATGCTGAACGGGGTGAAAACCGGGCCCAGGTTGTCATGCGGGTGGAGAAGGAACTCTTTGAAAAATATGCCGATATTCATCTGGATGTGAAACCGAAAGAATTGGAACAACGCGGCGGCGCGTATTACAGTGACGCGGCGTGCAGTCTGATCGATTCCCTGTATAATGACCGACGGGATATACAGGTTGTGAACACGCTGAATCAGGGCGGATGTTCCTCATTTGCCGACGATGAGGTTGTGGAAATCAGTTCTGTGATTACAAGAGAGGGACCACGTCCGCTGACCGTAGGCCGTCTTCCAATTCATATCGAAGGGATTGTCAGGCAGATCAAATCGTTTGAACGTTTGACTGCGCAGGCGGCGCTGAATCATGACTACGCGACAGCGTTAATGGCTATGACGATTAATCCGCAGGTTATGGATGAAAACATCGCGCGTCAGATTCTGGATGAGATGCTGAAAGCACATCGTCAGTATTTGCCGGGATGGACAATCCCTGAAGTTTGATCGAAATGAAGACATACAATACAACAGACATATAACATTGTTTTCAAAGACAATCATCAAAAAAGCAAGACTGGAGAGATAAGTTCTTTCCAGTCTTTCATTATGAAACCGGATGGTCTTGCAAGGGGTAGTGGATATCAAAATGATCCGCTGTTCCCTTATCCTTAAAATGCGGGTAAACGAATGAGTTATCTTATGGAAAAGCGCAGGAAAACACAAACTCAACCACCCGTCGGTCGATGTTTTTGAACTTCTGTTATAGAATAACGGCAGGAGGACGGAGTTATGTTTGAATTAGATAAGCAACAATTCGGAGCATTTGTCGCCGATCAGCGAAGACAGAAACAAATGACGCAAAAAGATCTGGCGCAGAAGCTCATGATTTCAGATAAAGCGGTCAGTAAATGGGAACGCGGTCTGAATATGCCGGATATCACGCTGTTAGTGCCGCTGGCTCAGGCGCTGGATGTGAGCGTGGCTGAGCTGCTGGAATGCCGGAGAATTTCTCAATCGGAACCGATGAGCGCCCATCAAGTCGATAAGCTTGTAAAAAAAGCGATAACGATGAGCGAGGAAGATCCGCAGATGAGAAAGCGGCGCAGCTGGAAAAATGGCTTGCTGCTTTTGCTTTGTTTCGCGATTTCTCTGGGAGAAATAGGAGCGCTGCGGCACTTTCATCAAGTGACTTCCATGGTGTTCAACGATTTATTAGTAGCGGAGCTGCTCAGCGTGATCTTTGGTCTTTACTTTTGCTTGTTCGCGCGGGAAAAATTGCCCGCTTATTATGATGAAAACAAAATCAGCAGTTACAGCAGCGGCGTCTTCCGAATGAATCTCGCCGGGGTTTACTTTAACAACCGCAACTGGCCGCATATCATGAAGGCCGGCCGGAATTGGGCGCTGAGTTCGTTAGTGCTGATGCCGGTTTTGTACGGACTTCTGACGCTTTTGTTCCAAGGGAATCCATGGCTTGTGAAGATCGTTCTACTCCTGACCTATCTGGCGGGCCTGTTAATCCCGATGATCTATGCGGGAAAGAAATACGAGTAAAAGGATGTTTTTACAGGAATTCGATGCAATGAATAAATAAAATACTGACAGCTTCTGATTGGGAATCGGACTGTCAGTTTTTTTGTTATTCGTTATTTTCAGCGGTTCTTTGAATCCGGATTTTCAATCGTTCCAGGAATACCTTAACCGCGGGGGAAAAGGTCTGGTACTTCTTGGTGACCAGCGTCAGATCCAAGGATAATTCCGGGGTGATCGGCCGGAAAACGAGAGGCCGCCCCTCTGTATTAACCAGATGATCAAGACATAACGCTGCGCCGATACCTTTTTCCACAAAGAACATGGCGTTGTAAATCAGATTATACGTTCCGACAATCTGCATCGAATCCAGTCCCATCCCCTCTAAAATCTGATGGCCGGAAAAAGTCTGTTCCGCGATGATCAGCGGCAGCTCTTTCAGTTGTTCAACCTGAATGGAGCGTTGCTCTGCCAGCTCGCAATCATCCCGCATTAACAAGCCGTAAGTATCCCTTTGTTTCAGCGTGAAATAATCATATTTCTCCTGCCGCACGGGTCCGAGAAGCAGGCCGATATCAACTAAACCCTTATCCAGCCGTTCCATGACCAAATCGGCAGCGCCGCTGTAAGTGTGAAGACGAACGTCAGGATAGCGTTGATGAAAATGAGCGTATTCATCCGCAATCATGGCCATCGCTGAAGTCTCGCCGCATCCAATCGTAATATCGCCGCTCAGATAACGGCCCTGAGAGTGAAAAGCAGCTTCGGTATTGTCGATCAGTTCTAAAATATCCTGAGCTTTGTTGCGCAGGAACAATCCTTCTTCCGTTAACGTCAGCTTGCGCTTCCCACGGATAAATAACGATTTGCCGAGCTGGAACTCCAGATCCATCATCTGTTTGGACAAGGTTGACTGGGTTATGTGCAGGGTCTCCGCCGCTTTCGTGATGTTTTGTTCCCGCGCAACGGCGAGAAAATAAGTCAGAAGCCGGGTTTCGATCATTCATTTCACCTCATTCCGTAATCAAGATACGTTCTCTTTGTATTTTAGCACGTTTTTATCATTCTTAAAAACGATGGTTTAAGATTCATAATAACTGTTTGCGATCAGGTGAAATTCTCATTATGATACAGATAGAAGGAGGTTTGGGTGAGATTGAGGAATTCTTCGACAGAGCTTCAACGCTGGATGTCCGTTTGTGATTTCCCAGCGGAGATCCAGGATCAAATCCGGCAGGCTCTCCGGGATCATCAAAGCGCGGAACTGTTATACCTGCTACAAGGCCAACGTTGTCAATTGATGGATCAGCTGCATGCCGCCCAGCGGAAAGTGGACGCGCTGGATTATGGACTGCGGCTGGCGGAACAAGAGAAACTCTGACGACTTCTGTTAAGCTTTAGACAAGGAGGCTGA
>OLRK01001115.1_pt1 | contig 24809 bp, 21 predicted proteins | sample 1672911 | NCBI WGS metagenome assembly OLRK01 (sample SAMEA3136736, study PRJEB25190) | human gut metagenome | biome: human gut; feature: human-associated habitat; material: faeces | place: Austria | collected 2013 | reverse complement strand
TGAGCGGCATGAACATGCGCCAGATCGACGATTCGGGCGCGATGCTGGCCGCACTGAGCAAGATCATGGACAAGTTCGACATCGAGGAAATCCGCGAAGACCCCGGATTCTTCGGCCGTCTGTTCTCCAACATGCGCAAGCAGCTGGACAAGATTCTGGATAAGTACCGCACGATGGGTGACGAGGTCGACAAGATCTACGTCCAGCTCAAACAGTACGAGTCCGAGATCAAGGAGTCCAACCGCAAACTCGAGCAGATGTTCCAGTCCAATCTGGGTTACTATCACGAACTGGTCAAGTACATTCTGGCAGGCGAACAGGGCTGTCAGGAGATCGCAGCCTACATCGACCAGCGCCGCACCGATCTCGAGCAGACCGGTGACCAGTCCATTCAGTTCGAGCTGCAAACCCTCGAGCAGGCACAGATGATGCTCGAGCAGCGCACCCACGACCTGCGCATCGCGGAAAATGTGGCCATGCAGTCCATTCCGATGATCAAGACCATGCAGTTTGCCAACATGAATCTGGTGCGCAAGATCAATTCGGCTTTTATCATCACCCTGCCGGTCTTCAAGCAGGCACTTGCACAGGCTATTTTGCTCAAGCGTCAGCGCATTCAGGCCGAGGCCATGAGTGCACTCGACGAAAAGACCAACGAGATGCTGCTGCGCAACGCGCAGAACACCGCCGATCAGTCGCGCATGACCGCACAGCTGGCGTCGGGCAGCTCGGTCAAGATCGAGACGCTGGAAAAGACCTGGAAGACCATCGTGCAGGGCATCGACGATACCCGCCGCATTCAGGAGGACGCACGCAAGCAGCGCGAGAGCGATACCGAGCGCCTGCGCGTCATCCAGGGCGAGTTCGAGCAGATGATGCGCGGACAGAACAGACAGTAATATATATAACACAGTAAACACCCTATAAAGGAGGAAATATTATGCCGATCAGCTTACAAAAAGGACAGAAAGTCGACCTGACCAAGGGAAATCCGAGCCTTAAGCACGTCCTCGTCGGACTGGGCTGGGATGTCAACCGCTATGACGGCGGCTTTGCCTTCGACCTCGACGCGTCGGCGTTTCTGCTGGGCGCGAATGGTCAGACTCCGAATACCGATGCGTTCATTTTCTACGGCAACCTCAAGCACCCCTCGGGCGCGGTCGAGCACATGGGCGACAACCTGACCGGTGAGGGCGACGGTGACGACGAGCAGATTCTGGTCGACCTGACCAAGATTCCGGACTCGATCGAAAAGATTGCGTTTACGGTCACCATCTATGAGGCAGAGCAGCGCCGTCAGAACTTCGGACAGGTGGATAATTCCTACATCCGCATCGTGGACAACGATACCGGCAAGGAACTCATTCGCTACGATCTGGGTGAGGATTTCTCCATCGAGACCGCCATCGTTGTCGGTGAAATCTATCGCCATGGCGGCGGATGGAAGTTTAACGCCGTTGGTTCGGGATTCCAGGGCGGTCTTGCCGCACTGTGTGCAAATTACGGTATTGAGACCTGCTAAGGTTCAATCGATAAAAAGGAGCGTATTATTATGCCAGTATGTTTACAGAAGGGTCAGAAAGTCAGTCTGACCAAGGATAATCCGGGACTGACCAAGGTAGTTGTCGGCATCGGCTGGGACATCAACCAGTACGACACCGGTACGAGCTTTGACCTCGACTCGTCGGCTTTCCTGCTGACCGGTGCAGGCAAGGTCAGCTGCGCAGAAGACTTCGTCTTCTACGGCAACTTAAAGCATCCGTCCGGCGCTGTTGAGCACCTCGGTGACAACCGCACGGGCGCAGGTGAGGGTGACGACGAGCAGATCAAGATCGATCTGTCCAAGGTACCCGCAAACATTGAAAAGATTGCCTTCACTGTCACCATTTACGATGCCGAGACCCGCAATCAGAACTTCGGTCAGGTCAATAATGCCTTCGTCCGCATCTACAACGAGGCAACCGGCGAGGAAATGATGCGTTACGATCTGGGTGAGGACTTCTCCATCGAAACCGCAGCCGTATTCGGCGAGCTGTATAAGCACGGCAGCGAGTGGAAGTTCAACGCTATCGGTTCGGGCTTCTACGGCGGTCTGGCTGCGCTGTGCGCAAACTACGGCGTCGAGACCGAATAAAAAGAAAGATAACTCTGTTTTAGGAGGGATTGTATTATGGCAGTCAGCTTACAGAAGGGTCAAAAAGTCAGCCTGAGCAAGGAAAATCCCGGCCTGTCCCGCGTCATCGTTGGACTGGGATGGGATGAAGCCAAGCCCGCAAAGCGCGGCCTGTTCGGCTTCGGTGCACGTACGCAGGCCATCGACTGCGACGCATCCGCACTCGTATGCGTGGACGGTAAGATTCAGAACACCAAGGATGTCGTGTTCTACAACAACCTGACCCATCCGTCCGGTGCGGTCAAGCATATGGGCGATAACCTGACCGGCGCAGGCGAGGGCGACGACGAGCAGATCGTGATCGATCTCGACCGCCTCCCCGAGCAGTACGACCGCGTTGTCATGTGTGTCACCATCTATCAGGCACGCGAGCGGGGTCAGCAGTTCGGCATGATTCAGAACAGCTTCATCCGACTGGTCGATGCGCGCAACAATCAGGAGATCTGCCGCTACAACCTCAGCGAGAGCTACGACGGTGCAACCGCTGTCGTATTCGGTGAGGTGTACCGCAGAAACGGTGAGTGGAAGTTCAACGCCATGGGTCAGCCGCTCCAGGTGGGCGGTATCGCCGAGCTGGTCGAGCATTTCCGCTGATCTAGGATAGATAGAAAGATGGGGAGAGCGTTCGCCCTCCCCGTTTCTCCGAGATTTTTTTGAGAGAGGTAATAACCCCATGCATAAGAAGTTAAACGGCTTGACCGCGGCTGAGGTCGAGGAAAGCCGGAAAAAACACGGCGCGAACAGTATCCCGGAGGCCGAGCCGGAAACCTTCTGGCAGCTGTTCCTCGAGGGATTCCAGGACCCGATGATCCGCATTCTGTGCGTCATCGCGGTCATCATGTTCGGTATGTTCCTCGTAGGCGAGAGCGACTGGTATGAGCCGGTCGGCACCATCATCGCCATTCTGCTGGTAAACTTTGTCTCGGCACGTACCGGCGTTGCCAATGACCGCGCGTACCGTGACCTCAAGGCGTCCCAGAAAAAGGACACGGTCAAGGCACGCCGCGAAGGCGTCATTAAGGTCATCCCGGCTGACGAAGTCGTTGTCGGCGACGTCATCCTGCTCCAGTCGGGCGATAAGATTCTGGCCGACGGTATTCTGGCACAAGGTGCGCTGTCGGTCAATAACAGTGCGCTCAATGGTGAGGCCGAGGAGTGCCCCAAGACCGAAGCTCCCGACGGCTTTGCCATCCCCGAGACCATCACGGGCGACACCTTCGTCGACGCACACAGCCTGTTCCGCGGCGCAACCGTGCTCGACAGTGAGGGCTACATGATCGTCCAGAAGGTCGGCCTTGACACCATGATGGGCAAGATGGCCAAGGACATGGAAGACAAGGAACCCGATTCGCCCCTCAAGGTCAAGCTCAACAAGCTGGCCGGTCAGATTTCGGTATTCGGCTATATCGGCGCAATCATCATTGCCCTGGCCTACTTCATCCACTTCGTCATGCTGGCAGGCGGTCTGTCCGCTTATCTGGCAACCGGCGGTCTGTCCATTCTGGGCGACGTTATGAATGCCATCGCCATCGCTATCACCATCATCGTCTGTGCAGTTCCCGAGGGTCTGCCGCTAGTTATCGCCCTCGTGCTCATGCAGAACACCGGCAAGCTGCTCAAGGTCAACGTGCTGGTGCGTAAGTCCATCGGTATCGAGACCGCAGGTTCGCTCAATATCCTGTTCAGTGATAAGACAGGTACGATCACCAAGGGTCAGCTGGAGGTTGTCGAGTTCTTCGACGGCTGCGGCCGCACGACCGACATCAATACGGCAGCTGCTATGCGCGAAGCGCTGCACCTGTCCATCGGTAAGAACACCGGTGCGCTGTTCGACGACCAGCATCACGTCGTCGGCGGCAACATGACCGATCAGGCGCTCTTGAAGTTCCTCGGTGAGGAGGCCTTCCACGCGCTGGCAGCCCGCGACGACTGCGAGATCGGCGCACAGCAGGACTTCAACAGTGCCAATAAGTTCAGCCAGGCATACCTGCCCGGTCAGGGACGCACCTTCTACAAGGGTGCACCCGAGCGCCTGCTGGCTAAGGCCAAGAAGTGCCTGGACACGCAGGGCAACGAGGTCGATATCGACGAAACCGCCCTGGGCCAGAAGATCGACGATCTGGCAAACCGCGCAATGCGCGTGCTGGCCTTCGGTTACAGCCGTGAGAAGCTCGTCCGCGACGAGATTCACGACGATCTGGTGCTGATCGGTCTGGTTGGTATCCGTGATGACGTACGCCCCGAGGCACGCGAGGCCATCGAGGAGGTACAGAAGGCGGGTATTCAGGTTGTTATGATTACCGGCGACCGCCGCGAGACCGCAATGGCCATCGCACGCGAGGCAAATCTGTACCACGGCGGCGACGAGCTGGTTCTGACCTCTGCCGAGCTGGCTGAGATGAGCGATGACGAGGTCAAGAAGATCATCCCGCGCATCCGCGTTATCTCCCGCGCGCTGCCGACCGATAAGAGCCGTATGGTGCGCCTGTGTCAGGAAATGAATCTGGTTGTCGGTATGACCGGCGACGGTGTCAACGACAGCCCGGCGCTCAAGCGTGCCGATGTTGGCTTCGCGATGGGTTCGGGTACTGAGGTCGCCAAGGAAGCCGGTAAGCTGGTTATTCTGGACGATAACTTTAATTCCATCAAGAACGCTATCTGGTATGGCCGTACCCTGTATATCAACATCCTGAAGTTCTGCAAGATGCAGCTGGTCATTAACCTGGCGGCGGTCTTTGTCTCTGCAATTTCGCCCTTCATCGGCATCGAAAGCCCGCTCAAGGTTACCCATCTGCTGTGGATTAACCTGTGTATGGACTCCCTCGCATCGCTCATGTTCGCGGGCGAGCCGGCACTCAAGAAGTATATGCGCATGAAGCCGCGCCGTCGTGATGAGAGCATCATCAGCCGTCCGATGGCGATTCAGATCGTCATTATGAGTATCTGGCTGACCATCCTGAGCCTCGTATGGTTCAAGGTGCCCTTCTTCCGCGCATGCTTTGCCACCGAAGCCCAGTGGTACACCGGTTTCTTCTGCATGTTCGTCTTTGCCTTCATGGTCAACGCGTTTAACGTGCGCTCGGACGGTCTGAATGTCTTCGAGCACATCGGAGAAAACAAGCGTTTCATCCATATCTGGCTGGCGATCATGGCTGTACAGGTGCTTCTGGTTTCGATCGGCGGCGTGATCGGCGAGGTATTCAGCTGCGTACGCTTCGGTTTGGATGGCTGGATTGCGGTCTGCCTGATGGCACTGACCATGTATCCGGTCGACCTTATCCGCAAGGTACTCACCCCCAAGCCCAAGGCATAACAAACAATTCGGTGTCCCGTACCCGTCTCGGGGTGCGGGGCACTTTTTTGGTCAGGAGGCGTTTATGGATCTCTTTGCGTCCGATCTGGACAATACCCTGATTTATTCCTATAAGCGGGATATCGGGACGGATACTGTGTGTGCCGAGGTGTACGAGGGAAGACAGGTATCGTTTATGACCAAGCGGTCACACGAGCTGCTCGAAAAAGTGAACCAGACCATGCACTTTGTGCCGGTCACCACCCGGTCGGTGCAGCAGTACCAGCGTATTCGCTTTGGGGATACTTGGTCGCTGCACTTGGCGCTGGCCGCCAACGGCGGGGTACTGCTGCGGGACGGCGTATCCGACCCCGATTGGTACAGAGCGTCGTGCGACCTCATTGCACCGGCAGAACCGGCCTTGCAGCAGGCCGAAGCCGTGCTCGAACATGATCCAAACCGCACGCTGGACGTGCGGCGCGTAGACGGCCTGTTTGTGTTCACCAAGAGCGCGGATGTGCCGCACACGCTGGCACGCCTGCGGGATGCACTCGACCTGACCCACGTCGAGTTGTTCGAGAATGGGGTCAAGGTGTACGTCGTGCCGCGTGTGCTCAATAAGGGTACCGGCGTGCGCCGTCTGCGCGAGTGGTTTCCCGAAGCTCGGGTGTTTGCTGCGGGAGATAGTTTGTTCGACCTGCCGCTGCTCGCGGCTGCCGACACGGCATTCTGTCCTGAGACACTGGACTACACCGGTCAGCCCGAACAGATGGTCGTCACCGTATCCCCGCAGGACGGCGTTTTTTCCGACGTGGTGCTCGGTCGGTTGACCGCAAACGCAGATAGATAACAAGAAAGGCTCCCAATCGGGAGCCTTTTTGCGCGTTATACCTGCGGAACGACGGTCTCGGGGACGGTCGGTACCACTTCACCGCAGCCGATACAGATATCCTGATCGGAAGCACCGTTGCAGCTGGTGGAGCTGTCACCGACCGACGCAACCGCGCCGAACTCAACCGGGACAGCAACGCAGATGTCCTGCGAGATGGTAAAGACACAGGAGCCATTGCGTACGCCGTTGCAGACCTCACGACCCGAGGTCACAACGGGCGAGCCGCAGCATTTGGTGGTGGTGATGCCGGTCTGTGCGAAGGGGGTCACAGTGACCGGAACACAGATCGATGCCGACTGATAGCCGACGGCAGGACAGGTGGGCGTTTCATTAATCGTGGTATTTACATCCATAAATGATGGGTTCTCTCCTATCTGGCAGTAGCCACTGTCATTGTATGTATCAGGCAAAAAAAGATTCCATAAAAATAGGAAAAATCCTGATGGAGACTGCACGAAGGGTTTCAAAAGACGAGAAGGTAAACTGGCTTGCCATAAACCGTGTGAAAGAGAACTGGTATTCGATGGCCTGCCATGGTACAATGAAGCCAGAACCAAAGCCCCGACAAAAGAATTTGCGCAAGATGGAGGCATACCGATGAACCTGCCCACATACAATCAAGATCCCGCCGTGCTGCACGTCGGGACGATGGAAAATCACGCGTATTTCATCCCATTTTCGGACGAAGAGAGCGCACGCAGTCACGATCGTACACGCTCGGCACGTATACCCTGCTCAGCGGTACTTGGCGCTTCGCCTACTATCCGAACCAGTGGGACGTGCCCGATGCATTCAAAGAAGCCGACTTTGACGCCGACAGCTGGGACGCCATCCCGGTGCCGAGCTGCTGGCAAATGTTCGGATATGACCGGCATCAGTATACCAACATCCGCTATCCCTTCCCATTCGACCCACCGTACGTTCCCGAGGACAACCCCTGCGGCGCGTATGTGACCGATTTTACGCTGGATGCCCCGGACGACGTGACCGAGCTGCACTTTGAGGGCGTGGATTCGTGTTTTTACGTCTGGGTCAATGGCGATTTGGTGGGATACAGTCAGGTTTCGCACTCGACCAGCGCGTTTGATATCAGTGCCTTTGTCCATGCCGGACGCAACCGGCTGGCCGTACTGGTGATGAAGTGGTGCGATGGTAGCTATCTGGAAGATCAGGACAAGCTGCGCATGAGCGGTATTTTCCGCGATGTGTACCTGCTGCACCGTCCGCAGCACCACATTTTTGACTATACCGTGCGCACCCCGGTGTCGGACGATCTGTGCGAAGCCGCGATTGACTTGTCGGTTGTCTGGAACGGTGCACCCGGGCAGGCGATGTGCACGCTGTACGCACCGGACGGCACGCAGCTGGCACAGCAGTCGACCGACGCGAGCGGGAGTGTGCACTTTGCCCTTGACCATCCGGTGCTGTGGAATGCTGAGCACCCGGCACTCTATGAGCTGGTCATCTGTGCCGACGGCGAGACCATCGTCCAGCAGGTCGGCGTCAAGCACATTGCCGTTCGGGACGCCGTGCTGTACGTCAACGGTGTCAATATCAAGATCAAGGGCGTCAATCGCCATGACAGCGACCCCTTTGTTGGCTATGCCGTCGGACGCGAACACGTTCTGCGCGATTTGCGCATGATGAAACAGCATAACTTCAACGCACTGCGTACCAGTCATTACCCGAATGCGCCGTGGCTGCCCGAACTGTGCGCACGGATAGGCTTTTATATGATCGCTGAGGCCGATTTGGAGACACACGGCGCGTTTAGCATCTATAACAGCCAGCCTTACGCCGAAGGTGAGTTCGATTATGAGCGCGAACATCCCTCGTTTGGCCTGCTGTGTCACGATCCTCGGTTTGCCGATGCCATGCTCGACCGCGTCCAGCGCTCGGTCATCCGGGACAAGAACTGCGCAGCGATTTTGATGTGGTCGCTGGGCAATGAACCGGGTTTTGGCCCCAATCTGGAGCGCGCAGCGCACTGGGTCAAGACCTACGACCCTACGCGGCTGACGCACTACGAAAGCAGCATTTATTACCTGCCGGGCAAGCCGAATGACCTGTCGGATATCGACGTGTACAGTCGCATGTACTCGTCTCCGGCAGCGTGCGATATGTATTGCGAAGAGGATGTGGTGCAAAAGCCCTTTGTACAGTGTGAGTTTGTGCACGCGATGGGCAACTGCCCGGGCGATATCGAGGACTATTTCACACGTATTTACCGATACGATCAGTTTATGGGCGGTTTTGTGTGGGAGTGGTGCGACCCACGCGGTCTGGATGGGCAAGACCCCGGAGGGCAAAGACCGGTATTTTTACGGCGGCGACTTCGGTGAGTTCCCGCACGATGGAAATTTCTGCATGGACGGTCTGGTCTATCCCAATCGTACCCCGCATACCGGCCTGAAAGAGTGGAAAAATGCAGCGCGTCCGGTGCGTGCACAGTGGAAGAGCGACGACATCGGACGGGTCACACTCAAAAACTGCTTGGACTTTACCAATTTGCGCGACGCAGTCACCTTGCGGTACGAAGTCACACAGGATGGTGCGGTCACCCAGAGCGGCAACTGTGATCTGCCATCTATCTTGCCCCACACCGAAGCCGAATTAAACCTGCCGCTTTGTCTGCCCCAGACTGGCACCTGCTGTGTCAACCTGTATTACCTGCAAAAGCAGGCAGACGGCGTACACGAGATCGGGGAAGAACTGGGTTTTGACCAATATGTTGTACGGCGTGCGCAGCCGAAACAGCCAGAAAGGGCATCCCCTGCCATGACTTGGCAGGAAGATCGTCTTGTGGTGATCGTCACTGGAGCTGATTTCCGCTATGTGTGGAATCGCCGCACCGCGCTGTTTGACGAGATGAATGCCGGACAGATGACCTATTGTAAGCAGCCGCAGCAGTGGAATATTTGGCGTGTACCGACCGACAACGACCGGGAAATTGCACCCGTATGGCGGCAGGCCGGTACGATCGCGCGCTGGTGCGCGTGTACGACAGCGGCGTGCGGCAGACCGAGGACGGCGTCGAACTGTGGGCAAATGCGGCACGGAACGCCATCCATATCCAGCACATTGTCGATCTGACGGTTTGTTGGACGATTGCGGGCGACGGCAGCGTGCACTTGCGCGTGGATGGCAAGCGCAATGGACAGATGCCGTTCTTGCCGCGTTTTGGTCTGCGTTTGTTCCTGCCACATGACTTTGAAACCGTGGATTATCTGGGATACGGCCGGCTGGAGAGCTATATCGACAAACATCGAGCGTCCAAATTCGGACGCTACCGGGATACCGTCACCGGCCTGCACGAAGATTACATCAGACCGCAGGAGAACGGCAGCCATTACGGCTGTACACGGGTGGAAATCGCGTCCGACCGTAGCACAGCCATCGCGGTGACCGGTGACAGCTTTAGCTTTAACGCCTCGCACTACATCCAAGAGGAACTCGAGCACAAGATGCATAACTTTGAGCTGACACCTTGCGACGCGACCGTGCTGTGCCTGGACTATAAGATGTCCGGTGTCGGCTCGAACAGCTGCGGTCCCAAGCTGGCCGAGGCGTACCAGCTGTGTGAAACGCAGTTTACCTGGGAGCTGGATCTGCGGCTTAACCGGTGAAATAGAAAGGAATAAAAATAATTGATGAATCAGGAAAGCATATTGCTGCAAAACGCACTCCGCTACGAAGCTGGGCACAATCGGCGCACACAGCACATTTTAAAGGTTTATGCCTTAACCCAGCTGATCGGGGAAGCGATGGGATTGAGTGCACACGAGCGTCAGATTGCACAGGCAGCTGCCATTCTGCACGATATTGCAATCAAATATTGTAAGGAGCACTTTGACGGTGATGCAAGCCAACAAAATCAGCGCCGCATGGCACCCAAATTGGTGCACGAATTTTTGCAGCAGGCTGGGTATTCGATGGAGGACGAGGCTGAAATCGTGGCGCTCGTCGAACAGCATCACGACTATGACCGTCCGCACAGTCCCATGCTGCAAGCTCTGATTGAGGCCGATCTCATTGTCAACTGCTATGAGAGTGCACAGGATGAAGCGCAGCGGGCACGCATTCGCTCGTATTTTGTGAGCGATTTGGGCCGGGAGCTGTTTGATTTGTACGTGCAGGGCTGCGCAAAATAACGGGTTCTGAACAGATAGCAAAATCCCACCTGTTTTCAGATGGGATTTTTTTCGTTTCCTTGGATTGTATATAAATATAGTATGGTTGCTTTTTGTTTTATCCTTCGGTTGCAGGTTCGTCTCCTAAGCAGAGCTGGCGCATGACATCCAGACCGTCATAGATTTCCCATGCTTCGACGATTTTGCCGTTTTCAAAGCGATACTGGGTAATACCCAGAATTTCGACTGGCTTGCCGGTCGGTGCACCGTACATACCAATGCCCTCGTGCAGACCGCGCAGACGCCAGCGTGCCGATACATGCCACGAGCCGTCAGCACTGTCGTTGCAGGTCACACGGTCGACGATCATGCGCGCATTGGGGAAGGAGGACAGCAGGCTGATGACGGCACCTTGAATTTCATCATGGCCGATCTGATCTTGGTTGCAGATGCTATGCACCACCGCATTGTCTGCATAGAAATCGCAGATTCGATTGATGAGCTTGCGGTTGTACACCTCGTTGAGCAATTCAAGAACCTGTTCGCCAACCGAGCTATCTTTTGCGCGATAAGCCTCGGGAATCAGCTGACCTTCCATACACTCATCCCGTCCATACACTTGCTTTGCAGGCTGACCGGCAGCCATCTTTGCGGCCAGTTCACACGGATTCAGACCCAGCTGCTGCACAATCCACAGATTGTCGCGCACCAGCCACTCCTCAAAGATCTTGTTTTTGGTGCATGCACAGTCGGCAATGGTGCGGAAATAGACTTTTTTACCGGTTGCCGGACCGAAATTGCTGTCGCCGAGGTTGGTACCAGTGGACAGAATCCGGTGGGAGGACAGGAACACGCCGGGGCTGTCTTCCGACCAGACGACATCCTCTGCCATCAGACGGCGATCAGGAAATGCGTGCAGGGTCATGAGGGTGTTAGCGCGCCGCCGATCTTTCCCACGGCGCGGGTTACAATATAGATGGCGGTAAAGAGTCCGGCATTGAGAATCAGGTGATAATCCAAAGGTGCACCAAGGTTCAGGATGATGAGTGCAAAGCAGCCGCCAATGATGGGCGTGCAGCGAGACATCATACCGTCAAGCTGCTCTTCGGGAATACGGTTGGCAAAGACGGCGGAATACACCATGCCGGTCAGCATAAAGTTGAGAATCGGGAAGGGCATCAGATACGTGTTAGCCGCCATGGTAATCCCGGCTGCGGCTAGGACACCGAGGAGTGCAATGACTGAATTGGTCTTTGGATTTTGGCTCTTGCGCAGCAGAGCAGATACCGGAAGTCCAACCAGAAGTCCGATCAAAACGGGGAACAGTACAACCAGTAAAATCAGGTAACCCGGTACATTGCCGCCCGAGGTCTGTTTGAGTACGACACTCATCACGCCTAAGAATACCGTAATAGCAGCGACATCATCGAGGACTGCAAGCGGGATGAGCGTCCGGGTGACCGGTCCGTCGGTATGGTACTCGGTGACAATGGACAGAGCGGGAGCGGGTGCGGTTGCAAGGGCGATTTCGCCAAAGATCAGTCCCAGAAATACCGGAACGCCAGTCAGGTAAAAAATAGCGCAGAATGCAGCGCTGACGACCAGAAAGGTTCCTAAGGACTCGGTGAGCGTGATGGTCAGAACCTGTTTTCCGTATCGGTGCATGCGTTTCCAAACCATCTCGGTTCCGAGCATCAGGCCCATTCCGCACTCCAGTACGGAGATCAGACGTTCATAGGCCGGGGCATCCAGAATTTCTTGGGTCAGCAGGTTTGCTGCATTCGGTCCCAGCGCCATACCCGCGATCAAAAAACCTAAAACAGCCGGCATTTTGAGCTTGGATGCCAGTTTTCCAAATAAAAAACCAAGGGCAACGACTATGAGCAGCCGCAGCAAATTATATACCATTGTGTATCACTCCATTCTGTATCATTGCATCCAGCTGAGCAGTTTTGCGCCATCGCGCACACCTCTGCGGTACAAGCGCTGTAAGGCGGGACGATTGCGCTCGCGGGTAGCCACGCCGGAAATATCACTCGGAGAGAGGATTACAGCCTGCTCGCAGCTGTTATCGGTGTACTTTGGCATACTCCATTAGAGGTTTGAAGAAGCCGGTTGTATCGGCTGGATCGCTTGCGAAATGTACCCGTTCGTGATAGAATACAGAAAACCTTTCAGGGAGGGTGGAACATGTCGAACTCGGACTTTACAAAATTTATGATCGCGCGCGGGCTCAAGCAGCTGTTGGAAACCAAGTCTTTCACCGACATTACCATCGGCGATATCGCCCGGCACTGTAAAATGAGCCGCAATACCTTTTACTATCACTTTAAGGATAAGTACGATGTTATAAACTGGATTTTTTACACCGAAATCACACCAATCATCGGAGACACGGCTTCAATTGAGCGGTGGGGCAGCGGCATGCGCGCGCTGTGCCATTACATGCAGGAAAACCGGACGTTTTACACGAATGTAGTGCGCTTTGAGGGTCAAAATAGTCTGTCAGACTGCCTGATGGAGTTCTACGAGAATCTGGTTCAGAATATTATTTTGAATGCCAACGGAGACCGGGTACTCAGTCCGCAGCAGATCAAGATGATTTCAAGATTTTATGCGCATGGAATGTCCGGTGTGCTGCTCGATTGGATGAAAAACGGCATGGTGAAAGATCTGGACGCGACTGTCGCCATTTTGGAAGAGCTGCTCTCCGGCGAAATCTTCCGTCAAATTATCGCCCAGCAAGACCATACAGAACCTTGATCGTGTAACCTCGGCGCAATCGCAATTGCGCGCATCTGTCCTAAATTTCGTCCTCTGTTCGGGATATTTGACTTCATGCCATTGGATTTTACAGTCCGATGGTCTTTTTGCTCGCTGTGGAGTCTTCCTCACGATACCATAAAGGATAGCAGTGTTTGGTACCGATTTGTACTGACATTTTCATTAAATTGTCCGATTTTTGAACAAACGAAAGTAGATGTACCGGTGCAAACCGGGTTTCGTAAGAGGGGATAAAAGCAGAATCACAGGCATCCCGATACATCAGATTTTGATGACTGGGGAGTCAAACTTATTTCTATCATTTCGCGTATTTTATTACACATCTTTTGACAGGAATGGTTGGTTAAATATTTGTCAAAGAATTTCGCATAAAAATCGAATTAAACGAGCAATTTTGAATAAATTACCCACAAATATAACATTTTTGTTTGAACTTGTGGTGGGTCTATGGTATGATACTAATAAAAGAACGTGCGCAGCAACCGGATCGTAGACGTTTGCTATATATGCATGTTTGTAAAGGAGCTAGAGAGCAAATGAAATCAGTCTTTGTGATCGGGCACAGAAACCCGGACACTGATTCAATCTGTTCTGCGATTTGTTACGCCCATTTAAAGCAGATTCTGACCGGTCAGGAGCATATTGCCTGCCGTGCGGGGCAGATCAACCCGGAAACGAAGTTTGTCCTTGATCATTTCAAGGTGGAGCCGCCGCGTTATTTGGCTTCGCTCAACCCGCGCCTGTCCGATGTGCAGTACCGTGATGTACCCGGTATCCGTGCAGATCTGTCCCTGCGCCGCGCATGGGAATACATGAATAATAATAATATTCATACAGTCGCGATCGTTGATGAAGACAATCACCTGCAAGGCCTGCTGACGCTCAGTGACATCGCCCGATTTTACATGGAAGATCTGGGTGCGGATGCACTGGCAGCAGCTAAGACCAGCTATCACAACTTGGTCGATGTTCTGGGTGGCGAGCTGGTTGTCGGCACCGCCGAGAATCGTTTCGAGGAGGGTCGTGTTGTAATCGGTGCGGCTAACCCTGACATGCTCGAGGAGCATATCAACGAACACGATTTGGTCATTCTGGGTAACCGATACGAGTCTCAGCTGTGCTCGATCGAGATGAACGCCGACTGTATTGTCATCAGTCTGGGTGCTGGCGTATCGCGAACCATTAAAAAGCTGGCAGTAGCCGCTGGCTGCGCCGTGATTGCAACCCCGATGGATACATACACCTGTGCCAAGGTCATCAACCAGGCGGTACCGGTTGCGCACATTATGCGTAAGAATGGACTCATTTCGTTCCATCCGGGTGATCTGGTAGAGGACGTCAAAAAGACGGTTTCCAAAAAGAGAATCCGTTACTACCCGATTTTGGACGAGGACGGCAAGTATATCGGTATGGTCTCCCAGCGTAACTTGCTGGATGTTGAGAAGCAGCAGGTTATCATGGTTGACCACAACGAGCGCGATCAGGCGGTCGAGGGTATCGACGCGGCGCAGGTCACCGAGATCATCGACCATCACCGCATCGGTGCACTGGAAACCACCAATCCGATCTACTTCCGCAACCAGCCGCTTGGCTGTACGGCAACCATTGTCACGCAGCTGTACCACGAAAATCGTGTAGAGATCGAGCCGGCGATTGCCGGACTGCTGTGTTCGGCGATTCTGTCGGACACACTCATGTTCCGTTCGCCTACCTGCACGCCGATCGACCGCTATACAGCGGAAGAACTCGCAAAGATTGCAGGCATTGACATTCCCACCCATGCAGTTGCCATGTTCCGCGCAGGTTCCGAGCTGGTTGGCCGTTCGATGGACGATATTTTCCACATCGATTACAAGTCCTATCAGGTCAAGAGCAAGCGTATCGCAATCTCGCAGGTTACGAGCGTCAATCAGGAAGAGTTGCATGAACTCAAGCCGCAGATGCTCGACTATATGCGCAGCAGCTTGGAAAAATCCGGCCTGAACATGATGTTTGTCATGCTGACCAACATCATCGAAGAGACAACCGAGCTGTTGTTTGTCGGACACAATGCTGCTGAACTGGTGCAGATTGCCTTCCAGCAGCCCGGCGGTGTTGATTCGATCACACTGCCCGGTGTTGTCAGCCGCAAAAAGCAGCTGGTATCGCCGCTGCTTGCCGCGCTGGAAGATGAAAGCATCGCAGATTAAAATGAAAACGCGTAAATCGGAAAACTCCGATTTACGCGTTTTTTTGTAGGTTGAATTTCGGTTCTGCATCAGCTCATGCGAGCGTTGACCGAATGTATTGCATGTATTTCTTAGCCGCCTGCTCTTCCTGCTCGGAGTAAGTAAATCTACCATCCTGTGCGACCAAAAGAGCCGCTTTTCGAAACAGCTGGATGGCCGTATCGATCGAGGACCAGAAGCTCGTGTAAGATGCGTCGCAATAGATGTTCTGATACGCCGTATAAAAATCTGAGGGCAGATATTTTTTCAGATACTTGTGCAGTTTTCCGCCAGATACCGTGTAATTGGTGCCGATTCCAATATACCAGTCCAGCATGACTTCCAGCATCTCTCGGGAAAGCGTGTGGTAGGTTGTCATGGCAAACGGAAGCTCATCTCTTGCGATTCCCTTCGCGACATCGCATAAACTCCAAAAGAATTCATTGCAGCATCCGTGAAATCTCTTTTCCGACGGCTTTTTGATGTGAAAATCCTCGTCAGTTGGCGGCGGCAGATGCGGCAGACAGCCCACTTTGTCCAAAAGCGGCAGGAACAGTTTATTGCGGTTTCTGCCGCTCTCCATCACCGAAAGCGTCTCAACACCCACGTCGATCCGGTTTCCGTCGTCAAATAGCAGCAGCCACGAATAGCTCTCGTCATAATTGCTTCGTATCTGGAAGCGCTCCCCATAGCCGAAGTCGGTGTCTTGCTCCTGCATGAGCATTACCGTGCCGAAGTGCTTCATCCAGCTCGTGTCGTGGATAAAACTACATGTTTCAGTCACCACATACATGATGTCAAAATCTCTGTAAATGTCCAAGGGTACATTGGGATTTGTCCGTGATCCTTTCAGGTATGCTGCAAGAATGCGGTCGTCCGTTTTTGCAAAATCAAGAATCAAATTCATCATTTCCTGCTCTGTCCGCAACGTACATTCTCCTCTCGACACAAGCTATAAATTGATTTTATCATAGCACGGTATTGCGTGATGCTGCAATATCTGTTCAAGGTATCATCCTGGTATGTGACAGAATGTCGATCGCAGGAGGAGGGGATGGTTTTGCGCAGTCGAAAGATTAGTGCTTGTAAAAGAAAGATATTTCCGCAAATGATTCCTGCGGTTTCATCTGAGATTTGGAAGATAAAAATTAACGCTCCGTGCAATGCGGAGCGTTTTTTGTATGCATGGAATCTGTGCATCAAATATCAAATTATCATTGCGCGTGAACAAGGTTGACGGCTTTACCCAATCCGGATATACTGAACACAGTAGAGCGGGAAGCTCCGGAAGGGTGTCTTGCACGGGAACACGGGTTTTACGCAATATCTGCTGTTTTCGCCTCTTTAGAACGGACCATATCCGATTCCGTAAGCGATGATAATCAGAGCAAAGGTACTTGCAATAAATCCCAAATAGATCTTCCAGCAGAACCGAATCCGGGAACCATAGTCCACGCCGCACATGGAAAGCTGAACCAGAGAACTTCCGGGCCAAAAACTATTGGTGATTCCGTCGCCGTACTGATAGGTCAGAACCAGAACCTGCTGGTTGATATTCAGGATTTTTCCGAGCGGGTGCAGAATCGGCATAATAATGACGGCCTTTCCGCTGCCGGAAACGACAAGGAAATTGAAAAGTGTGACAAATACGAAGATGACGAAGATCGCCAGAATCGCGCTCCTGTGTTCCAAAAGCTGCGACATGGCGTGCACGATCGTATCGATGATACATGCCTGATTCATCAGGACAACCATGGACTGTGCCAAACCGACCGCAAATGCTGCGGAGAACACACGCACAGCACTGGTGCAGAACAGTTGGCATGCCTGACTGGGGGCAATCCGGAAAAATCGCAGCCAGAAGAAATGCCATGATGACATAGATGCCTGCAATCTGCGGAAAAGACCAGCCAAAGCGAATGCATCCGATGCCCTGTGCAACCACGACGCCCAAGAAAACAAGGAGTCCCAATGCGCGTCTTACGTTCATTTCTTCGGTCTGCTCGGCGTGATCTTCCTGCGACTGGCTGATATACTCCTGACTGAGCAGGCTCGCGGAAGGGTCTTTCTTGATCTTACGGCAGTAGGCATAAAGACCGATCAAACCAATGATGTAAAATACCGCCAGACCGACCGCACGGAAGCCGATGCCGGAGAACAGAGGCAGTCCGACGATCTGCTGCGCCACGCCAGTGGTAAATGTATTCATCAGGCCGGAGGTAAATCCGACCGTGCTGCCGAGAATGGCAAAAGCGGTGCCTACCATTCGGTCATAGCCCAGAGCGAACCAGATTGTGACCGCCAGCGGATAAAAGGGATAGGCAGCCTCGCCATATCCCAGAACGCCGAATACAACGAAAATCGTGTAAAAAATGCAGACGACCGAAAATTCTTTGCCTCTTGTTTTCTTCAGAATCAGATTGATGCCTGCGCCGAACGCACCGCTGACTTCCAGCAGGTAAATAGCGCCGGAACTGATAAAGAGCGTGCCCATGATGGTTGCGCCATTGACAAAACCGGTGTAAATGGCTTCAAAATAGTCCATAAACCCGATGGGCGTCTCATTCTCTACATATTGAAACGTGTTTGGGTCAATTACGGTAATTCCCGAAGCATCTTGCAGCCGCTGGTACGAGCCGCTCGGAATGATGTAGGAAAGTACCACGACGAAAAGCATAATAAAAAGTAGTATAATAAATACATGGGGCATCCGAAACCCCTGTTGTTTCTTTCCGGCTTGATTCATGTTAAACAGTCTCCCTTCCGTTTTCCTGCAGCCAGGCTGCCGCTGTATTCGCGTGGAGTGCGGCACAACGGCAAGACCGCTTCGTCCAGCACCATTTTCGGACTATGAAGCGGCGCGTATCCGCGCTGTCCAGCCCCGAGGAATACAAACATGCCGGGCACATCCTTCGTTACATACCCAAAATCTTCGGTGCCGGTCATAGGCGGGATTTGGTGGACCTTGTCCGCTCCCACGATTTCAGCAAGATGCGGAACGAGGCTTTCACACAATCCCTGATCGGAAAACGTGCAGGGGGTATGGAATTCGGTCAGCTCGTATGTTCCGTTCCATGCTTTGACATAGTGATCGATCATTTCCGGAATGCGCTGCTTCAGGTGCTCGGCAGCTTCCACATCCAGTGTCCGCATGCCGATGTGAAGTTCGGCTTTGTTCGGGGTGATGTTGACCGCTGTGCCGCCCTTGGCCACGCCGCAGGTGAGCGTCACCATGGCGGCAGGGTCAGCTTCACGCGTCACCAGTAAATTCAGTGCCTGATACACCTGATTGAGAATCATCAGGGGATCGGTGCAAAGCTGCGGCTGCGAACTGTGACCGTCGCTTCCCTGAATATTCAGAATAAACGTGTCCAGCGATGCAGAATTTACTCCTGCTGCATAGCCAATGGTTTCGGTCGCTTCGGTGGGCTGTACATGCAGTCCGAAAGCGACATCCACCTTCGGGGAAGTCAGTGCTCCGTTTTCTACCATGATGCGTGCGCCGGCTCCGGTCTCTTCTCCCGGCTGGAACATCAGCTTTACCGAGCCGTGCAGCTGGTCTTCGTGTTCTTTCAGAATTTGTGCTGCGCCCAGCAGCATGGCTGCGTGGCTGTCATGGCCGCACATGTGGCTTGCGCTGCTGCACGATTGAAACTCAAGACCGCTGTCCTCTTTGAGCGGCAATGCGTCCATATCCGCTCGCAGAAGGATGCAGGGACTGCCGTGTCCGATCTGCGCAAGGACTCCGGTCGCCTTTTCCATCTTTGGGAATCCGGCTTCCACAAAGTCTGCGGTCAGTTTTTCAGGCAGCGCGCCGCCGCATGCTTTCCATGAGATTCCCATTTCGGTCAAACGCTGCTGGATATATGCACTGGTCTTTGGCAGATCGGTTCCGATTTCTGCGATCTGGGGTAGGTGCCTTCTGTCTTTTATGATCTGATTTTCTAACTGATATGCCCGTTTTTTAATCTCTTCTGCCGATATTCCCATATTTGCGCCCCTCTTAGTATCATTCCGGATGCCTTTTCAGTAACATCAAAGTTCCGGATACTGCTTGTATCTGCAGTGGTTTTGATTTGTAATTATAATATGTTGTTGCATAAATATTCTTATATCACCACCTTTTTTATGAATTTACAAGTTTTTTTTGCGAAAAAATTTCCGATAAAAATTGCAAGTTTGCCATCAAAAGTATAGAACGAGTGCATAATCACATGAAACATCTTTTTATAAATGGAAAAATATTCACTTCAGATGCTAAGCATCCTTATGCAGACGCCATGGTTGTGCAGGACAGAAAAATCCTCTGGACCGGCGAGCAGGACGCGATGCCCGCAGCGTGGAAAGAGGAGATTGCTTCTGTAACCGATTTGGAGGGTCGGCGCGTGATTCCCGGCTTTGTAGACGCACACATGCACCCGGTCATGCTCGCGGATTTCCGCAAAAAAATCACGATTATGCCGCCGGAAACCGCCGAAGAACATATCGAAAACCTGCTGGAACTTGGACAGGTTCTGATCTCGCAGGGAATCACCTCTATCTGTGATATGGGTAATCTGGATACAGGCGATAACATTCCGCTCTATGAAGCAGCGGCGCAAAAAGGCTTCTATCCGCGGGTAGGCGTTTATTACATGTGGGATTTCTTTGCGGATGACCCCAACTTTAGCATTCCGCAAAGCCGCATGGACCGAAACCGTCAGATCTTTGCCGCAGGCCTAAAGCTGATCGGTGACGGCAGTATTTCCGGCCGAACCGCATGGATGAGCCGCCCCTATTACGGATCCGATGAGGAGTATGGTATTTCGGTGTGCAGCGATGAGCTGCTGGAGAGTGCAATTGATTTTTGCAAGAAAAATCACTGCCAGCTCTCCATACATGCCATGGGCGGTAGAGCGATTTCCCGCATGATTGACCGCGTATGCCGGGAATCTGCCTGGACTTGTGAAAACATTCCTTATACAAGAATCGAGCACGTCACAGACCCTTCTGCGGACAGCATTCGCAAAGCGGCTGAACACGGAATTTCTTTCTTGTCGCAGCCTATTTTCCCCTATGCAGAGAGCAAAAGCTATGTGAAAAATCTGGGAGAGGCATGGCTGAAAGAATGCTATCCCTATAAAGATATGCTGGATGCCGGCGTATCGCTCGGTTTTTCCATCGATGCCCCGGCTACTTACTGGTCGGACCCGACCGACCCCTTCCCTGGACTGAAATTTGCCGTAACGCGCACCTGTACGGACGGTACAGACGGTGGCCAGGCGCAGGCGGTGGAGATCGAGACCGCGATTCGCTTGTATACCATTGGCGCTGCACAGGCAGCCGGATTCCCGGACACTGGCATGCTGGCAGCCGGTTATCGTGCGGATTTTGTGGTATTAAGTGATGATATCCTGCATGTTCCGTCTGAGGATATTGACAAAGTCAAAGTCGTACAGACATACATTGGCGGAACCTGCGTCTATCAGCGCTGATCCATACAGAAGTGTGATGCTTGCAGAAGAAAGGAGCTTGCAAATATGTTTCATTTACCAGAATACAGACAGCCCGACTTTACGGAAAAGAGATTCGTCGATGCACCGGATGCTGTCTGGGAGACCGTGACCATCAAGGGTGTCGCCCCTGAAAATTATCATAGTACCTCTATGTATCCGGAATACTTCAAGATTAACGGAAAATGGATTCTCGCAGAGCAAAGCCGCATGGATTCCAGTGTGGTACTCTGCGAAGACGGACATTTGAAGGTTGTCGAAAACCGTAATCTGGAAGTGGGGGATAAAGTCATTCTGGGCCGTACGGAAAATGGTCAGGATGGCATCTATCTTTACACGGATGCTTTTGAGGACCCGGACGATACCGAAAGTGATCGCTTCGTCTTTCGTCAGGGAAGAAGTCGTGAGACCTCCTATGCCAGAGATTATGACCGCCTGTTTGAACTGCTGAAATATGAGAAAGAACACGGAAACATTCTCTGGGTCATGGGACCTGCATTTTCGTTTGATGCCGATGCAAGACGCGCCATGCAGGCCATGATCGAAAACGGTTATGTAGACGGCCTGATGGCCGGAAATGCACTAGCAACGCATGATTTGGAAGGTGCCATGTTCCATACCGCGCTGGGACAGGATATCTATACACAGAAATCTCAGCCAAACGGACATTACAACCATCTGGATGTCATCAATCGCGTCCGAAAGAGTGGTTCCATCGCGCAGTTTATTGACGATTATCAGCTGGATAACGGCATTATGTACGGCTGTATCAAAAACGATGTACCCTTTGTCCTGACTGGCTCTATCCGTGATGACGGCCCGCTTCCCGAAGTCATCGGGGATGCATACGAAGGTCAGAGCGCAATGCGCAAAATGGTTGAAAAATCCACGACTGTCATCTGTCTGGCTACCATGCTTCATACCATTGCCACTGGAAATATGACCCCTTCTTACAGAGTGCTTGAGGATGGCACCGTACGTCCTGTATTCCTCTATACGGTGGACGCCGATGAATTTGTCGTGAATAAACTGCTGGATCGGGGAAGCCTCAGCGCAACCACCATCGTCACCAATGTACAGGATTTTATCATGATCGTGGCAAAAGGACTTGGTGTGATTTAATATCCCTGTCTGGACATAATCATATTAATCTGCTACCTGAAATATCGGATAACAAAAAAATCCCACCTGAAAACAGGTGGGATTTTTCGTGTAAATGGTGGAGACGAGGGGAATTGAACCCGTCTTGGAGCACTGCATCACCATTTCATTGTGCAGTTTTACCTGTGATTTGGCAGGTTTTGCTGCACTTTTTGTGATGGGTGACTGCGGGTGATTTTCATGATTTGGTAGATATTATCTACCAAAAGCATTGCGTATAAAAGAGAAAAATATTCTGGAATTTGCTTGATTTATGTATTTATTTTATCATATATTTGAATAAAATTCAACTTAAAGACCAGATTTGCATTAGTTTAATGATTCAAGGGCGGAACAGTTGACATCATATATGACACCACATATAATAAAGATAGAAGGAAGTGGTTAGAATATCGAAGTGGGATAAATTGCTGTTGCGAATCTGTTCATTATCAAACGATCTTCGTTTTGATGAATTACGTAAAGTGTTGGAAAGCTATGGGTATGTCATGAATGCACCAAGGGGAGGAAGCAGTCATTATACGTTTCGAAAACCAGGGTGCTTTCCAATTACGATTCCAAAGCATGAACCAATTAAAAAGGCTTATGTGGAAATGGTAAAAGCAGTAGTAGAAAGCGAGGTGCTTAGTCATGACGATTCATGATTATCTGAAATTACCGTATCGTCTTGAGCTTGTTGAAGATCCGGATGAAGGTGGTTATGTGGCATCTTATCCGGAACTCCCGGGCTGCATTACTTGTGGCGAAACCATTGAACGTGCCGCTGAGAATGCGAAAGAAGCGAAGAGGGAATGGCTGGAAGCGGCAATGGCCGAGGGTCTTGCCATTGCACAGCCGGAACAGTTGGACACATATTCCGGACAGTTTAAACTACGAATGCCGAAAAGCCTTCACCGCTCCTTAGCAGAACATGCGAAGCGGGAAGGGATCAGCATGAATCAATACTGTCTTTACCTGCTCACGATGCATGATTCTATGGTGACTGGTAGATAAGATTGACGCTCCGCGTAACACGGAGCGTTTTTTTATGCGTATAATCTGTTCGCCAAATGTGTGGTTGCTGTGGCGTATGAACAAGATTGACGCCTGTGCCCAATCCGGATATACTGAACACAGTATAGTTTGGATATGTGCATTGAGAGTTGAACGAAAGGGGATCGGGTATGCTCCCGATTGAACTAAAAACCGAAATTGCGGCGCTGGCACATCGGACGGGAGCAAAGCGAGTCGTGCTCTTTGGTTCCTGCGCACACAATGAGGAGCGGCCGCGCAGTGACATTGACCTTGCAGTGTTTGGATTGCCGCAGCAAATGGAAGGTATGTTTCTGGACGGGATTGACGAGCTGCCGACCCTGCTTAAGTTTGACGTTGTGTTGATTGATGATCGGACAAGCGCCGATTTGCTGGCTGAAATCAGAGGAGATGAGGTGGTAATTTATGAGTCCGCATAAGACCAAACGAGAAAATTTTATCCGAGCGGTTGCACGTCTGGATGCTGCTGTACAGGATTATCAGCAGTATCATATGGAATCCATCCGCGATGGCATGATTCAGCGCTTTGCGTTTTCTTTTGAACTGGCGTGGAAGGCGCTCAAGGAATATATGACCGAACAGGGCGTGCCCGATCTGCAATTTCCCAAACAGATTTTACAGGAAGCATATGCGGCCGGGCTGATCGACGATCAGGCAGTCTGGCTGGAAATGCTGCGTGCAGGCAATAGTATGTCGCATATTTACGACGATGAGCTGGCAGCGAAGATTGCGCAGCGGATTGATGCGGTATTTTTGCCAGTACTGCAGTCTCTAGTGCAATTTTTCAAAAGTTAACAGGAGATTTAGGTGAAAGCGATCATTGTCCAGCGTGAAAAGCGGCTGTTCTTTAGAACAGCCGCTTTTTATACTTAGTGAGCAAAGAAAAACAATCTATTTGCAGAAAGATATAGCATCGTAAAAAATATACTTATTATTTTTCAGTGAGATAGATGGGAAATACTCATATATCCTACTGTATTCTGTAAGAAATCATAGCTGTTTGTGCAGTTATACGCAACCAATGCGTACCGTTTACTCCAGTGCTGCCTGCACAAATTCTTCGAACGTTGAGAGCGGGATGTGATGCTCTCGCCCGCCCTTGAGTGCGGTTATCCTCTTTTCTGGCATAGCGATTTATTACAGATTATATTAACATAGTAGAAACTCCTGTGCGCGGGTACATTGAATTCTTCAATATCAAGGCTGTGATACACATATAGGTGTTTACTATCAAATACCACTCGACCAGCACCACTTCCGTGTAATGGCTTCGGGCTGGGATGCACTGGAGAAGACCGACGGTAAGAAGATCGGCTTCTAGAGTGATGCGTGCGCGATGCACCTATCTATTTCTTTGCTGTATTTTGATTAGATAGGATATTTGCGGAACAGTCTGGGTGAAATTCCGACATGCTTTTGAAAGCTGTGAATAAAGTTTTCCTCACTGTTATAGCCGATCTGGTAAGCAATCTCCTTAACCGACTGCCGGGTGGAAGTCAGCAGATATTTGGCCTTGTCGATGCGCCGCAGGACGATATATTCATAAGGCGAATAGCCCGTGTGTGCCTTAAACTGACGGGAAAAGTGCGAGGGGCTGAGGTTGACCGCCTGCGCGACCTGCTGCACGCTCAACGACTCAAACAAGT
>OLRK01001114.1_pt1 | contig 24833 bp, 23 predicted proteins | sample 1672911 | NCBI WGS metagenome assembly OLRK01 (sample SAMEA3136736, study PRJEB25190) | human gut metagenome | biome: human gut; feature: human-associated habitat; material: faeces | place: Austria | collected 2013 | reverse complement strand
CTGGGCGATAATCGAAACAACAGCTCGGACAGCCGGGAGCCGAGCGTCGGAAATACTGAATCTGTTCACTCTTGGCAAGCTCTTCTCCGCTGCCGCTTAATACAATATTTCCTGTTTCCATAACATAGGCACGGTGAGCGATAGACAGTGCCATGCGGGCATTCTGTTCGACCAGCAGGATCGTTGTTCCCTGTGCGTTGATGTCACGGATGATGTTGAAGATTTCCTTTACCAGGATCGGAGCAAGACCCATGCTCGGCTCATCCAGCAGCAGGATCTTAGGACGTGCCATCAGGGCTCTTCCCATCGCCAGCATCTGCTGTTCTCCGCCGGACAAAGTACTGGCATCCTGCGAACTGCGTTTTTCCAGGATCGGGAAGCGTTTGTATACCTTTTGCAGATCCTCTTTGATCCCGTCCTTATCCTTGCGCAAAAAAGCGCCCATCAGCAGGTTTTCGTAAACGCTTAGCCCGGAAAAGATCCTACGGCCTTCCGGAACCTGCGTAATGCCCATTTCGACAATTTTCTTTGCATTTGCCTTTGTCAGAGTTTCCCCTTCAAAGACAATTTCTCCTGCGCTTTTTTTCTGAATTGCACTGATTGCATGCAGCAGCGTTGTCTTTCCGGCACCGTTCGCACCGATCAACGCCACGATTTCTCCCTGGTTTACTTCCATGCTGACACCTTTTAACGCATGGATCACACCATAATGCACATGGAGATCCTTAATTTCCAACATTGCCATATCAGATTTCCTCCCCGAGATATGCCTTGATGACAAACTCATTACTTTTAATTTCTTCCGGAGAACCGTTGGCAATGCATTTGCCATAGTCCAGTACATAAATACGTTCACAGATCTTCATGACAAGTGACATATCGTGTTCGATCAACACAATCGTGATCTTGAAATCATTTTTGATCTGATAGATCAGCTTCGTCAGGTCTGCCGTTTCCTGCGGATTCATGCCGGCTGCCGGTTCGTCCAGGAACAGAATTCTCGGTTTGGCCGCCAATGCCCTGGCGATTTCCAGACGGCGCTGTTCTCCATACGGAAGATTTTCGGCGCGTTCATTGCGCTTTTCATAAAGGCCGACAACCTTCAGCAGTTCTTCCGCTTCCTTCTGCACTCTTTCTTCTTCCTTATAATAAGAAGGAAGACGCAGGATGGCCGCAATCGAACCATAATGAATATCTTTATGCATGGCAACCTTAACATTATCCAGTGCGCTCATCGATTTGAACAGACGAATGTTCTGGAAGGTACGTGCCAAGCCCATCTGCGTGATGCGGTACGGCTTGAGTCCGCCAATACTTGTCATTTTGCCGTTGATATTCAATTCGATCGTTCCGTCGCTTGGCTCATATACGCCGGTCAGCAGATTAAAAAATGTTGTTTTGCCGGCACCGTTTGGCCCGATAAGACCGATCAGTTCGCCTTCTTCGATATTCATGCTGACATTGGAAACGGCGCACAGACCGCCGAAGTTTTTGGTCAGCTGATTTACTCTCAACAATGTCATTTTTTCACCTTCTCTTTCTTCCTGCGGTTCAGCAAAGCCGAGAAAGTAAACTCTTTGGTTCCCAGCAGGCCGCTTGGGCGAAAGATCATGATTGCTACCAGAACAACACCGTAGATGATCATTCGCAGGCTGGCAAAGCTCTGCAGCACCGTGTTCAGGATACCGATAAAGACTGCCGCGATCACACTTCCCGTAATCGATCCCATACCGCCGAATACGACCATGACCAGGATATCGATCGATTTATTGAAAGTAAACAGATCCGGCTTGATGACATAGAAGTTGCAGGCATACAGAGCTCCCGCTACGCTTGCCAGCATGGCACCGACCACAAACGCAGTCGTTTTGTATCGTGTCGTATTGATACCCATGGCTTCGGAAGCAATCTCATCCTCACGAACACTGATGCAGGCACGTCCCTGACGGCTGCGGCCGAAATTCGTGACAATTACGACACTGATGACCATTAACACAAACAGCAAAGGCCATGTGGTCAGTTTCGGAATACCGGTCAGACCGGCTGCCCCGTTGGTAATATCCATGGTCAACACGGCAATACGGATGATTTCCGCAAATCCCAATGTGGCAATGGCCAGATAGTCGCCGCGCAGACGCAGTGTCGGAATACTGACGATCAGTGCGGCAATAGAGGAAATGATCAGACCCACGAGAATTCCCAGGCCGAATCCCATCATGTTGCCCATGGAGCGTACAACGATTGCCGCACTGTAGGCACCGATGCACATAAATCCGGCATGTCCCAGGGAAAACTGACCGCAGATACCGATGATCAGGTTCAGGGAAACTGCGAGAATGATATTAATACAGATATTGTAAAGTGTAATTTGATGATAACTGCCTAAGATGCCCACATTCATCATCAGCGTAATCAGAGTAAATGCACCCGCCGCTAAAGCAATCCAGCAGATATTCTCTTTGGAAAAGTATCTCTTCAACATGCTTTACACCTTCTCTTTCACATTCTTGCCCAGTAATCCTGCAGGCTTGATGATCAAAATCAAGATCAGGATGACATAAACGATCGCATCTTTATACAAAGAAGAACCATAGGCAATGACAAGCGTTTCCGCTATACCGATGGAAAGACCGCCGATCATGGCTCCCGGGATCACTCCGATACCGCCGAATACAGCGGCAATGAATGCCTTCAGGCCCGGTGTCATGCCCATCAACGGATTGATAGAGTTATAATAAACACCAACCAGTACACCTGCCGCACCGGCTAACAGGCTTCCCAGCAAAAAGGTAAATGAAATCGTACGGTCTACGCTGATTCCCATCAGCTGAGCAGCTTTTTCATCCACACTGACGGCACGCATGGCACGTCCCATCTTCGTACGGTTTACAATATAAGTAAGGGCCAGCATCAATACGATCGTGATCGTAAAGATAAGAATCTGCTGTGCACTGATGCGGATGCCCCAGAACTCCAGATTCAGATTGCCAAGCAGTCCTTCCGGGAATGTCTTGACATCACTGCCGGCAAAAAACTGTGTTCCGTATTCCAGAATATAGCTGACGCCCATCGCCGTAATCAGCGCCGTAATACGAGTCGCATGGCGCAGCGGCTTGTATGCGATCCGTTCAATCAAAACGCCAAGCACACCGCAGAAGACCATTGCGATGATCAATGCCAAAAAGAAATTCAGCTGAAAATAACGGGTCGCATAAAAAGCAACAAATGCACCGAGCATATAAATATCACCATGCGCGAAATTGATCAGCTTGATGATACCGTATACCATGGTATATCCTAAAGCAATCAAAGCATAAATGCTTCCAAGCGAAAGTCCGTTGACCAGCTGCTGTAAAAACTGTGTCATTGCTTTCTCCTCCTGTCTGTTCAAAAAATATACACATCAACCAAAAAAGTGGAGAAAGAGACACCTTTCTCCACATGTTGACTACTGAAATTATTCAGCGTTTGGATCTACCTCAATCGGATTTACCTGAACGCCGTCCTGCAGTTGAACAACCAATACCTTTTTCGTAGGTGTATGTGTTTCATCAAATGTGAAGCTTCCTGTCAATCCTGAGAACTGGATATTTTTAATTGCTTCATTCAATTTTTCACCGGTTGCTCCTGCTTCTTCCAAAGCCTGCAGACCTAAGTTTGTCGCATCATACGCCAATACAGAGAACATATCTGGATCTTCATTGTATTCTGCTTTATAAGCTTCGATAAATGCCTTCAGATCATCAGATGCATCAACTGTCGTATAAGCCGTCGTAAAGTATACATCATTCAATGTGCTTGCCCCTGCAAGCTCCGCAAGTTTTGGTGAATCCATGCCGTCCGGACCAAGGATTACCTGATCCAGTCCCGCAGCACGAGCCTGTTTGATGATCAGACCTGCTTCATTATAATAACCAGGTACATACATAACATCAAAGTCAACATCTGTCAGGTTAGAAAGAACGGCATTGAAATCTGTGTCACCGCTGACATAGTTTTCGCTTTCCACAACTTCTCCGCCTAATGCTTCAAACTTTTCTGTAAAATCCTTAGCCAGACCAGTTGCATAATCATTGCTGCTGTCTCCGTAAACCACAGCTTTTCTCTTACCTAATGTATTGTATGCAAAAATCGCCATGGCATTAGCCTGTGCATTATCTTCAAAGCATACACGCCAAGCATACGGATAAGCTGTTCCGCTGCTGTCCAGCATACCGCCGTTCTGTGTAACGGCCGGACTGATGACCGGTACACCGGCATCCGTAGAAATCGGGTAAGTGGCAATGGAATCAATAGATGTAGCCGGACCTACCTGGAACGCTACCTTTTCTTCCGTCATCAGCTTGCTTGCAATGGACTGCGCTTCTGTTGAGTCACTCTTGCAGTCCTGAGAAACAACTTCGATCTTATACTTGCTGTTCTCGTTCTCATTGTACTGCTTGATTGCCAATTTGCTTCCTTTATCCATGGCAAGACCATATGTAGCAGTAGAACCGCTCAGCTCGTAGTTCAAACCTACTTTTACAGTATCCCCGTCTTTTAATTCAACAGTGGAGCCTGCACCTTCACTGCCACAGCCGGCTAATACAGTTAAAGCCATTGCACCGGCTGCCAGAAATTTTGGAAATTTCTTCATATCCTATCGCTCCCTTTTTAAATTCCCTAGATCTATCATGAAATAGATTGTTGATATTAGTATAAGATGTTTATCCCTTAATTTCAAGGCATTTTTCACAAAATTTTCACATCTTTTCATTATTCGTCATTTTTAATCATTCATTTTCTTTCAGTCTTTTTTTCTGCCCGTATCGATCAGACATCCGCAGCATTGATAACGGTTACATTTGGTTTTCCGTTTTTTTCTTCTTGTATCTCATTTTGATTTATGACATACTATAAAACAGTTATCAGTCAGCAAGGAGGATTGTGACTGCTGATAATCAGCGCCTGGACCTACGTGGTTGACGAGGTTGACAGTGATCGAAAGACTCGGCGGGTACTGTCACGGTATGAGGTGAATCGTAAGAGCAGATGACAAAAGCGCAAAGCGCCACAAAACACTGCTCGCCACCCATGGTATTTTCATCATGACTGATCATTTACAGCAAATCGTACATTTTGCAGCTTGGGACAAAACCGGGATCAGCGGGTATGTCTGTTCTGCCATTTTTCTGCTGCCGTTGCGATTTTCAAAACTATCATACGGATCTGATCATAAAAAATAATTCTTGGCTGACAAGTTGTTTTTATCATGTCCGTTTTATGAAAAACTACCAATGGGAGGAAATCAATATGTGTGGTATCGTCGGATACAGCGGTACACGTCCGCAGGCTGTCAACGTTCTTTTACAGGGCCTGCAGACACTGGAATACCGCGGATACGATTCCAGCGGCATTGCCGTTTTTACAAACGGGGCTGTCAATATCATAAAAAGCCGTGGAAAAGTATCTGAACTTAAGGAAAAACTAAAAAAACACCCTCTCCCGGCTGTCTGCGGCATTGCGCATACACGCTGGGCAACACACGGGGAACCTAGTGAAACAAATGCGCACCCGCATCGTCAGGGGCAGGTCACGCTTGTCCATAACGGCATTATTGAAAATTATCATGAACTTTCTGAAGAACTGTATCAAAAAGGCTACCGTTTTTACTCACAGACCGACACGGAAATTGCCTGTGCCTGCATCGATGCGGCATACCGGCAAATGAAAGATCCTCTGCGCACCCTGCAAGTGGCACAGCGCCAGCTGAAAGGATCCTACGCCTTTGCCGTCTTGTTTGATGATCATCCGGATGTCATCTATGCGATGCGCTGCGGATCGCCTTTGATTGCGGCGGCCAGCGAAGACGCTTCCTTTGTGGCCAGTGATATCCCGGCCCTGCTCGCCTATACCCGTTCTTATCTCGTCCTGGATGAAAAAGACATTGCCGTTCTTCACGGAAACAGCATTGCTTTATTTGATGCCGAGGGCAAAAAGAAAAAAGTATGCATGCAGCAAACATCGCTCGATCTTCATTCGATCCAAAAAGAAGGATATGCCCATTTCATGCTCAAGGAGATCCATGAAGAGGCACATGCTGTCGAAACAACACTGCATTCTTTTGCAAAGGAAGGAGTACAGTCAAAAGACGGACGCCCTTTTGCTTTAAAGGATTATTGCGCCGTTTCCATCGTTGCCTGCGGCAGTGCCTATCATGCAGGCATGATTGCCAAAGAACTTATCGAATCCGAAGCGAGAGTACCGGTACAGCTGGAGGTTGCCAGTGAATTTCGATACCGAAATCCACTGCTTCCGGAAAAAACACTTGTCATACTGATCTCGCAAAGCGGTGAAACTGCCGATACCCTGGCTGCTCTGCGCCTGGCGAAAGAAATGCAAAGAGATACTCTGGCCGTTGTCAACGTTGTCGGCAGTTCTCTTGCCAGAGAGGCCGACTTTATCGCTTATACGATGGCCGGTCCTGAAATTGCGGTCGCAACCACAAAAGCGTATGCAGCTCAGGTTGCTCTGTTGTCATACATGACCTTGCAGCTGACAAACAGCCTGAAAAAAACAGACAGCAGACGCTATGAAAAGATCATTGCTCAGTTTGATGCCCTTCCGGATACCATCACTCAGCTGATCAACAGAGAGACATGGAATTCTTACGCTGAAATGATTGCCCCGCATCAGAACGCATTCTTTATCGGCCGGGGCCTGGATCATGCCCTTTGCTTGGAAGGATCTCTTAAACTGAAAGAAATTTCATACATTCACAGCGAAGCATATGCCGCCGGCGAACTGAAACACGGCACGATCTCTCTGATCGAACAAGGCACGCCTGTGATCGCGATCGTCACTGAACCTCAGTTGTTCGACAAGACCATCAGCAATATCCGTGAAGTCAAGGCAAGAGGTGCCTGTGTCATCTTGATTTGCCGGGAAGATTTCAGAGTACCTCGTGATTTGTATGATGCTGTCGTTCTGATTCCGGCTTGTGACCGGATGCTGCAGGGCATCGTTGTCGTTGCCGTCCTGCAGATGATAGCTTATCACACCGCCTGTCTGCGCGGATGTGAGATCGATCAGCCACGTAATCTGGCAAAATCGGTCACCGTTGAATAAGGTATTTAATGCCAGTATCCTTATAATCCTATTTCCCAAATTCTACTTCTGGCATTGAATATATAAAAAAGGATGTCACAGTGAATGAACGCCGCATAGGCCGCGCACTGTGCTCATCCTTTTTATTTTCTTATAAGATCATCATGACAACATTCAGCATTCCCTGATAAATCACATTGCGCAGCTGCACCAGCGGTGTATTGATCACCCCGGAAAACAGCAGCAGGAAGATTGCCCCGGAAAGGATCGTTTCATTACGCAAAAACCATTCATACAGAGAATCCGGCAACATGCCGTATAAAATTTTGGCACCATCCATCGGCGGTACCGGAATCAGGTTAAAGATCGCCTGTCCCAGTGACAGTAAAGCCGTATACTGAAACAACAGAAACAAATAGGAAATGATCTGCGCCAGCTGAGCGTAATACGGCAGTAGGCTGCTGATGCGAAATAATCCCATCATCAAGAAGATACATACAAAAGACAAGACAAAATTCATGAGCGGACCGGCAAAAGCAGTCCATACCATGCCTGTCTTGGGATCCTTATAATAACCTGCGTTGACTCTTACCGGCTTGGCCCAGCCAAAACCGATGAACAAAAGAGATAAAGTACCGAAGAAATCAAGATGATGGAGCGGATTCAGTGAAAGACGCCCGTCTTCTTTCGGTGTAGGATCTCCCATTTTGTATGAAACATAACCATGTGCCATTTCATGCAGCGTAACACTGATCAGTATGGCAGGCACTGTATAGATCAGTGTATCAAAATCAAACATAATTTATCCTCCTTCACAGGTAGTTCCATTATAGAAAAAGCAGAAACGCTTTTCAAGCTTCAATATCACTCACTTTGTAGCTTCCTTTTCTCTTTTCCTATATAATATATACAAATAAAGGACGGCTGAAAGGAGATGGAAACCTATGCGTATCTTAGTAGCTGAAGATGAACACGATCTGAATGATCTGATCACACAGCGTTTGACCATGGAACATTACAGCGTAGATTCCTGTTATGACGGTGAAGAGGCACTTGATTATCTTCGAATGGCAGAATATGATGCTCTCATACTGGATATCATGATGCCTAAGCTGGACGGGATCGGGGTCCTCCGCAAGCTTCGCGAAAACAAAAACAATATTGCCGTTTTGATGCTGACGGCAAAAGACAGCATCGAAGATCGTGTCAGAGGACTGGATGCTGGAGCCGATGATTATCTGATCAAACCGTTTGCCTTTGAGGAGCTTCTGGCACGGCTCAGGGTATTGCTTCGCTCTCCCCTGCAGCAAAAACAAAATGATTTGCGCATTGCGGATCTTCATGTTTCTCTGGATACACATCAGGTCTGGAGAAATGGCCGGGAAATTTCTCTGTCCTCTAAAGAATATACCCTGCTTTGTTACATGATGCGCAACGCCAATATCGTATTAACGAGAGATCGGCTGGAACAGCATGTATGGAATTATGATTTTACCGGTGCCTCCAACGTGATCGATGTATACATCCGTCATCTTCGCAAAAAAATCGATGACGGACACGAACAGAAACTGATTCATACCGTACGCGGACACGGCTATGTGCTGAAGGATCAGTCATGAAACATCTCTCACTGAAAGCACGCCTTACGCTGCTGTATACATCTATGATGATCCTTCTGTTTGCCTTTATCATCGGTCTGTTGTTTTCCGTCGGATCCCAGGCTATCTTAACCAATACCAGAGCATTGCTGGAGGAACAGGTTTCTTCTTCTTTTGACTCAGTATCCTACCGCAACAACCGGCTTGAATTTGATTCTGACCTCCTGCAGGTCGAACAGGGCGTTTATCTCTCTGTTTACGACCAGCAGGGTGAACTGCTGTATGGAAAGCTTCCCTATCATTTTCAATATAACTTATCTTTTGACGACGGGAATCTGAGACGCATTGAAACCGAAGATTATTCTTATTATGTACTGGACATGTCTTTCCCGCTGGAAGGTTATGATACGCTGCAGATGCGCGGTGTTATTTCCATTACTGATGCGGAACGCGATTTTCGCTTTATTCTCCAGATTGCTTTGATCCTGTTTCCGCTTTTGATCATCTTAAGTGCCTTGTTCGGTTATCTAATCAGCCGAAAGGCCCTGGCACCAGTCAGCCGGATCACAGCAACTGTTCATGAAATACAGAAAAAAAATGATCTTTCGCAAAGAGTGCAGCTGGCAGCAGGTAGCGATGAAATTTACACGCTGGCCGCTACTTTTGATGATATGCTGGATACGATCGAATCGCTCGTAAAGCGGGAACGGCAGTTTACCAGTGATGTGTCTCATGAATTAAGAACACCTCTCAGCGTCATGATGATGCAGTGCGAAACCATTCTGGCACGGGATAACCTCGATGAACAAACACGGTGTGAAGTCGAACTGCTTCAGCGAAAGGTTCGTTCACTTTCTTCCATGATCGCGCAGCTTCTTCAGTTGTCCAGAGCGGACCGCGGACAGGAACAGCTGCAGTATGAAGCTTTTTCGCTTACCGAGATCGCCGAAAGTGTTGCCGAAGAGTACGCCGAGCTTGCTTTGGAAAAAAACATACATCTGAACTATGAGATAAATACAGATATCAATGTAGCCGCGGATCAAACGCTGCTGATCCGCATGCTTGCCAATTTACTGCAAAACGCAATAACATACGGCAAACAAAACGGTCATATCTGGCTGCACACATGGGCTGATGATAACGTAAACATCGAAGTCAGGGATGATGGGATCGGTATTGATGAACAGCACCTCCCTCATATCTGGGACCGTTTTTACCAGGTGGATCCTTCCCGCAGCCGCAGCGGAAGCAGCGGACTGGGTCTTTCTATGGTAAAATGGATCGTAGAAGCGCATAAAGGACATATCACTGTGCAAAGCACGCCGAATAAGGGAACCTCTTTTCTTATTTCGCTCCCTATACTGGATCGCAGTGACTGCGACGATTCCATAGCGCAAAGGAGTAAATCATGAAAAAAACAAATATATATTTATTAACAGCTGTAGTGTTTTTCTCTGTTTTGCTGTACGCATGTTCTTCTGCAGCCATCAGCGAACAAGATGCAAAGGCGCTGGCATTACAAAGTGCGGACATCAGCGAAAGCAATGTCATCTCAATGAAAGTGGAAACCTCTTCACTGGATGGCACCGATACGTTCGTCGTTATCTTTCATACAGCAGACAAAAGCTATCAGACCATCATTGCAAAAGATAACGGGGAGATCCTGCGTTCATCTTATCAAAGCAAAGCAACAGAAGAACCTTCTTCAGATCCGCAAGACAGTTCAGACGATTCATTCACATTAAACGATGCCAAACAGGCTGTCTTGAAAGATGCCGGTGTAGAAGCTTCTTCTGTGAAATTTACCAAAGCTGAAACCGAGGAAGATGACGGCATCATTGTCTATGAAATCGAATTCAAGACAGATACGACCTACTATGAATATAAAATAGGGGCAGACGGCACTATCTATGAAGTAGACCAGGAAATGTTTGATTACCGTAACGCCACCGGCAGCCAGATTACCATGGAGGAAGCGAAAAAGCTTGCTTTGGCAAAGGTAAAGGGTGCAGGCAGCGGTGATATACATATCGAAGAAGAATGGGATGACGGCATGCATCTTTATACAGGAGAAATTTATTATGATCAGGTCAAATATGAATTTGAAATCGATGCCGGCACCGGAAGCTTCCTGGAATGGAGCATGGATTATCAGGACTGAGAACAACTGATCCGTTATATATGAAAGCGTTTATAATTAAGCTGTTTTATTATTTTTTATATCAGGTGTAACTTGCCCGCCCTTTTCATACATAGTAAAATGAAACTATATGAAAGGGGTGGGACTTTTTTATGAAGATAATAAAACAAAAGCTCACAGCATTTGTCTTGGCATTGTGCCTGTCACTGACCTGCATCGCGATCATGCCTGCATACCATGTCAAAGCAGCTGACGACTCCTCTGCATGGATCGGTGCCTGGAGCACCAGTCCGGTGGAATTCAACTTGAAAAAGATGCTTGATCTCGACTGGATCAAATGTGATCTCGGTTTGCGAAACCTGACATTCCGCACAAGAATTCAGCCGACTGTTTCCGGTGAGGATGTGCGCATCACGCTTTCCAACGAATTTGGCACCGGACCGCTTACGATTCATACGGCCAGCATTGCCAAAGGCTATGAAAAGCTGCCGCAGGCGATCAAAACATGGACCAGAAAAAATGTTACCTTTAACGGAAACACATCAGTCACTATTCCGGCCGGAGAGACCGTAACCTCAGATCCGGTAGGAATGTCCGTCGATGCACTCGAATATCTGACGGTATCATTGTTTCTCAAGAAAACCGATACAATGAAAACATACGGGCTGATTGGCGGAGATACCTATATCATGTCAGGCAATTTTGCCAAAGCAGCCACAACGCTTGGCATTCCGATGAGGATGGAAGCGGATTTCGGTGAGTATTCCGTGATTCCGGCTTTGACCGGCATAGAAGTTTATGCGCCCGGAGCTTCTTCCGCTGTTGTCATCGGTGATTCCACATTAGCCAATGATATCCCGATCCTTCTTGCACAGCGCCTTCGGGAGAACGGCATTACAAATATCGGCATCCTGCAGCAGGCAATCAAAGGAAACCGTCTGCTCGATGACGGCGCCGGTTTTTTGGGAATGGCATACGGTGAAGCAATGATGGACCGCTTCCAGAGAGATGCCCTGGATCAGCCCGGAGTAAAGAAAATATTTTTAAAGGTCGGGGTCAACGATGTTGTACACCCAAACTGTGAAAGTCTGAAGGAAGACGCAAAAGCGGTAACGGCCGCGGAAATGATCGAAGGATACAAACAACTGGTCGAGCAGGCACACCGAAAAGGAATCGAAGTTTATCTCTTTACCCGCACCGCCTGGAAAGGATATACAAGAAATGTGCTTGGAAGCGATGATGTCACATGGACACAACAAATCGATCAGATACGGCAGGTTATCAATACCTGGATCCGGAGCGAAGACAATCCTGCAGATGGGATCATTGATCTGGATTTTATGTGCACGGATTCCTCTGCCACTCAGCTGAAAAGTGAATTTACCACTGACGGTGCACATTTCACAGCATTAGGACAACAAACCGTAACAGATGCAATTCCACTGGAATATTTTCAATGATCGAAACAAAAAGCAGCTTCTGCTGCTTTTTTGGTTTTATTTATTGAATCTCAACACTTTTTGCAATGCCTGATCCTGGCGATGGCCGGCTTTTTCCAGATCCTCGAAATCACCCAACACCTGAATATCCACATCACTGCAGTCAAGCAGTTGTTCGCGATCAGCATTTTGTTCTGTCATGGTTGACGGAATCTGCCTCTCCAGCTGTCTTTGGATGCTCTCACTGCGCAGCAGACATATTTTTTCTAACATATCCACTGCTTCCAGATGATCAGCGTAACTGCAGTATGCTGTCGGATCCTGTTTTACATACTCATCGATCAGATTTGCCCACATCTTCATCTTGGTTTCAAACCGGCCGCTGATAAAATATCCTTCATGCAACTCAGCAAGATACTCATGATACTGTCTCAGACAGTCCGCTTCTTTCATCAATTCATAGAACACGGGACGTTCTTCCATGCTTGTACGCATCAGCGGAGTATCAATCGGATAATTGATCAGTGTTTCAGCATCGGTCAGCGGATCGCTCATTCCCAAAGGATACGTTGCAAATGCCAGATTGTAATCCCAAGGAAGCATCTGAAGCAGACCGTCTTCTTCATACAACAGATAGTTATGCCCTGTCATTCCCAGATAACTGTCCCAGTTCATCACAAATACCTGAACACTGAAATAACGAAGGATCTCATCCACATCAAGGATCGTGCTCAGTTCGTCATTTTCCTGCAGCTTCTTTAATGTACGGATCAGTCGTTTCTTATCATAAACCGTAACAGCTGTCTTTGCATTATCGAAAATATTAGCATAGCTTTTGAAGCTGTCGTCTGTATAACGCAGGGCAACATCTGCATTTTCATCCTGAAGAGATCGATAATCCGGCTGATACAGCACGCCGTGATCATTTCCGAAATTTCTTCTGACAAAAGATGGTCCGCCTTCTTCCACTGCCAAAAACAAACCCCAGTCGGCTCCGTTTACCCTGACCCAGACATAACTGCATAAAGGTGCAGGAACTTCCATATACCGCATCATATCAAATGCCAGGATCGTTTTCATATAACTGTTGTCCTGAAAGGAAGCATCAAGCGAAAATTTATCCAGGCCATGATAAGAAAACCGTTCATCCATAAAGTCAAACTTTAGTTTCAGGCTGAATCTGCTTAATCCGTATTCTTCATTCAAACGCAGCGAATTGTTTCCCTTCGCTCTTATGCCGACATTTTGAAACTGTTCATCATCGATGGTTACTGTACAAAGGACATAATGTTCCAAGGACGCTTCACTGATCACTTTCTCCCATTGACTGCATGTAATATCAATGGTATGTACATAACTGTCATCAAAGAGAAAATGTTCATAAGCAGCATTTTCTCTTTGATCCTGTCTGAACCCGCTTACCGTCAGACTCACCAGCAAAGCCGTTATAACAGCGGCAATGCCGATCTTGTTCATCCGCTTCTTTTGCATCGTTTATCCGGTATAATCTCCGTAATAGGAGATAAGGGAAGCCTGAGACACGCCTTTCATCTTCTCCAGCTCATTGATGAACATAGACGCCTGGCCGTGAAGACGAACATCGAAATTCAGTTCGATCCGGCCTTTTTCGATCCGTTTGTTAACAAGGACAAACCGCCGTACGCTTCCGGCTATGTGTTCTTCAATTTCTTTCTCTGTCTGATCATTGTCACAGACAACGATCAGTATATACGGGAGATCTCTTTTCTTTTTATTTGAAAACAGAAGCAGGACAACACCTGTCATAATGCTGCCGATCACTGCCAGCAAGTAAAGACCGGCAGCCAGTATGATGCCGTTTGCGATGGACCAGAACAAGAATATGATATCGATCGGTTCCTTTATGGCGGTACGAAATCTTACGATCGATAAAGCACCCACCATGCCCAGGGAAAGTACGACATTGCTGACAACAGCGATCATCAACACCGTCGTTATGATTGAAAGGGCGATCAATGTCGTGCCGAAAGATGTTGAACACATGGTTCCCGCATGGCCGTGCTGATAAATCATAAAAATATATAATCCGAGAAGAACCGAGAGCAGCAAAGCAATGATCATATCGGATAAAGGAATCACTGTCATGCTTTCCAGAAACTCAGATCGAAAAATATCGTCAAAACTCATTTTTTCCCCACTTTCAGCCATAGCATCGGCATAGAACATATTTGGAACAAGCCTGTGCCCGGCGGTTTTGAACACAGACTGCCTTGGCAGCAAGCCAAGGCAGATATTCATCATATTTCACTTCCAAAATCACATGATCATCAGGAATTGAAGTGAAGCAGGTATTTGCATCTAAAAAGGCATACGGTTGCTTTGTGCGAAGCCTGCGGTCCACTGTGATCCTGACATTCCCATAAGGACAGACAAAAGCTTCTCTGTCATAGCTGACAACTGTCTTCGACTGCAGTCGTCCGCCCTGCAGTTTTCTATAAAATTCCGCTAATAAAGGATCTTTGCTGTTTGACAGAAAACGGTAATCTCCTGCCATCAGCATTTTAACCTGTTCGGCGCTGATCATTTTTTTCTGTTTGCAGCAAAGATTGTTTTTCTTCATCTTTTTCTCCAAAAATACAGCTGACAGATCTTGATTGTAATAACGGATCCTGAATTTTTCACGTTCATTGATGCCGTTTATTTTTTCCTGCAGTGCCTGATCATCAATCGTATCGAAATACAGCGAGTTTACAGTGTAAATTCCGTTTTCATCCGCATGATGATCGTTTCGAAACAATGCCTTCAGCCTGTTCGACAGGACAATCCCCTCCAAAAAAGTGATTTTATACTTATCCTCATGACGATATTTCAAATGATCAGTCATAATCTGTGTTGCCGTCGTCTTTATCATCGTCCTGATCATCATCGTCATCATGATCATCATCGTAATCTGTTTTGTTATTATCATCAGAATCGTCAAAACCGTAGTTGCTGTTTTGATCGTTGTAGTTTGATTCGGCCTTATTTACACTGCCGTAACCGCTGTCCTTATCATCGGTGACCTTGCTGCTTCCATAATTGGTATCATTGTAATCACTTCGATTGCCGGATGAACCGCTGTTTGACGAAGATGCTGTCCCTGTACCTGAATTATCCGCTTTCTTCACTTCTTCTTTATCATGTTCTGCACGGATCACTTTGCCGCTTACCGCATCAATATCGTATTCATATTCATATCCGTTCGCCTTGAACTCCAGCTCGAATACAGCTTTTCCGTCATCATGATCAAATTCTTTGTCTTCGAATACCGCATCGGATGCCTTCACATTTGCCTGTGCCAGTGCAATTTCCTTTGCCTTGGCCAGTGAAATATAGGGAGACGGTTTTCCGTCTTTTGCATAATCCGGATCATGATCATCTTCATCTACCGTCAGTATTTTATTGGTCAGAGATAAACGATCTATCACTTTCCGCGTGCTGCCGCTTATATTTTCCAAAAAATCATCTTCCGGGATCAATGATCCCGCTGCTAGCTGAAGAACGATATTCTTCTGATTTCCATCCACTGTATCAGAAAAATAACCGGCTTCATTGATTTTCCGGATCAAATCATCCAGAACGGTTTCACAGTCCTTTCCTTCATATCCCAGATAACCTTCCACGATTTCTTTGCCGTCATCATTTACGCCTTGAACACTCGTAACGTTCCCTTGACTGTCGTAATTGATTTCAATTTCCGGATTTACGCTCAGGATCAGTGTTCCGCTTTCCTTATTGCCTATCTGCCCGGTGCAGCCGCCCAGCAGTGCTGCCGATATCAGTAATACAGCTGCTGAAAATAACGCATGTTTCTTCATTCTTTTCATAAAACATCTCCTTTTATACTATCTTTCTTTTGTCGTAAACTGCGGTAGGATCACTCTGTTTGCCGCGCATGAGCCATAAATGGCCGACATGTCGTCTTTATGTTTCTCTCCTCCTTTGTTCTTTAAACAAAAACAGAGCAGACTCTGCCGTTTCCTAATCGACGGCCTCGCCTTTTTGTGATTTCATTATACTGGAAAATTTTTTTATGAACATCAAGGGCATGTTAATACAGTGTTAACAATCGTTAAGAAATCGTTAAATTTCATCATTTGTTTACATATCTTTAAGATAAAAAAAGAGAACACCAATGTGCTCTCCTTTTTCGTCATTTATGAATAAAGACTTATTTTGTTTTTTCGATGATTTCGATGAAGCTGTCTGCTTTCAGACTTGCACCACCGATCAAAGCACCGTCGATATCCGGCTGTGCCATATATTCAACGATGTTTCCAGGTTTTACAGATCCTCCATACTGAATACGTACTTTTTCAGCAGCTTCTTCTCCGTACATTACTTTGATCTGATCACGAACGATACGGCAGCAGTTTTCAGCGATTTCAACAGATGCGCTCTTACCTGTACCGATTGCCCAGATTGGTTCGTAAGCGATGACCATGTCACCTACGCATTTGGCACACATGTCTGCCAAAGAACCTGTCAGCTGATCACGGATCACTTTTTCAGATTCACCGGCATCATACTGAGCTTCTGTTTCACCGATGCACAGAATCGGTGTGATTCCTGCTTCGATCAGACGTTTTGCTTTTTTGTTTACAGTTTCATCTGTGTCACCGAACATTGTACGACGTTCAGAATGACCGATGATGCAGTGTGTTACGCCAACTTCCTGCAGCATTGGAACAGATACTTCACCAGTGAAAGCTCCGTTGTCCTCAAAATGGCAGTTTTCAGCAGCAATAACCAGATTTTTTGCGGCAGCAACTGCAGTAGACAGTGCAGTAAACGGTGCTCCGATACCGAAAGTAGCGTTTTCGCTTGCTGCAGAAGCATCTACAGCGTCGATGAATTCTTTAGTTTCCTTCATCGTTTTATTCATTTTCCAGTTTCCGACAATAATTGGTTTTCTCATGATCGTTCTCCTCTTTATTTCTTACTTTTCACTGATTACAGCGATACCTGGCAGTTCTTTACCTTCCATGTATTCCAAAGAAGCTCCTCCGCCAGTAGAGATATGAGAGAATTTCTCTTTGAATCCAAGCTGGATTGCTGCAGCTGCAGAATCACCGCCGCCGATAACAGTAGTTGCTCCAGGCAGTTCAGAAATTGCAGTACATACAGCCAGAGTACCTTTTGCGAATGGTTCCATTTCGAATACACCCATTGGACCGTTCCATACAACTGTCTTAGCACCTTCCAGTGTCTTCTTGAACAGTTCAACAGTCTTAGGACCGATATCGAGACCCATCCATCCTTCCGGAATGTCTTTTTCACAGATCTGTGTATTTGCATCAACAGCAAATTTATCTGCGATGATATTGTCGACAGGCAGTACCAGTTTGTCACCGGCTTTTTCCATATATTCTTTTGCCAGTTCGATCTTGTCTTCTTCAAGCAGAGAATCTCCGACTTTCTTTCCTTTTGCAGCCATGAATGTATAAGCCATACCGCCGCCGACGATAACTTTGTCTGCTTTCTTCAGCAGGTTATCTACAACTGCGATCTTGTCTGATACTTTTGCACCACCGATGATGGCGATGAACGGACGCTCAGGTGTATCTACAGCTTTACCCAGCATTGTAACTTCTTTTTCTACCAGGAAGCCCAGACCGTTTTCTTTGATGATGCTTGGGATGCCCGCTGTAGAAGCATGTGCACGGTGAACAGAACCGAATGCATCTTCAACGAATACTTCACCAAGACTTGCCCAGTACTGTGCCAGTTCCGGATCGTTTTTGCTCTCGCCTTTTTCATAACGAGTATTCTGCATCAACACGATTTCGCCGTCTTTCAGATCAGCAACCATGTTTTCCAGTTCTTCTCCTCTTGTTACAGGGCAGAAGCTAACTTTTGTATCAACGAGTTCAGCCAGACGCTCTGCTACACAACGCAGATCGTTTTTAGCCTTATCCTCTTCTGTCTTTACTTTTCCCAGATGAGACATCAGGATAATTTTTGCATTGTTTTCGATTAAGTATTTGATTGTTGGTAATGCCTGGATGATACGGTTGTCATTTGTGATTTTGCCGTCTTTGCGAGGTACGTTGAAATCACAGCGAACGATTACCTTTTTTCCAGCAACATCAAGGTCTTTTACAGTTCTCTTTGCCATAGTCAAATTCCTCCTTATCATGACTGAACTTATTATAGCACTGAACATTTTTAATTAAAAGCCTTTTCCCATCGTATCTGCTCACTTTTTCACAAACAGGTTTCCATGCAAAACAATCGATTCCTATCGTCTTATTTTCACATTGCGCTTTCTTATTTCGGCACTTTGCAATTACTTGAACAGACTGAGAAAAGGGAATGTCCGGGACCTGTTTCATCGTGTATAATTAGAATATATTCAAAGAAAAAACGAGGTGTTTAGATGGAAATCGATAAGTTTTCGAAAAGTTGGAAGGTTCGCTTTCTCAATACAGATGATGTGGATGCTGTCGTTTCGCTTTGCAGCCGGAATCAGCTTTACTATCAATATTGCCCGCCTTTTGTCAGCCGCGAGCTCATTTTAGAGGAGATGAACGCTCTTCCTGAAAATACAAGCAGAAAAGACAAGTACTACTGCGGTTTTTTTGATCATGGCGAGCTGATTGCCGTCATGGATCTGATCTCTCATTACCCTGACCATGAAAGTGTTTTTATCGGTTTTTTTATGATGAACGTGGAAAAGCAGAAAAAAGGGATCGCTACGCAGATCATAACCGAGCTTTGTGAATATCTTCATGAGGAAAATTATAAATATGTACAGCTTGCCTGGGTCAAGGGAAATCCTCAGGCAGAACATTTTTGGACAAAAAACAAATTTCAGGCCATCAGGGAAACCAAGGCAAATACAAATGATATCGTATTGCTGGCGCAGCGAAACCTTTAAAAAAGCGACAGTCTGATGACTGTCGTTTATTTGTGATAAGGACGATTATGATTGATCATATAGGCACGATAAATCTGTTCAAGCACCAGTACCCTGGTCATCTGATGCGTAAAGGTAAGATTGCTGAGTTTCCAGCGCAGATTGCTGCGGCTGACAATCTCTTTGCTTGGTCCCAGTGAACCGGCAATGACAAATACAAGCGAGCTGTTTCCCTGCGTCTGCAGCTGATCCATTTTTTTTGCAAAGCCGGGACTGTCATACATTTTTCCCCACAGATCGAGCAGGATGACATAATCTCCATCCCTGACCTGTGACAGCAGTCTTTTTCCTTCCTTTTCTTTGACTTGTTCATTTTCTGCATCACTGTTGGTCTGCGGTGCATGCTCATCATTCACTTCAATGATTTCCAGTTTCGTAAACGGGGACAATCGCTTGCGATACTCATCGATCATGGCAAGCATCGCTTTTTCTTTGATTTTCCCCACAGCAAGTATCTTTATCATAGGCTAATCATGACGGATGGGAAACTGCGAAGTCAGTGCAAGCACTTCCTCGCGAAGCGCTTTGATCGCTTCGCTTCCGGCTTCCATCTTTAACGCCCGTACGATCCATTCACCAATCTGTTCAAACTCTTTTTCCTTAAAACCGCGGCTAGTCATCGCCGCACTTCCCAAACGAATGCCGCTTGTAATAAACGGTTTTTCCTGATCGAAAGGAATGGTGTTTTTATTGCAGGTGATACCGGCTTCATCCAGCAGGGCCTCCGCTTTTTTCCCGCTGATACCGACACTTGCCTTAACATCCACTAATAGAAGATGATTATCGCTTCCGCCGCTTACGATACGATAGCCGTGTTTTTGCAGCGTATCAGCCAATACCTGACAGTTCTTCACAATTTGCTTAGCGTAATCCACAAAAGAAGGCTGCATTGCTTCATACAGACAGACTGCCTTGGCCGCAATAATATGCATCAACGGTCCTCCCTGCATGCCCGGAAATACAACTTTGTCCAACTGTGCCGCATATTCTTTTTTGCACAGGATCAGTCCTCCGCGCGGACCGCGCAGTGTCTTATGCGTTGTCGTGGTCACAAAATCCGCATACGGGACCGGACTTGGATGTACGCCGGCTGCCACCAGACCGGCAATATGCGCCATGTCGACCATCAGCAACGCTCCCACTTCATCGGCAATGGCACGAAAACGCGCAAAATCAATGACGCGCGGATAAGCGCTGGCACCGGCAACGATCAGTTTCGGTTTCTCTTTTCTGGCAATTTCCAGGACCTGATCATAATCAATCTGTTCTGTTTGCGAATCGACACCGTAATCCACAAAACGATACAATGTACCGCTGAAGTTTAACGGATGGCCGTGTGTCAAATGTCCTCCCGCGCTCAGATTCATGCCGAGCACTGTATCACCGGGATTTAAAACCGTCATGTATACGGCCATGTTTGCCTGTGATCCGCTGTGCGGCTGCACATTGACATGTTCCGCCTGAAACAGCTGTTTTGCGCGTTCCCTGGCCAGCTCTTCAATCTCATCCACACAAAAACATCCGCCATAATAACGTTTGTTCGGATAGCCTTCCGCATATTTATTTGTAAGAATGCTGCCGGCCGCTTCAAGCACATCATTCGATACATAATTTTCCGAAGCAATCAACTCAATGTTATGCAGCTGACGCTGTGCTTCTTTTTCGATCATTTTCTGTATCTGTAAATCTTTCATGTTGTCACATCCTTTGTTAGATTATAGCATGCTCGGGTTTTCCTTTCTTTAAAATTGCTTTCGTTTTTTATGTTTTTTCTTCATTTTTTTGATCTGTCTGTCTTGCTTATACAAAACCTCTTTTAATTTCTTCAAACAGTCAACAATTTATATATATTCGTCTTTTTTCACATTTCTTTCGTTTATATGATGAAAGAAGTCCAATACCCGAAAAAGAAAGGAGTGTCTGAACCATGGAACTAACCTGTGAACAAGTATCAAAAACTTTTCATCGAAAAAAAGCAGTTGACCATGTAAGCTTTTCAATTCGGCAAGGAGTGCATGCCCTTCTAGGCGCCAACGGTTCTGGAAAAACCACCCTGATCCGCATGCTTGCCGGGTTGCTGCCGCCGAGCGAAGGAAGTATCTGTTTCGATCAGATTTCCATTGCCAAACAGTATGATACCTATTGTGCATCTCTTGGCTATATGCCGCAGCATTTTGGCTTTTATCCGAATTATACGGTAGAAGAATTTTTATCTTATATGGGACTGTTGAAACGAATGCCGAAAACACTGCTTCAACAAAGGATCGATGAACTGTGCACACAGCTTAATCTTTCAGCACAGCGAAAACAAAAAATGAAACATCTTTCCGGCGGAACACTGCGTCGTGTCGGTATCGCCCAGGCGCTGTTGACAAAGCCTTCTCTTTTATTACTGGATGAACCGACCGCCGGCCTGGATCCAAAAGAGCGCATCGTTTTCCGAAATCTGATCGCATCATTAGCAGGCGAATGCACGATCCTGTTATCCACACATATCGTCAGCGACATCGAATCAATCGCAGATGACGTGCTCGTCATGAAAGAGGGCTGTATCTTTGCGCATGATACCTGTGAGACTTTATTAAAAAGCATGCAGGGCAAAGTGTGGGAAGTCAGCTTTCCCGTACAGGAAGCAAACCGGAAATCACAAAACCATATCATCGTCAAGACACATCAACAGGATCATCAGATCTATATGCGGATTTTGGCCGATCATCAGCCATATCCTCATGCACATCCCGTCCTGCCAGATCTAGACGATTATTATCTTTATCATTTTAATGAAGGAGGTGATTGATATGCGGAAACTGATCATCAGTGAACTTAAAAAAATGCTGAAAAGCAAATTTCATCTCTCCCTTCTGATCTTTGTCATCGTCATGATGGTCGTACAGATCGTCCGTGAAGATTACAGAGCGGTCAATGCATATGAACCGGATCTGCAGTTTTCCACCTTTGACGGGGAACCGTTAAATACGAACCGCGATCTGTATGTTTATGCAGATCAAATTTACTCACAATACGAAGGCACCGTGAACGAAGAATTATGGCAGCGATTCATGGATGATTATAATCATCTGTACACCGAGTTTACGAAAGATGAAAATATTGATGCTGTCAAAATGACAAATTTCTACGGCGAAGACTGGAAAGCACTTTTTGAGCGCAATGAGCGGCAAAAACTGACAGATAAAGATCATCAGCTGTTGCAGCGTCTGAATGAGAGTAACGCTGACTATGTATCGGTCGTTTATGATGAGCTCTCCGGTCAGGAACCCGATCAGTATTTATTAAAAACGTTTTATAAAGATGAAAGCAGTCTGAATACGTTGAATCTGATCTACCGCGGCAGTACCGATCTCTTGCAGGAAGAACCTCTTCTAAGCGATAAGTCACCGCAGCAAAATCCATGGAATTACCCTCTTTACTGTCTTTTGCATCCACAGACAATGCTCATTGACCAGCTTAATTTAAGCTATTCTGAAAACGGTATTCCTTCCCATCAGCAGACAAATCTGCAGCTTTATGCCGAGAAACAGCTCTCACAGCCGCAAACATACGGCAGCATGATCCCGGCACGGCTGTTCATTCGCCACATGCAGTCAAATACGATGATCACGATCGTCATCTTGGCCATTCTCTTTGCCAATACATTTGCCATTGAAAAAAGTACGAAGATGGATCAGCTGATCGTCGCGACCAAAGCTGGTTATACACGTATTACGATTGCAAAAACACTGGCCAATCTATTGATTGCGGCCGTTCTTTACCTCATCCTGAATCTCATCGCCTTCTTATTTACAGTCAGCACTGTTCCTTTGCACGGGTTCGATCTGCCTGTGATCCCGCAATTAAATTGGGTCTTAAACATGTTTTCGATGCCTTATCTCTCCTATCGCCAGCTGATCATTTCCTTATTTTCTTTACAGTGTGTGGCTATTGTCGCAATCACTTTTACTGCCAGTCTGCTATCCTGTCTGACCAAAAACCGCTTCATTACGATCTTGATCTTATTCAGCATCTTATTCATACCGCCTTTACTCTATCCATTTCTCGATGTACCTGAATGGCTTTCGAGCCTTTCCATTATAAATTATGTCAATCTCGGTGATCTTTATCTGTTTTTTACTTCCAATGCCCGCTTGTTTGATCCTATCCTAAGCAATGGCATCTGGGTAAAAGACCTTGTGTGGATCTTCTGGCTTTTCTTTGCCGTTCTCGCTAGTATCGGTATGCTGATCCATGCAAAATATCATATCGTCACAACAAAATAACATTCTTCATCGACTGAAAAGGAGGGGATTATTTGAATGAGAAAACGTTGATCAAAGCGCTTCGAAAAGGAAATGAAGAAGCCGTGTCACAGCTGATCCAGCAATATTACCCTCCTTTGTACCGTTATGTCTGTACGAAGGTTCTCAATCAGGCCGATGCACAAGATATCCTGCAGGAAACTTTCCTTCGTTTCATGAAGCAGATTCCCACTTATCGCGTACAGGGAAAATTGTTAGGCTATCTTTATCTGATTGCTTCCAGTTGCTGTATCGATCATCTGCGCAAAGAACAGCGTCATCGGCATTTACCGATCGAAGAAGAAATTCTAACTGTAAAATATTCTTTTCAGGAAAACATGATGCAGGCATTTGAACATGAACGATTACGTCAGCTGATTGCTTTGTTGCCCAGCGAAGAACAGGACATCGTCTACTTTTATTATTTAAAACAAATGAATTTTCGGGAAATCAGTGAATTATTGACTATTCCGCAGTCGACTTTAAAGTCAAGACATGCCCGGGCCTTGATTCATTTACGCAATTTATGGAAGGAGGATGCTAGAGATGAAACAATGGAATGAACCAGATCCGCAACACATGAAGACAATTGCCTTTCTTGCCCATGAGCAATTACAGACATCTTTACATATGGCAGATTCCCGTACTCATATCGTCTGGCGGTTTATCCATATGGAACTGCGTTTCTTTTTAATATTCAGTGTTATTTCTTTTACGTTTTTGTTATGGCTGCTGATCAGCTTACAACAAAATCGTATGCTGATCATTGCCTTTTATTTTTTCTTTTTAGGATGCTACGGCATTTATACCACTTATCGTCAGTCTGTCTACGGCATGGACGAGCTGATCAGTACCTGTTATATAAATCAGGGGCGTTTGTTCCTCTATAAATGTGCGGCAGTTGCTTTTATACAATTATCATTCCTTTTGATTTTGTTCATTATGGAAATTACTGCAAAAAACCATGTCAGATCATTGTTTTTCTCGACTGTCTTTCCGCTTCTTCTGATCCAGAGCCTGACACTTTTCATGGATCGATGGATTTCGCAAAAGATATTTGTCATCCTGACTTATCTCTTGCTTTATCTCTTTTATCTTTTCCTGTTAACGACCTTTCCATCTTTTTTTGAACAGCTTTCCGGCAATCCCGTTTTATTTACTGTCATCTTATCCGTCATTTTATTTTCTTACAGCATCAGGCAAAAATATCATCAAGTCTGTTTTGCAATAAATAATTAATAAACACACCTTGTTTTCCATATAAAAAGCTGCATCATACGATGCAGCTTCAGACTGTTGACAAAAGGGTCGACAGTCTATTTTTAATATGATAAACTGAAA
>OLRK01001112.1_pt1 | contig 24852 bp, 23 predicted proteins | sample 1672911 | NCBI WGS metagenome assembly OLRK01 (sample SAMEA3136736, study PRJEB25190) | human gut metagenome | biome: human gut; feature: human-associated habitat; material: faeces | place: Austria | collected 2013 | reverse complement strand
GAGGGGACCAGGGCTGCAGTGATGGAAAACCAGGTGCCGGAGACTGTTAAGGCAGAGCGAAGCGATGAGCTGCTTGCTTTAGAGCAAGCCATGTCAAGGGAGTACAGGCAGCTTTTTGAAGGAAAAGAGACTCTGGTGCTTTTTGAGGAGCCGGAGGAGATTGAGGGGAGAAGCTATATAACCGGTTTTACTCCCCAGTATGTAAGAGCGGCCCTTCCCGCAGAAAGCCCTTCACAGGCAGAGGCACTTTCCGGCACCATCCGCAGGGTCCGTGCAGGGAAGGTAATGGAGCAGGGACTGCTGGAGGTTGAATTGGCATAACTGTTGCATAAAAGGAAAAAAAGAAGGAATCCAGACTTGGATTGTGTGACAGTTTACAAATAAATAACAATGAATGGAAAAAAATTAAGAAAATACGCTATTGCCGAATAAGAAAATATAGGGTAGAATAGAGGAGAAATACTAAAAGGACGTGATAATATGGGCAATATAACAGAAACTCAATACTTTCAGGCTGTTCAGGACAAGAAAATCCAGGTAAGCGACGTGCTGGAACAGGTCTATATTGCCTTGACTGAAAAGGGATATAACCCGGTAAACCAGATCGTTGGCTATATTATGTCCGGGGACCCTACTTATATTACCAGCCATAAGGGCGCAAGAAGCCTGATCATGAAGGTTGAGCGGGATGAGATCTTAGAGGAGCTTATGGCGGTATACATTGATGCGCGCTTAAAGTAGGCGGACGGATGTGATATAGCAGCAGCGCGTTTGCCATGTATCTTCTGATCCGCGTATAGCGGCGGGGAAGCATGGCTAAACTTTTGTATGAAAATCCAACCAGACAGGCTTTCACACCTTTATGGATTGTGTTGTCTGGCTGGTTGTTTCTGTTGCAGTGTAATTTTGCTGCAGGCTGCCTGCAGGCCCAAAATGCAGAATAAAAAGACGGGGGGATGAGAAGGATGAGGATCATGGGCCTGGATTACGGTTCGAAGACAGTGGGGGTGGCAGTCAGTGATCCCCTGGGGATCACAGCACAGGCAGTGGAAACGATCACACGTAAGGATGAAAATAAACTGCGCCAGACCCTTGCAAGGATTGAAGCTCTTGCAAAGGAATATGAGATTGAACAGATCGTTCTTGGGTATCCTAAAAATATGAATAATACCCTGGGTGAACGTGCCCAGAAATCGGAGGAATTAAAGGCTGCCCTGGAAAGGCGCACAGGCCTTCCGGTCATTTTGTGGGATGAACGCCTTACAACCGTGGCGGCTGAACGTATCCTGATCGAAAGCGGTGTCCGCAGGGAACACAGGAAGGAATCCATTGACCAGATCGCAGCAGCGCTGATCTTACAGGGATATCTTGACAGCCTGGCAATGAAGCCCCAGGCTTAATCAGTATGTTAAAGGATGGAAATACAATGGAAAATATGGTTACAATGATAACAGATTCGGGAGAACCGATTCATTTTTATATATTAGAAGAAACAAGAATCAATGCAAAAAACTATCTGCTGGTAACAGACGCACCGGAAAATGAGGACGGAGCATGCTATATTTTAAAGGATGTATCCGGAAGCGAGGAGGCCGAGGCTGTATATGAATTCCTGGAGGATGACAAGGAGCTTGAGGCTGTATTTGGAGTGTTTGAGCAGCTGTTAAGCGATGCAGAAGTGGAGCTTGAAAAATAGATTGGAGGAATTTAGTTTGAATTTAGAAGAAAAGGACATGATACAGAATCCTGACATACAGGCAGACAGGCCTGAGGATGCTGTACAGAAAACACCGGAAGCCAAAGCCCAGAGAAGGCCTGCAAGAAAACCGGCCCAGCGCACAAATGCAGTCCGCAGGGAGCAGGGCGAGGATGACAAAGAGGCTTCCAAAAAGGCTCAGGGGGGACAGGAGGGCGGACGCCGCAGGCCGTCTTCCCAGAGGCAGAATAATTCCCGCAGCCGCAGCGAGCAGAAGGGGAATCAGAACCAGGCATCAAAAACAGTCCGGGATCTTCCGGCTCCTGCAAGGCGTTTAAGCCGGGATGCAAAAAAGGACGGCCAGGGAAAGCTTAAGATCATTCCTTTAGGCGGTCTGGAGCAGATCGGAATGAACATCACTGCCTTTGAGTATGAGGACAGCATTATTATTGTAGACTGCGGAATGGCATTCCCGGGGGATGACATGCTGGGGATCGATCTTGTAATTCCCGATGTATCTTACTTAAAGCAGAACATTGACAAGGTAAAGGGCTTTGTGATCACTCATGGACATGAGGACCATATCGGTGCCCTTCCGTATATCCTGCAGCAGGTCAATGTGCCGGTTTACGGTACAAAGCTTACCATTGCCTTAATTGAGCATAAGCTGAAGGAGCACAACCTGTTAAAGAATACAAAGCGCAAGGTAATGCGCCATGGACAGTCCGTCAACCTGGGGTGCTTCCGCGTAGAGTTTATTAAGACAAACCACAGTATCCAGGATGCCTCCGCACTGGCAATTTTCTCGCCGGTGGGGATCGTCCTTCATACAGGAGACTTTAAGATTGATTATACGCCGGTATTTGGCGATCCCATTGATCTGCAGCGCTTTGCAGAGCTTGGAAAGAAGGGCGTGCTCGCACTGCTGGCAGATTCCACCAATGCAACCCGTCCGGGCTTTACCATGTCGGAGCGCACAGTGGGAAAAACCTTTGATGCTATTTTTGCAGAGCATACCAACCGCAGGATCATTGTGGCAACCTTTGCTTCCAATGTGGACCGTGTGCAGCAGATCGTAAATTCTGCTTATAAGTATGGAAGGAAGGTTGTAGTTGAGGGACGCAGTATGGTAACAGTCATTGACATTGCCAGCGAGCTTGGATACATCAATATCCCGGAAGGCACCCTCATTGATATTGAGCAGCTGAAAAACTATCCGCCGGAATCTACAGTGCTGATCACAACGGGAAGCCAGGGCGAGTCTATGGCAGCCCTGTCACGTATGGCAGCCAGCATCCATAAAAAGGTTTCGATCATGCCGGGGGATGTGGTTATTTTAAGCTCCACCCCGATCCCGGGAAATGAAAAGGCAGTTGCCAATGTAGTAAATGAACTGTCCATGAAGGGGGCAGAGGTGATCTGTCAGGATACCCATGTCTCCGGCCATGCCTGCCAGGAGGATTTAAAGCTGATCTACTCCCTGGTGCATCCTAAATTTGCGATCCCGGTTCATGGCGAATACCGTCACAGGGTAGCCCAGAAGGAGCTGGCTGAATTTATGGGCGTAGCCAAGGAGAGGGCAGTGCTTGTAAATTCCGGTGATGTTGTGGCGATCGATGAGGATGACTGTCAGGTGATCGACCATGTACCGGCAGGAGGAATCCTTGTAGACGGCCTTGGCGTAGGGGATGTAGGAAACATTGTTTTAAGAGATCGTCAGAACCTGGCCCAGAATGGTATTATTGTGGTAGTGTTAAGCCTGGAAAAGCATTCCAACCAGCTTCTCGCAGGGCCGGATATTGTATCCAGAGGCTTTGTGTACGTCAGGGAATCAGAGGATCTGCTGGAGGAGGCCCATGCAGTTGTGGCAGATGCAGTTGAGGACTGCCTGGAGCGCCATGTAACAGACTGGGGCAAGATTAAAAACATTATTAAAGACAGCTTAAGTGACTTTTTGTGGAAGCGCATGAAGCGCAACCCGATGATCCTGCCGATCATTATGGAAGTGTAGGCAGACTCCGGCAGGCAAAAGGCCGCCTGCCGGAGATGATAAGAGGATAAGAGAATGAGCAATACAACCAGGGAGATCAACAAAATAACCACAGCCATTATCCGTATCTGTACAAAGCTGATCGTGGCGGCCCTTCTTGTGCTTTTGCTGTATGAGGCAGTAGCAAAGGGATTTTCCTTTGGCTATCAGGTTTTTTATTCAAAGGCAGCAGAGGAAAGCCCGGGCCGGAATGTAAGCGTAGTGCTGGAGGACGGCACTACCATTGCAGAGGCAGCCAGCATTTTAAAAGAAAAGGGACTGATCGAGAATAAGTTTTCGTTCCGGTTCCAGAGCTTTTTTTATGAATATGAAACCGTGTATCCGGGAACCTATGAATTAAACACATCCATGACCTCAAAGGAGATCCTGGAGCTTTTAAATGAAAAGCCAATGGAGGAGATACTTCCCGCAGAGGCAGCGAAGGGAAAACCGGCAGCTGCAGCAGTAAAGGAAACAGAAAGCCAGGCTGAAGCAGAGGAAACACCGGAAAGCACTGGGGCCTGGACCATGGAAAGCCAGGAGCTGTCAGATGAGTCCCAGGAAGGGAAGACCGTCGGGGAAACACTGCCTGAGGGTCAGGAGCCGGAGACGGTTATCTATGACGAGGATGAGGCTGAGGGCGGCTGGATTGACGATATTGCAGAGGATTAGACAGGATGATCGTAAATGAAAGAATAACGGATTATATTCATTCGCTGGGCAAAAGCCAGGGGCCTTTGCTTGATTCCATTGAAGCAGAGGCCAGGGAAAACCTGGTTCCCATTATCCGCCGGGAAACGGCTGCCCTTCTGCGTACTATGACGGCCGCCCTAGGGCCGTCCCGGATTCTGGAAATCGGGACAGCAGTGGGGTATTCGGCCCTTCTTATGTGCCAGGTAATGCCGAAGGACTGCCATATTACCACTATGGAGAAATTCGAGAAGCGTATCCCTATTGCCCGGGAAAATTTTAAGAGGGCCGGGGAGACAGAACGGATCACCCTTTTGGAGGGGGATGCCGGAGCGCTTTTAAAGGAGCTTAAAGGAAACACCTTCCAGCTGATTTTTATGGATGCGGCCAAGGGACAGTATTTAAACTGGCTTCCGGATGTGATGGAGCTGCTTTCAGCAGGTGGCGTGCTGATCTCCGATAATGTGCTCCAGGAGGGTGACATTGTAGAATCAAGGTTTGCCGTTGAACGGCGCAACCGCACGATCCACAGCCGCATGAGGGAGTACCTGTATGAGCTGACCCACAGGGATGACCTGGAAACAGCGATCATCCCCATTGGAGACGGCGTTGCCGTAAGTACCAGAGTGAAGTAGGAGAGGAACATGAGAAAAACAGAACTGTTAATACCGGCAGGAAGCCTGGATGTGCTGAAGACAGCCGTGATCTACGGCGCAGATGCTGTGTATATCGGAGGGGAAGCCTTTGGACTCAGAGCCAAGGCTCATAATTTTTCCAGTGAAGAGATGAAGGAAGGGATTGCCTTTGCCCATGAACGGGGAGTCAAAGTTTATGTTACAGCCAATATACTGGCCCATAATGATGACCTGCCGGGGGTGGAGGCTTATTTTGAAGAGCTGGGCTCCATCCGGCCCGATGCACTGATCATTTCTGACCCGGGTGTATTTGCGATTGCAAGGCGGGTTCTTCCGGATATGGACATCCATATCAGCACCCAGGCCAACAATACCAACTACGGAACGTACCTGTTCTGGCATCAGATGGGCGCAGCCCGTGTTGTAAGCGCAAGGGAGCTGTCCCTGGCAGAGATAAAGGAAATACGTGCCCACATTCCGGAGGAGATGGAGATTGAAACCTTTATCCATGGTGCCATGTGCATCTCCTATTCCGGCCGCTGCCTTTTAAGCAATTTCTTTACAGGGCGGGACGCGAACCAGGGTGCCTGCACACACCCCTGCCGCTGGAAGTATTCCATTGTGGAGGAGACAAGGCCGGGGGAATATATGCCGGTTTATGAGAATGAGCGGGGCACCTATATTTTTAACTCCAAGGATTTATGTATGATCGAGCATATTCCGGAGCTGATGGAGGCAGGCATTGACAGCTTTAAGATCGAGGGGCGCATGAAAACAGCCCTTTATGTGGCAACAGTGGCAAGGACCTACCGGAAGGCCATTGATGATTATTTAAAGGATCCGGCCCTGTATCAGAAGAATCTTTCCTGGTATAAGGAGGAGATCGGAAAATGCACCTACAGGGAATTTACGACCGGCTTTTTCTTTGGAAAACCAACGGCGGATTCTCAGATTTATGACAATAATACCTATGTAAAGAATTATACCTACCTTGGAACTGTAGAGGAGACAAGAGAGGACGGTTCATTCAGGATTGAACAGAAGAACAAGTTTTCAGTAGGAGAGACCATTGAGGTAATGAAGCCGGATGGCAGGAATCTGGAGGCAGAAGTGATCTCCATTGCCAATGAGGAGGGGGAGCAGCAGGAAAGCGCCCCGCATCCAAAGCAGGTTCTCTGGGTAAAGCTTGGTGCAGATGTGCAGTGCTTTGATATCCTGCGAAGGAAGGAATAAGGAGGAGCAGCTCTTGCTGGATGGAATACTGACAGGACTGGCGTTTCTGTGCGCCGCTTATTTTGTGATCATTGTGCTGTATGCAGGCGTAGGCACCTCCTTCGCTTTTATATGGCTGTTTTTTGCGGCTGTCTGCATTTTCCTGGTATACGGGAAATGGTATTATAGGGTTAATATGGAACGGATTCCCAGATGGATTCCTGTCAGTATTGTGACAACCTGTGTGGCCGGATTCCTTATTATGATGTGTCTGTCCGTTCTGGTGTTTTTCGGCGCGGCAGCACCGGGTAAGCCGGGACTGGATTATGTGATCGTCCTGGGAGCCCGGGTAAAGGAGCATACAGTCAGCAATTCCCTTAAAAAGCGCCTTGACAAGGCGATTGAATATGCACAGGAGAATCCGGACACGATTTTGGTGCTTTCCGGGGGAAAAGGTGATGACGAGCCTATGACAGAGGCCAGGGCAATGTATGAGTACCTGGTTTACAATGGGGTAGATAAGAATCAGCTTCTTTTGGAGGAGCGCTCAGTCAGTACAGTGGAAAATATTGCTTACAGCAAGGTTGTGATCGAACGCCATCGTGCCTATACCCGCAGGGAGCGGGAAAAAAAGAAGCCTATGCATGTCCAGAAGAATGAAGGGTATATGGTTGTGGAGGATAAGCCGCTGGAGATTGGAATATTAAGCAGTAATTTCCATATTTACCGGGCGGTGCGTATTGCAGAAAAATGGGGTTTTGACAATGTAAGCGGCATCAGCGCCCCCTCTGACCCAGTGCTGTTTATTCATTTTTGTGTCAGGGAATGTGCTTCGATTTTTAAAGACCGACTTATGGGAAATATGTAAAAATGGTGCAGTGATCAGAAGCCGCGGCAGCAGGCGGACCAAAAGGTCCTGCCCAGCCAGAAATGGAGGAATACCGGTGACGGAAAATAAAGCTTTCGATTTAGTAAAGGCCCTTGAGGCTTATCGCGTAATTGAGGAACGGTTTATAAAGGAGATGGATTCTGCAGGGATGATTCTGGAGCATGTAAAAAGCGGCGCCAGAATTTTTCTCATGTCAAATGATGACAGCAACAAGGTGTTTTCTATCGGTTTTCGGACACCTCCGGCAGACAGTACAGGGCTGCCCCACATCCTGGAGCACAGCGTACTTGAGGGATCAGATAAATTCCCTGTAAAGGATCCTTTTGTGGAGCTGGTAAAGGGCTCACTCAATACATTTTTAAATGCAATGACCTATCCGGATAAAACCGTTTATCCAGTGGCAAGCTGTAATGATAAGGACTTCCAGAATTTAATGGATGTGTACCTGGACGGCGTGTTCCATCCTTCTATTTATCATGAGCCTAAGATTTTTGAGCAGGAGGGCTGGCATTATGAAATGCAGTCCCTGGAGGATGACCTTACCATTAATGGTGTTGTCTACAATGAGATGAAGGGGGCATTTTCTTCTCCGGAAAGCGTGCTGGAGCGGTTTACAGACAGCCTTCTGTTTCCGGATACCTGCTACCGCCATGAATCCGGCGGCGACCCTGCTTTTATCCCGGATCTGACCTATGAGCAGTTCCTTGATTTCCACAGGAATTATTATCATCCTGCCAACAGCTATATTTATCTTTATGGTGACATGGATATGGCCCAAAAGCTTCAGTGGCTGGACAGGGAATACCTTTCTGCCTACAGGAAAGAGGACTGTCATGCTGATTCTGCCATTCAGATGCAGAAGCCCTTTGAAAAAGCAAAGGAGGGGGAAACCACCTACTCAGTCACAGAGGAGGAAGGGACCAAAGACAGGACATATCTTGCTGTAAAAACGGTAGTAGGCACAGATCTGGATCCGAAGCTGTATGTTGCATTCCAGATCCTGGAGTATACACTGATCAGTGCGCCGGGAGCTCCCTTAAAGCAGGCCCTGATTGACGCCCACATTGGCCAGGATGTGCTGGGGGGCTATGACAACGGTATTTTACAGCCCTGTTTTGGCGTTGTGGCTAAAAATGCAAATAAGGAGCAGAAGGGTGAGTTTCTGTCTGTTGTAAAGGGTACGCTGCGCAAGCTTGCAGACCAGGGAATTGACAAAAAGAGCCTTCTTGCAGGATTGAATTATTATGAGTTCCGTTATCGCGAAGCAGATTACGGATCCATTCCCAAGGGGCTTATGTACGGCCTCTGGTGCATGGACAGCTGGCTCTATGACGGAAACCCCATGCTTCATATGGAATATCAGGAAACCTTTGATTTCTTAAAGGAGCAGGTTGAAACCGGTTACTTCGAACAGCTGATCCGTGATCATCTGCTGGATAATCCCCACGAGGCAGTGGCAGTTGTAAGTCCGAAGATAAACCAGACCAGGCAGGAGGATGCAGCCCTTGCCCGCCGCTTAAGTGAGTATAAGGCCTCCCTAAGCAGGGAGCAGCAGGAGGAGATCATAAAGCACACCCAGGAGCTTCTTGCTTATCAGGAGGAGCCCTCCAGCCAGGAGGCATTAAAGACAATCCCCATGCTTGGCAGGGAGGATATTTCAAGGAAGGCGCAGGGCTTTTCCTATGAGGTATGCAGTGAGGATGGTGTCAGAATAGTCCGCAGCTCCCTGTTTACAGGGGGGATCGGATATCTGAAGTTCTTCTTTGATATGTCTGTGATCCCACAGGAGGATATCTGTTATGCAGGGCTTTTAAAATCAATCCTTGGCTACGTGGATACGAAACATTACTCCTACAGTGAGCTTGCCAGCGAAATCTATTTAAACAGCGGCGGCATGGACTGCTCCATTTCCTCCTTCCCTCTGCTGGGGCATCCGGGGGATTTTAAGGCCTTTTTCTGTGTCAGTACAAAGGTGCTGTACGAGAAGCAGGAGTTTGCTTTTTCCATGGCCAGTGAGCTTCTCACTGCCTCCTGCCTGGAGGATGAGAAACGGCTTGGGGAGATATTGGATGAAACAAGGTCAAGGGCAAGAAGCCGCCTTGAGGGTGCTTTTCACAGTGCAGCTGTGCGCCGCGCATCCTCCTATGTTTCACCTCTCTCTGCTTTTAACGAGAAGGCCGGAGGGATTGATTTCTATCATTTCCTTGAGGATGCATGCAGAAAATGGGCGAAAGAGCCGGAATACCGCAGCCAGCTGATCAAAAAGCTTCGCGAGATCTCCGGAAAGCTTTTTTCCAGGGAAAACCTGCTGGTGGACTATACAGGGGATGAAGAAGGCTACAGGGCGATCCCTGATCTCTTAAAGGGCTTTATGGAAGCACTTTCAGAGGAGGCGGCTGCACATTATTCCTTTGCTTTTAAGCCGGAAATAAAGAATGAAGGCTTTAAGACAGCATCCCAGGTAAATTATGTGGCACGCTGCGGACAGTTTAAGCCGGAGGAGTACACAGGTGCCCTGAAGGTATTAAAGGTCATTATGAATTACGATTACCTTTGGCAGAACCTGCGGGTGAAGGGCGGAGCTTATGGCTGTATGAGCAGCTTCTCACCTACAGGAGAGGGGTGTCTTGTATCCTACCGGGATCCTAACCTGGAGGCGACCAACCAGGTATATGAGAAGATACCGGAGTATGTAAGCCAGTTTACTGTGGATGAGCGGGATATGACAAAGTATGTGATCGGGACCATTAGTGATGCAGATACGCCCCTTACCCCATCCCAGAGGGGAAGCAGAGATTTTACAGCGTATATAACAGGGCTTACAGAGGCTATGGTACAGAAGGAGAGGGATGAGATCCTGGATGTGAGCCAGGAGGACATACAGGCATTAAAGCCGGTGCTGGAAGCAATTCTTGGAACCGGAGCCCTCTGTGTCATTGGAAATGAAGGAAAAATAGAGGAGGATGCCGGGCTCTTTGGACAGGTATCTTCATTGTATCACTAGGGTATCACTAGGCTATGTGCAAAAAGGAGAACAGGATTTAATTATGGAAGGAACCGCACAGAAAAAATCAGGCTTTGCCACCTTGATTGGCAGGCCAAATGTAGGAAAGTCCACATTGATGAACCATCTTATCGGACAGAAGATCGCTATTACTTCAAATAAGCCGCAGACAACAAGAAACCGGATCCAGACTGTCTATACGGATGAACGGGGACAGATCGTGTTTCTGGATACCCCGGGTATCCACAAGGCAAAAAATAAGCTGGGTGAATATATGGTCAATGTGGCAGAGCACACATTAAAGGAGGTGGACGTGATCCTGTGGCTGGTGGAGCCAAGCACCTTTATCGGGGCAGGGGAACGCCACATTGCAGAGCAGTTAAGCAAGGTCAATACACCCATTATCCTTGTGATCAACAAGATTGATACAGTAAAGCAGCCGGAGGAGATCCTCACCTACATTGATGCATACAAGGATGTGTGCAGTTTTGCAGAGATTGTTCCGCTGTCTGCCTTAAAGAACAAAAATACGGATCTGCTTTTGGAGCTTCTGTTTAAATATCTGCCCTATGGGCCTCAGTTTTATGATGAGGATACGGTAACGGACCAGCCGATGCGCCAGATCGCGGCAGAGCTGATCCGTGAAAAGGCGCTGCGGCTTTTGGATGATGAGATCCCCCATGGCATTGCAGTTACCATTGAAAAGATGAAGGAGCGCCCTAACGGGATCATTGATATTGAGGCAAGCATTGTGTGCGAGCGGGAGACCCATAAGGGGATCATCATTGGAAAAGGCGGCAGTATGTTAAAGCGCATTGGTACGGATGCAAGAAAAGAAATTGAGCATATGATGGATACCAAGGTAAACCTGCAGCTCTGGGTAAAGGTGCGCAGAGAGTGGCGTGACAGTGAGCTTTATATGAAGAATTACGGATATAACCAGAAGGACATCTAGGGCAGCGTTAGAAATGAAGGAGGGGAGCCGGTTATGAGAGAAATCACTGCGCTTACGGGCATGGTCCTCATTTCGGCTCCCAGCGGAGATTATGACAGGAGGCTGGTGCTTCTTACCAGGGAACGGGGACGGATCACTGTGTTTGTCCACGGGGCAAGGCGGCCGGGAAATTCCCTGATGGCGGCGGCCAGGCCTTTTTCCTTTGGGGAGTTTTTTGTATATGAAGGAAAAAGTGCCTATAATCTGCAGTCTGTGAAGATCTCCAACTATTTTGAGGAGCTGTCGTCAGATATGGAGGGGGTGTGCTACGGCTCCTACTTTCTGGAGGCTGCCTCCTGGTTTTCACAGGAAAATATGGACGGGACGGAGCTTTTGCTTTTGTTGTACCAGTCACTCAGGGCGCTTTTAAAGCCCTCCATCCCCAACCGCCTGGTGCGCAGGGTGTTTGAGCTTAAGACTATGGTGATAAACGGGGAATATACGCAAACGCCTCTGACGCCTGCCTCCCAGTCCTGCGTGTATGCATGGCAGCATGTGATCTGCTCCCCGGTACAGACCCTGTATCAGTTTACCCTGACAGAGGAGGTCTTAAGGGAGTTTGAGCGGGCAGTGGAGGAGGGGATGGCCCGGCTGGTGCATCATGAGTTTAAATCCTTGGAAATCCTTAATCTGATGACGGCGGGGACAAACATACAATAGGGCTTGAAATTACAGGCCTCAGAGGATATAATATGTAAAAGCTTCATAAGGCGGTACATACACAGGATTGAAACAGGTTGGAAAGGACAGACAGATGAAAATAAGAAAGCTGGCGGCAGCGGCGGCAGCAGTAGGACTGGCGCTGGCAATTTGGGGCTGCTCCGGTTCAGACGGGGCGGATGCTGCAGATTTTAAGGAAAACTGCCTGATACTGAAAAAGGACGGAAGCCTCTGGTGGGCTTCGGTAGAGGATGCAGGACAGGGAAATTATGATCAGGAAGAAATGCTTTCCTTTGCCAGGGAGGCCATAAGTGCTTACAATGCTTCAAAGGGAAGTGAGAGCACGGCAGATTACAAGAAAGGGGAGAGCCTTCCGGTTTCGGTGGTTTCAGGGACCATTGAAAATGGAAGGGCAGTCCTTGTGACAGCTTATGATGATCCCCAGGGTCTGCTGGACTTTTCACAGGAAATGGGAGATGCTTCCATGGGCTTTACAGAGCTGGAGGCAGGCACAGTGGAAGGTCTTGGCCTGGATTTTGGCAGTGTGGACTGGAAGGATACAAAAGGGGCAGCTGCGGCTGCGCAGGATGTATCGAAAAAGGGAAGTGCCCTTGTTTTAAAAACAGCAGGGGAAGGCCTGGTGCAGACAGAGAAGAAGATCCGCTATGTGAGCCAGGGCTGTGAGCTTGTAAGCGAGCATGTTGTGCGGATGCCGGCAGAGGGCACAGGCTGCATTGTAACCGAATAATGATATGCAATCCGGGATCAAAGGGGAAAACACCTTTGGATTCCAACATTATATAAAGAGAGGATACTGATTATGGAAAAGACAATGGAAAAAATCGTAGCGCTTGCTAAAAACAGAGGCTTTGTTTATCCTGGCTCTGAGATTTACGGCGGTCTTGCCAATACATGGGACTACGGAAACCTGGGTGTTGAGCTTAAGAACAATGTAAAGAAGGCATGGTGGCAGAAGTTTGTACAGGAATCTCCTTACAATGTAGGTGTGGACTGTGCAATCCTTATGAACTCCCAGACCTGGGTAGCAAGCGGCCACTTAGGCGGTTTTTCCGATCCTTTAATGGACTGTAAGCAGTGCAAGGAGCGTTTCCGCGCAGATAAGCTCATTGAGGATTACAATGCAGAGCATGGCATTGAGATTGAAGGCTCTGTAGACGGCTGGTCCCAGGAGGAAATGAAGCAGTATATTGAGGACAAGCATATCTGCTGCCCAAGCTGCGGTGCTCATGATTTTACGGATATCCGCCAGTTTAACCTGATGTTTAAGACCTTCCAGGGTGTCACAGAGGATGCCAAGAATACGGTGTATCTGCGTCCTGAAACAGCACAGGGTATTTTCGTAAACTTTAAGAATGTACAGAGAACCTCCAGAAAGAAGGTTCCCTTTGGTATCGGTCAGGTAGGAAAATCCTTCAGAAATGAGATCACACCAGGAAACTTTACCTTCCGCACAAGGGAGTTTGAGCAGATGGAGCTTGAGTTCTTCTGCCGTCCCGGAACAGATCTGGAGTGGTTTGCTTACTGGAAGCAGTACTGCATTGACTGGTTAAAGAGCCTTGGGATCAAGGATGATGAGATGCGTGCAAGAGACCATTCTCCGGAAGAGCTGTGCTTCTACAGCAAGGCTACCACAGATCTGGAATTTTTATTCCCATTTGGCTGGGGCGAGCTCTGGGGTATTGCAGACAGAACCGATTATGATCTGACCCAGCATCAGACGGTATCCGGTCAGGATATGTCCTACTTTGATGATGAGACAAAAGAGAAATACATTCCATATGTAATTGAGCCTTCTCTGGGCGCTGACCGTGTGACTCTGGCCTTCCTCTGTGCAGCCTACGACGAGGAGGAGATTGGTGAGGGAGATGTGAGGACGGTTCTTCATTTCCATCCGGCTTTAGCACCTGTTAAGATCGGTGTGCTTCCTCTTTCCAAGAAGTTAAATGAGGGCGCTGAGAAGATCTACCAGGAGCTGTCAAAGTATTACAACTGTGAGTTTGATGACAGAGGCAACATTGGAAAGCGCTACAGAAGACAGGATGAGATCGGAACCCCATTCTGCATTACCTATGACTTTGATTCTGAGACAGATAATGCAGTTACTGTCCGCGACCGCGATACCATGGAACAGGTCAGAGTTCCTGTTGCAGAGCTGAAGGCATATTTTGAGGACAAGTTCAGATTTTAATAAATTTAAGAGGTAATAAGGGCCGCCTTACAGGTTTGCTGTGGGCGGCCTTTTGCGTTATAGGAAAGTTTAGAATGATTTTATAAATGCAGATTGGGAAATATGGTATACTTAACAGGGGAATAAGTCCCCAAAAAGGAGGATGGTCATTATGAAATTAAAGACCCGCCTTGCAATTGCATTTCTTACGATTACGATTGTGCCTATGGCCCTGTTTTATTTTTCTGTCATGCTTTTAAGCAATTATCAGAAAAAATCCTTTACGGAGGAATATGGGCTTACAGAGCAGGTGGATTTGTTTAATGGAAATTCGATGCAGATCTTTAACCGCCTCACGATGCGTTTTCAGGAGAGCATTCAGGAGACTCTGAAAACCTCTCCGGAGCTTTACGGTGACAAGACTTATCTGGATGGGATCAATCAGGAATTAAAGACTCATTATGCATACCTCATTGTCCGCAAGGGTGAAAATATTATTTACTGCGGTGATGAGAAAGCCGATGAAGCCCTGTATTCCCAGCTGCCGGAATATGATGTGATCCAGGGGGATTTAGACGGTGGTATCTATCTGGACGGCCAGAGCCAGCATCTGATCAAGCAGATGGATTTTCAGTTTCCGGACGGGCAGAACGGAAGCGCCTTTATTATTTCCAATGTGGATGATCTGGTTCCGGAAGTAAAGTCCATGCTGATCGAAACCCTGATGCTGGGTGTGATCATACTGCTGGTGGCAGGCATTACCCTTACAATCTGGATCTACCGCTCGATCCTGGGGCCTTTAAATACACTTCAGGAGGCTACGAAAAAGATACGTGACGGCAATCTTGAGTTTACACTGGATGTGGATTCGGATGATGAGATTGGACAGCTGTGTCAGGGCTTTGAGGAGATGCGCATCCGCTTAAAGGAAAATGCAGAGGAGAAGATCCAGTATGATCGGGAGAGCAAGGAGCTGATCAGTAATATTTCCCATGATCTGAAGACCCCGATCACAACCATCAAGGGGTATGTGGAGGGAATCCTGGACGGTGTAGCTTCCTCTCCGGAAAAGCTGGACAAATATATCCGTACGATTTACATTAAAGCAAATGATATGGACAAGCTTATTGACGAGCTTACCTTTTATTCCAAGATTGACACCAATAAAATTCCCTATAAGTATTCAAAGATTAATGTGGCCCAATATTTTAAGGACTGTGTGGATGAAGTGGGCATTGATATGGAAACAAGGGGAATCGAGCTGGGATACTTCAATTATGTGGATGAGGATGTGATGGTAATTGCGGATGCAGAGCAGATGAAGCGAGTGATCAACAATATTATCAGCAATTCCGTAAAATATCTGGATAAGAAGAAGGGGATCATTAATATACGGATCAAGGATGAGGGAGACTTTATCCAGGTTGAGATTGAGGACAATGGAAAAGGCATTGCAGCCAAGGATCTTCCCAATATTTTTGAGCGGTTTTACAGGACGGATTCCTCCAGGAATTCTTCCCAGGGAGGCAGCGGGATCGGTCTTTCCATTGTGCGCAAGATCATAGAGGATCATGGAGGCCGGATTTGGGCTACCAGCAAAGAAGGAATTGGCACAGAAATCCATTTTGTGCTGAGAAAATATCAGGAGGTCAGACAGGATGAGTAAGATATTGATCGTAGAGGATGAGGAGAGCATTGCAGAGCTGGAGAAGGATTACCTGGAGCTTTCCGGCTTTGAGGTGGAAATTGAAAATGACGGGACAGAAGGGCTGGAACGGGCGTTAAAGGAAGATTATGAGCTCCTGATCCTTGATCTGATGCTGCCTGGCACCGATGGGTTTGAGATCTGCCGCAAGGTGCGGGAGGTAAAGAATACGCCGATCATTATGGTATCTGCAAAGAAGGAAGATATTGATAAGATCCGCGGTCTGGGACTTGGGGCAGATGATTATATTACAAAGCCTTTCAGCCCCAGCGAGATGGTAGCCAGGGTAAAGGCGCATATGGCCCGTTATGAACGCCTGATCGGAAGCGGGCAGCCCTCCAATGAGATCGTGGAGATCCGCGGCTTGAAGATTGACAAAACAGCCCGCCGGGTATGGGTCAATGGGGAAGAGAAAACCTTTACTACAAAGGAATTTGACCTTCTCACCTTCCTGGCCCAGAATCCCAATCATGTATTTACAAAGGAGGAGCTGTTCAGTAAAATCTGGGATATGGAATCCATTGGGGATATTGCAACGGTAACCGTTCATATTAAGAAGATAAGGGAGAAAATTGAGTTTAACACCGCAAAGCCACAGTATATTGAGACAATCTGGGGCGTTGGGTACCGGTTCAAGGTTTAAAACGAATAGGTTTGCTGACGGCAGGAATTTTTGGTTCCTGCCATTTTTCATTGCTACTTCCCTTCGTTTCCGATATACTGTAAAATAGAACAAATTTCAAGATCAGGAGGTTTCCTATGGAAATAAAACGAAAAAAACGGAGGGCATGGGTTGACGAAAGTGGCTGCGTTGCCTGCGGATGCTGTGTTAAGGTATGTCCGGTGTCGGCTATTTCTGTCTACAGAGGAGTGATGGCAAAGGTAAATGAGGATAAATGTGTTGGTTGTGGAAAATGTGCAAAAGAATGTCCAGCGTCTGTTATTGAGATCCGGGAGGTGCAGCCGTGAAAAAGAAATGGTATGATTATCTTTGGATCGTGTCTCTGACCTACCTGATACTTGGCTTTGTCAATATTTTATTTGCATGGTTGGGGCTCTTGTGCTTTTTTATCCCCCTATTTATCTCTGTTTTTCAGGGAACAAAGGGCTACTGCAACCGCTACTGCGGAAGAGGGCAGCTGTTTGGCCTTCTTGGAGGGCGCTTTGGACTTTCAAGGAATAAGGATATGCCCAAATGGATGAAAAGCAAGGGATTCCGTTACGGCTTTTTGGTGTTTTTCTTTTCTATGTTCTTTTTAATGCTGTGGAATACATATCTGGTATTTGCCGGAGTTCAGGATCTAAAGCAGGTGGTGACCCTGCTCTGGACCTTTAAGCTTCCATGGCACTGGGCCTACCATGGAACAGTGTTCAGCCCCGGCGTGGCCCAGTTTGCATTTGGCTTTTACAGCGTGATGCTTACCTCTACGGTGTTGGGGCTGATCACCATGGTGCTTTTCAAGCCCCGCAGCTGGTGCGTTTACTGCCCCATGGGCACAATGACTCAGCTTATCTGCAAGGCGAAGAACCGGAAATAAGCATTGCATTTTAGCATACATGCTGTTATAATAAGTAGTAATCAATACTACATGTAAAATACATGGGCAAAACCGGAGGAAGTTATTATGACCTATAAAATCATTGGAGATAGCTGTCTTGACCTGACAGAGGAGCTGAAAAAGGATTCCAGATATCAGATGGTGCCTCTGACGCTGCAGGTTGGAAGCACCCATGTTGTGGATGATGATACATTTGATCAGAAGAAATTTATTGAGCTTGTAAAGGCAAGCCCTGAGTGTCCAAAAACAGCCTGTCCTTCTCCTGATATGTTTAAAAAGGCTTATGAAAATGCCGGGACAGAGGCTGTGTTTGTGCTTACACTCTCAAGCCACTTAAGCGGCACCTATAATTCAGCTGTTTTGGGAAAGAAGCTGTATCTGGAGGAATTAGAGGAACGTAAGGAAGCAGACAGGGCAGCAAAAATAGAGATTATCGATTCTCTTTCCGCATCCAGCGGGGAGCTAAACATTGCGCTCTATATACAGTCTTTGTGTGAGGAAGGACTGGAGTTTGAAGAGGTTTGTCAGAAGGCACAGGCCTACAGGGATTCAATGAAGACCTATTTTGTGCTGGAGACACTGGATACCTTAAGGAAAAATGGAAGGATGTCAGGGCTTCAGGCATTTTTTGCTACTACCTTAAATATTAAGCCGGTCATGGGAGCTGATACAGGCACGATTGTAAAGCTGGATCAGGCAAGAGGCTTAAATAAGGCACTTCAGCGCATGTGTGATATAGCAGTAAAAGAAGTGGGGGATACCAGCCAGAAATGTGCAGTTATCTGTCATGTAAACAATGAAAAGCGGGCTCAGTATGTAAAAGAGGAGCTGGAAAAGCGCGGACACTTTAAGAAGATCGTAATTACCCAGGCAGCCGGGGTTGCCACCGTATATGCCAATGACGGCGGAATTATATTGGCTATCTAGGAAATTAACAGGAGAAGTGGATGAAACAGAAAAAATGGATTTTAACAGCAGCAGCCGTTTTGGGGCTGCTGCTGGCAGTTATAGCGTTTGTGGCACTTTGGCAGGGGCTGGGACATGGCTATGAAAGTGCCATGGATATGCAGGCCAGCCCAAAAGAGGAAAAAGGGCCGGGAGCAGAAGAAACAAAAGAAACGCCGGAGGCAGGAACCGGGGCGAGGGAAAGTCTTTCAGAAGAGCAGATACAGGAGGCTTCAGAGCCGCTGCGTCTTGTATTTGCAGGTGATGTGCTGCTCTCGGACCATGTGCTGACAGCTTACGGGCGCGGCGGAGGCATCCGGGGCGTAGTGGATGATGGGCTTCAGGCTGTTATTGACAGCGGGGATATTTTTATGGTGAATCAGGAATTTCCTTTCAGTGACAGAGGAACAGCAGCGGCAGACAAGCAGTATACCTTCCGCCTGCCTCCTGAGAAGGTGTCCATGTTCCATGAGCTGGGGATTGACATTGTAAGCCTTGCCAATAACCATGCCATGGATTTTGGAAGGGAAGCTCTTCTTGATACCTGTGATACTCTGGATAAGGCGGGAATTTACCGGGTGGGAGCTGGGAAAAATCTGGATGAGGCGAAAAAAGCAGAAATCCTGACTGTAAAGGGAAAGAAAATAGGGTTTCTGGGAGCTTCCAGAGTGATACCGGAGGGCTCCTGGGGGGCCACTTCCTCCACAGCCGGAATGCTTACCACCTATGACCCGGCTGTCCTCTTGGAGGAGATAGAGAAAACAAAGCAGGAATGTGACTATCTGGTTGTGTATGTGCACTGGGGGATTGAGCGCCATGACCGTCCGGAGGAATACCAGAGGACACTGGGACAGCAGTATATTGATGCAGGCGCAGATCTTGTGATTGGAAGCCACCCCCATGTACTCCAGGGCATTGAATATTATAAGGGAAAGCCTATTGTATACAGCCTGGGAAATTTTGTATTTGGAAGCAGCATTCCGAAATCTATGCTCTTGACGGCAGACTGGGACGGGGAGAATACAACCCTTCATCTGGTACCGGCTACCTCATCAGCCGGTTATACCACAGCACTTACAGAGGAAGGGAAAAAACAGGAATTTTTCCAGTATATATCAGATTTATCTTATGGCGTATCCATTTCATCAGAGGGTGAAGTGGAGCTGCAGCCGGCACAGTAGCAGCGGCCCTGCCAGGTGCCCCTCTCCTTTAAGCGTTTGTGAAGGGAGTTTAAGACCAGCCGTTTGTTGGCGCTCCAGCCAGGGGCAATGAGAAGGCGTTTGGGCCCGTCGCCTGTAAGCCGGTGAATGGTGACGGAGGGAGGAAGAAGCTCCAGGCAGTCAATGACAAAATCAATATAGGCTTCCATGGTAAAAAGCGGAAAGGGATGGTCCTGGTAGTAAGCTGCCAGGTCTGTCCCTTTTAAGATGTGAAGAAGCTGCAGCTTTATGCCGTCAATAGGCTGCTCTGAAAGATAGGAGATCGTCTGCAGCATGTCCTTTCTGGTTTCAAGTGGAAGGCCTAAAATTGTATGGACAATGGCAGTGAGACCTGCCTGCTTTAACCGTTTTAAGGCGTCTTCAAAAACGGGAAGCTCATAGCCCCGGCGGATAAAGCAGGCTGTTTTTGGGTGGATGGTCTGCAGCCCAAGCTCTACCCATACTGGCTTGATGCGGTTTAGCTTGCGCAGCAGGGAAATTACATCATCCGGAAGGCAGTCCGGCCGGGTGCCGATGGATAAAGCGGCAATGTCAGGCTGATTTATAACCTGGGTAAATAAGGACTCCAGGTAAGAGACAGGGGCATAGGTATTGGTATAGGACTGGAAATAGGCAATATAGCGGGGGATGGATGGAGCTAAGGAGGACTGGACAGGCATTTTTTGTTCAATCCGCTTCCTGGCAATGGAAAGCTGTTCCTCAATGGTTTCGGAAGGCTTAGCTGCAAAATCGCCGCTTCCGCCCTCACTGCAGAAAATGCAGCCTCTGGTTCCCAGAAGCCCGTCACGATTGGGGCAGGTCATGCCTCCGTCAAGGGAAAGCTTATAAAGCTTGCGGCCAAACTGGGTTTTCAGTTCATAATCCAGGGAATGATAAGGTTTTCCGTTCCAATCCATGAGAAATTCCTCTCTTTCATGAAGGTATTTAAGATTAAGTGGGCATGACAGATGGTTCTGTGCCCTGGCATCCTATTATAGCAGGTCATTTCTTAAAAATCTATTTTTTGCAGAAAGTAACAGCTGATTATGCGGATAACGGTATATCCTTCTGCCATCCTGAACCGTTACCATAAAAATTTGTATAAACAGCGTAGAATATTCTATTGTAGGCGGTCCGCAGTTTGTGATAAACTGAAACAATAAGGCAGATGAAGGCCGGACTGTTATAATTTGAAATGGGGAAAAGGAGAGGGATATCATGAAGGTGAAAGAGACCATTGAATATCTGGAGCAGGGAAAGGAAACAAAGCTGTTTGAAACGCTTTACGGAAAAGCAGATGCAGAAAAGAACCGGCAGCGCTATGTGGCGCTTTTAAAGGGATACGGCGCAGCCTTTGGGGAAGAGAAGGATGTACGCCTGTTTTCCTCACCAGGCCGTACGGAGATCAGCGGAAACCATACAGACCACAACCATGGAAAAGTGCTGGCAGGAAGCATTAATTTAGACTGTGTAGGCGTGGCTTCTAAAAATAATACAGATAAGATACATATTATCAGTGAAACCTATGACCAGGATTTTACCGTTGATTTAAAGCATCTGGAGCCCAGCGCGAAGAAAGCGGGAACCATTGATCTGGTAAAGGGGCTTTTAAAAGGCTTTGAAGAAGCTGGCTATGAGGTGGGGGGCTTTGATGCCTATATTACAAGTAATGTGATCAGCGCTGCCGGCGTCAGCTCATCCGCTTCCTTTGAGATGCTTCTGTGTTCCATGATCAATACATTTTTCAACGAGGGGCGCATGGATACGGTGGCTTATGCACATATTGGAAAGTTTTCTGAAAACAGATACTGGGATAAGGCATCCGGGCTTCTGGACCAGATGGCCTGCGCTGTTGGCGGCCTGATCACCATTGATTTTGCGGATCCCGCATCTCCTGTGGTAGAGAAGATTGATTTTGATTTCGGTTCACAGGAGCACAGCCTGATCATTATACAGACAGGAAAGGGCCATGCAGATTTAAGTGCAGACTATTCCTCTGTCCCCAATGAGATGAAGAAGGTTGCTGCTTTTTTCGGAAAGGATGTGCTGCAGCAGGTGGATGAGAAAGAACTGCTTCAGAATATCAGTGCAGTGCGCAGCCAGGCAGGGGACCGCTCCGTGCTGAGAGCCCTTCATTTCTTTGAGGAAAATAAGAGGGTGGAGGCAGAGGTAAAGGCGCTGAAAGAGAATCGTTTCCAGGATTTCCTTCAGGCTATTACAGCTTCCGGAAATTCTTCCTGGAAATGGCTTCAGAACTGCTACACCACAGCAGATGTCCAGGAGCAGGGAATAACAGTGACACTGGCCCTTACGGAACTGTTTATTGCAGAGAAGAAGAGGGGGGCGTGCCGCGTCCATGGCGGCGGCTTCGCAGGCGTGATCATGGCAATCCTGCCAAATGATCTGGTGGATGAATATATCAGCTATATTGAGAAATGCACCGGCGAGAACAGTGCCTACCGTATGAGCATCCGTCCCTATGGAGCAATCTGTGTGAATGAGTATTTTGGGAAATAAGCAGCCGCTTACAGCGCACTAAGAAGATGCACGGCCTGGGGCTATGTCTCTTTTTGATCAGAAACTGAGAGGGGGATTTTGTGTATAAGAGGAAAATACTTCTGCTCATTATTCTTGTTTGTGCGGTCTTTGGCCTGACTGCCTGCAAAGAGGCAAAAGAGCAGTCAGACACGCCAACAGAGGTGACAGAGCATTTCTTTTCAGCCTTTGAAACATCTGACTATGAAAAAATGAAAGTTTACTGTACAGAAAACTGTATTGACCTCTATTTCCATGAAGGTGACGTGAATGGGATGGTTCGGGCAAAAGCGCAGGAGATTGGTGAGGAGGAAACAGAGAATGATCAGGCTGTCTATGTTTTTGTGACGGTGGAAATGGAAACGGCGAAAACCTCAGCTCTGTATCCGGAAACAGAAACCTCCTTTTATGTCAAACTTATACAGAAGGATGGCTCATGGCTGATTGACAGCTTTCCTACGGGAAAATAATACAGAAACAGCAGAGAAAGATGCGAGAATGTGCAGGCTGGCAGGAAGCCTGCAGGGCCAAAATGCCTGTAGGGAAAAGTATAAGTTTCAGATCAAAAACCGCCGCCGTATGCAGTGCAAGAAAAGCCTGCATCCAGCGGCGGTATTTGATTCGCTTTTTTCCTTATTTAATCCCCCTGTGATAGGAGTCAAGAAGCTGCTGTTTCATATGCCACAGTTCATTGGACAAGTCTACATGGACGGTATGGGGGTTTACCAGACGGCGGGATTCATCCCACAGGGTGTCAAGCTCCTTTTTGCAGTAGGCCTGGATATCCATAACCTTCGGGGATTCGTAAACGCACTTGCCGTTCTGGAATACAGGAACTAAAAGCTCACGCATGGTGTAGCTTCCGGGAGCCAGCAGCGTTTTCTTCCAGGTTTCAATGGGGTCAAACAGCAGAAGGGAATTGTTTGTGTCAAAGGTTTCCCCTACCAGGCAGATCAGATCAGCAATAATTTTTCCGGTTGCCTTATCATAAATACGCTGAATGGTTTTGTTGCCGGGGTTGGTAATCTTTTCCGCATTTTCAGACAGCTTGATCTTGGGGATAAACTGCCCGGTTGTCTTATCCTTTACAGCAGCCAGCTTGTAAACGCCGCCGAAGGAGGGACAGTCCTTGGAGGTGATCAGATTAGTTCCGACACCCCAGGAATTAATGGCAGCTCCCTGCATTTTCAGACTGTCGATCAGATACTCGTCCAGATCATTGGAAGCGGAGATAACGGCATCTGGGAAACCGGCTTCATCCAGCATTTTCTTTGCCTGCTTTGAGAGATAAGCAAGATCGCCGCTGTCCAGACGGATTCCGTAGAAGGTAAGAGGGATTCCGGCTTCCCGCATTTCCTTAAATACCTTGATGGCATTTGGTACGCCGGAATTTAAGGTATCGTAGGTATCTACCAGCAGGATGCAGGTATCAGGATACAGCTTTGCATAGGTGCGGAAGGCAGTAAGCTCATCAGGGAAGCTCATGATCCAGCTGTGGGCGTGGGTTCCTTTTACAGGTACATCAAACATTTTGCCGCAGAGTACGTTGGAGGTACCGATGCAGCCTGCGATCATGGCAGCTCTCGCACCGAAGGTTCCTGCATCAGGGCCCTGTGCGCGGCGAAGGCCGAATTCCATAACCCCGTCCCCTCTGGCAGCCAGCACAATGCGCTCTGCCTTTGTTGCAATAAGGCTCTGGTGGTTAATGATATTTAAAAGGGCAGTTTCGATCAGCTGTGCCTGCATAATAGGGGCAATGATCTTTACAAGAGGTTCTCTTGGGAAGGTAACGGTTCCCTCCGGGATGGCGTAGATGTCACCGGTAAAGGAAAAGTCACCAAGATATTCCAGGAAATCCTCGTCAAAAATCTTTAAACTTCGCAGATAGGAGATATCTTCCTCATCAAAATGCAGATTTTTAATATAGTCAATGACCTGTTCAAGACCGGCGCAGACTGTAAAGCCATTGCCATGGGGATTTGTGCGGTAAAATGCGTCAAATACCACTGTTTCGTTGGCCGTTTTCTCTTTGAAATATCCCTGCATCATTGTAAGCTCATACAAATCTGTCAGTAATGTTAAATTCCGGTTATCCATAGTATCCTCCTTGAAATACATCAGGAGAAGAATCTCCTCCCCCTAGTATGTGCGCGGCTTTCTTGATCTAATCAGGCGCCAATGTGTAATTGACAGAAGTATAGCATAGATTTTACAAAAGAAAAATAGATTGACAAAAAAATGACAAAGCGTAACAGTTCAGCCTTGCATCTTCACATGGCTGAACTGTTACAACGAAATAATACGAACTTCCACAGCGCAGGTTGACATTTGGGGCATCAGTTATTATAATGAAGAGGTTATATGAAAAAAGCTGTGAAGGAGAGAGTAGCCTTTTCTGAACGCAAAAGAGAGCCGGTGATGGTGGAAATCCGGTGCCAGTAGGAAACGTGTGAAGATCACTCCGGAGCTGCCGGCTGAGCTCTGGTTTCCGCATCTTATATGTTTTGCAGGCGGGGCAGAGGTAGGTCAGGACGCCATTCCTGCGTTACAGGGAACTCATATGATGGTATGCAGTAACAGGTGGTTTAGAAAGCCCTTTGTAAGATCACACAAAGCTTTCGTCCTATTGCGGGACGGAAGCTTTTTCTTTTTCATAGGGAAGGATCTCCTATGAAATGAAAAATGCTCCCTGAGGAGCGTATACATTTAATTCTGTCATCTGTTTCAGGGGCGCATATCCCCCTGGCTCATGCAGGCGGCAACTACAAGGTAAATGGAGGAAGCACTATGTATGACAAGGTGTCTACGGATCTGAAATTCGTGGAGAGAGAAAAAGAAATTGAAAAATTCTGGGAAGAAAATGGCATCTTTGAAAAAAGCATGAAAGAGCGTGATGGCAATGATATCTATAT
>OLRK01001110.1_pt1 | contig 24880 bp, 22 predicted proteins | sample 1672911 | NCBI WGS metagenome assembly OLRK01 (sample SAMEA3136736, study PRJEB25190) | human gut metagenome | biome: human gut; feature: human-associated habitat; material: faeces | place: Austria | collected 2013 | reverse complement strand
GGCTCGAACCAGACCCCGTAGCGGGTATCCTGCGCGGCGGGCGTGCTCTGGATGGAAAGCGCCACGAACTCGGCAGCGTTGTCGGCGGCGGCACTCAGGGCGTTGCCCTGCAGCAGCGAGCCGATGAGCACGGCACCATACAGATCCCCCGTGCCGGGGAAACTGCGGCTGATATGCAGCTTTTTGATGACGAAGCGGTCTGCGCCGGTACCGGCACAGCCGATGTACTTGCCCAGCGGCAATCCGGTGACCACCGCGTTGGAGGCCAGCGGCTGCAAAGCATCTGCCAGCGCCTGCGCGGCGGCATCGTCCAGCTGTTCCGTCACGGGCTGCTGCTGCAAAAGCAGCTGCGCCTCGGTGTAGTTGGGCAAAATCAGGTCTGCCGCGCGGCACAGGCTGCGGATGCGCTCGACCAGCGCCGGGGTAACGGTGGAATAGGCCTTGCCGTTATCGCCCATTACGGGGTCCACCACCTTGTAGGCGGCAGGCCACAGGGCAAAGGCTTTTTCAGCCAGCGCTACCTGTGCCTCGCCGCCCAGATAGCCGGTATAGATACAATCAAATTGCAGTCCAAGGGTCTGGTAGTGCTCCAGTGCGGCCATGCCGTAGGCACTGCCGTCCATCCGGGCGGGGGTGCCAAGGCCGCCGGTGTGGGTGGAGAGCACCACCGTGGGCAGCGCCACCGGCTGGAAGCCCATGACTGACAGCACAGGCAGGATCACCGCAAGGCTGCACCGGCCTACGCCGGACAGATCGTGGATGCAAAGGATCTTTTTTGGTTCAACGGGTTTTTGCAAATAGGAAAACCTCCTTGCTGAAAAGCCGCGCGCAGCGGCTTATAAAAAGCATCATAGAACAGTATACCACAAATTGCTGCATAAAAAAAGCGTATACCAGATTCTTTTGCGGAAATAATAGCACTGCAAGCCCTGTCATGACAGGCTGAAAGGAGAAATTCAGGATGAAACAGCGAGAAAATTCCGCCGCGGGCATGGTGGTGGGCATGGCCACCGGTGCAGTCCTTGGGGCTGCCGGTGCCATGATGGCTACCCAGAGCAAGCGCCAGATGCGCCGCAATGTGCGCAAGGTGATGAAGGGCGCGGAAAATGCGGTGATGCAGCTGGATAAAATGGCCGCCGACTTTGTGGAAAAGCACATCGACTGCTGAACAGCGAAAAGCGCCGTCCCGGGTGGAACGGCGCTTTTGTTATCGTGCTGTTTATTTTGCCCAGATGCACATCCGGGCGGTGGTGTTGATCTCGCCCAGCAGGCTCAGATCCATCTGGATGTTGCAGGTCACGGTCAGCGACTTATTCACATCGCTGCCGGTCAGCACCGAAGCGGGCAGGTTTTTGATGGTCAGGATGCCGTTGCCCTTTTCGATCTCGCCGGTCAGGGTGCCGGTGTAGGTCACATCGCCGATGGTCAGGCCGGTCAGACAGCCGGTCACATTGAGCTTGGTCACCTGCTTGACGGGCAGCATCAGGGTGTAGGTGCCGTTGGACTGGCGGGCAAGGGTAGCCTCGCGGTCAGAATCAATGCCGGAGTTGGCCATGGATTCCTTGTCGGAGTTTTCCTTCCAGAATTTGACCCCAACGGGGGTATTTGCGGCGGCAGAAGCGCCCAGTGTGAGCATACAGAACATCAGCAGCGTCAGCAGGGCAGCGCCGGTACGTTTTAAGGCGGTAGTCATGGTTTTATCCTTTCTGCCGCAGCTACGGCATGGTGAAACAGAGTATATAATGCTCCATAAGGTACTGATTTGTCAATACTAACATAGCATGACCGGACAGCCTTGTCAATGCGCCTTGGCAGTCTTTCACAAAAATGTTTCGAATCCAACACAGAATGTGGAAGATGCGATAAAAAGGACGCTGCAGCATTGCAGCGCCCTTTTGGGTGGTTACGTTATAGCGGCTCAGACCTCAAAGTTGGGATCGTCCTTCAGCATGTGGATGTTGGACATAAAGGCGCTCTGCTCGGGGTCGGTGAACGTGGCGTCCTTCACATACTTGTTCAGCACAGCTGCGGTGCGCACGGGGTCGGCAATGGTACCGGCACCGCCGATGCAGCCGCCGGGGCAGCCCATGCCCTCCAGCAAGTAGCCGTTGTACTTACCGGCCTTGGCCAGCATCAGCAGCTTCTTGCAGTCGGCCAGACCCTGTGCGGAGGCGATCTTCACCTCCATGTCGGGACGCCATTCCTTGATCTTGTCGGCAACGGCCTTGGCCACGCCGCCGGACTGTGCAAAGCCGCGGCCGGCAGCAGAAGCGTAGCACAGATCCATCTCGGCGGGATCCACTTCCAGATTGTCCAGATCCAGGTCCTTTGCCTCAATGATACCGGCCAGCTCTTCAAAGGTCAGCACGAAGTCCACGTCGGAGCGGACGGTGCGGCGGGAGGCCTCCAGCTTCTTGGCGGCGCAGGGTCCGATGAAGCACATACGGGCATCGGGGTCGGCCTGCTTCATCATGCGGGCGGTGAACACCATGGGGGTCATGGTCATGGAGATGTTCTTGGCAAGGCCGGGGAAGGCGGTCTTTGCCATCATGCTCCATGCCGGGCAGCAGGAGGTAGCCATAAAGTCCAGCTTCTCGGGCACTTCCTCAAGGAAGTCGTGTGCCTCGTCCACAGTGCACAGGTCGGCACCGATGGCAACCTCCACCACGTCGCAGAAGCCGATGGCCTTCAGGGCGGACTTCAGCTTGCCGGTGGAAGCCAGAGAGGGGAACTGGTTGATGAAGGCGGGAGCGACCAGCGCATAGATGCGGTCGCCGCGGTTGAAGCCCTGAATGAGCTGATAGATCTGACCCTTGTCGGCAATGGCACCGAAGGGGCAGTTTACCAGACACTGACCGCAGGACACGCACTTGCTGTAATCGATCTCGGCACGGCCCAGCTCGTCAGAGTGGATAGCGCCCATGCCGCAGGCAGCAGCGCAGGGACGCTCGGTCTTGACGATGGCGTTGTAGGGGCAGACGGTGACGCAGCGGCCGCACTTGATGCACTTGTCCTGATCGATGGTGGAACGGCCGCTCTCCCAAGTGATAGCCTTCTTGGGGCACACTTCCATACAGGGGTGTGCAAGGCAGCCCTGACACAGGTCAGAAACCTTGACCAGCTTTTCAGGGCAGCGGTTGCAGGCAAACTTGATCACGTTGACCAGCGGGGGATCATAGTACTTATCGGCGATGGAGGCATCCTCCAGACCGGAGACCACGCTGTTGTGCTCGTCCATGCGGCGGGTGGGCAGACCCATAGCCAGACGCACGCGCTCCTCAACGATGGCGCGCTCCAGGAAGATGTCCTTGCGTAGCTTGCCCTCCTCACCGGGGATGATGGTGTAGGGGATCTTGCGCATCAGGTGGTTGGCCTGCTCGCCCTTGACATTGGCGTAAGCCATGCGGGCGACCTCGGTAAACACCTGACGGCGGATCTGGATGACCGTAGTATTGATTCCTCTGAAACTCATTCCAATCTCTCCTTGCTCAGAAACAGCCAAAAAACGGAGCCGTCTGCCCTGTGTGCAGAGCATAAAAACGGCACTATACGGGCACGGATGGTACCGTGCTGGTTGCTTACAGCACGCCGGACCCGATAAATCCATCTTCATTTTAACATAAAGACGTGCGTATGGAAAGAGCAAAACACAAAATTTGTTAAAAATTTATTGTATTCATGCGGATGCACAGAATGTACAAGTAAAATGAAAAAATTTCAGCAAAGTGCTGCACGCACCCGCTCGCCGTCGTAGCGGCCAAGCTTTACCCGCACGATCTGCCCGCTCTCGCAGCCGGGCGCAGAGACCACCACCGGAATGTACAGCCGGGTGTAGCCGGTGAACAGGGTGCCGGACAGGGGCGTTTCCAGCAGCACCTCATCCTCGGTGCCCTCAAAGGCGGCCAGCGTCTCGCAGCGCACCTGCTCGGCTACGGCGTTCATGCGGCGGCTGCGCTCCTGCTTTTCCCGCTCGTGGATCTGATCCGGGAAATCATAAGCCGGGGTGCCGCTGCGGCGGGAGTAGGGGAACACATGGACTTTAAGGAAGCCGATCTTCTTCAAAAATGCGCAGCTCTCCTCAAAGTCCTCTGCCGTCTCGCCGGGGAAGCCGCAGATGCAGTCGGTGGTAAAGCTGACCGGGCGGCTGCCGTAGGCGGCGCGGATCTGCTCTACCACCGTTGCGTACTCCTGTGCGGTGTACACCCGGCGCATCCGGCGCAGGGTGGCGGTGCAGCCGCTCTGCAAACTCAGGTGGAACTGGGGGCAAAGCTTGTCCACCGCCGCCAAGCGGGAGATGAATTCCGGGGTGAGCATATCGGGGTCAAGGCTGCCCAGACGGATGCGCTCGATGCCTGGCACCTGTGCGCATTTTTCCACCAGCTCCACAAGGTTCGTGCCGGTGTCCAGCCCGTAGCTGGGCAGGGAGATGGCGCTGAGCACCACCTCGCGGTAGCCCGCAGCGGCCAGCTGGTGCAGCTCGGCCAGAATGCTCTCCTCGGCGCGGCTGCGCACCGGCCCGCGGGCGCGGGGGATGACGCAGTAGGCGCACTGCCGGTTGCAGCCGTCCTCTACCTTGATAAAGGCGCGGGTGTGGGTCTCGAACCGTTCCACCGGCAGCTCCTCGAACTGCTCGCCGCGCTGGTGCGGGGCAATGGCTACGATGCGCTCGTGGCCGTCCAGCAGCTTTTGTACGTTCTCCAGAATGGCCTTGCGGTCGCCGTTGCCGCACACAAGGTCGGCCTCCATGAACTGTGCGGCCTCCTCCGGGAAGGCCTGCGGGTAGCAGCCGGTCAGCACCGTCACCGCACCGGGGTTTTCGCGCTTTTTGCGGCGCAACCACTTGCGGCTCTTCTGGTCGCCGAAGTTGGTCACGGTACAGCTGTTCACAATGAACACATCCGCTGCTTCGCCTTCCTGCGCAATGGTAAAGCCGTTGGCGCGGAACAGCTGTTCCAGCGCACCGGTCTCGTTCAGGTTGACCTTGCAGCCCAAGGTATAAAAACAAACTCGCATGAGAGGGGTTCCTTTCCACAAAATGGGATAAAAATAGGGTCTACTCTTCATTATATAACAAAACAACGGCAGCACGCAAGACCGGAATTGCACCGCCCGGCGGCAGAGGGTGGAAAAACGGCAGCAAAAAGGGGATGGACAAACGTCCATCCCTCTTGGGTACAAATATCAGTGAAATCAGCTCTGCTCTGGCACTTAAGCCTTCAGAGCAACAATGATCTTGCCGTTAACGACCTTCAGGTTGTTGGCATAGGTGTGGTCGAACTCGTAGTCGGAGGGAATCTTGCCGTTCTTGTCGGCCTCGGCGATGATCTTGCGGGCGGTCTCTTCGTCAATGCTGGTCAAGCCCTTAGGGAAGCTGTGTTTGCCGGAGGTGATGCGCTCGCCATTGAGCAATACTTCGTACTCGACCTCGACCGTGAGGATCTTGATGGTCAGCTCCATGGTCATCTTGCCGGTCTCGGGATCGGTGAGGATCTTGCCATTGCCCGGGATGTCCTTGTCCACATCGATCTGCACATCCTTATACTTGGGATACTGACTCTTAACGATGTTCAGCACGCCGATAGGATCGATCAAGACGAGCTGCACAACGCCGTAGGGCATAATCGTGCTGCCCAGAGAGGTGTACTCGTCACTGCCCTCCAGATGAGCCTTGATGGTGACCTCAACATCTTCCATGATCTTGCAGCCAGTCAGCATGGAAGCACCGGCGGTGGCAACCGCAGTGACGCCAGCCAGTTTCAGGAACGTACGACGAGAAATTGTGCTCATGAAAATCCCTCCAAAATTGAATCAATACATCCAAAATGCAGAAAATTTCTGCTGCATATAGAATACCGCAAAATAAAGCGTTTTTCAACGGATGCGTTCACACTTTGTATATAAATGCTGAATTTATGCGCCAAAACTGAACAAAATGCCCAGCGGCATACCGGCGGGGGCGGCGGCATACACTGCAAAAAGAGAGTTTGCGCGGGGAGGTATGAGGAATGGAACGGAGAAATCTGGCACTGCTGTGCGCGGGGGTGGTCTGCTTCTGGCTGTTTGCGCTGGCCTTTGGCACGGCGCAGGGCAAGGGGCTGCGCATTCAACCGGCGGTGCAAACGCAGGCAGAACCGGCAGCGCAGACCCTGACGGTCACCCCGCCGCAGCTTACCCTGCCCTGCCGCGCGGCGATCCTCATCGACCAGACCAGCGGCACGGTGCTTTACGAGATGAACGCCGACCAGACCATGCCCATCGCCTCCATTACCAAGGTGATGACCCTGCTGCTCACCTTTGAGGCGGTGCACGCCGGGCGGCTGACCATGGATACCGCTGTGCCGGTCAGTGAGCACGCCTACCACATGGGCGGCAGTCAGATCTGGCTGGAGCCCGGGGAGCAGTTCACGCTGGACGAGATGCTCAAGGCCATCTGCGTGTCCTCTGCCAACGATGCAGCAGTGGCGGTGGCCGAGCTTGTGGGCGGCAGCGAGCCTGCCTTTGTGCAGCAGATGAACGCCCGCGCCGCAGAGCTTGGCATGGAGCACACCACCTTCCGCAACGCCTGCGGGCTGGACACAGAAGGGCATCTTTCCACCGCAAGGGATGTAGCCATCATGAGCCGCACCATCCTGACCACCTGCCCGGAGGTGCTGCACTATACCGGCATCTGGACGGACACCCTGCGGGGCGGGCAGACCCAGCTGGTGAACACCAATAAGCTGCTGCGGCGGTACAACGGCATTACCGGGCTCAAGACCGGCACCACCGGCGGAGCGGGCGTGTGCATTACCGCCAGCGCCACCCGGGACGGGCTGAACCTCATCGCGGTGGTGCTGGGTGCACCCTCCAGCAAGGAACGGTTCGAAGCCGCCACCACCCTGCTGGACTACGGCTTTGCGGCCTACCGCGCCGCACCGGTGCCCCTGCCGCAGGAGCGCCCGCTGCAATTAAAGGTAAAGGGCAGCACCGAGGAGACCGTGCCGCTGGATTACGCCGCTCTGCCGCAGACCGCGTTGCTGCCCGCCGAAAGCGCCGGACAGCTGACCGTGCAGCTGGAACTGCCCGACACGCTGGAAGCCCCGGTGACCCGGGGACAGACGGTGGGCAAGGCGCAGCTGCTGTGCGGCGAAGCAGTACAGGGGGAATACCCGGTGTGCGCTGCCGCCGATGCGCCCCGCATGGAGTTTGACACCGCCTTGCAGCTGCTGTGGGACAGCCTGCGGGGGACAGCAGCCTGACCCTGTGCCGAAAAAGGCGCTTCAGCGCACAAAAGTGCGCCGGACGCCCGGCGGGACTGTTGGATACCTGAACAAATCTGGATGAAGAAACAAAAAAACACTATTAAAATTGTATGAAATCTAAGGAATTTGACCTTGACTTTACCCGGAGGGAACGGTACACTTATACCAAGATATTTCCTCGCAGGGCAAAGGCCCGGCAGATCGTTTGGAGGTTTTAATAAAATGAGTGTCGCACTGAACACGAAACACCTCTCCAGCTTCATCAGCGAAGAGGAATATGCAGCTATCTACCCGCAGGTAGAAGCCGCCCACAAGCAGCTGGAAGCCAAGAACGGCCCCGGCAGCGATTTTCTGGGCTGGATGACCCTGCCCCGGGATTATGACAAGGAAGAGTTCGCCCGCATCAAGGCAGCCGCTGCCAAGATCCGCGAGGACTCCGACGTTCTGGTCGTGGCCGGTATCGGCGGCAGCTATCTGGGCGCACGCGCTGTTGTGGAGGCCGTTAAGGGTATGTACCACAACGAGCTGGAGGATGGTCTGAAGATCTACTTCTGCGGCAACAGCATCAGCCCCACCTACCTGAACAATATCATCAGCCTGTGCAAGGGCAAGCGCTTCTCCATCAACGTCATCTCCAAGTCCGGCACCACCACCGAGACCTCTCTGGCCTTCCGTGTGCTGCGCGAGTTGCTGGAAAAGGAGATGGGCGTGGAGGAAGCCAACAAGCGCATCTACGCCACCACCGACCGTGCCAAGGGCACTTTGAAGCAGCTGGCTGACGCACAGGGCTGGCCTACTTTTGTAGTTCCCGATGACGTGGGCGGCCGCTACTCCGTGCTGAGCGCCGTGGGTCTGCTGCCCATCGCCGCTGCCGGCATCGACATCGACGCTCTGATGCAGGGCGCTGCCGATGCTATGGAGCGCTTCTCCGTACTGAGCCCCGACAACGATGCTTATAAGTACGCCGCCATCCGCAACATCCTGTACCGCAAGGGCAAGGCTGTGGAGATTTTGGAGTGCTACGAGCCGGACTTCACCCTGATGAACGAGTGGTACAAGCAGCTGTTCGGCGAGAGCGAGGGCAAGGACAACAAGGGCCTGTTCCCCGCAAGCTGCATCTTCTCTACCGACCTGCACTCCATGGGTCAGTTCATTCAGGAAGGTGCCCGCATCATGTTCGAGACCATCGTGGACGTGAAGAAGCCCGCACAGGATCTGTTCATCGACCCGCTGGAGGGCAACTTTGACGGCCTGAACTTCCTTGCAAACCAGAATATGAGCGTGGTCAACCGCAAGGCCATGGAAGGCACCATTCTGGCACACACCGACGGCGGTGTGCCCGAGGTGCTGATCGAGGTGGATGACCTGTCTGCTTATAATGTGGGCTACCTGATCTACTTCTTCTGGCGTGCCTGCGCCTGCAGCGGCTACCTGCTGAGCGTGAACCCCTTCAACCAGCCCGGCGTGGAAAGCTACAAGAAGAATATGTTTGCCCTGCTGGGCAAGCCCGGCTATGAGGGCCTGACCGCAGAGCTGGAGGCAAAGCTGAAGTAAGCTGCCGAACGTTAAAAATGATCTCCCGCCGCAAGGCGTGGAAAATACAGGAGGACTGAACTATGATTAAACTGATTGTTGGTACCAAGGGCTCCGGCAAGACCAAGGCTATGATCGACCAGATCAACGACGCGGTCAAGACCTCCAAAGGCAATGTTGTTGTTGTGGAAAAGGGCATGAAGCTCACCTACGACATCGCTCCTGCAGCACGTCTGATCGATCTGGATGAGTACAAGATCTCCGGCGGCGAAATGCTGTACGGCTTTGTGGCCGGCCTGATGGCAAGCAACTACGACATCACCGACCTGTACATTGACGGCATCCTGAAGGTGCTGGACCACGATATCAACCGTCTGGGCGTTGTGCTGGACGAGATGGCAGCCATTGCCGGCGACAGCGTGAAGGTCACCGTGACCGTCAGCGCAGACGAGGCCGCACTGCCCCACGATGTGAAGAAGTACCTGTGATCTGATAAAAGAACAGGGCTAAAGGCTTTTCCAACAGGCAGAAGACCGGAGAAAAATAAATTTTTTCGGTTTTCTGCCTGTTTTGGTGTTGACAAAGGGTTGCTTTGGCGCTATACTAACAAAGCAGCCTTTTCAGAGGTGTACTATGCAATTTGACCTGAGAAAGTTTATCACAGCCGGCGCAAGACCGTACCATGCAGAGTTTCAGTGTGATTTATCTGCGTACGATTATGCCGGTGCAAGGATCCCGCAGCCGGTCACAGCCGTCTTTGACGCGCAGACCGATGGCGACGAGGTCCAGATAACGTTGCGGGCAAAGGCATCGGTGCACGGAGAGTGCGCCCGCTGTCTGGACCCGGTCACCCGGGAAGAGACAGTCGATACGGAGTGGATCGTCAAGGAGCGGGATCTGGATGACCCGGATTTCGATCTTCCGCTGGACGAAAAAGGACACTTGGACGTGGACGAATGGCTCAATCAGGAGTTTATGTTCCAGATCCCTACGGTGCTGCTTTGCAGCCCCGACTGCGCCGGGCTTTGCCCGCAGTGCGGTAAGAAAAAGGCGGAATGCACCTGCCCACCGGCAGAGCAGACCGACGCCCCCGTAGACACTAGGCTCGCAATCCTTAAATCACTGCTGAACAGATAAACCCATCAAGGAGGTGCAAAAATATGGCAGTACCTAAGAGACATCTTTCCAAGGCCCGCCGCGACAAGCGTCGCAGCAATGTTTGGAAGCTGGAGGCCCCTGCACTGGTCAAGTGCAGCAACTGTGGCTCTCTGAAGCTCCCCCACCAGGCATGTGGCAACTGCGGTTACTACAAGGGCGAGGAAGTCATCAAGAAGGCCTAATTTGCGCGTAATTGGTGGCATAATGGTGTTATGTACAGAAGGGGAGGGCGCAAAGCCTTCCCCTTCTTGTGCTTTAAAGGAGGTGGATGCAGATGGCGATCCGGATCGAGCAGGTGGATGCCGGCAGCGAGGCCGAGGCTCTTGGCCTTGCCCCCGGTGACGAGCTGCTGAGCGTGGACGACAACGAGCTGAACGACACGCTGGATTACGATTTTTATACCGACAGCAGCAGCTTCCACCTGAAAGCCCGGGTAGCGGACGGCATCCGGGAGTGGGAGGTGCAGCGGCCGCAGCGCGGCCCCTTTGGCTGCGGGTTCAAGACCTATCTGGGCGATGCGAAGCATTCCTGCTCCAACCACTGCATGTTCTGCTTCATCGACCAGCTGCCCCCGGGTATGCGCGAGAGCCTGTATTTCAAGGATGATGACGAACGGCTGAGTTTTTTGTTCGGCAACTACATCACCATGACCAATATGCAGGATCACGAGATCGACCGCATCATCAAGATGCACATCTCGCCTATCAATATCTCGGTGCACACCACCAACCCCCAGCTGCGGGTGCGGATGCTGGCCAATAAGCGCGGCGGCGAGGTGCTCAAGTACCTGCCCCGTCTGGTGGAGGGCGGCATTGCCGTCAACTGTCAGCTGGTGCTCTGCCGCGGCGTGAACGACGGAAACGAGCTGCGCCGCACCCTTGCCGACCTGCTGGAGCTGACCCCCATGGTGCAAAGCATTGCAGCCGTGCCCTGCGGCATTACGGATTACCGCAAAAATCTGTACCCGCAGGTGCCCTACGATGCAAAGACCAGCGCTGAGGTCATCGACATTATGGAAGAATTCGGTGATGAATGCAAGCGCCGCCACGGCAAGCGCATCATCTACCCCAGCGATGAATGGTACCTCAAGGCGGGGCGCCCCATCCCTGCGGCAGCGTTCTACGAGGACTACGACCAGCTGGAAAACGGCGTGGGCATGATGCGCCTGTTTGAGGAAGAATTTCTGGCCGAGCTGGACAAGCCCCACCGGGTTTACGGCACCAAGGAGCTGGACGTGGTCACCGGCACCATGGCAGCGCCCCTCATCACCCGCATGATGGAGGAGCTGCACCGCCAGTACCCCATGATCACCGTGCACGTCCACACCATCCAGAACCGCTTTTTCGGCGGTAATGTTGGCGTGACCGGCCTCATCACTGCTACCGACATCATCGCCCAGTGCGCTGGCAAGCTTGCCACAAAAACGCTGGGCATCCCGGCTGTGATGCTGCGGGAGGAAAAGGACACCTTCCTTGACGATATCACGGTGGAGCAGCTGGGGCAGCAGCTGGGCGTAAAGGTGGAGGTGCTGCCCACGGCAGGCGGGGACGAAGCCCGCGCCTTGTTGCGCAGCGGCCTGCACATTGCCCGCAGAAGGAAGAGCGGCAGCTGATAACGCCATTTTTATTGTATTTTACCCCTTTTAAGAAAGGAGGAGACCCCATGAGCAAACCGATCGTAGCAGTGGTGGGCCGCCCCAACGTGGGCAAGTCCACCCTGTTCAATAAGCTGTGCGGCCAGCGCCTTGCCATTGTGGAGGACACCCCGGGCATTACCCGCGACCGCATTTTTGCCAACTGCGAGTGGAACGGCCACGAGTTTTTGCTGGTGGATACCGGCGGCATTGAGCCCAAGGCCACCGAGGGCATTCTGGCCCACATGCGCGAACAGGCGCAGATCGCCATTGAAACCGCCGACTGCATCATCATGGTCACGGACGTGCGCAACGGCCTGACCGCAGCCGACGAGGATGTGGCACATATGCTGCGCCGCAGCCATAAGCCCATCATTCTTGCCGTGAACAAGTGCGACAAGGTGGGCGAGGCTCCCATGGAACTGTACGAGTTCTACAACCTCGGCTTTGACGAGGTGATGCCCATTTCTTCCGTGCACGGTCACGGTACGGGCGATCTGCTGGATGCAGTGTGCGCCCATCTGGACTTCAGCGAGACCGTGGTGGAAGAGGACCGCATCCCCGTTGCCATCATCGGCCGTCCCAACGTGGGCAAGTCCAGCCTGACCAACCGCATTCTGGGCGAGAATCGCATGATCGTGGCCAACGAGGCCGGCACCACCCGTGATGCCATCGACACCCCGGTGGACAACGCCTACGGCAAGTTCATCTTTACCGATACCGCCGGTCTGCGCAAGCGCAGCAACATCAGCGATGGCCTGGAGCGCTACATGGTGGTGCGTGCACTGGCTGCTGTGGAGCGCAGCCGCGTGGCACTGATCCTTGTGGATGCCACTGTTGGCTTTACCGAGCAGGACAGCAAGGTGGCAGGCTACGCCCACGAGCAGGGCAAGGCCTGCATCATCGTGGTGAACAAGTGGGATGCTGTGGAAGGCAAGGAGACCAACACCATGGAGCTGCAGCGCCGCGGCTATGCCGAGTGCTTCAGCTTTATGGGCTATGCACCCATCATCTTCATCTCTGCCCAGACTGGCTACAACGTGAACAAGCTGATGCAGCTGATCCGGGATGTGGACGCCGAGAACGGTGCCCGCGTGCCCACCGGCGTGCTGAACGAGATGCTTGCCCGCGCTACTGCCCGGATGCAGCCCCCCAGCGACAAGGGCCGCCGCCTGAAGATCTACTACCTGACGCAGGCCTCCACCCGTCCTCCCACGTTCGTGGCCTTCGTGAACGCAAAGCACCTGTTCCACTTCAGCTATCAGCGGTATCTCATCAACCAGATCCGCGAAAACTTTGGTCTGGAGCATACGCCCATCCGTCTGGTCGTGCGGGAGCGCGGCTCCGGCGAGGTGGGTGCCAAGGACGTATAACACGTCAGGGAGGCTCAGATGATGAAATCTGTTCTCATCGCTGTGGTGTCCGCTGTGCAGGCGTATCTGCTGGGCAGCATCGACACCGGTATCCTCGTCAGCAAGTTTTTGTACCACGATGACGTACGCAAGTACGGCAGCGGCGCTGCAGGCATGACCAATATGCTGCGCACCTTCGGTAAAAAGGCAGCGGCACTTACCGCTTTTGGTGATGTGCTCAAGGGTGTGCTGGCGGTGTGCATCGGCCGCTGGCTGTTCACTCTGATGCCGGAAAGCACCACGCTCTCGCCCTATCTTGCGGTGTACCTTGCCGCCATCTTTGCCATTATCGGCCATTTGAAGCCCCTGTATTTCGGCTTCAAGGGCGGCAAGGGCGTGCTGGTGGCGGGCGGCACCATTCTGGCCATCCAGCCGGTGCTGATCCCCTTTCTGGCGGTCATCTTTCTGGCCTGCCTGCTGCCCACCGGCATGGTGTCGCTGGGCAGTGTGACCATGGCGGCACTTTACCCGGTGCTCACCATCCTGTACGGGGTGTTCCGGGGCTACTCTGCCGCCGACCTTACCGTGTGCACCATCGGCTCGGTGATTATGGCCGCAATGGTCATTTATATGCACCGCTCCAATATCCAGCGCATCCGCGAGGGAAAGGAGTACCGCTTTGGCCGTCACGGCAAAAAGTAACAGAAAATAGTAAACCACCCCGCAGCAGCCGTTCAACGGCCGCTGCGGGGTGGTTTTTGTATATGCTTATTCCTTTGTCTCGGTCTCTTCCTCAGGCTTTGCTTCGGAATGCCGCCGACGGAACCAGTCGGCGGGGATACCGCTCTGGGCGGGGGTAAGATCCGGCGCAGGGTGACCATCCGGCAGATGCGCACCAAAGGCCGGGACAAAGAAGAACTTGCGCACGATGAAGATCAGTGCGATGGCGCCCACGCTGAGCAGGTTCTCCACGGCGGAATCGTGTCCCACCACCAGATGGCGGGCAATGGCGTACAGCAGCACCTCAAGGCTGCTGCCGGGGCTGTGCTTGGCCAGCATCTTGATGAACTCAATGCCGATCACAATGTCCAAGCTGCGCTCCAGAAAGGTGCGGATCTCTGCCTCGTTGCCATCGAACAGCAGGCCGGGCATCCAGCGGATCAGGGGTACAACGCTGAGCAGCAGACCAATCAGCACCAGCCCGGATAACAGCACTTCCAGTAGACTGGAAGCCTGAATAATGCGGTTGCGCAGGGAGGTACGCCAGTGGCTTTCTACCGGGTGAGAGGGATGTTCCATAGTAAGACCTTCCTTTCAGCATTCTGCTGCATAAAGATCGACAAAATCCTGCCTTTATTGTAGCAGACGAGAGAAGGTCTGTCAATTTCAATCCACGATGGTGACGGTGGTCTGCGGGCCGACGGCCACATAGCCGGACTTTTTGATGCAGTCCTGCCCGGCGTCGGTGTCCAGCCAGTCGTACAGGCGGCGCTCCGGGCTGTCGGCGGCGGCATCCGGGTGGATGACAGCGTAGAAATCGTTGCACAAGGGGTAGCTGCCGTCGGCAAGGGTGTCGTTACTGGGGGTCACACCGTCCACCGTCAGCAGCCGCAGACCGGGCTTAGAGTACATCTGGTCGATGTAGTAATATACGGAAAAGCCGATGGCATTGGCGCTGTTGTTGTAATCGGCAATGCTGTCCACCAGCTCGCCCATTTCGGCGGGTGCCAGCTCAGAGGGCGGGGTCATCAGCTCGCCACCCTGAATGAGCAGTTTTTTGAACAGGGTCTGGCTGCCGGAGTCCTCGCCGCGCTGAAAGGCAACGATGGCCTGATCCTTGCCGCCTACATCCTTCCAGTTGGTGATCTTCCCGGCGTAGATGTCCCGCAGCTGCTGCTGGCTAAGCGCCTGTACGGGGTTGTCCTCGTTGACGATGAACACCAGCGCGTCCACCCCGATGGGCTTCTGCTCCAGCTGCACATTGGCTTCCTGCAGCTCTTTCTTTACATAGTCCGGCGCTTCGTACACCACCAGCATCCGGGTGGTGGTGTCGTACAGGCCAAAGTTCTCCCATGCGTAGGCGGTGGTGCTCACGGTGATGCTGCTGCGGGCTTCCTCCAAGTCCATGCCGGTGGTATCGGCCAGCATCTGCGCCATCAGCGGGATGCAGGCAGTGCTGCCGTCCAGAGGGGGAAACTCCTCCACGGTCAGGAACGGCTCCGGCTGCTGCACGGCCGAGGACGCTGCAGAGGATGCGGGCGGCTCTGCGGCAGAGGAAGCGGTGCTGCCGGAGGGCGCATCCGTGCCCTTGCAGGCGGTCAGCACCCCGGCGGCGGAGCAGGCAGCCAGCCCCAGCAGAAAACTGCGGCGGGAAATTTTAGCGTTTTTCATAAGAAAACCCTCCTAACTCAATAGCCGTAACTCGGTTCATCGTCCGCAGTGGCAGACGAGAAAATGCTCTGGCAGTACAGCCAGTTGCCGCTCGTGTCCATCCAGCCCACATAGAAGCCCCGCTGTGCGGCAAACACATGGTCGGGCAGGGCATTCAGACTTTTGGAATAGTACCCGGTGCAGCTGGAAAGCCCCTGTAATACTACATTGCCGCCTGCATCCAGCACATCGCATACGCTGCCGTAGGCGCTGCCCGCAGCGGCGCGGCTGCCGTAGAACATGGGTCTGCCGTCGGGGTCAGTGGTCAGATAGGTGACGTAACTGTACTTGCCCTGCAGGGCGGTCAGGTCGCTGACAAGCCCCTGCGGGCCGTACAGCCGGGTGGCGGTGGTCTCGTAGCGGTCGTTGTCCTGCAATTTCAGCCAGACGTAGCCGGTGCCGCAGTTGCTCATCCGTACTCGCTGCTGGTGCTCCACCGGTTCTACGGTGGTGTCGGTCAGCAGCTTGCCGTTGTCCTTACTGTACACCCGTAGACTGCCGTCCAGCGCGTAGACGGCTACGGTGTTGTCGGCGGCGTCCACATCGTACAGCGGGGTCTTTGCGCCGGTCTCCAAATCATAGAGTTCGTAGCCGTGATCCTCGCCGCTGTGCCATGTTACCACATAGCCCGGGAAATACTGGCTGGGCTGCTCGTTAAAGGTGGCAATCAGTCCGCGGTCCTCGGTGGTCATATCCCGCAGCTCGTACCGGCCGTCACCGGTGGAAAAGCTGGCAAGACCACCCGGGTAGACCTGCAAAAAGCCCGTGTACTGCTCGCCGGTCTGGGTGTTGTACAGGATTTGGTCGGTGGTTTCCTCTCCGGTGGCAACGTCCAGCTCCACCCAGTCGCTCAGGGTGTCACTGTCGTAGAAAAGGCGGTATGCCGAGGCAGCATCGGCGCGGTAGACGGTGGTGCCGTCCTTCTCCTGCACCACCACCCAGCTGTTCTGCTGGTAGTCGGTATCCCAGTCATAATCGTCCAGTCCCTCCGGGCGGGCGTAGCAGCTGAACACCAGCTTATCGCCGCATAGGGTGCAGCTGTATGCACCTTCCGGCACCGGCAGCGCTGCACCGGTGGCAAGGTCGATGACCTGACAGGTGCCATAACCGGACTCCGGGACGTATCCACCATCGATCAGGCGGCTCTCCTGCAGCACCAGCAGGCCATTTTGCAGGGTGGCGCTCTGCTCGCCCTCAAAGGACATTACTTCGGTGCCGGTCTTGTCGTACAAGGCGGTGCGGCGCCCGCCCCGGCCGGTAGGGTCGGACCAGCTGCGCAGCCAGTAGTCTGCGGTGCCGGTGGCACTGTCCTCCACCAGCGAGACGTTCTCACTGCGGGTAGACTGGTGCAGCGGGGTGCTGCCGCACAGGATGGTGGTGCTGCTTCCGGAACGGCTGTCGCAGTACAGCACCCGCAAACGGCTATCGTTCAGCACGGCAGGGTCGTACAGGGGCTTGCCGCTGTCGTCCGTGGGCACAGAAACGGCAGAGCTTGCAGCGCCCGGCACGCCGGTGGCGGGCGGCAGCAGGGCGCAGCCACAGCCTAAAGTAAGGGCAAGGGCAGCGCAGACCGCCCCGCAGCCGATACGCAAGACAACACGCTTCATAAAAAACACTCCTTTGCAAAAAACAGGGAGGAAAATTTTTCCGTTCACTCAGAATACGAAACAGCCGCATTTTTCATTGCAGAACTTGCAGAAAAATGCGGCTGAAAATGGTTACAATTACATTACAGCTGCGCCGGGGCATGGGACGCTTCTGCCTTGTCCATCTGCTCCAGCTGCCGCAGAAAGGCCAGCAAAAAGGGCAGAGAAATGAAGAAGGTGAGCGCATCCGCAATGGGCTGGCAGAGCTCCACGCCCACAAGTCCCAGCACCCGGGGCAGTACAAGGACCAGCGGGATAAAGCACACGCCCTGTCGGCAGCAGGCCAGAAAGGTGGCGCGCCCGGCCTTGCCCACGCTCTGGAAGGTCATGTTGGTCACCACGATCACCGGCTGCAGAAGGATGGCAAAGCACTGGTAGCGGAAGGCGGGCAGCGCCACGGCAGTGACCTCTGGGTCGTCCCGGAACAGGCGGATCAGGTTTTCATCGTTCCACCAGCACACCGCGATCAGCACCACCAGAAGCGCAAAGGCGGCTTTCAGGGTAAAGATGGCGGCCTGCCGTACCCGGTGGTACTTGCGGGCACCGTAGTTGAAGGACGCCACCGGCTGCAAGCCCTGTCCCACGCCGATGGCCACCGAGAGGATGAACATAAAAATGCGGGACACGATGCTCATGCCCGCCACGGCGGCATCGCCGTAGCTGCGGGCGGCAATGTTCAGCAGCATCCCGCCGATGCTGTTCAGCCCCTGACGGCCAAAGCTGGGCGCGCCGCCTGCAAGGATCTGCAAAAACTCGCGCGGTTCCCGGGTGACGGCAGAAAGCCGGAACTGGCTGACTGTTTTGCCTTGCAGGAACATATACAGCAGAATGCCGAAGCTGATGGTCTGGCTGAGGGCAGTGGCGATACCGGCACCGGCAGTGCCCAGCCCCAGCCCGAACATGAACAGCGGATCCAGTGCAATGTTCAGCAGTCCGCCGGTGACCAGCCCGACCATGGCAAGGTTCGCCTTACCCTCATACCGCAGGATGTTGTTCATCACCAGACTGGAGATCATCAGCGGAGCGGCAAGCAGGATGGGGCGGGCGTAGGCACAGGCATGGGGCAGAATGGTTTCGGTGCTGCCCAGCAGCATCATAAAGTCCGGCAGGGTGGCAAGGCCGACCACCGCCAGCACTACGCCAAAGGCCAGCGCAGTAAAAAAGCTGGTAGAGGCAAAGCGGGTGGCGGCGCGGGTATCCTGACTGCCCAAGCGGCGGCTGATGATGGTGCCGGAGCCGTGCCCTAGCATAAAGCCCAGCGCCTGAATGATGGCCATCAGGCTGGAAACGACGCCCACCGCGCCGGAAGCGCTGGTGGAGATGCGCCCTACAAAAAAGGTATCCGCCAGATTGTAGATGCTGGTGATCAGCATACTCAAAATCGTGGGCGCGGCAAGGCTGAGGATCAGCCGGGGGATCGGAGTCTCGGTCATTTTGTGATACTGCACCGCAGTGCGGTCCTGCTGGGTCATGGGCAAATATCCTCCTTCAAAAACGAGAAAGCCGCCCCTTCCAGAGCGGCAGATAGTCCTGATGAAAACAGTATAACGCAGTTGCGACAAAATGTCGAGAGGGAGAAAAAACGGCCTTTCGCCCCTGCGAAGGGGCGAAAAAGCAGGCGAAAACAGGATGGTTTCTATATAAAGTGCTAAAGAATTGTCGAATTGCTTGTGAAAAATCACGATATGTGGTATTCTTTATAAGAAGGAATTGGAAAAATCTGTGCATTTTATGATTGGGAGGGATTTGTACATGAAATCCGTAGCACAAACTGTGATCGAGGCCGACCGCTTTTATACCATTGCCGCTCACACCGGCAATGTCATTCAGGCAGTGGAGGGCAGCAAGGACGGCGGCACTGTCCGTCTGGGCAAGTATGACCACAAGCCCGAGCAGGAGTGGAGCTTTGTCCGCGAGGGCGATGGTGTGTACCGCATCCGCAACCGTGCCTCCGGCAAGCTGCTGGATCTGACCATGACCGGCACCGCCAATGGCACATGGCTGCACCTGTGGGAGGACGTGGGCGGCACGTCCCAGATGTGGAAGGTGGAGCACACCCCGGAGGGCACCGTGCGTCTGCGCTCTTCTTGGGCAGGCGGCAAGTGCGTGGACACCGTGGGCATCGGTGCCGAGGTGGGCGCTGTGCTGCAGATCTGGCAGGAGGTGCCCGGCGGTGGTGACCAGCTGTGGGTCATCTCTGAGGTAAAGGACCGCGTAAAGCGTGCCGCCAAGGTTGAACAAGCAGCGCCCGCTGCCGAGACGAAGGCCGCACCGGCCAAGGAAGCCGCTCCCGCCAAGAAGCCCGCAGCCCGCAAGCCCCGCACCACCAAGAAGGTGGAGGAGAAGCCCGATACGCCCGCCGCAAAGGCTGCAGAGCCGGTCAAGGCAGAAAAGCCCGCTGCGAAGAAGGCTGCTAAGGCAAAGGCTGAGCCTGCTGCTCCCGCAGTAGAGGTGAAGGCAGCTCCCGCCGTGGCAACCAAGGCCGAGCCTGTTACTAAGGCTGAACCGGCTGCCAAGGCAGCGCCCGCAGCGGAAGCCAAGACTGCCCCTGCCGCCGCAAAGCCCAAGGCAAAGCGTGCACCCTGCAAAAAGACCGTAAAGAAGTAAAAAATCATAAAACGCAAAAAATCGGACAGACCGCGGTCTGTCCGATTTTTTGCGTTTATAGAAGCTTTTTATGCAGCAGGGGAGGCAGCATCATCGCTCTGGGCAGCGGTCTGCACGAACTGCACGATGCTCTCGATGGTCTTGCGCAGCTGCACAAGGCTTTCCACGTCAGAGTCCTGCATCCGGGAAGTAGGGGCGGTCACCACGGTCTGGGAGGCAGTCACCGTGCCGGAAAGTTCTGCATGGATATGGTGGGCGGGCACGTCCAGCAGGATGTGCACCTTGGGGGACAGGGTCTTGAGCAGACCCTGCTTTTCGATGCCCAGAATCAGCTGCGGAGCATCCTCCCCGGCGGCGAGGTTCGGCAGCTGGAGGTAGAGGTAACCTTCTTTCGCGTTGGCGGGCTGCACGGTTTTGAGCTGTTTCAAGTCCAGCTGGAAGTCGTTCACCTGCTGCAAGCCGGTGGCGGCGGGGTCTACCCCCAGCAGGGTGGCCAGCTGGTCTTGGGAGATGTAGCTGCCCAGCGACCAGCCCGGCAGCAGCAGGCTTGCCAGCGGATACTCGGCCACGACCGTGCTGCGCAGCTTGTTGTACAGCTGCCCGGCGTCGTACAGGGTCTCTTCCTCGCTGATGTACATCCGGGTCAGAGGGGCATCGTTGACGGTGCTGGTGCCCGTCGGGTACAGCGCCAGCTGCACTGCCCGGGGGGTGTACTGGCCGGTCAGGCTGCCGGTGGTGCCGCCGAACTTGTCCAGCAGGGCGTAAAGCGCAGGGGGCTCGGCCTCGGTGGAGGTGATGGTGTAGTCCAGCGCAAAGCTGGCACCGCTCTGGAATGCCTTGACCCTGCGGCTGACCAAGCTGTACAGCACTGCCGCAGCCACCACGCACACCAAAACCAGACACAGCAGAACGATCAGCGCCGCCCGCAGACCGGTGCGCTTTTTGTGGGAAGATGCCATGGGAAACCTCTCCTTCCGGTAAAACGTATTTGCTTCAGCATAACGGAACTGCACGCAAATGTCAAGCGCCGCAAACTGCGGACAAAACAAAAAACCTGAAACATTTCTGTTTCAGGTTTCTGGCGGAAAGATGGGGATTCGAACCCCAGAACGCTTTTGACACGTTACACGATTTCCAGTCGTGCGCCTTAGACCAACTCAGCCATCTTTCCACATCTTCTGTTCTGCCTTTGGGCGGGTGCCCTTGGCGCTCCACTATAATACCTGAAAGCAGGCTTTTTGTCAAGGATTTTTTTGAAAAAAATCAGACTTTTTTAAAAATGACGAAAAAACGCGAGAAAGTATTCTGCCGCATGGATGGAAAGGACAAAAAGCCCTTGACGCACCTTTAAAATAGGTCTATATTGAGGGCAAAGAGCACTGCGGTGGGTCATTTTGTGCCGCAGCGGCGGGAAATATAAGGAGGATGCTTTTATGACTTATTCTGAAGTGCTTGCCAATGCCCGTACCTGCATTGGTCAATACTGCAAGGCCTGCCCGGTGTGCAACGGCGTGGCCTGTAAAAACCAGATCCCCGGCCCGGGTGCCAAGGGTGTGGGCGATACCGCTATCCGCAATTATAATAAGTGGGCAGATATCCGGGTGAACATGGACACCCTGTGCCCCGGCGGTGCACCGGACACCACGCTGGAGCTGTTCGGCAAAAGCTTCCGCTATCCCTTCTTTGCGGGCCCTGTGGGCGCGGTGAACCTGCACTACTCCGATACCTACACCGATATGACCTATAACGATGTACTGGTGCGCGCCTGTGCCGAAAACGGCATTGCTGCCTTTACTGGTGACGGCACCAACCCTACCGTGATGGAGATGGCTACCCGCGCCATTGGCGCTGCGGGCGGCTGCGGTGTGCCCACCATCAAGCCGTGGAACATCGACACCATCCGCGAGAAAATGGCACAGGCCAAGGCCAGCGGCTGTTTTGCCGTGGCTATGGACGTGGATGCGGCGGGTCTGCCCTTCCTGAAGAACATGACCCCGCCCGCCGGCAGCAAGAGCGTGGAGGAACTGGCCGAGATCGTGCAGCTGGCCGAGCGCCCCTTCATCGTCAAGGGTGTGATGACCGTTAAGGGCGCACTGAAGGCGAAGCAGGCCGGTGCCGCTGCCATCGTGGTGTCCAACCACGGCGGCCGTGTGCTGGATCAGTGCCCCGCCACCGCCGAGGTGCTGCCGGAGATCGCCGCAGTCCTCAAGGGCACCGGCGTGAAGGTGCTGGTGGACGGCGGCATCCGCACCGGTGTGGATGTGTTCAAGGCGCTGGCACTGGGCGCAGACGGCGTTCTGATCTGCCGCCCCTTCGTGACCGCAGTTTACGGCGGCGGCGCAGAGGGCGTGAAGTGCTACATCGATAAGCTGGCCGGGGAACTGGCCGACACCATGCAGATGTGCGGTGCCCATACGCTGGCGGAGATCACCCCGGATATGGTGCGGGTCTGAGCGTTCTATTATAAGTAACAAAAAAGGAGATGCCCTGCAGGGCATCTCCTTTTTTGTTACTTCAAGGTGCCATCCAGCACCTGCTGGTAATACCACGGCTTCGGGGCGTGGAAGGTCTTGCCGCTGAGGAAGGCAAAGTCCGGCTGGGTGAAGCGGGGCATGGTCAGCTCCCATGCGCACAGTGCCTGATACTTCAGCTTCAGCTCCCGGTTGGCGCTGTTGTTGCCGTACTTGCTGTCGCCAAGGATGGGACAGCCGATGCTGGCCATGTGGGCGCGGATCTGGTGGGTGCGGCCGGTGATCAGCTGCACCTTCAGCAGGGCCAGACGGCCGGAGACGGCGATGGTCTCGTACCGGGTTTCCACCTCCTTGGCACCGGGCTGCTTGTCCTCCACGATCTTCACAATGCCGCGGTCGGCATCCTTCAGCAGGTAGCCGCCCAAGGTGGCGTCCGGCGGCATGGGACGGCCAAAGGTGACGCAGAGGTAGGTCTTTTGCACCTCACGGTTCTTGATGGCAGAAAGGAACAGCTCCTCGGCCTCCGGGGTCTTGGCAATGATCACAAGGCCGCTGGTGCCGGTGTCCAGCCGGTGGCACAAGGCGGGGGTGTACAGGTCGTTCTCCTTGTACTCGCCCTGCTTGTTCAGGTACAGCAGCGCACGGTTCAGCAGGGTGTCGTCCTCCGGGCCATCCACCGCAACGCCGGCGGGCTTGTTCACGATCAGGATCTGCGGGCAGTCGTACACCACCTGCGCCGGGGTGCGGGCGTTCTTCCACGCGGGGCCTTCCACCCGGCGGTCGGCGTCCAGCACATCGTCCAGGATGAACAGCTTGATCTCGTCGCCCGCCATCACGCGGGTGGAAAGCGGCTGCTTTTTGCCGTTCAGCTTGATCTTGTTCTCCCGCAGCGCCTTATTCAGGCGGCCGGGGGTCAGGGCGGGGTACTGTTGGGTCAGATAATTGTCCAGCCGGGTGGGGGCAAGACACTTTACTTTTAAAATTTTCACGGGAAATTCCTCTCTATCTTAAAATCAGTTGCAATAGAATGGGTTCTTGATTCGTTTTTATTGTAGCGGAATAAATCTGCCGCGTCAAGAAAGAAGGTATTTTTATGAACCTGAAATATAAGATTCTGGCTGTTCTGGCTGCGGGTATCGCATTGACGGCCTGCGGCGGCTCCGGTGCCCCCGCCAGCGCCCCCGCATCCAGTGTAGTGCCGGCCTCGTCCCATGTGGCAGAAGAAGGTGTTACAGAGCCGATCAATCTGCTGACATGGACACTGGATGACCTTGATGACACGCAGACCATCACATTTGTTCCTGCCTCCATTACCTCCGGCGTGCAGAACGGTAAATTGACTGCAAAGGTGTTCGGCTACGACCTTTATAAAAAAGAAGATATTGAAAACCTTGCTGTTGGCGACAAGATCACCTTCCACGAAGAGGGTGCGGCATGGAATCAGGTCGTGAACGATGCGGTGACGAGCATCGAAAAAAATGACGAATACCATCTTGTAAGCATCAACGGCGGCATGGAGCAGCCCGGCGGGCTGGACTTGAAGCTGGAGGATGATGACACCTACCGGACGATGACCTTTGACGATTACCCGCTCTATTACGAGATGGGAGAAAAGACGATGCCGCTGGCAGAGGATGTAGTGCTGAAGGACAGCTCGGCCGACCCGCAGGCCGAAGCCGTGGAGACTACGGGCGCGGATGCGGTGGCAGCAGCGATCAATGCAGACCCCGATAACTGGACCACCTATAATACCACGCTGGTGGTGCAGGGCGGCAAGGTGCTGGAGGTGCGCCGCATCTGGGTGCCGTAAATTTTGCTCAAAACCGTTGACAAACGTTTTGCGTATGCTATAATTTAGCTGTACGCAAAGGGGCACTTCGCCTGCCTTGCGGAATGTAAAATTATGACAGATGGCAATGATGGGGTCAGAAATGCACACACCACCGTCCAGAGAGAGCGCCCACGGCTGTAAGGTGCTCCGGTCGGGATCATTTCGCGCCACCCCGGAGCTTCCGGCGAATGTAAACCGGACGCTGCGCAGCGTTAATGCGCCGAAAGCGGCAGGGGACACGTTATCCTTTGCAATTTGGGTGGTACCACGGAGTTTGATGCACAAGCAGCCTTCGTCCCTTTTGGGATGAGGGCTGTTTTTTGTTTTTTCTCCGTGCCGCCCCTCTGCCATAACAGCATAAAAACGGCGCACAAACGCCAAAGACAATTGAGGAGAGAAAGATCTATGCAATGGACCGGTTTGAATGAACTGCGCGAAAAGTACCTGAGCTTCTTTGAAAGCAAGGGTCATCTGCGTCTGGACAGCTTCCCCCTGGTACCCAAGAACGACCCCAGCCTGCTGCTGATCAACAGCGGCATGGCCCCCATGAAGAAGTGGTTCCTGGCACAGGAGGAGCCGCCCCGCCACCGCGTGACTACCTGCCAGAAGTGCATCCGCACCCCGGATATCGAGCGCGTGGGCATCACTGCCCGCCACGGCACCTTCTTTGAGATGCTGGGCAACTTCTCCTTCCAGGATTACTTCAAGGACGAGGTCATTCCTTGGGCTTGGGAGTTCCTGACCAGCGATGAGTGGATGGCTATCCCCAAGGACCGTCTGCACATCTCTGTGTATGAGGAGGACGACGAGGCCTACGATATCTGGACCAAGAAGGTTGGCATCGCCCCGGACCACATGGTGCGTCTGGGTAAGGAGGACAACTTCTGGGAGCACGGCTCCGGCCCGTGCGGCCCCTGCTCCGAGATCTACTTTGACCGCGGCCCCGAGTACGGCTGCGGCAAGCCGACCTGCGGCGTG
>OLRK01001109.1_pt1 | contig 24883 bp, 27 predicted proteins | sample 1672911 | NCBI WGS metagenome assembly OLRK01 (sample SAMEA3136736, study PRJEB25190) | human gut metagenome | biome: human gut; feature: human-associated habitat; material: faeces | place: Austria | collected 2013 | reverse complement strand
TTGAGGGAAAGCGTGTTTTTACTAAAATTACCCTTTTGACACCCTAATCCTATGAAATAAAAAATCATCCGATCCTCTGCCGTCTGACCTGACGACAAGGGACCGAATGATCAGATAAATTCGGCGGTACCACCCTGCTTAGTATTCCGAAATCCGGGAAAATCCGCTTCGGATACTCTCTCTTTTTCCATTAACGCCGGAATCCGCGCCGCAGTTCACTGCGGAACTCCAGGGCCGGTTCAGCTTCCAGTGACACAAGAGCCTTCCACCATATAGCTCTCTCTCTGAATGTGTATGCAGGCCTACTAATCCCCTTCACAGTCGATTTTTTCCTTTTGTATGGGCAGCTCTTTCTGCCCGTGTATGCTTGATTCTACGCCATTTTTTAGTGCTTGTCAAGCAGTTCTCGTCCTATTTCCGGCTTTCCTCATAACACTTGCGCACAGCCTGAGCCAGCTGATCTGCGCAGGAGGTATTCCGGAAACCGCAGGTATTTCCCTTTAAATATCCTTCAATCTGCTCCACCGTCATTCCATCTACCAGCTTGCTGACAGCCTTCAGATTTCCGTTGCAGCCTCCGGTAAAGGCCACATTTTTAACTACATCCCCTTCCAAATCAAACGTAATCATTCTTGCACAAACATTTTGGGGTCTTACTTCGTATCTCATAATTTTGTCTCCTCTGTATTCTTAGTCATTGTCCGGCAGCAGCTTGATCCGAACCATAATATTTTTCACTACCGCTCCTTCCGGCAGATCCATATCCTCCACATGAGTCTGGCCTGGAAAATCTCCGCCGTCCTCCAGCTCTACCAGAAGCCAGTTGTAGGCTGCGTCTCTCGCATCCTCGATAGCGTCCTCCAAATCCGGTCCATCTGCCTCGCAGCACTCCAAATCCGGAAATACTGCATGATATCCTTTTCCATCCTTATGGGGTGTAAACACCGCCGGGTAAGTAAATGTCATCTCATTTTGCCTCCTGTTCTATCTGATTCTATCTTATTTTCAGTATTCTTCCGCTTCCTGCCGTTTTTCTGTGTTTTCTCCGTTCCTCATTATACGACAAATTTCCTCATCTGTAAACGTCCCCAAAACTATGCTATAATAAAAAGAATAAACTACCAAACAAGAAAAGGAGTGTGAAGGCCCTATGAAGCTTTTGGCTGATCTGTTTTTGACCTTTGCAAACATCGGTCTGTTTACCTTCGGCGGCGGATATGCCATGCTTTCTATGATTGAACATCACTGTGTAGAACAGAAAAAATGGATCACCCATGATGAAATGATGAATATTACTGTCATTGCAGAATCCACCCCCGGCCCCATTGCCATTAACTGCGCAACCTTTACCGGATACCGGCAGGCCGGTTTCTTGGGCGCTCTTGCCGCTACCCTGGGCATTGTTTTTCCATCCTTTGCCATAATCTATATTATTTCCCAATTTCTGGATCACTTTCTGGAAATTTCCCTCATTGCCCACGCCTTTCAGGGAATTAAAATAGGCGCAGGACTTTTGATTCTGGATGCAGCCGCTGTTATGATTCAAAAAATGCCTAAAAAGCTGCTTCCCAGAGTTATCATGGTCTTCTCAGCGGCAGCCATGCTGATGATTTCTGCTTTTTCCTGGAACTTTTCCTCCATCAGCCTGATGATGACTGCAGCTGCCGTCAGTCTTTGTGTCTTTCTTTTTAAAGACTCAGCCAAAAAGAAAGGAGGTTTGGCCTCTTGATTTACTGGAGTTTATTTTGGGGATTTCTGCAGATTGGCTGTTTTTCCTTCGGCGGCGCCTACGGTGCAATCCCCCTGATCCGCGACCTGGTATTGTCCCGGGGCTGGCTTGAGGAGGATGCTCTGACTTATATGATTGCAGTAAGTGAAAGCACGCCGGGGCCCATTATGGTCAATCTGGCTACTTATATCGGAAGCAGTCAGGCTGGTTTCTCCGGCGCTGTCATTGCCACCCTGGCCGTTGTTCTTCCGTCCTTTTTGATTATTCTGCTGATCACTGCAGTTTTAAAAACAGCACTGAAAAACAAATACTTTCAGGCTGTTCTCCAGGGACTTAAGCCCTGCGTCATCGGCATCGTTCTGGCTGCCGGAATCCAGATGACCGCCCGATGCTGCATAAGACTGGAAAATGTCCCCTGCAAAGCCATGTTCCTGCGCCCCGACGGAATTCTGATTGCTGCTCTTCTGTGGGCTGCCATGCTGCTCAGCAAAAAATTGCGGAAAAAGAAGCTGTCCCCTATTCAGCTTATTCTGCTTTCTGCCCTGGCAGGAATCACATTTTACAGCTAAGAGAGGCCACCGCCTGAATATTACTCATAAAAAAGAAAGAAGGTTTCCCTATGATACAGGATATTGCGCCGCACCATTTTGACAACGCTTACCGGCCTGCGCCGCCGTCTCCAGACAGCTATGCCCTCTGTTTTCAGGAACGAAGAGCCCTGCTGCTTCGCAAAGAAGATGGCTCCTTTGACTTCCCCCGTTTCCGGGATCTGGAAAAGAAAAACGAAGATATTTACCAGAACAGTACCTACCTCTTCGCTGTTGACGGTCAGGCCTTTTATCTGCTCCAGAACCTCAGCATTCCAGCGCCCTCCGGCTTCTCCCTGGAAAATATCCAGTTTTTCCGCAGCGCCGCTCCCCGCCACCTGGCTTTTGCCGGGATCACAGGGTATCAGCTTTCCCAGTGGTATGAAAGCCGCCGCTGGTGCGGACGATGCGGTTCTCCCCTCCAGCATGATGAGAAGGAGAGAATGATGCGCTGCCCCAAGTGCGGTCAGATGGAATATCCCAAAATCTGCCCTGCAGTCATCATTGCTGTGACAGACAAAAACCGCCTGCTGCTGTCCAAATATGCTGGACGCACCTACAAGCGGTATGCGCTTCTGGCCGGATTTACAGAAATTGGAGAAACTCTGGAAGAAACTGTAAAACGTGAGGTTATGGAGGAAGTTGGTTTAAAGGTCACCAATATCCGATATTACAAAAGTCAGCCCTGGTCCTTTTCTGATACTCTGCTGGCAGGCTTCTTCTGTGATCTGGAAGAACCGGGGCAAATTCGTCTGGATGAAAATGAACTTGCTCTGGCCGAATGGTTTGAACGGGAGGACATTCCCCTGGAAGATGAAGAACACGCCAGCCTGACTCACGAAATGATCCGGTATTTCCACGATCAGGAATCGCGATAAGCCGCTTCTGTCAAATCCTCAATCAAAAGCAGTCCCAGAGGCCCCAGAAAAAAACCGGCAATTCCAAACAGCTCCAGCCCCACATACATGGCCATAAGATTTTCCAGGGGAGACAGGCCCACCTGGCTCCCCATCATTCTGGCCTCCAAAAATTCCCGAAGCAGATAACAGATTCCATACAGAACCAGAAGTGCCAAACCGCCCTTCCATTTTCCCATAAAGAAATTTATAAGAGCCCAGGGAATCAGCACCGTCCCTGTCCCAAGAACAGGAAGCGCATCCAAAAGCCCTATCCCTGTCCCCAAGAGAAAATAATAGGGATTTTTCATCAGCCACAAACCGGCTGTACACACAGAAGCAGTCAGCACCAGTATCACCCCCTGAGTTTTCAGCCACGCACTGACTGTCCCAGACAGCCTCCTCACAATAATTTCGTATTCCCTATAAAACATGGATTTCTCCATTCTGACCTTCCATGCATCCATCTCCTGAAGACAAAGCCCTGTAGATACCAAAAGAAGCAGCAAACATACACTGCATCCAATTCCCAGCTTTAACATCAGCAGGGAATTGCTCATCAGATAAGGCACCGCGCCGTCTGTCACCACCGTCAGCAGCCCTCTCAGCATTCTTCGCATCAGAAAAACCAAGACATTGCTTTTCAGACACAGTATTTCCTCCATGCTGTGGCACACTGCCGTCAGCCATACGTCCAGCTTCTCTATCCAGCCCGGAGCTGCAGACAGCAGCAGGGCCATTTCCCTGCACAGCTTCTGCCCGCCGCTGTAGACGGCAAATCCCAGAACTGCCAGTACAGCCAAAAGCTCCAGGACTCCTGCTGCCCCCAGCGGTATTTTGTATTCCCGCCCCCGAAAGCAAAGGCGGCACCGCTCCTGCAGCCACCGGGCAGATGGCCGCAGCGCCGCAGCAATTCCCCAGGACAGCAAAAAGGGAATCACAAGAGGCAGAAGGAAGCGAAAGCTTCCATAGACTGCTCCTGTCATTCCCATAATTATAAAAATTTTCTTCAGTTTCTTATTCGGCTTACCCATGGACTCACCTGTTTCTGTTTTGTACTTCCTTTGTACTAATCCTAGTATAGCCCAATTCTTTGATTTTATAAGCCGCTTAGAAACTTTTTATAATTCCATTTATAACTATCTAGGACGGCAAGAGATCTGGCAGAAAAATTCGCGTCAAGCTTGCTTGTAAGCAGATTTTCATGCCAGATCTCACATCGTAGGAATCTCCGATACTTCTTGTTCGGCTTTGCCGGACAAGAAGATGCCGTCCTGAACAGTTACTTCCATTTTCAAAAGCTCTGGTGGAAAAAGTATGTCTGAGAACCTTAAAAAGGCATATATGTCATACATTGTAAACGGTGTACATTCATGTTATAATAAGGCTGTCACTTGTGAGGTTTTAAACTGCCAACCAGGTGACATAATGGAATATATATCAGATCAACCACAATCCCAGGAAGGAGCGTGATCCTATGCCATTCCCCAAAACCCAACACTATACAATTAACGATATCTACAATCTGCCAGAAGGACACCGGGCAGAATTAATCAATGGGCAAATCTATGACATGGCACCACCAAGCACCGCGCACCAGAGAATTCTTTCATTCCTTCATCTGGAGATTGGCAGCTACATCCGAGAACATAATGGCCCATGTGAAGTAATTCCAGCACCATTCGCAGTATTTCTTGAAAATGAAAATAATTCTACTGACTATCTGGAACCAGATATCAGCGTTATCTGTGACCCTGACAAGATTGATGATAAGGGTTGCCACGGTTCACCGGATTGGATCATCGAAATTGTGTCCCCAAGCAGTAAGCGCATGGATTATTACACGAAATTAACACTATACAGAGCCAATGGCGTCCGTGAGTACTGGATCGTTGACCCGTTAAGAAAAACCATCGTAGTCTATGACACCGCAAACGACGATGGTCCGATTCTTCATTCACTTACCGATACCATCAAAACAAAGATTTATGATGATCTGGAGATTGATTTTTCCAAACTGCATATCTGATTCATGGCAGCAGAATCACCTGGTTCTGTTGCTTTTCTATATCTGGTCAAACCACAGATTTTCTCAAAACTAAGTGAACATCAAACTAAATGCTTGTCTGCATAGTCCATAACGCAGTTCCAGTCATATTCATCCAAGTCATGATTTCCTGTCTTAAAGTGATATCCAATTTCTCCATCATGAACTGGCCGTTCAGGCTTCGGCTGCTTTATCAAAGGCATTCCAGTTTTTCCCAAAAGGCGATACACAGGAGTTGCCTGTACCAGTGACTCAAACTGTCCTGCCGGATCTGCCCAGCTGTCAAAGGTTTTCGATGTAGTATATACCAGTCTGGGGGCTGCCAGAGCAATCAGCATGTGCTGATCAAACGGCATCGCATCCTCATTCTCCGCATATTTCTGATAATTACGGCAAAACCAATAGGGGAATCTTGTGACAATATCCTTGATTCGTTCTCCTTTAGACTGACGGGCCAGTGCATCTCCCGAATTGCCTGCACAGCTGCTGAGAGCCATGGCAAAGCGCTGATCCTGCGCCAGTGTCCAAAGCGCCGTCTTTCCGCCTCTGGAATGGCCTGCAACTACCGCTCTTTTTTCATCAATCAACGGCTCCTGTTCAAAATAATCCATCATTCGGCTGGCTCCCCAGGACCATGCGCTGAGCGCTCCCCAGGCATCATCCGGCCTGTTTTCTTTCAATTCCGGAAACAATTTGTGGAAGCCCATAGAAAATCCCTCATCATAATCAGGTGCAATATCCTGAGTCAATATTACTGCAGCCGCATATCCTCTGGATACCATGGTTTCCGCTGGCCAGAAAGGACTTAAAAAGTGACGTGCCGGATCCCCATCCTTAATTCCCCGGTTACAAATCGTCAAAAGCACAGGAACCGGTTTTTCCTGCTCCGTCGGAATAAACACGACTGCCGGAAAGCTAAAATGAATCCCGTTTCTCACTGCAGTAATTTCAATCGTTCTGCGGATCGCCCTTCCTTCCATAATTTCTTTTCCCTGTCTGGAATCTGCTATCCGAATATCAATGGAAACATCACTCATATCCGGCAGTCTTCCATATTCTTCCCGTTTCAGCATATCCAAAATCTCTGGTCTGCGCTTTTCAAACCATACTTTTTCAGAAGTCACCGGCGTTCCATCCAGGCAAGTCAGTAAATCCGGAAGATTTCTTCCACAATCAGGTGCTTGATACATATTCAATTCCTCCTTTATCAACTCTTTTTTTGCATTTTTGTTTCTGTAGGCGAATGTCCAAACCATTTTTTAAAGACCTGGAAAAAATACGTATAATCATGATAGCCCAGCATTTCTGCCACTTCATATACCTTGTTCTGAGGATCCTGAAGCAGCCGTTTAGCCATATTCATTTTCACCATAGTCAGGTACGTTAAAAATCCAATCCCTACCTCTCTCTTAAACAGCTTGCTGAACCACGATGTTGAGATAGAAAGCTCTTCACAAATCACGCCCAAAGACAGCCCACTATACAAATTTTCATCGATATATTCCAGCGCAGTACGTACAGCGGGAGAATAGCTGCTTTTCCTGTTTCTTATATCCAGAAGCTGTTGCTGGAGACTGTCCTCTACTACTTCTTCATGAGGAAATACCTGCTCTTTTTTCTCCCGGAACCGTATCTTTTCGATACTTTTTTCTAAATCCTCTGCAGAGACCGGCTTCGTAAGAAAATCACTGACACCATATTGAATAGCCTTACGAGCATACTCAAACTCTTCATATCCTGTTATAATAATAAATTTCCCCGGATACCCCTGCTGAGTCAGTAATCGAATCAATTCCAAACCATTGTATCCCGGCATCCGAATATCTGTAACCACAAAGTCTGGCCGGAACTCCCGGATTTTTTCCAATCCCTCATAACCGTCACTGGCAGTTCCCACCACCTGGCACCCCAGTCTTTCCCAATCTGTTGTTTTTACCAGCGCCTGAACCGCCATCTGATTATCATCAATGATAATGACCGTATTCGTTTTCATTACCGCCTTTCCGTTCCCCCCTTTCTCTGCAGGGCAGATCTACCAGCACTTCTGTGTATACAGCAGGCTCTGACTGAATATGAAGCCCGTACTCCTTGCCATACAATAAATGAATCCGTTTATTCACATTCCAGATTCCGATTCTCTTTTCTGACAGGCTCCGCTCCCGAATTTTCCTCAACCGTTCTGGAGAAATTCCTGCTCCGTCATCCCATATTGTAATACAGAGATTGTCCTTTTCCCGGAAGGTTCGGATTCTTATTGTACAGATGCCTATTTTATTTTCCATTCCATGTACCAGTGAATTTTCGACCAAAGGCTGAAGGACAAAAGTAGGAATCATCATCTGACTGAGTTCTTCATCCAAATCGTATTCCACCTTCAATCTTCCCTGATAAATTTCCTGGTTCAGCTGTAAATAATTATCAATATAATTTAATTCATCCTGTAAGGTACAAAACACCTCTGTACGTTCAATATTTGATCGATACAGCCGCGCCAGTTTCATTACCATGCTGCCCACTTCACTGTCTCCATTTAACAATGCCAGTGCATGAACTGACTGCAACGTATTAAACAGAAAATGGGGATTTACCTGAGCCTGAAGCACATGGTACTGAAACTGCAGCATCTGATAGTGGGCTTCCTGCCTTTGTTTTTCACTTTCCGCAGTCTTTTTCATCAATTCCTGAATTCTGCTGCTCATGTAATTAATATGGAATGCTATCATTCCCAATTCATCCTGAGACTTTATTCCGCATACAGAAGAAAAATCTCCTGCCGCTACCCTGTCAATATCATTCAGCAAAATCTGAAGCTTTTTTGCTGTTCCTAAAAATATCATGATAATACAACAGCCTGACAGGGATACTACCCCCAGCCCTAAAAACATCAGCGTCTCCATTACTTCCCGAAAGCGTTCATGCTTTTTCTGTAAATCAACTACAGAAACCAGCTTTAACGTATCCTGGAGCAGTGTATATTCTGACATCACATACTGCTTTTCCCATCCTTCCAGCTGAAACCTGCCATTTTGATAAGATGCAGCTAACGCTTCCAGCTGATTGTCTGAGATATAAATAGGCGCTTCATTTTTATCATAAAGGATATAATATCCCACCTCTTTTAAATCATTATTTAAGAACAATTCTTCGATATCATCGATTTTCAAATCTGCCATGACATATCCGCAAAATTCCAGCTTGTCCATGTGGAAGATCGCCCGGATTAAAATGATTCCTCCATTTCCATCACTGAGCCACATAGTTTTTCCAGGTACAGAATAACAATTATCATAGTCTGCCCCTTCAAAAATCTCTGTCAGCCTTTTTCGAGGGGGCAGCTTTCCGCTTCCCCTCACATAAACATTTCCACTGTTGTCCAGCACTGCTGTCCATAAAATCTGATGCTGATTATATGGCCAGTTTTCCAGTACCTTTCCAATCTCAAACCTGGCCTTCAGGCGTTTTGAGGTATCTCCTGAGTTATTTAACACATCCAGATTATCGGAAAAATTTTGGGATAAATCAACAGACAGAAATCCATTATTTTCCATTACATTTAAACGGCTGCCGATATTCTGCCGTAATTGCTGGGACAATGCCTCTGCATTGGAGGTAATTTCCTTTTCCAGCTGCTCTGTGCTCATTTGATAAGTTGTCATAAGAAAAACACCAAAAATAGCAGCAACTGCAACTCCCAGAAGCATAATTTTGAAATAAATAGATTTCTGAAACTGAATGTTTTTGTGTAAATAACCCATATGCCAGCTATCCTTTCACAGCTCCAGAGGTAATTCCACTGATAATATATTTCTGAAGGCACAAATAAAGAATTAAAATCGGTATCATTGATAATAAGAATAACGCAAACGCCAATCCAAGTTCAATATTATTCTCTCCAAAAAAGAAATACTGCGTCAACGGAATGGTTCTTACTTCTTTCTTCTGCAGCAGAGTTAAAGACATCTGGAAATCATTCCATACATTCAATGCATTCAGCACCACAGATGTAAAAATAATCGGCTTCATCAGAGGAAATACGATTTTCCAGAAGATCCCATACACTCCAGCGCCATCAATAGACGCTGCTTCCTCCAGCTCCCTTGGAATACTTTTCACAAATCCCGATACAAGAAGAACGGTAAATGCTATCTGAAAAGATATTTTCACCAGTGTAAAACCATGGAGCGTATTCAGCAGCCCCCACTTTGCCATATCTACATACAAAGGGGTCATGATTGACTGGAAAGGAATAATCATTGCTCCCAGAAAAATATAATAGATTGTGTTATAAAACCGATTATTCTTTCTTGCAATCATATAAGCAGCCATTGTACAAATAATGGTAATTACAACTACCGAAATCACTGTTGTAAAAAAGCTGTTCTTCAATGCCAGACCAAAATTGGAGGTTTCAATCGCATTGGTGAAATTTTCCCAATGTATTTCTTTCGGCCATGCCAATCGATTTGTCACCAGCTCCGGCTTTGATTTTACAGAATAAACCACTGCTATATAAAACGGACTGATTACCAGAAGTGTTACTGCAATTTTCAAAATCGCAGAAATCCAAGTTTTTATTTTTCCCATTATAATTCCACCTCCCTAGCGCGCAGCGCCTTTGAAAGCAAGGTACTGCAAAGAAAAATAGCCAGTGTAAATACAATCGCTATGGCCTGACCATATCCTGCTTTATTATACACAAACAGATTATTATAAATAAGCATGGCAATCGTTTCTGAGGAGCGCCCCGGACCTCCGCCCGTAGCCGCCATAGGATAATCAAAGACCTTCATTCCCCATGCCAGCAGCAATGTAAAATTGGCTGTAATGGCCGGACCAATTAAAGGAAGCGTAATGTTGGTAAATTTTTTCCATCTGGAACAACCCTCAATATCAGCTGCCTCATAATAATCCTTAGATACACCCTGAATCGCCGCAATATACACTACCATGCAGTATCCTGCATCTCTCCAAACAGAAATAATTGCCAATCCTACCATTACCCATGTTGTACTTCCTAAGGGACTGGGAATTCCTGTAAATTCATAAAGGACATCACTATATACATATCTCCAGATGTACGAAGACAATACAAGGCTTAAACAATAGGGTACAAAAATACAGGTTCTCAGTACACTGTTCAGCCTTGAGGTTTTTGAAATCATCAATGCAAATAAAAGTCCCAGAAAATTAGAGAAGAACATGGTCAATGCTGTGAATATCAGGGTATTCTTTGTAGCATTCCATACATTGGCATCCTTAAAAATTTTCAGATAATTGCTGATTCCATTAAATGTCTTTACTGGGCTTAAACCGTCCCATTTTGTAAAAGATATGGGAAAGCCCTGTAAAAATGGATATACAACAAATACAAGAAACAGAATCATTGCCGGTAAAATAAACGTAAACTCCTGTATCCTCTTTTTATAATTGTGTTTCATTCCTTCACTCCTTCTTGCTTATATGAAAATGCAGGACACCGGCGAAATATGGTGCCCGGTGTCCTGCTTCTTCAATCCTTATTCTTTATTCACGAATGGTTTCCATCTCTGCATCAATTTCCTTTATCAAGGATGGGACATCTCTTTCAGAATCATCCAGTGTCACAAAATACTGAAGTTTTGTCCGGAAAGCTGTAGAGAACTCAGACGTATAATCCGGTACCAGGCCCTTAGGAACAATTTTTCCAGAATCAATATAGGATTTGATTTCCTGGATAAATGCATCTGCATCATCAGTAGAAACATTTGTATTGCTGGACATTAATTTTGCTGTTTTCATCCAGATTTCAGATGCTTCGTCTGTTGCAAAGAAATTCAGCAGTTCTCTTACTTCTGCTTCATGCTCTGTTGTCTCTGAAACAATAAACACATCATCGATACCAATCCATAACTTTGCATCTTCCGGGTTATCTGACCAAGGAAGTGGGAACATACCAAAGTTTCCATCCGGACTTGCTGCCAGCACGTCTCCCATCAACCATCCGCCATTGATATACATTGGACGTTGTCCTGCTGCAAAATTCTGAATTCCCTGTGCCTGATCCACTGCAGAATCTCCGGCATCCTTATAAGATGCCATTTTAGAGAACATTTCAAAAGCATCTGCAACAACGGGATTATCAGCCAGGTTTGCCTCTCCATTCTGGGACTTCAGCCACACCTGCTCATTTCCTGTTGCAGCTGCCATGGATGTAAAAAATGCATCCATCTCATGAAATACACCATGAATGAAATTATATGGATGTACCATCGGATAAATACCTGCTTCCATAAAGGTATCACAGACTTTGAAGAACTCATCCCTTGTTGTCGGAACCTCTAATCCATATTCCTCAAACATATCTTTATTATAGAAAACAGCTTTTACCTGTCCATCAATCGGGAAACCATATACGCCGCCATTTAAAGTACACTCATCCTTCAATACATCCAACGTATTTTCAAAACATTCCCAGTCTTTAATATCTTTAAAATAGCCTGCCTCCACAAACTCAGTCATGGTCTGCGGCTTTCCAAACATGATATCCGGTGCTTCTCCTGCTGCAATATAGTTTTTGTAGGTTGCAATATAAGAGGAAGAATTTACATTTTCAATATCAACCGTAATGTTTGGATGGCTCTCTTTAAACACGGCTAACATTTCGTCCAGAGCATCTCTCTTTGTCTGCTCTCCCATATAATGTACCAGACGAATAGTAACCGGTTCCTCCGAAGATGCACTTTCTTCAGCGGAAGACGCCTCCACCGCAGCTGCACTGGTCGCATCCTGTTTTGATTCTGCAGAAGTTTCTTTTGCCGAACCTCCGCCGCAGGCAGTTAATCCTGCAGCCATTGCTGCTCCTAACAGGATTGAAGTTGCTTGTTTCCACTTTTTCATAATGATCCTCCTTTGCTTTGTTTTCACGCAATTACTATGGTTTTATTATAATAAAACGGTGATTATTTCAAAATATTGTTTTTTTGTCCTTATATAGTAGTTTTTTGTCTTATTTCTAATAATTTGCATGAAATGGCAAAAAATTTCTTTCTTTTTTTATTTATTATGAATAAAACTAGTTTTTTCTAAAAAAAAGGAGCTCGCCCGCGAGCTTCTCCGCCTGCGGCGGGTCGCTTCTGCGACAAAATTCTCTACCGCCGCATGGCGATCCTCGCGGAGCGTTTTTGTTTCATAGGACGTAATTTCCTATGAAACAAAAAACAGTACCGCTGAAAATCTCATTCTACACAGATTTTCAGCGGCACTGCCACATTTTACAATATCCTATGACTTAAAAAGCCTCAGCCGCCGCTTCTCACTCCAGTCATAGTCTGCTGCACAATACTTTCCATCATATCAAAAGACAACATCCCCGGAACATATCCAAATACATTGCCGTCCCGATCAATCATAAACGTTGTAGGGTAAGAGGATACGCCATACTGAAGAAAGGTATTTCCTGAAGAATCCATCAGTACCGGATAGGTATATCCCTTGTCTTCCAGAAATGCCTTAACTCCTTCTTCGTCCTGCTCCTGCCACTGTCCCGGAGCAGCTACCCCCAGAACAATCAAAGCCTCCTCGCCTTCCTGATCGTAGGTTTCATACAGCTTCTGAATATCCGGCATCTCTGCCTTACATGGAGGACACCAGGTTGCCCAGAAATTCAAAAACACCGTTTTCCCTTTATAATCCGACAGCCGGTGAGTATTGCCGTACTGATCCTTTAATTCAAAATCAATGGCCGGCGGAAGAGTGGAACCCGTCTTCGTCCCATCTGCATTTTCTTTTGCAGCACCATTGTCTTCTGTCCCATCCTCTTCCGGTATTTTTTGAGCCGCCTCGTTTTGTTCTGTACCTGCAGTTACCCGAGACAGATATCCGGTAATGTCATTCATCTTCCCTGTAAACATCATCAGTCCCATGGCAACCATGAGGATTCCGCCAATTTTTACTGTATACTGCACCACACCTCGATGCTTTTTGAAAAACTCCAGCAGCGTTGTTGTAAACAAGCCTACTGCCAGAAACGGAAGAACAAATCCAAGAGTATATACGCCTATCAGGACAAACCCCGCCATTCTGGATGCGGCAGATGCCGCCATCAAAAGCACGCTGGTAAGCGCAGGCCCCACACAGGGTGTCCATGCAAAGCTGAAGGTAAATCCCATCAAAAGAGCCGTTACCGGCGACATAGCCAGCTTATCCAGCTGAAATGGAAGCCGCCGTTCCTGCCCCAGAACCCGGGAAGTTCCAAAGATTCCCAGCTGGTACAAACCAAAAAATACAATCAGCACTCCGCCAATCCGGGCAAACATTGCCTGACTGGAATGGAAAAAGCTTCCTACAGCCGTCATTCCCAGTCCCAGAAGGAAAAAAGCAAAGCTGACGCCCACCACAAAAAACAGAGTATTTACCATCACCTTTCCCCGGTGATAATGAATTTTCCCATCCTCGCCTCTCACTCCTGTTCCACCGGACAGATACCCGATATAAAGCGGAAGAAGCGGAAGCACGCAGGGCGAAAAAAAGCTAATGAGTCCCTGAAGAAACACTGTCACTGCCGGTATACTTACATCAAATTGAAATCCCATAGGGTATGCATTCCTCGTCTTTCTATTATTCCTTATTTTTTAGTCTATTCACGTTTCTGCTGGCTTTTCCCGCCGTTTACCACATAAATTCCAAGACTCACCAGTATCAGAGCTGCCAGGGTATTCCAGGTAAGGGCCTGTCCGCTTTCTCCCAGAAATACCGCGGAAAGCAAAACGCCAAACATCGGATTCATAAATCCAAAAATCGTCACACGGCTGACTGGATTATACTTTAGCAAAACCCCCCACAGGGTATACGCCACAGCTGAAAGAAAGCCCATATACAGAAGAAGCACATAGGCAGAGGGGCCTGTCGCTCCTGACAGGGTCCCCCCAGAGGCTGCGCCAATCGCCATCAGGACAAGTCCGCCAATCATAAACTGATAGCCAGATAGCGTAACTACATCAAACTGCCTGGAATACTTTTTAACCAGTGCGCTGGATATGGCATAAAAAATCTGCGCCAACAGCACAAAGCCCTCTCCCAGGAAAGAAACATCAAACAATCCTTCTGAACCGGATCCGGACAGATTTACAATCACAATACCTGCAAATCCAAGAAGACATCCAGCAAGCTTTCTGCCATTCAGCGTCTCATAACGGAAAACAAGGCTGGCAAACAAAATGGAAAAAAATACATTGGTTCCCGTAATAATCGCGCCATGAACACCAGTTGCATGGGAAAGCCCTACATAAAAAAACACATACTGTAAAATAGTCTGACTCAAAGCCAGCTCCACAATCGCCAAAGCCGATCCCCTGGGCGGAAAAATCCATTTTCTGCTGGTCAGGCTGTGCCAGGCAATTACCAGAATTCCCGCCAGAAAAAATCTTGTCCCGGCAAATAAAAGGATGGAGCTTGTGTCTGTCGAATCGATCTGAAACAGCCTGTATCCTGTCTTAATCGCCGGTGTCGCGCTACCCCAGAGGAAGCAGCACACGCCTGCCAGAAACATCACAACCCGAATATCTGTTAAATTTATTTTCTTATTCATTCTTTTTCACCGGCTTATGAATCATCACACTGCAGAGAAGAACACGCCAGAATCCCATGCAAATAGTAAAGGTAAGAGACAGCTGCGCCTTACTCCATCTTTTGTTTTTTGTACTCATTCGCTTTCCTTTCCACTTTCTTTCTAACAATCTTGACAGCGATGCAGAAAAAAGAAGCTCGCTCGCGAGCTTCTCCGCCTGCGTCGGGTCGCTTCTGCGACAAAATTCTCTTCCGACGCATGGCGATCCTCGCGGAGCGTTTTTATGTCATAGGACACACTTTCCTATGACATAAAAATTAAAACTACCGTAAGACTTTTTCTGCTGATTTTTCTGGAAATATCCGTTATAATAAGTACAAATACGATTGTGTCACGTATCACAAAGGAGGACCTTTTATGATAAAGCGAAAGAACCCGGAGTCCCGTAAAAGTAACCGCAGCCGCCGCAGACTGCTCCGTCCAGCTGCCGCCTGCCTGATGGCTCTGACTGCTGCCTGCCTGATTTCCGGCTGTGGCAAGAAAAACGAAAAGATTGATTTATCCAGCACCCATACGACTGCCGCAGAAACCATGGCCCCATCTTCCTCTCCAAAGGAAACGGAGTCTTCTGCCGGAATCACCTTGGAACCAGGCATTGACAATGCGGTAAACTCCAATTCTGGAACCTCCGCTTCCGGAAACGGCTCTGGATCTGCTGTTACGAAAAACCAGGTAAAGACAAGCCTGACCACCTACACCTCCGGCAAGGTTTCCATTCAATATCCGGTTGTAGAGAATCTGGACAATGCTTCTGATATCAATGCCCTGATCAAAAAGAATGCCCTATCCATTGTAGATGCCTATGATATTGATGAGGCAAAGGACACTCTGAATATCCAGTGTAAGGTGATATCTGCAGACAGAAGCCGCATTACCCTGACCTATACTGGTTCCCTTACCGTATCCGGGGGCGCTCATCCCTCGAATCTTTTTTACACCAATACCATTGATGTCCGCAGTGCATCCAGTCTGGATCTTCCCTATTTGACAGATCCGGCAGTTCTGGCAGACTATGTGCTTTCTGCAGATTGTATTTACCAGAACACTTCTCCCGAGCTGAAATCTGCCATGACCCAGATCAATGCCGGTCGGAGCAAGGCTTACTATACGGATCTCTTCAGCAAAGCGGACTTCCCCTATGACGGCAGCTTCCCTGAGTCCTTCAGCTATGAGTATGAGGGAGATATTTACGTTTCTATTCCCGTTTCTCACGCAGCGGGAGACTATGTGATTGCCATTTTCACTCCAGAAAATAAATAATTTGCTATTTGTTATTTCATCTGGTAAAATGATAAACAGAGCTTACCTACAAAACGGAAAGGACATTTTATTTATGGAAAATGTAGTAATTTTTGATCATCCTTTAATTCAGCACAAAATTTCGATTCTTCGTGACAAGCGGACCGGTACCAATGAGTTCCGCTCTCTGGTAGAAGAGATTGCCATGTTAATGGGCTATGAAGCTCTCCGGGATCTTCCTCTGGAGGATCAGGAGGTAGAAACCCCGCTTGAAACCTGTATGACTCCCATGATTGCCGGAAAGAAGCTGGCGATTGTTCCGATTCTCCGCGCCGGTCTTGGCATGGTAAACGGAATCCTTGCCCTGGTTCCCAGCGCTAAGGTTGGACACATTGGTCTCTACCGGGATGAGGTAACTCATGAACCTCATGAATATTACTGCAAGCTTCCTACCCCCATTGACCAGCGTACTATCGTAGTGACGGATCCCATGCTTGCTACTGGCGGTTCTGCTGTAGAAGCTGTTGATTTTATTAAGCAGCATGGCGGCAAGCATATCAAGTTTATGGCTATTATTGCCGCTCCGGAAGGCCTGGAGCGCCTGAGAAAGGCTCATCCCGATATCCAGATTTATGTAGGACACCTGGATCGCTGTCTCAATGACGAAGCTTATATCTGCCCCGGACTGGGCGATGCAGGCGACCGTATTTTTGGTACCAAATAAGAAAACGCAAACAGCCAGTGAGAATGTTCCCGCTGGCTGTTTTTTATTACTTTTTATTACTTTTTATTGCTTTTTATTACTGTTTTTTTGCAACCTCACCCTGCTTTTTGTAAATAGATCCTGCATCCACACAAGTTCTCACACTGGACAGCGGGTAAATATTACTGTTCTTTCCAATGACAGTTCCAGGATTCAGCACAGAGCCGCAGCCCACCTCTACCTCGTCGCCAATCATAGCGCCGAATTTCTTTAAGCCTGTTTCAATATCTCCGTCTTCTGCATGTACCTTTACCAACGCCTTGTCAGACTTTACATTAGAAGTAATGGAACCAGCTCCCATGTGAGCCTTGTAACCCAGAATGGAATCTCCCACATAGTTGTAATGAGGAACCTGAACTTTATCAAAAAGAATCACGTTCTTCAGCTCAGAAGAATTGCCTACTACTGCATTGGCTCCGATGATTACCTTTCCGCGGATGAAAGCGCAGTGGCGAACTTCCGCCTCCGGTCCAATGATTACCGGTCCGATAATTCCTGCTGTCGGGGCAACCTTAGCGCTTTTGTGAATCCAGATTCCCTTTGCCGGATTCATATACTCATTTTTCGGCAGGGATTCTCCCAGCTTTTCCACATACTCCCCAATATGGGCCAGGGCCTCCCAGGGATACTCAAACTGCTCCAACAAAGATTTGGCCATGGTATGATCCAGACTGTAAAGATCCTTGATTTTCATTTCTGATTTCTTCATGTGATTCTACTCCTCCTGATATTTTATATTCATTTACTATCTGCGTCCCGGCTGTATCCCGGAATACATTTAGGGATAGTTTTTCCCTGCTGCCTCAAAAAATTCCCGCAGCTGATACTGGTTGTTCAGCTTCAGCACATTATAGGTCCGGCCCGCCACAAACCGCTCCAGCTTTTCCATATATTCCTCCGGCGTAATGGTTCCCTCAGCCACATAGGTCAGTCCCTTTTCCCAGCTTGCAGTAAGCTCCGGATTCAGAAGCTGGCGGATGGATGCATTTACCACATCAAAAATCAGTTCTCCCAGAAGGGTTGGCGTAATAATCTGTGTTTTTCCATTCAGGGCCAGGTATTTGATATTTACCAGCTTTTTCAGAATCTCCGCCCTGGTCGCACTGGTTCCGATTCCGCTTCCCTTAATCTGAGCCCGAAGATCCTCGTCCTCAATCAGCTGTCCGGCATTTTCCATGGCAAGAATCATGGAACCGGAAGAATAACGCTTCGGCGGAGAGGTTTCTCCCTCCTTAACAGAAAGACTGTTTACTGGAAATTCCATTCCCTTTTTCAGTCCTGCCAGGCGGGCTATAAACTCCGGATTCTCCAGATCCTTCTGATTGATCTCTGAATCCTCCTTATCCTCTCTCTCCAGGCCTTCCTTTCCATTTTCTCCGGTCCTGCTGCCTTTTTTTCCATTTTCTTCCGTTTTTCTTCCGCTTTTGGGAACAGCGGCAACCTTCAAATATCCTGGTTCTGTCAGTACCTTAAAGCTGGCAAAGAAATGCTCCCGATCCGCCTCCAGCTCCAGGGAATATTTCTGATACACTGCTGCCGGATAGAAAATACTTAAAAACCTTCTGGCAATCACCTCATATACCTTCATTCCCAGAGAATTTAAGCTGCGCAGAGCCCCGAAGCCCTGTCCCGTAGGAACAATGGCATAGTGATCCGTGATCTGTTTGTCATTAACATACCTTGTTTTTTCAATGCCCTGGAAAGCCTTCCGCGCCAGAACCTCACTGGCAAAGCCGCCTACCGGCTCAAACCGCTGAAGGCCCTCAATATTCCTGTGAATCTCCTTCGCCACAGCCGTAGAAAGCACTCTGGCATCTGTACGAGGGTAAGTGACCAGCTTTTTCTCGTACAGCTCCTGCACCACCTTCAGAGTTTCATCGGGACTGATCTTAAACATCTTTGAACAGTCATTCTGCAGCTCTGCCAGGTTGTACAGCAGGGGCGGATTCTTTGTTTCCTTCTTCTTTTCCGCCTTAATCAGGCGGGCAAGAAGCTGCGCCTCCTGCTGCAGAGCACAAATCAGCGCCTCTGCGTCCTCCCGCTTTTGAAATCCGTTTTCCTTATAAAGCAGGGGAGACTGAAAATAGCGGGATCCCTCCACACTTCGCCACTCTCCGTCAAAGCTCATGCCCTGCATATCAAAGTTTCCGATCACCCGGTAAAAGGGCGTCTTTACAAAGTCACGAATCTCCCGCTCTCTCCGAACCACCATGCCAAGAACACAGGTCATCACCCTTCCAACCGAGAGAACTGTCCGGTCTGTCTTCATATAGGAAGAAATCGCAGGGCCATATTTTAATGTAAGAAGACGGGAAAAATTAATTCCCATCAGATAATCCTCTTTTGCCCGCAGGTACGCAGATGCCGCCAGATTGTCATATTCTTTCCAGTCTCTGGCCTCTCTGATTCCTCTAAGAATCTCCTCCTCTGTCTGGGAATCAATCCAAACCCGTCTTCGCTCTTTTCCACGAACTCCTGCCATCTGGTCCACCAGGCGGTAAATGTACTCTCCCTCCCGCCCGGAGTCTGTGCAGATGTAAATCGTATCAATATCGCTTCGGTTTAACAGGCGGCTGACAATCTGAAATTGCTTTGACACTCCGTCAATCACCTGATACTTAAATTCCTTAGGCAGAAACGGCAGGGTCTGCAGACTCCACCGTTTATATTTGGGATCATAGGCTTCCGGATAGCTCATTGTAACAAGATGTCCCACACACCAGGTTACAACAGCCGTATCTGACTCCAGATAGCCGTCCGATCTCCGTGCCGAAATCTTCAGCGCATTGGCAAATTCCTGAGCCACGCTGGGCTTCTCGGCTATGTATAATGCTTTTCCCATAAATTCAGGATTCCTTTCTATTCTCTGTCCCGTTTCTCCTGCTTTGCCTGCTTCACTGCTTCTCCCATTTCTTTTTTCAGGGACTTCCAGGCATCCTCATGCTCTACATAATACTTGGGACAGTTTTTTCCCACCACATCATAATGGCGGATAATATCCCTCTCTGTCAGATTCAGCTCCGCGCAGAGCCATCCCGTCAGCCTTTTTAAGGCTTCTATTGTTTCAGAAGAAAATTCTCCCGATGCATCTGGATGGCAGCACTCAATGGAAACCGTATCCTCATTCCGGGGATAATTGGCATAGGCCACCTCGTCTAAGGGAATGCACTGAAGGATCTCTCCGTCCATTCCGATAATATAATGGCTGCTGGCTGAGGTTGCCTTTTCTCCGGTCTGATTGGCCAGATTGTTGAAATAAGAACGGTTCTGCGCCGCCGTAGTTCCCGGATTGGCAACATAATGAACCACAATGTGATTGATCTCCCTGCGCTTGGTTCCTGGTCTGGAATAGGGATTGATTTGGAGAAAGTCCTGGGTATACCACTCCGGTGCAGTCAGCTCTGACAGGCGGGGGCGATTTTTTTCCCGATACCAGCGGGCCATCAGCATACCTCCGGTAATCAAAACGGCAGCCAAAAGGATGGTATCCAGGGTCAGAAGCGCAAGGGTCTTCTGTCTGAGCGTCATCCGGCGGTTTTTATTCTTTCGCTGTCTTCTGCTTCGTTTTCTGTTTTCCCGTTCTTCTCCCATGATAGTTTCATTCCTTCCTTCTGCAGGCATTTTCTGTTTCCGTATATTATATTCACCAAAACTGCTATTTTCTCGGATGAGCGCCTGTGTAGGCTTTTCTCAGAGGATCTTTTTGCAGATAAGTAATATAAGCCTGGGTGGTAGCAAGATCCGCATGGCCCAGCATAGTCTGCACTGCCTGGAGATCCGCGCCTCCGCTGATTAGATGGGCTGCAAAGGAATGGCGCAGAGTGTGAGGAGTAATATCTGTCTCAATCCCGGCCTTCTCGCCGTAGTACTTTACGATCTTCCAAAAACCCTGACGTGACATGGGACTGCCGCTGCAGTTGGTAAACAGCCAGGGAGATTCCTTTCCCTTCAGCAGCCGTACCCGAGCTGTATCCAGGTAATGCTTCAAGGATTCTCCTGCCGCTTTGCCAAAGGGAATCATCCGCTCTCTCTGTCCGTCCCGGCAGATAATAAAGCCTACTCCCAGATTCACATCCTCCATAGTCAGCCCAATCAGCTCGGAAACCCGAATACCGGTAGCATATAAAAGCTCCAGCATAGCTTTGTCCCGAACCTCCTTGGGAGAATCTCCGCTGGGCTGCTGTAAAAAGCGGTCTACCTCCTCTACAGTCAAAAAAACCGGCGCTTTCTTTTCGATCTTCGGGGTTTTTAAAAACTCGGCCGGATCCTTTCTGATGTTTCCCTGAATCATCTCATAATGAAAAAAAGATTTCATCGATGCAACGACACGGGAAATAGTTGTAGAAGCTTTCCCCTGCCCCTCCAGATATAAAATATAAGAATTCAGACTGGTCTTTGTCACCCGGGAAGGTTCGTCAATCCCCTGCTGCTTCAGATACTCCCATAACTGAGTCAAATCCCTTCGATAAGACATGGTCGTATTGACCGATGATTTTTTCACCTGCTGCAAATAGTCAATAAAAGCATCTATTTCTTCTGTCATTCCAATCTTCCTCAAACTCTCTTTCGTCCAAAATTACCGTATTTTTCTCATGTGTGTACCATTATATCCGCATTTTATCATAAAATCAAACACATTTTTCCCACTTTTCCTCTGCTTTTTTGATGCTTAACATAAAAAAATACAACATATGGAGCGCCGTTGTTTCCGGCTTCAATATGTTGTAAAAAAACAAAAAAAGTTTTTTCATAGGAGTATTTGGATTATTACAGCAGTTTCAAAAACAGAGGATTCAGGCGGATTTCTGCCAGTATGCCCCCGGCAGTAAGACTGATTACCGCACTCCAGAACCTTCCTCTGCGCGCGGAAAGACCATACCCGTATCGATAAGCCAACAGTCCCCAGGCTGCCAGATAAAACAGCTGATGGGGAAAGCCGGATACCAGAAAGCACCACAGTCCCTCCAGGCCTCTGCACCAGGTAAAAACTACCAGCGCAGTACTGCCTGCAAAGCCTGTTAAGACAAGAAGAAATGGTATTCCAAAATTCTGCATTCTGCTCCTGCAGATTCCTGCAGCCGCCACTGTCTGCGCCACTCGGACTGCCGCAATCCGATAGACTGCCGCCTTCTGTCCTTCTATGGCTCCAATCCATCCGTCTGTCACAAAACCATAAAGAGCCTGACCGTTAATCAGCCCAGAAGCAAACAGCCGGTTGACTCCCACTGCTCCCAGGAGCCATCCGGCTGCCAGCCAGAAAAACAGAGCATATCTGCGTTTCGTCTCTCTCACCGCCGTTTTTTTCTATATGTACGCAGAAAAACGCCGGTCTATGACAGAGGAAGACTTATTTTCCGTATTTTCTGGCATAAGCGAGAATCGCCGCCGTTGTTTTTGCATCTGTCATTTTTCCTGAATAAATCAGTTCCAGCAAATCCTCCAGTTTCCAGCGCTCTACGTGAATCACCTCGTCCTCGTCCAGATTCTGTTTGGAAGGAATCAAATTTCTTGCAACAAAAATATCAATAAATTCGTCACAGAAGGCCACAGTTGTATTCATGCTCATCAGGTATTCCAGATGCTCGCAGCGATAACCAGTCTCCTCCTCCAGTTCCCGGTAAGCACACTCAATTTTCGGTTCTCCAGGCGCATCCAGCTTTCCTGCCGGAATCTCCAGAGTCTCCCGATCCAGAGCATTGCGGTACTGGCGAACCATCAGAAGGTATCCCTCATCATCCACAGCAACTACAGCAGCTGCTCCGTCATGATGTATAAAATCCCAGTGAGCCTCGTGACCATTGGCCATTACCGTATCTTCATAAATCTTTAAAATCGTTCCTGTATATTTTAACTGACGATCCAGACGAATCACCGCCGGAATCTGGTTTTGCCCTTCTTTGTTTTTTTCTTCCATCATTCCATCCTCTTTTCTGAAGCATCTACTCTGCTTTTGTTTATTTGATCTTCGTACACTTCTCGTAGCAGGCATCTGTAGCATGGAATACCGCTCCCCGCAGTCCGTTCTCTTCCAAAGCAGCCACCCCGGCAATGGTAGTTCCTCCCGGTGAGCAGACCTTATCCTTCAAAAGTCCCGGATGTTCTCCTGTCTCCAGCACCATTTTGGCACTGCCAAGCACGGTCTGAGCCACCAGCTCATAGGCTGCAGCTCTGGGAATTCCGTATTTTACCACACTGTCTGCCAGCGCTTCCATAAACATGTATACATAAGCAGGGGAGCTTCCGCTGGCACAGACCACAGCATCCATCAGTTTTTCCTCCACCACAGTTATCCGGCCGAAGGACTGGAAAAATTGATGAATTACCTGAATTTCCTCCTGAGAAAGCTCTTCGGAATCATAAGAAACCCCGGTCATTCCCTCACCTACCAGAGCAGGTGTATTGGGCATAGCCCGAACAATCCGGCAGGGCTTTCCAAATCTCTTGCGGAGATTTTCCATCGTAATCCCAGGCGCAATGGAAATCACAATCTGACTTTCATCCACCGCATCACGAATTTCTTCCATCACTGCATCCAGCTGCTGCGGCTTCACTGCCAGCACCAGATATTTACAGGATGAAGCACAGACCCGGTTATTCTCAGAAGGCTTTACATCTGTCCTGGCTGCAATATCCTGAATCTTTTCCTGATTTCTTGCAGAAAAGGTGATCTTCTCTGGACTGTATACCCCCAGAAGTCCCTTTAAAATGGCATAGCCCATATTGCCCATACCGATGAAACCAAATTGATACATTCTGTCTGCCATTTTTCTCCCCCTGCCTTACAGCATTGCCTTTCCGCGGCAGTATGTCTGAAGCACCTGATAATCATCCTCCAGAACCACAATATCCGCATCGTAACCGGCTACCAGCTTGCCCTTTCTATCGTCTACGCCCAGGCATCTGGCCGGGTTAATGGTGCAGGCATTGATTGCCGCATCTACCGGAATCAGAGCATCCTCAATCATAATCCTCAGTCCGCGGTTCATGTAAAGGGTACTTCCGGCAATGGTTTCTGTTCCTTTCAGATAAGCCAGTCCATTCTCACGAATCTCTATGGAATGGCCGCCCAGCTCGTAATCGCCTCCCGGAGGGCAGTGTTTTGCCCGAAGAGAGTCTGTAACGAGAATTCCGTAATCGCGTCCCTTGGCTGTCATGTAATTGTTCAAAGCAGCCAGATGGCTGTGCTGTCCGTCTCCGATAATCTCACCGTAAATGTCACGCACCCGCATAGCCGTTCCCACAAGTCCCGGCTTTCTGTGATGGTAGGGTGTCATTCCATTGTATACATGAGTCATGGAAGTAGCGCCGTTGGCGATTCCCAGCAAAGCCTCCTCATAGGTTGCAGAAGAATGGCCCATGCTGACAACAACTCCAGTATCATGACAGTATTTGGTCAGAGCAAAGTCCGGATCATGCTCTGGAGCCATGGTAATATACCGAATCATCCCCTTCGCTGCTTCCTGATACATAGAAAACTGCTCTACCGTAGGAACAGCAATTGCTTCCGGCGGCTGAGCGCCCTTGTAGTCCATGTCAAGATATGGTCCCTCAAAATGGATGCCAAGGATCTCGGCTCCCTCATAGCCCTCTTCTGCAACCTTTGCTACATTGGCAACTGCCTTTGTCAGAACCTCCGGCATCTGAGTTACTGTTGTAGGAAGAATAGAGGTAACTCCCTCCTCCGGAATCCGTGCCATCCAGTCCCGAAGTCCCTCCGGCTCAGCATCATTCGTATCAAATCCATAAGCCCCATGTGTATGAACATCAATAAATCCCGGCAGAATTCGTTTGCTGCCATAATCTACATCCGCCGGATGTGACTGATAAGCATGAACTCCCGCAATTTTTTCCCCCTGTACTTCCAGCTGCGCAGGCATAAACTGCCCGCAGATCCAGACTCTGGTGCTTTGAATAATCATAGAAATACCTCCTGCATTTTTATTAAAAAAGAAGCTTGCCCGCGAGCTTCTCCGCCTGCGGCGGGTCGTCTCATCAGCCAAATTCTCTTCCAACCCATG
>OLRK01001108.1_pt1 | contig 24892 bp, 15 predicted proteins | sample 1672911 | NCBI WGS metagenome assembly OLRK01 (sample SAMEA3136736, study PRJEB25190) | human gut metagenome | biome: human gut; feature: human-associated habitat; material: faeces | place: Austria | collected 2013 | reverse complement strand
GACGTCAAATAAGGTTCGACGACAGTGGCCATATCCGATTCTGAAAAGCCGACAAAACCGACAATCATGTGTTCTTTGATCTGAAATGACAGATTATCTACGGCCAGTGTTTTGTCGAACTTCTTGGTCAGTCCGTTAACTTCTATGATGCTCATTGTTTGATTCTCCTTATATATGAGATTTGTCAGTATTATTTGACACTCTAACTATAGCGCAATCATGATCATCGGGTCAATTCTTTGTGTCGGCTGATTTTACGAGGATTTGAATTCGGAACGAACGGAAAGTTGTATAATGAAGAAAGAGAAAGTGTCTTATCTGAAGGGAGTGAGTTTTTATGCAGGATGTTGTAATCATCGGTGCCGGGATTGTCGGCTGTTTCCTGGCACATGATTTGTCGATGTATGATTTGAAGATAACGGTTCTTGATAAGGAAAATGATGTTGCCAATCAGGTGACAATGGCAAACAGTGCGATCATTCATACCGGTTATGATCCTAAGGAAGGAACGCTGAAAGCAAAACTGAATGTCGAAGGCGCACGTATGTATGAGAAAATTTGTCAAAGGCTGCGAGTCGATTATAAAAAATGCGGTGCTTTTATCGCTGCCTGCAGCGAAGAGGAATGTAAGACCCTGGAGGAATTGAGACGAAGAGCACTGCACAGAGGGATCCGTGCCTTTTATCCGGATAAAGAAACGATGCGAAAGGAGGAGCCTAATCTTTCAGATGCAGTCATTCAAGTACTGAGCGTGCCTGACACTGCGGTGATTTATCCGTGGCAGTGTGCGCATGCCCTGATCGAAGAAGCAATGCTCAACGGGGCGGAACTAAAACTGGGATGCGAAGTAACCGCTTTGCAGGATCATGGTGACTATCTCAGCGTTTGTACTAGTGAAGGCGTCCTTCATGCACGTGTTGTGATCAATGCGGCAGGCTGCAAAGCAGAGGCTGTAGCTTCATTGTTGGAAACGGCACCGTTTCAGATCACATGCCGGAAAGGACAATATTTTGTACTCTCCAAAAAGGCGCAAAATTTTGTGCATCATATCATTTATCCGGTTCCGGGCCGCCTGGGCAAAGGCGTGCTGGCCGTGCCGACCACACACGGCAATATATTAATCGGTCCTGACAGCTCGCCCTGCGATCCGGATGATCTTTCTACCACGGCTCAAGGATTTGATTATGTACGTGCACATGCACAGCGCATCGTCAAAAATATTCCTTACGGGGAAGTGATCCGCAGTTACAGCGGACTGCGCCCTTCCGGCAACGATCATGATTTCTATATACGTCCTTCTGCCGTGAATCCGCGTTTTATTCATGCGGCATGCATTGATTCTCCCGGTCTGGCCAGTGCACCGGCCATCAGCCGCTATATCATCGAACACTTTGTATGCGAACAGCTCGTTTTAAGTAAAAAAACAGATCTTCGTCATCGAAGTGCTCCGAAGATCATGGCCAATCTGACAACCGAAGAAAAAAACGAGCTGATCCGCCGACAGCCTCTTTATGGCCGGATCGTCTGTAAATGCGAAAATATTTCCTATCAGGAAATCGTGGATGCCATCCGCTCGCCCTGCGGTGCAAAGACGATCAAAGCGGTCAAGAAAAGAGTGCGTCCGGGAATGGGAAAATGCCAGGGCGGTTTTTGCGAAGTCGAAGTGGCCAAGATCTTGGCTGAGGAACTGCATATACCGCTAGCAGATGTTCTCTATGACAGGGATGATTCCCGATTAGGAGCGGAGGCGAAATGATGAAAGAAAGAGATATCGTAATTATCGGCGGCGGAAGTGCCGGTATGGCGGCGGCGCTGGCCGCAAAGGAAAACGGTATAGATGACATTTTGATCCTGGAAAGGGAAAGCGAGCTGGGAGGAATTCTCCAGCAATGCATTCACAATGGTTTCGGACTGCAGATATTTAAGGAAGAACTGAGCGGACCGGCTTTTGCCCAGCGCCTGATGGATCGTATCCGCCGTGAGCAGATCGATTACCGGCTGAATACCAGTGTGGTGACGCTGACAAAGGATCGCAAGATAACATACGTCAATCCTAAAGAAGGCTATACAGAGATCACGGCGAAAGCAATCATTCTTGCCTGCGGCTGTTATGAACGCAGCAGAGGGGCGATTTCGATACCGGGGACAAGACCCAAAGGCGTTTATACGGCAGGTACGGCGCAAAAATATCTGAATATCGAAAATATTCTGGTAGGAAAAAATATCTTTATCCTGGGTAGCGGTGATATCGGTCTGATTATGGCAAGACGCATGACGCTGGAAGGCGCAAAAGTACACGGCGTGGCTGAACTGATGCCTTATTCCAACGGACTGATGCGCAATATCGTGCAGTGTCTGCAGAATTTCGATATCCCGCTTTATTTGTCACATACCGTAACTGCAATCAGGGGAAAAGATCATCTGGAAGAAGTGGAAATTTCCCAGGTGGATGAACGGCATCATATTATTCCCGGAACAGCAAAATCATTTGCCGTTGATACGCTCTTGCTCTCCGTAGGTTTGATTCCGGACAGTTCCCTGGCGTCAGATGTCGGGATCGAGATTGATCCGAGCACAAAAGGAGCGATCGTAAATGAACGCTTTGAGACATCGGTTCCGGGCATATACGCCTGCGGCAATGCTTTGCATGTACATGATCTGGTCGATTATGTGACGATGGAGGCACAGGCAGCCGGTTCTTATGCAGCTGAAGACCTGCAAGAGCCAAACCGAAAACAAAAGCTGGTCGAGGTCGCCGCCGGTGAAGGAATCAACGGTGTCGTTCCTCAGCGGGTAAATGTCCATGCGAAGGAAGATGCTGTGTTTTCCTTTCGTTCCCGTGAAGTGCACGGCCCATGTGTGATCGAGATCAGCGATGATGAAAAACAAATCAAAACGATATACCGGCGTTATCTGCTTCCGGCGGAAATGGAACGGTTTACGCTGAAACGGGAGGACATAAACCGTATTCATGGAAAACTGAAAATAGGGGTGAGGGATCAGCATGATTAAAGAACTAGTCTGCATCACATGTCCAAGCGGCTGCCATCTGCAAGCGGTCTTGGATGAACAAAACAACGTTCTGTCTGTTTCCGGCAACCGCTGTCCCCGCGGAGAAGCATATGCCCGCAGCGAACTGATTGCACCGCGCAGGATGCTCACATCTACGGTCCGCATCGAAGGCGCACTGCACCCGCTGCTGCCGGTGGCTACCAGTGCGCCCATCTTAAAAAGCCGCATCTTTTTGGTGATGGAGGAAATCCGCAAGATTCAGGTCAGTGCGCCGGTCATTTGCGGGAGCATTCTTGTTAAAAATATCGGCGGCAGCGATGCCGATCTGATGGCAACCAAAACGATGGAGAGAATCCATAGTGATGAAAAATAAAAAGCCGAAAGGCTTTTTATTTTGTGTTTCCGCGTGCTGCATCATTTTGTGCTTTTGTTTGCTTCATGAGAGATGATATACTAAAGACAGCGAAGAACGATTGGGGGCGAAAAGCATGAAAGAATGGCGAAGTTTGTTTCAAAAAAATATCCTGGCACAGGGAAAAGATCATTTTTACAAAGATGACGTCCGACATTTGCAAAAGACACAGGATGGATACACGGCAATCGTGGAAGATGATGAAGAACATAGAGTGGTGATCTCGCTGCCGGAGGGAAATGTCAATGAAATGCATTGTGATTGTTCATATGCCAAAGACACAGCAGCATGCGGACATATGGCGGCAGTCTTCTATGCAATCGAAGAGCTGCACGGGTGCATGGAGAAAGATTCCCCCGTTTCCTGTTTGGATTTTACCGGACAGCTGTCACATATCATTGCGGCGGCAGATGAGCAAGAACTGCGTGCGTTTATAATAAAACAGGCTGAAAATGACCGTATGCTGCGAGATAAGATCCTGCTGCGTTTCAATGAAGCGATCGACCTTTCCATGATAGATCAATTAAAAGCGGATGCAGAGTCCATTGTGAAAGAATATGAAGATCAAAGCGGCTATGTTGATTATGGTGATGCATGGTCACTCAAAGAAAAAATAACTGATTTTCTCAATGATACGACAGCTGTTCTGATCGAGAAAAACGAATTTTTGTTTGCTTTCGAACTTGTCAATCATGTGGCACTGCTTTTGGCTGATCTGGAAATGGATGATAGTGATGGAATCATGGGCATGCTGGGGGATCTTTGTTATCAAAAGTGGAAAGAAATGATGAAAAAGTGTTCTCATGAAGACAAACAGAGTATGTCTTCATGGTTTAACGCTCATGATCCTTTCACAGAAGACGGCAATGGGACAGCAAGCATCATTGAAAGCTTTCGGATCCACGAACTTCGTGAAGAGCTCAAGTTATAAAATGAATGTAAATACGTCGATAAAAAGAAGACACTCAGCGAAGCGGCATTTTTACAGCATGGATGTCAGCTGCCGAATATAATGAAGAGAGAAAAATAAATATTGATCAATATATTTGGGAAGACTGTAATACACGTAACAAATTGTTAAAAAGGAGAAAAGCGATGATTTATTATTTTTCCGGCACCGGAAATTCGAAATGGACGGCAGAGAGACTGGCAGAACTCCTTGGCGATCAGGCAAAGGATATCATGAAAGAAAGAGTGCCGCAGGCACAGCGGGAACAGGTGATCGGACTTGTCTTTCCGATCTATGCCTGGGGCGTATGTGAACCAATGCTTTCTTTTGTAAAGCAGATGATCAAAACGGAGGCTTTCGTATTTGCGTTGGGAACATGCGGCGAAGACTGCGGAAAAGCAATGAATCAGCTTTTGAAAGCATATCCGGCAGACAGTTGTTACAGCATTGCCATGCCGAGCAATTATGTAATTGCCGAGGAGCTGGAATCTCGTGATGTCATTGAACAAAAAATGACTGCGGCCCGATCGCAGTTGCAGACGATTGCTGAAGAAGTCATGCACCGTGAAAAAACATACCGGGTACATGAAGGAAAGCACGCAGCGATGAAAACCGTTCTCATTAATCCGCTGTTTAACCGCTTTGCGAGAACTGTAAAACCTTTCTGTGCAGATGAACGATGCAATGGCTGCGGATGGTGCGCCGCTGCCTGTCCTGCTTCCGTCATTCAGATGGAGCAGGATAGACCACGCTGGAGCGAGGGCTGTTTTCAGTGTCTGCGCTGTCTGAACGGATGTCCGCAAAAGGCAATCCAGTACGGCAAAAAAAGCAAAAACACTGGACGTTATCGAATCGAGGAGTATTTGCCGAAATGATCGTCTGAATGTTTCATAGACGAAAAGAAACCCCTGTCAGCTCGCTGACGGGGGTTCATGTCTTTAAAGCCGATCAGTTCTGCATCACGATGACTGTCTTTCTTTGCAAAGGATATACAGACAAGCGGCTTCCTTCCATGTTTTCCTGCTTCATACGGATGGCATGAACGGTACTGTTTTCATAAGTCCTGTAATAATATGTCTTTGTGCCTGCACTGATACAGCAGGAATAAAGCGTAAGATCCAACTGTTTATCTTCGGTGATGACACTTCCTTTGACCATGGCCACTGCATCAAGGATATGGAAAAACTGCGTGACTTGCTGTTCTTCTTCCTGTTCCAAAAACGAATTCAGCTTTAAAAAGGCGGCTTTCACATAACGGGAAGCGGAAGAATAGTCACCAGGCAGACCGATGGCTCCCATTCCCTGTGCAAACGGTGAAGGAAGTTTAATCTTGGCAAAACGGTTGCATGACTGAGCAGGAGAAAGATGCTGATACTGGCTCAGATTCATCTGATGAAACGGGAAAGGCGGATTATTTGTCAAGACTCCGATCCTGTCTTCATAGAGATGGAGCCCGTCTTCAAGTGCTTCCACGACCAGGGCTCTTTTGCTGTCGGCAATCTGCCAGTGCAGAGGAGCAACCGGGAGAGAACATGGTGTCGGACCCTGAACGGTGAAAGGAAGATCCAGCAGGGAAAGTCGTGATAGTTTTTCTTTTGCCTGCGCGACATTTTCACATTGCGAGAGGATCCAGGGAATCAGCTCATAAGGAGCCAGGGCCGTTTTATTCGCACTTGCCGCTTTTGCATAACAGGCATTGTGCGGGAAATTCAGTCCTGCCATATACAGTCCTTTTTCATTCATGGCTTCCGCATATAAAGGAACATCCTGAACGACACTGGCCATGCCGATCATCGCAAAATGAGAAGAAATCGAATCTGTTTTTTGAAAATGAAAGGGATAGTTTTGCGGCGTGATCACGACTGCTTCACTGAAATGTTGTTCCAGATCGAGATTACGGCCGAAAACAGCGTTTGTTTGAAACATGGCAATGCTCGTACACATGATAAGACCTCCTGTCATTGCAAACAATAGTATTTCCGTTTTCAATGTAAAAGATTCAATGCGATTCGTCAATCATTATGACATCAAGGCCATTTTAAAAATAAGTTAAAAACTGCAAACGGTGTGCTAAAAAGTACAAAAACGTCTTTCGTTATATAGTGTAACATTCTAACTGTAAGAGGTTACATAAAAAAAGAAAGGAGGAAAACTGTTCTGTAACCGGCTGATTGGTATGATCATAATCAATCAGGGAAGGAGATGAAAAAGTGAAAAAAATATTACATAAGGCGGCAACGCTGTTTTTGACAGCCTGCTGCGCCATTTCTTTATGCTCTACGATGGGCATTCGTGCCGCCGACATAGGTTTTGTCATTATCGACGATACGGATACGGCATTTGCTTATTCGCAGGGCGGTGCCAATGACGGCGGATGGGACAGCTATGGAAGCGGAGATCCTTCTGTTACCGAGCATTGGGCCAATATTCCGGGTGCGAACGTTACGATCAGTTTCGAGGGAACGAAATTCGAACTGTACGGTAAAAAGGCACCGAACCACAGCATGTTCTCGGTATCTATCGACGAACAGGAAGCAACTGTTCACGATGCGTATGCTGCTTCAGCAACAGGCAATGACGAGCTGTTGTTTGCCAGTGATGAATTGGAAAACAAGGCACATACGGCAACGATCACAGTATTGGACAAACATAATGAAAATGCTGTCAATGTTTTGGGAATGAATGTTGCTTATGCCAAGGCATACGGACCTCAGTATCCGGTAGAGGAAGAAAAACTGTATACGGATGTGGATGATGCACTGGAAACAAGCAGCGGTGAACTGTTCAAGATCCAGTATGAACCTGCTTCCCGCTGGAATGCGGAAAGCGGTTATGCGAATTTGTTCTATGAGGGAACCGATCACTACAGCAAGAGCGGTGAAGGCAGCGAAAATGATTATTATACAATGAACTTCATCGGTACCGGACTGGAAATTTACGCTTCAAAAAATACCGGTCACGCTAATTTCGATGTGTATATCGATGATGTGAAAGTCGGCAGCGGAAACGCAAATCTGGAAAGCGGCAGTACACAGCATCGTCAGAAACTGTTTGAAATTTCGGGACTGAGCGATGAGGCGCACGTGCTGAAAGTCGTGAAGAGCGCGGATGCGACAGCGACCAAGGCAATGCAGATCGACAGGATCCGTGTATATCATAATGAAATTGCACCTCAGTCTGTACAGCTCAGCAAGAGCGAAGTAACGCTGGCACCGGGAGGAAGTACGAAGATCACGGCATCTTTCGAACCTTGGGCAGTTACCAACAGCGATCTGCGCTGGGAAAGCAGCGATCCGGATCTCGTGCAGGTAGAGAACGGTGTCATCAGTGCCAATGAAACAGAAACAAGACAGGAAGCAGTCGTAACAGCGGTCTCTCTTGCCGACGAGTCTGTACGTGCAACGGTCAAAGTCACCGTCGATCCGACGCTGGCAGTGATGAACGCATACGTTGGCGATGAAAAGATCCTCGATATGGGTGAAGATTACGAATCACTGATCGGAGGATCCAACAGCGTTTATTCGGCAACGGCATGGAAAGGCGATACGCTGAGTTCAAAAGTTATCGTGGCTTCGATGAGCAAAGATATTCATCAGGCGGAAGTAACGGCATCTGATTTCACGTCAGCGAGCGGGCAGGTTCTTCACAAAGAAAACATCAGCATCAAATGGCTGAAGGAAGTAGATGCCAATGATGGAAGAAATATGGCCGGAGAAGTGAAGTCATTCCCTGACATCATTTATAAAGGCGGCGCAAAAGATATCGCGGCCAAAGATGTTCAGTTTGCATGGATCACGATCGATGTGCCGACAGATACAGCGGCCGGTGTATATACTGGAACCATCAGCGTAACGGCAGATGAACTGAAAAAGCCGATCGAACTGACTTATACGATCGAAGTGCTGAATTTGCAGCAGCCTGAACCTGAGGCAACTGAAATTCAGATCTGGCAGCACCCGTTCTCGGTTGCCAACTATTATCTCGGTCTCGGCTCACAGCCTAGCGGCGGCATTTCCTACGATCAGGCGGAAGATTTCTATTTTACCGAAGAACACTTTGATTTGATGCGTGCCTCTACCAAAGAATATGCGGAAATGGGCGGACATGATGTTGTTGCCAACATTGTCGAAGAAGCATGGGGACATCAGTCTTACTACAGTGATCCGTCAATGGTGAAATGGACGAAAAAAGCAGACGGCAGCTGGGAATTTGACTATACGTGGTATGATGCATGGATCAATTTCATGATTGAATGCGGCGTGATCGATCCACAAGCCGGCATTGGCCAGATCAAGTGCTACAGCATCGTTCCTTGGAGCAATCAGATCACTTATTATGACGAGGCACAGGGAAAGACCGTATCGGAAAGACATAATCCGGGCGAGGCTTCCTGGGAGGAAATGTGGAAACCGTTCCTGCAGGACTTCATGGAGCACTCTAAAGAAAAAGGATGGTTCGAAATCACTTACATTTCAATGGATGAACGCGGACTTGACCAGCTGCGTCCGGCTGTCGATCTGATTGAAAAAGTCAGTGACGAAGAAGGAAATCACTTTAAGATTTCATCCGCATTGAATTATGCGGCACCGCAGTATTACGACTTTACAGACCGCATCGATGATATTTCCATCAATCTTGGCAATGCATCAGATGTTGCGCAGATGAAGGAATTGTCAGATCATCGTCGTGCGCTGGGTCTGAATACGACATATTATACATGTACCGGTGACTATCCGAGCAATTTCATGATCAGCGATCCGGGAGATAATTACTGGACCGTATGGTATACGATGACCCTGGGCACAGACGGTTACATGCGCTGGGCATGGGACAATTATGTTTATGATATGTTCGGCGATGCAAGCTATCGGTACTGGGAACCGGGCGATGGATGGTACATCTATCCGCAGGAAAGAAAAGAACTGGAAGCTTCCGGCAGCTATGAAGCCGGATTCTACAGCACACCGCGTTATGAAATGTTCAAACAGGGCATTCGCGATGTCGCAAAAGCAAAATATCTGCTTTCTTGTGATGAAGTTTCTCAGGAACAGAAAGATATGCTGAAAGAAACAGTGGAAAACTTGGCACGCCCGGCAAGAAGCACACACAATGGAAGTGCTGTTGCAGCGAATGAAGAACAGCGTATGCTGGTACACAGTGAGACAGAGAGAGCGCTGGAAATGACAAACGAAGTTGCCCGCACACTTTCACAGGCATCTGAGAAGGCGGAAGCATTGGAGCAGCTGAATGCTTGGATCGCCAAGGCGGAAAAAATCGATGCAGAAGGCTATACCGAAGAAAGTTATGCCCGTCTGCAGGGTACCCTTGCACAGGCAAAGACAGCGGCAAATGATGAAAGTGCAACCGCTGCCGATCTGCTGGCAGCAGCCAGTCAGCTTGAAAATGCGATCAACATGCTGGAAAAAGCATTGGATTACAGTGCGCTGCTTGAGGCAATCGAAAAGGCGGAACAGATGGCAGCTCATCTTGATGCCTATATTCTTTCTTCCGTAGCGGGCTTCGGCGATAAGCTGGCACAGGCGAAACAGACAGTGGAAAATGCTCAAAATCAGCAGGAAATCGACGATGCATGCGAAATGCTGGAAAAAGCAATGGCGGATGCAAAGAAAAAAGCAGATAAGAGCGAACTGCAGGACGCTGTCGATCAGGCGGAAGACATTCGTCCGGAGAATTATGAGGACAGTTCCGCAGCTAAATTCAAAGAAGCATTGACAGCTGCGAAACAGGTGCTTGCGGATGAAGAAGCGACACAGCAGGAAGTCGATGATGCACTGGCGGCATTAAATCAGGCAATGGAAGGCCTCAGTGAGAAAGCAAGCGGTGAAGAAAGCAAAGATCCGGTTGACACAGCCGCGGCATCCTACAGTCCGCTGGCAATGTCATTTGCCGCAGCTGCTCTGGGAGCACTTTGGATCTTAAGAAAGAAGAGACAACATGACTGCTGATTGATGCAGACAGAATAAACCAAAAGGACACACGATCATGTGCGTCCTTTTTTTGGTGTGCCGGGCATGGCATACATCTAGTTGGTGAAAGTCCAACCACGGGTATTTACCGCCAAGTGTAGTGAACCACAAGCCGTTAGCAGTGATGTTATGGGTGAAGGAAGTGGTGTAGCAAAATCTTCGAGGTTACGAATAGGAATCTGATGAGGCTAAATGGTGGATAAGGTTGCATATCAAACCGAAGTCCAAAAGGTAAACGTAAAACCAAGACAGTAAATCAGGAGCTTGTGAAGATAGAAAGAGATGTATGTCTTACCCCGGGAGGTCTTGTGAACGATGAAGTCCAGTAAACTTTAAAAGCAGTGATGGTACCATCGGTCGAAAAAGGTTTGTCACAAGAAGTCAGATGAAGTCATAGTACGTATGAAAATACGGAAGGACTGAAACGTTTATAGAGTGCAAATCACTATAAGCAATATTTGGATAATCCGAAAATGAGGATAGCCTAGAACTAGGGAACGTAATCCTAGATGGTAAAGATAATGGGGATATTTCCAAATAGATTTGCAAATAGAAAGAGGAGCAGCAAATGAAATTGATGGAAAAGATTTTAAGTGAAGAGAATTTGAAAATGGCAATCAAAAAGGTCAAACAAAACAAAGGAGCACCTGGAATAGACAAAATGACTGTGCAAGAAGTGGAACAATGGTTTGAACAGTATCGTGAAGAAATAATGACACAGATAATGAGCAAGAAGTATCGACCTATGCCAGTGAAAAGAGTTTATATCCCTAAACCAAATGGAAAGAAAAGACCACTAGGTATTCCAACAGTAGTAGACCGAGTTATCCAATAAGCCATATCACAAATACTAACTACAGTCTATGAGCCGATCTTTAGTGAACACAGTTATGGTTTTAGACCAAAAAGAAGCGCACATATGGCTATGGAAGAAGTATTGTGTTATTTGAATGAAGGGTATGAATGGATAGTGGATTTAGATATTGAGAAATTCTTTGATACAGTAAATCATGATAAATTGATTTCAATCTTAAGAGAGCGTGTCAACGACGCAACAACATTGCACTTAATACGAGCATATCTAAGAGCGGGTGTGCTAGATGATGGACTTGTTAAGAGTACAACAGTAGGTACACCACAGGGAGGACCTATCAGTGTCATCTTATCGAATATTTATTTAGATAAGTTTGATAAGGAACTGGAAAGTAGAAACCTTAGATTTGTGAGATATGCGGACGACAGTATTATTCTGGTGAAAAGCGAAATGAGTGCAAATCGAGTAATGAAGTCAGTGACTACGTGGCTAGAAAGAAAACTATTCCTGAAAGTAAGCGCAACAAAGACAAAAGTTGTACGACCAACAGAAGGTCAATTCTTAGGATTTACCTTTTATAAGAATATTGGAGAATGGAAATGTGTACCTACAAAAGATAGAAAGAAACGGTTGTATACGAAGATAAAGAAATTTATGAAAAGAAAACATGCCGTTTCAAGAGCACTCTCAATTACCTTTACAAAAGTAAATCAAATTGTAAGAGGATGGATAAATTATTTTAAAATAGGTAGCATTAAGATGTTTCTAGATAAGTTTGGACAATGGTTACGCCATAAAATAAGATGTATCATCATCATACAGTGGAAGAAACCAATGACAATTTATAGAAATCTAATGAAACTAAATAAAGCATGTAAATGTGGATTTAGTGAAGAAGATATCTATAAATGCGCAAACACAAGACTAGGGTGGTATAGAAGAAGTGGAATGGATGTCGTAAACTACACCATATCACCAAAAGTTCTAGGCATAAAGAAAGGGGAAAGACCAGGTTTAGTCCATCCCCTCAATTACTATCTTAAGAGTTTGTAATAGCGATATAAATGTAGAGCCGTATACGAGACCCGTACGTACGGTTCAATGGGAGGGGCAATAAACCAATGAGTTTATTCCTCTACCCTATTGAAAAAAACTGCATATTGGAAAAGACATACGATCGTTTTCGATGGAGAAAAAGGGTATGCTCCTTGTCGGCCAGACTGTTGTGCTATACGATAGAAGGGACTGATAACCGTATGATTTTGAGGAAAGGGTGGAAACTATATGAACATAATTAAGATAAGCAAATATCTTTCCATGATCCTTCGGCATCGTCCGCAAGCAGCCGGCATCGAACTGGATGCACATGGATGGGCAGATATCGATGAACTTCTCGCAGGCATGCAGAAACGTTATCCTTTGTTTGACCGCGAGATGCTGGAACAGATCGTTGCCCGGGATGAAAAACAGCGCTATGCTTTTGACGAAACACATGCCCGGCTCCGGGCCAATCAGGGACACAGTATTCAAGTGGACGTGGAACTGCAGGAAAAAAAAACGCCGGATGTATTGTGGCATGGCAGTGCCGGACGTTTTGATCATGCAATCCGTCGGGAAGGACTCAAACCGATGTCCAGGCTGTATGTGCATCTGTCCAAAGATATCGAAACAGCTTTGAAAGTCGGAAAACGGCATGGCGAACCTGTGGTGTATGCCGTAGATACAAAAGCCATGGTCAAAGACGGCTATCATTTTTATCTGTCAGCCAACAATGTATGGCTGACCAGATCAGTACCGCCTCATTATCTGAGGGAAGAGGGATCTCTTGACAATAAGTGAATGTTCATTTATTATAGAACGAAAGAGGGACAGTCATGAGAAAAAAAGACGATGAGAAAGAATACAGGATCCGTCAGGCAGTCATTGAGCTGATGCTGAAAGAGGGGTTTTACGGGACTTCCATTGCCAAAATTGCCAAAGCGGCCAATGTTTCGCCGGCCACGGTCTATATCTATTACGAAAATAAAGAAGAGATGCTGCAGGATATTTATCAGAAATGCAGTGAATCCGTATTTTATTATCTGACACAGGGCATAAACTGTGAAATGAACAGGGCCGGTATGATCGAGACACTGATTCGGCGTTATTATGCTTATATGACACAGCATCAGGAAGCTTTTTGTTTTATCGAACAGTTTGCTAATTGTCCGGCACTGTATAAAAACTGCGGGTGCGGCAGAGGAATCCATGACATCATCCGCTGGATCAATGACAACAGCGCACAGGATTTTTCACAAAGATACAGCGAAGAAAGTATTTCCGCATTGTTGTTTTATCCGATCAAAGCGATAGCGATCGATCACAGCCGCAGCAAACAGGAAAAAGAAAAACAATTGGACGAACTGATCGAAATGATTCTGAAAGCCATGGCGTAAATGAAAGTCTGACACAGCAAAAATTATTTGAACAATATTCATTGAAGGAGGGATCAGTATGGATACAGTACCTTACAGGGAAAGAGCGATTATCATTCCTATCTATAACGTGACACTGCTGCCGGGTGTCTCTACGATGATCTATTTTGCCAAGCCACCAAAACATCTGGAAGATGAGATCACAAAAAAGGATACATTGTTCGTGCTTGCGCCGATTCGCCGAGATGCGACCCGCGAAGATATTTCAAGCGAAGATTTTTATCGCTACGGTGTTTCTTTTTACAACGGACAGCTGGCAACAAATGAAAAAGGAACATTTCTTTCCGCCAAGCTCATGAACCGTGTGCGTCTGGAAGACCTTCATCAGGAAAACGGGCAGTGGTATGGCGAAACGATGAGGGATCAGGAACAGGCCGATTTAGATGAGCAGGGGGAACTGCAGATCCTCACTTATATCAAACAAAGCGTAAAAGAAGTCGTTTCACGCTTTAAAAACGGTGATGTCTATATAAAAATGACGGACAACGTGCAGGATCTCAATACAATGATCGCCTATCTGAGTCAGTTCCTGCCGCTGTCGGCGCAGGAAAAATATGAACTTTTGGAAAGTGAATCTCAGAAAAAGCGCGGATTGTACTTTATGGATCTTTTGTTGAAACAAAAAGAGACCTTTGAACTGAATCTCGAACTGCGCGAAAAGATCGCCGATAAGACGAACCGTGCTTATCGAAAACAGATCCTGCAGGAACAGATGAAGGCCATTCAGGAAGAATTGAAGGACGATCAGGAGCGTGGCGATGAAGAGGAAGAAGGCTATAAAAGCAGGATCCTGCAGGCCAATCTGCCTAAAGAAGTGGAAAAGGCGGCACTGAAGGAAGCAAAGAAGCTGGATACGATGGGCATGGGAAATGCCGAAGAAAACGTGATCCGCAATTATCTGGATTTTCTGCTTTCGTTGCCTTGGACGCGAAGCAGAAATGAAGAAATCGATCTGCGCAGGGCAAAGAAAATTCTCGACTCGCAGCACTTCGGTCTGCAGCAGGTGAAGAAAAGAATTTTGCAGCATCTGGCAGTTTTGAAACTGCGTGAAGGCAAGAAGGGTTCGATTCTTCTTCTGGTAGGACCCCCGGGAACAGGTAAGACAAGTCTAGGGAAAAGCATAGCGCAGGCGCTAGACCGCCCGTATGTACGCATCAGTCTGGGCGGCATTCATGATGAGGCCGAGATTCGCGGACATCGCCGTACTTACATTGGCGCATTGCCGGGAAATATTCTTAAATGCATGCAGAAAGCCGGGAAAACAAATCCGCTGATCGTGCTGGATGAAGTGGATAAAGTACAGGGAAGAGGCTATAACGGGGATCCGTCCAGTGCCTTACTGGAAGTTTTGGATCCGGAGCAGAACAATACATTTATGGATCATTATCTGGATCTGCCATATGATCTTTCGGATGTATTCTTTATCGCAACCGCCAATACGCTGGATACTATTCCGCAGCCTCTGTTAGACCGTATGGAAGTCATTACGATCTCCGGATATACGGATGAAGAGAAATTCCATATCGGAAAAGAACATCTGGCATCGCAGGTTCTCGAGGAAAACGGACTGGATCGCAGCAAAGTGTCATTTACAGACGGTGCGATGAAAGGCATCATCGAACAATACACAAGAGAAGCCGGCGTACGCGGGCTGAAGAAACAGCTCTCGGCTGTCGTGCGCACGCTGGCTCAAAAGATCGTCAACGAAGAAATCACATTGCCTTATACAGTGAAAAAGAGGGATCTGGAAGAGCTTCTGGGTCCTCCTGTGGCCCGTCATGACCGCGCCGGCAAGGAGAATCCGCCCGGTGTCGTCACCGGATTGGCATGGACACCGTTAGGCGGGGAGATCTTGTTCATCGAAGCCTTGGCAATGCCTGGCAAAGGCGGAGTCAAACTGACCGGCCAGTTAGGTGATGTCATGCAGGAATCGGCACAGATTTCCCTAAGTCTGCTGCGTTCTTATCTTCCTTTCGATACCGCTTATTTTCAGGAACATGATCTTCATATCCATGTACCGTCCGGAGCCGTATCGAAAGACGGTCCTTCGGCGGGAACCGCCTTGTTCAGCGCACTTGCTTCGATGGCTACCGGCATCAAGGTGGATCCGCATCTGGCGATGACAGGCGAGATCACGCTGCGTGGAAAAGTACTGCCGATTGGCGGGCTGAAAGAAAAACTGCTGGCTGCCCGTCAGGCCGGCATAACAGAAGTGCTCATTCCAAAAGACAATGTCAATGACCTCAAAGAGTTCAGCGAAGAACTGAAAGATGCTCTCAATATCATTCCGGTCGAAACAGCGGAAGATGTGCTGACACATGCACTTAAGATCTCACTGAAGCAGTTGGCATGCACTTTCCAAAGCATGCATCCGTCATTTCCATCATCACCTTTAAAGCGCGAAAATGAGCATTCGTCTTCTCATGTTTCCATTTTGTAAAAAAACCGGTCAGCGATTTTGTTCGAAAGCCGGTTTTTTGCACTTTTATGAAGAAAAGTGTTTTCAAATCCGCAATTCAATAGTAATATTTATTTTATACACACAAAAAAGAAACGGAGAGACTAAGCTATGGCATTATTTCGATTCATTTATAATATTTTATGGGGGGATCTCATCAGCATTCCGCTTCCCGGAGGAAGTACCCTGGGTGTATCGCTGCTGGTCCTGATCCTGATTCCGGCAGGTCTTTATTTTACATTTAAAACAAGATTCCTGCCGTTTCGCATGTTCCCGGAAATGATCAGGGTCACTTTGGAAAACAACAAGAAAAAGGAGAACGAGGGAATCTCCGGCGTGCAGGCTTTGATCGTGTCTACGGCGTGCCGTGTCGGCATGGGAAATCTGGTCGGCGTCGTAGCGGCAATTTCGGCCGGAGGCGCCGGTGCCGTGTTCTGGATGTGGATCATTGCGCTGGTCGGTTCTTCGACCGCTTTCATTGAAGCAACACTGGCCCAGCTTTATAAAGAGAAAGATCCGCTGTACGGTGGTTATCGGGGCGGACCGGCATATTATATCCATCACTTGTTTGTCAAAGAGGGGAGCGGGCGCAAATATTCGGTGATTGCTGTTCTGTTTGCATTGTCAGGTCTGATCTGCTGGTGCGGCATCAGTCAGGTAACGGCAAATTCCATTTCTTCCTCATTTGAGAATGCATTTCATATCCCGCCGCTGTATTCGACGATTGCCCTGGTTATCGTTGCGGCCGTTGTAGTGCTGCGTAAAAACGCAACTGTCAGAGTATTGGATATCGTAGTGCCGATCATGGCGGCCTGCTATTTTTTCATCACGGTTTTCATCATTTTGCAGAATGCATCACAGCTTCCGTCGGTTTTTGAACAGATTTTTGCGGAAGCATTCGGTTTCCGCCAGGTGGTCGGCGGCGGTATCGGCGCCGTGATCATGAACGGGGCAAAACGCGGCCTGTTCTCCAATGAAGCAGGCTCTGGATCCGCTCCCTGTGCGGCGGCTGCGGCAGATATCAGCCATCCTGCTAAAGAGGGACTTTTGCAGGCACTGGGCGTCTTTATTGATACTTTGCTGATCTGCAGCTGTTCTGCCATGATCATGCTGCTGACGCCGGTTGAGATCCGCGGCGGTCTGGAAGGGATGGATCTGCTGCAGAGCGCGATGAACTATCATATGGGCCAGTTCGGGGTCATCTTCATTGCAGTGATCCTCTGGCTGTTCAGCTTTTCCACTTTCCTTGGGATCCTGTTTTATGCCCGTTCGAATGTTGCCTATCTTTTCGGCGACAACTGGATCTCACAGACCCTGTATAAAATTCTGGCACTGGCCATGCTGTTTGTCGGCGGTCTTGCGGCTTATCAGTTCGTGTGGGATCTTGGCGATGTCGGTGTCGGACTGATGACGGTTTTCAATATGATTGCTCTGGTTCCTTTAGCGCCTAAGGCAATTGCATCATTACGGGATTATGAAAATAAGCTGAAAGAGGGAAATAGACCGTAAAAGAATCTTGAAATGAATCTCATAATTTGTATCAAAATTCTATGATCTAAATCAATTTATTAGTAAGGATCAATTTCTGTATTCTGTAGGACTTGATCCTTTTAATTTTGTTGTTATCATTGACGTATATGTAAACAAGCTTATGAAGATGCTCTGCAGAGTTATTTAGTGTTGTGGTTCATGATTAATTTAAGGAAATTGTAGTAGTAGCCGCAATTGCGTAACATTCCATCGATGGCGAGTTTGGTGCCGACAGAGCGCATGGTTACGATGTTGTATTATTGTATAAGTATGCTGATCTGATTAAAGCAGAGCTGACAGATTGGCATGCATCGCAGTGTGGTATGCCATTGTTCATACAAAAAACGATATATTCCGTGTTGGAAAAATTCTAACGTGTAAAGGCTTCTAATTGGATAATGAATAATACAATACACAATTAGTCAAATAATTCATGTTTTGCTACATACACAAAGCTGCTTACCTTTGTAAACAGAAATGTGATGGTTTTGTGATTGAATTTTCAGAAAATAAACACAAAGTTATATAAATATGATATTATCTTAATTGAAAGCGCAAACATTAATCTTTGTCAGGGAAAGGTTATAAGCGCAAGCAAGGAGGGGATCTGATTTCATATTATTCAATAATCATTGTATTTTATTTAGAGAAGGGAGAATAAAAGTGGAAAAGAATTGGATGCACAGAATCGGTAAAGGGGTTCTGGCAGGAATGCTTGCAGTCAGCGGTGTGGCTGGCGTTATTACAATGGCGCCACGTTCTGTTGAAGCGGCAAGCGAGTACAAAATTCTCGGTGCGGTTACCGATGTTGAAAAAGAGGGCAATATTGTTTATGTTACGTATGCAGGTGGTGAAAAAACGAAAATCACTTTCCTGGAAAATGATATTTTCCGGTTCAACATGGATCCTAACGGTGATTTTGCAGAGTATCCGACACCGAATTCAAAAGATCATACGGCTACGATCGTTCAGCAGAGCGATGATTCGGATGAATACAGCAAACCTGTTCCGAATGTCAATGAAACAGAGGACAGTGTAACGATCACAACTGACAAGATCTCATTGGAAATCGCCAAGAAGACTTCGATGATGAAACTTACAAATCTGGAAAACGGAAACGTCGTTTGGGAGGAGAATGCTCCTTTACAATATAAGGACGGAAGTACCGTGCAGACTTTGAAACAGAGTGCTGCGGAAAATTTCTATGGTGGCGGAACACAGAATGGACGCTTTGTTCATACCGGAAATACAATTGAAATCGTTAATACGAATAACTGGGTTGACGGCGGTGTTGCTTCACCGAATCCGTTCTACTGGTCAACAGCCGGTTACGGTGTTCTTCGCGATACATGGAAACCGGGCGAATATGACTTCGGTGACAGCAAAGCCGGCGTGGTAAAAACAGAGCATAATGAAAAACGTTTCGATGCTTATTATTTTGTCGATGCGACACCGGCTGAAATCCTGAATGACTATTATCAGGTAACAGGAAAACCGGTTCTGCTTCCTGAAAACTCTTTCTATCTCGGTCACCTGAACTGCTACAACCGAGATGCATGGATCGAAACAAGTTCAGGCGGTAATTTGCTGGAAGATGGCAAATACTATAAGGAAACAAACCGTAATGGTGCAGTGAACGAAGGCGAAACACTGGAGACATTGAACGGAACAAATGACTATGATTACAAATTCTCAGCACGTGCAGTCATTGACGGATATGTGAATAACGATATGCCGCTGGGATGGTTCTTGCCAAATGACGGTTATGGATGCGGTTATGGACAGTCAGATACGAATATTGATGACAACATTGAAAATCTGCAGGCCTTTACCGAGTATGCACATAAGTATGGTGTCGGTACAGGTTTATGGACACAGAGCAATCTGACACCGGATCCGACGCAGCCGATTCACTTACAGCGAGACTTCGAAAAAGAAGTAAATGTGGGCGGTATTCGTACATTGAAAACAGATGTTGCATGGGTAGGAAACGGATATTCTTTCGGTCTCAACGGAATCAAGAAAGCATACGATATCATTACTGCAACAGGAGATCGCCCTAATATTGTTACACTGGACGGCTGGGCTGGAACACAGCGTTACGGCGGTATCTGGACCGGCGATCAGTCAGGCGGAAACTGGGAATATATTCGATTCCATATTCCGACTTACATCGGTCAGTCACTGAGCGGAAACCCGAATATCGGTTCCGATATGGATGGAATCTTCGGTGGTTCATCTTTGATCACGACACGTGACTATCAATGGAAGATCTTTACACAGTACATGCTGAATATGGACGGCTGGGGATCTTATCCTAAAAAACCATATATTTTTGGTGAAGATACTACAAGCATCAACCGTATGTATCTGAAACTGAAAGCACAGCTGATGCCGTATCTGTATACAGAGGCATATAATGCGACACAGGGATTACCGATGCTGCGTGCTATGTTCTTGAATTATCCGGAAGATGCAAATGCATACGGAAAGAATGTACAGTATCAGTTCATGTACGGCGAAGATTTCCTGGTTGCCCCGGTTTACCAGGATACTAATATGGATGAACACGGAAATGATATCCGCAACGGTATCTATCTGCCAGATGAAAATGAAATCTGGATCGATTACTTCAGTGGAAAACAATACCGCGGCGGACAGACTTTGAATAACTTTGATGCGCCAATCTGGAAACTTCCGTTGTTTGTAAAGAACGGTGCCATCATTCCGATGTATGAAGAAAACAACAATGCTATGCCGAAATCCGACACGAATACAATGGGTCTGGATAAAACAAAACGTATTATTGAGTTCTATCCGGAAGGAAATTCAAGCTATCAGCTGTATGAAGATGACGGTGTAAGCGTAGATAACAGCAATAAGGAAGAAGTAAATTATAAAGACAGCGTGTCAACTGTATTTACAAGTGTTGTTAAAGATCAGACTGCAACCCTGACTGCAGAAAAATCTACAGGCACTTATGAAGGTTATGATTCGATGCGTGAAACAACTTTTGTTGTAAATGTATCAAAACAGCCGGAATCTGTAACAGGAACGATTGGTGGAGAAAAAGTTGATTTCGAGGCAGTTTCTTCACAGGAAGAATTTGATCAGGCAGCCGGTAATGTTTACTTCTATAATGAGAAACCGAATCTGAACAAGTATGCGACAGATGGCAGTGCGTTCAGCGAAGTGGAGATCATCACGACACCGAAGCTTTATGTGAAGACAGCAGAAACTGATGTCAATAAGAATGCGGTGCAGGTTGTGATCGAAGGATTCGAAAACAAACAGGATCTGAATGCCAACGTTGAAAATGAAACATTGGGCGTACCGCAGAATGTGCGTACAGTAGAGGAAGAAGTAGCACCGACACAGATCCCGTTGTACTGGGATGAAGTTGAGGGTGCAACAGAATATCAGGTAGAAGCTGACGGCATTATTCAAAGTGGAATGACCGATCCATACTTCCTGCATACAGATCTGGAATATCATTCTACACATACATATCGTGTTCGTGCCGTGAATGCGGACGGTTACTCTAAATGGAGCGAACCGTTTGAAGCTACTTCTGCATTGGACCCATACCGCAATACGATTCCAAACCTCACGATTTCTACAAGTGACAGTGCCAGCGGATACAGTGCAGACCGTCTGATTGACCGTGAATATACACAGTACTGGTTCACAGACTGGACAAATCCGGCTATCAATAATCGTGATAAAGTATTTAATTTTGACTTCAAACAGATTTACAAAATGGATAAGGTTCAGCTTTATCCTCATAGTGATTATCTGAGCAATCAGCCAAGTGAAGTGTCTGTATACGGAAGTACAAACGGTACAGATTATACACTGGTAGCTGATCATGTAGCTTTTGCATCCAAAGATGCAAATCCGAAAGATGTGATGCTTAACGGTGCCAAAATGCGCTATATGCGCCTGGTTGTACATAAACCGGCCGGAAACTATATTGCATTGACGGAAATCATGCCGTTGAAGGTTGACGGAACTGGTCCGATTGTTTATGGCGATGTAACAAGTGACGGTGTCGTTGACAGTAATGATTTGACCATGATGCAGAACTATGTTGGTTTAACACCGGCAGATGCAGACTGGGAGTATGTTGTCGACAAAGGCTGTGATTTTAATGAAGATAGTGTCATTGATGCATATGATGTGGCAGTGGTGGCCAATATCGTGAACAAACCGTCTGCCGAAAAAGATACAGCCGGACAAATTGCAATCATTGCAGATAAGACAGAGATCAAGGCAAATGAAACCGTAGAACTTAATATCATGGGTGTCGGAATGGAAAATGTATCCGCATTCTCTGTTCGTATTCCGTATGACGTAAGTAAATTTGACTTTGTCAGTGTAACAAATGCGCCTGCTACTTCAAACATGACAACATTCTCAAAACCTAGGGCTCACAGTGACGGTACCAGTGATATCTTTGCCGTATATGCCAATGTCGACAGCAAAACTTTGGTAAACGGCACAGCAATGCTTGGAAAGATCACGCTGCGGGCAAAAGAAGATATTACATGGAATGCAGAAATTGCCAATGCCAAACTGGTCGGAAACAACAATTCTGTTGTTGACGATGCATTGATTCAGGAAAGCAGCGAGGAACCTCAGGTTCCTGCCGGATATCGTCCGATCGAAATTACTGCCGATCAGATCGAATCTCAGGAAGGCAATACACTGCAGCCGAATATGGGCGTAGACAAACTGGTTGACGGCAAGGTGGATGATGATGCATATCGTTTTGAGTTCCAGTGGGGAAATTCAGCTGAAGAAATCGATGCTTCACTGCCGCATGAACTGACATATCACTTCAACGATGCAACAGCAGTCAGCAAGCTGCGCGTTCAGATCCGCCACAATGGTGATACATTAAATGCTGGCGCATTAAAAGATTTTGAGCTGTATGGACTGGATGCAGAAGGCAATCGTACAAAACTGGGAAGCTATACGATGACGGCATATGATCAGTCTTTTGAATTCAATAAAGAAGCAAAGGCTTATGCAGGCATCGTATTGAAAGCTCTGACATCTCAGGGAGGTCAGGCTTACAAACTGAACATAGATGAGACAACATTCTATCAGAATGAAACAGTTGCGGTTACAGGCATTGATTTTGCGGACAGTGTAACCGATAAGATTGTTCAGGGACGTTTTGCACAGATCGATGCAGTGATTGCACCGGAAAACGCAACAAATGGTTTCTATACAGTAACAAGTTCAGATGAATCAGTTGCCAAAGTCATCCGTATTAAGACAGGTGAAAACAAATTTGTATATGCCCTGTACGGTGTGAAGACAGGAAGTGCAGAAATCACAGTTACCTCATTGGCAGATGCTGATGTTAAGAAAACAATGACAATCACTGTGGTGGAAAACAGCAAAGATTCTTTGGCTGAGCTGATTGCACAGGCTGACAAATATACAGAAAACCTGTTTACAGCAGACAGCTTCAAGAGCTTCCAGCAGGCATTGGTAAACGCAAAGGCAGTTTATGCAGATGAAACTGCAGATCAGGATATGATCGACAGCGCCGAAGCATCTTTAAGGGCTGCCATGAGTGACCTGCAAATCGAGAGCGGAAACGAAATTAAAGAAGGTGTAACAGCTGTAGCGGCAACGAGTGAAATTACGACTGCTGAAGGCGAATCAGGTGAAAAAGAAAATCTGCTAGATAAGGATCCAAATACTTACTGGCATACAAATTACCTGAAACCGGAAGAATGCAAGATGCCGCAGTCTGTTACATTTGATCTCGGACATATTTATACATTGAACAATGTCAGCTTCCTGCCTCGTCAGGGTGCAAGAAACGGTGATATCATTCGTGCTGCCGTTGAATTAAGTCTGGATGGAGAAACATTTGTACGTGTTGGAGAATATACGTTCGACAATGACGGAAAAGAGCTGAATGATAAAGAAAGCTATAAGAACATGGCATTTGCACCGGAAAAGGCACGCTACGTAAGATTTGTAGCACTTTCTACATTGGGAGACAGCAATGATACATATGCAAGTGCTGCCGAAGTAAGCTTCTATGGCGTTGCCGAAACTGATAAGAGCGCACTTCTGGATGCACTGGATGAAGCTCTTGCATTTAAGGCAGAAAACTTTACAAAGGACAGCTGGGCTCTGTACCAGAAAGAAGTGAAGGCTGCTCAGGCAGTAGCCGATGATAAGACGGCTTCTCAGGATGTGGTTGATCAAGCTACTGATGCATTGATCAAGGCAAAAGATCTGCTTGTTAAACGCGGTGATACCAGCGGTTTGACAGCATTGGTAGATCGTGTCGAGAGTCTGGATGCAAAAGACTACACAGCTGACAGCTGGAAGGCAGTAGAAGCTGCATTGAAAGACGCAAAAGCTGTGCTTGCCGAAGCAGACAATGTTTCTGTTGTCGATGTCAAAGAAGCAGAAGAAGCATTAAAGAATGCTGTAAATGATCTGGTTTACGCAAACGGTGAAAAACCGGGAACTGATGATGGTGATAAACCTGGTCATGATGCCGGCGGAAAACCGGGAACAGGCAGCAAACCGGGACAAGGTGATTCTACTGGCACAGCAGCAGCCGATAATGCCGGCGGCTATGTAGCAGCCATCGCACTTGCAGGCATTGCCGCAGAAGGACTGCGCCGCAAGAGAAAACTGAATAAATAACAGTGGAAAAGGGGAATGAGCAAGATCATTCCTCTTTTTTGCATGAAAGTATGTTTTTAACGACACCGGAGATATCACAGAAAAAGTAGATGGTCATATGATTGTTGCTTAATGTTTCCCTCTTGTCTAAACAAATGTATTTTTGTATGATGTACATATCATAGGGGGGAGATCGAGATGGCTTTAATCAGATGTCCGGAATGTGGGAAAGAAATCAGTGATCAGGCAGAATACTGCATTCATTGCGGTTATCCGCTGCATTCCATGAAAAGAGAGAATAGGGGACAAAACGGAAATACTAACACATTTTCTAATAATGCACCATACAATAATGACGCCTATTATGAACAGGTACGTGAAAAACAAAACAAAAGCGGTGTGGGATTCTGGGGCATTGTCGGTGCCATCCTTCTGGCTATGCTCATTTTGTCGTTTTGTTAACATGCGGCGCAAAAACGTAATCGGTCATCGGGAATGTGACCAATCATGTGTAAGTAATATTCGACAGGTTTAGACTCGTGAAAGTCGAATGGTGTCACCTGACCTTTGTCCTCGTCCCTTAAGCCGGTATG
>OLRK01001105.1_pt1 | contig 24978 bp, 19 predicted proteins | sample 1672911 | NCBI WGS metagenome assembly OLRK01 (sample SAMEA3136736, study PRJEB25190) | human gut metagenome | biome: human gut; feature: human-associated habitat; material: faeces | place: Austria | collected 2013 | reverse complement strand
CGCACATTTTTCAAAGGTTCCCCCGATTCCTACTCCAACTACCATCGGAGGACAGGCATTCGGACCGGCGTCCCTGACTGCCGTCAGAATCGCATGTTTTACTCCCTCAATACCTTCTGCTGGCTTCAACATAAATACACGGCTCATATTTTCGCTTCCAAATCCTTTTGGTGCTACTTTTATCTTCACCTTATCTCCCGCAACGATTTTGGTATGGAGCACTGCCGGTGTATTATCTTTTGTATTTTCACGGATTAATGGATCTTTTACCACAGATTTTCTTAAAAAACCTTCTGTGTACCCCTGTCTGACCCCTTCATTGACTGCCTCTTCCAGAAGGCCCCCCTCCAGATGCACATCCTGTCCGATTTCCAGAAATATAACTGCCATTCCGGTATCCTGACAGATTGGAATCATATCATCAGCCGCAATTTTTAAATTTTCCTGCAGCTGTCCCAATATCTGTTTTCCAAGCGGTGATTTTTCGTCCTGCTCCGCCTGTTTCATTGCTGTGTCCATATCTTTTGACAGATAGTGGTTTGCTTCAATACACATTTCTTTGATATTTTTTGAGATTTCTCTCACATCAATTGTACGAATCATAATGCCTCCTAGAATTTTTTACAATCATCAGGTTTCTGTTTTCACTATCCAGTATTATAGTATAGTTCCTTCAAAATTGAAACAAAAAAAGAGAGCCGGATGCTCTCTTTTGAGGTTCCGGCTCTCTTTCGGGAAGGGGGTGATACAATCCAGTTATCCTATTTTTCTTGATTTTCGATAAATGATCGCTCCTACAATAATGTTGAGTGAGATCAGCAGTCCAATCACCCATTTTGCATAGTCGTTATCAAAATCACCAGTCTTGACTGCTGGAACCAGGGCTTTACATACTACACATCTTCCATCACGATATATGTGTCCTGTTACTGCAATCGTCACCTTCTCCAGTGTTGTTTCGTTCTTTCCATCTTTATCCAGATATAATTTTTCACAAGTATCACACCGGTAGTATGCTCTATTTCCGGCTTCTGTACATGTTGCCTGCTTTTCTGGAACCCGGATCAGACTATGTTTGTGCGGTTCTACATAATCCGGATCTTTTGCCTGGCAAATGGTACAGATACCGTCTTTATACTGATGTCCCGTCGGAGGAAGCGTAATCTCTTCTACCGTTGTCTCCTCTGTTCCCGCCTTGTCGAGATACAGCTTTTTGCAGGACTGACACTGATAGCAAGCTTTATATCCGGCTTCTGTACATGTCGGTAGTTTTTCCTGAACCACCAACATATCGTGCTGATGCTTTTCTGACTGTCTTGCCGTGAACGAGAATGTTACAATCCGATACCATCCATTCTCTGATTCTTCGACCTTTGGTGTTCCCTGTACTTCATTTCCAGGAAGCACAGTAATCAGCTCCGGCGCTGCGAATTGATATCCTTCTTTTGCTTCATATGTTACATGAAGCTCATACTCACCTTCCTCAAATTTATCTGTTGACAGTAACGTGTTTTCTCCGTTCTTCGTCGTCCATTCAACCATATTGATAAAATAGTGTGCACCGGCAGGAACCTCTAATTCATATGACGGCATTTCTCCGATGACCGGCCAGGTTATATGATTTGTATTGATGATCGTAATCTCTTGTCTTCCCTCAGCCGGATTTTCATCACTTGTTTCCGCCGCCTCTGCAACTGAAAAAATCATAACTGCAAACATACAAACTGCTAAAGGTAGTGCCAGCCAACTCTTTGCCTTTTTCATAATCTCACGCTCCTCTCCCTGATTTCATTTTAATCATTGGTTTTCTGGTTTCCTTTGTGTGCACTTTATTTTGTTGTATGGTTCTTTTTTCTTTATTATACTATAATTTACTGTTTTTATCTATATTTTCTTTATATTCTTTATTTTTTTTATATTTTATCTGATTATTTGTTTTAAAAAAACCTCCGCATATCATGCGAAGGCTCTTTCTCTTTATTCTTCTATTGGAACGTCTGTCTCTTCCTCATCCTCAGAAATTTCGATTTCTTCTCCATCGATCTCTGCAGATGCTTTTCTTACTTTTGCGATACTTGCAACTTTTTCATTCTCAGGCAGATTGATCAGTTTTACACCGGATGTGATTCGTCCGTATACAGAAATGTCGGAACACTTCATACGGATCACGATTCCTTCCGTATTGATCATCATGATCTCGCTGTCTTCATCGACCGCCTTCATACCAACCACATCGCCTGTTTTTTCCGTGATCTTATAGCATTTTACACCTTTTCCTCCACGGTTCTGTCTTGTAAATTCATCCATATCTGTCAGTTTGCCCATACCTTTTTCAGATGCAATGAGCAGATATTTTCCTTGATCGCTGATCTGCATTCCGATCACTTCATCATGATCTCCAAGGTTCATGCCACGCACTCCCATAGAAACACGGCCTGTCGGACGCACATCCTTCTCACTAAACCGGATACACATACCGTATTTTGTAACCAGGATCACATCCTGTTCATCATCTGTAATCTTCACTTCGATCAGTTTATCATCTTCTCTGAGAACGATCGCAGCCAGTCCGGTCTTTCTGACATTTGCATAATCTTTAATCGGAGTCTTTTTCACAAGACCTTTTTCTGTTGCCATCAACAGATACTGTCCATCCTCGTACTCCCGGATTGGAATCATTGCTGTGATCTTCTCATCCGGCATCAGCTGCAGCAGATTGATGATTGCAGTACCGCGCGCAGTTCTGCTTGCTTCCGGAATCTCATAGCCTTTCAGACGGTACACACGTCCTGTATTTGTAAAGAACATGATATAGTGATGTGTTGTCGTAATAAACAGTTCCTTGATATAGTCATCATCCAGGATCTGCATTCCTTTGATTCCTTTTCCGCCTCGGTTCTGACTCTTGAATGTATCCATGGACATTCTCTTAATGTATCCCATTTTTGTCATGGTGATCACCACATTTTCTCTTGGGATCAGATCTTCCATGGAAATATCAAACTCATCAAATCCGATGGATGTTCTTCTCTCATCTCCATATTTTTCGGAAATGACAAGAATCTCCTTTTTGATCACACCAAGAAGCAGTTTTCTGTCCGCAAGAATCGCTTTTAATTCCCCGATCTTCTTCATCAGTTCTTCGTACTCTGCTTCCAGCTTCTCACGCTCCAGACCTGTCAGTGCACGCAGACGCATATCTACGATCGCACTTGCCTGTACTTCTGTCAGGTCAAATCTGGCCATCAACTCTTCCTTCGCAGTCTGAACATTCTTAGATCCGCGGATAATCCGGATTACTTCATCAATGTTATCCAGTGCAATCAGTAATCCCTGTAAAATATGAGCACGCTCTTCTGCTCTGTTCAGCTCATACTGTGTTCTTCTCGTCACAACCTCTTCCTGGTGCTTCAGGTAATGCTTCAGCATATCCAGGATATTCATGACTTTTGGCTCATTGTTGACTAAAGCCAGCATGATCACACCGAAGGTATCCTGCAGCTGTGTATGTTTATAAAGCTGGTTTAAAATTACATTCGGATTGACATCTCTTCTCAATTCGATACAGATGCGCATTCCCTCACGGCTGGACTGATCGCTTAAATCGGTGATCCCATCTACCTTTTTATCACGTACCAACTCTGCGATCTTCTCGATCAGTCGGGCTTTATTTACCATGTATGGCAGCTCCGTTACGATAATCCTGTTCTTACCGTTTGCCATTGGTTCAATATTGGTAATCGCACGCACACGGATCTTACCGCGTCCTGTGCGGTATGCTTCTTCAATTCCTCTTGTTCCGAGAATCTCTGCTCCGGTTGGAAAATCCGGTCCTTTGACGATCTTTAAAATATCATCAATACTTGTCTCTCCGTTTTCATCGATCTGGTCGTCAATGATCTTCACGACCGCGCCAATGATTTCACGCAGGTTATGCGGCGGAATGTTCGTTGCCATTCCGACTGCAATACCGGATGTTCCGTTTACCAGAAGATTCGGGAATCTGGCCGGAAGAACTGTCGGTTCTTTCTCTGTCTCGTCAAAGTTCGGTGCAAAATCTACGGTATTTTTATTGATGTCAGCAGTCATCTCCATGGAAATCTTGCTCAGACGTGCCTCTGTATATCGCATGGCAGCAGCGCCATCACCGTCTACAGACCCAAAGTTCCCGTGTCCGTCAACCAGAGGATATCTCGTAGACCATTCCTGTGCCAGATTTACCAGTGCTCCATAAATAGAGCTGTCGCCATGAGGATGATATTTACCCATTGTATCACCGACAATACGCGCACATTTACGATGCGGCTTGTCAGGTCCATTATTCAGCTCGATCATTGAATACAGGATTCTTCTCTGTACCGGCTTTAATCCGTCTCTGACATCCGGCAGGGCACGGGATGCGATAACGCTCATCGCATAGTCGATATAGGAAGTCTCCATTGTCTTTTTCAGGTCAACTTCATGGACTTTATCAAAAATATTATCTTCCATGTTCCTTCTCCTTGTTTTTTAAGTGTATTGCAATTCTATATATCCAGATTTTTAACAAATCTGGCATTTTCTTCAATGAACTCTCGTCTTGGTTCTACCTTGTCTCCCATCAGTGTAGTAAATGTCAGATCCAGTTCGGAAGATGTCTCGTCATCCATAGTCACCCTCAAAAGTACACGATGCTCCGGATCCATTGTTGTCTCCCAGAGCTGATCCGCATCCATTTCACCAAGACCTTTATAACGCTGAATCTTATTATTGCTGTCACGTCCTACTTCTGTAAGAATCTCATTTAATTCCTCATCACTGTATGCATACCAGACTTTTTTATTTTTTTCCAGCTTATACAGCGGCGGCTGTGCCAGATACACATAGCCTTCTCTGATCAGATCCGGCATAAAACGATATAAAAATGTCAGAAGCAGGGTGCTGATATGCGCACCATCCACATCGGCATCAGTCATGATAATAATCTTATGATACCGCAGCTTGGAAATATCAAAATCCTCATGAATTCCTGTTCCAAACGCCGTGATCATAGCCTTGATCTCCGCATTGGCGTAAATCTTATCCAGCCTTGCTTTTTCTACATTCAGGATTTTTCCTCTCAGTGGAAGGATCGCCTGTGTCGCACGCTGTCTCGCTGTCTTTGCAGAACCACCCGCAGAATCTCCCTCGACGATGTAGATTTCACAGTTTTCCGGATTTTTGTCTGAACAATCCGCCAGTTTTCCAGGCAGGGACATCCCTTCCAGAGCTGATTTTCTTCTGGTCAGATCTCTGGCCTTTCTTGCTGCCTCTCTTGCTCTTTGTGCCATCAGAGATTTCTCTACTGTCTGTTTTGCGACAGATGGATTCTGCTCGAGGAAAATCTCAAGCTGAGTGCTGACAATATTGTCCACTGCTCCACGCGCTTCACTGTTTCCGAGCTTCTGCTTGGTCTGCCCCTCAAACTGCGGCTCTCCGATCTTAACACTGACAATCGCTGTCAGACCTTCACGAATGTCATCACCTGACAGATTCGGCTCATTGTCCTTGAGCAGTTTATTCTTTCTGGCATACTCATTAAAGGTCTTCGTCAATGCCTTTCTGAATCCCTCAATATGAGTTCCCCCTTCCGGAGTTGTAATATTGTTTACAAATCCATACGTATTGTCACTGTAGGAGTCGTTATGCTGCATGGCCATCTCGACAACTACTCCGTCTTTTTCGCCTTCACAATAAATGATCTGGTCATACAAAGGTGTCTTGCTTTTGTTCAGATAAGTGACAAACTCTTTGATTCCACCCTCGTAATGGAATGTATGCTCTCTGATTTCTTCTTCACGAAGATCCTGCAGAATAATCTTCAGCCCTTTTGTGAGAAATGCCATCTCACGCAGTCTCTGCTTTAATACATCGTATTCAAATACAGTCTCTTCAAAGATCTCGCCATCCGGAAGAAATGTAACTTTTGTTCCGGTTTTATCCGGATCACATTCACCGACTACTTTTAACGAATACATCGTCTTTCCGCGTTCATATCGCTGTTTGTAAATTTTTCCTTCGTTGTAGATCTCAACTTCAAGCCATACAGAGAGTGCGTTTACAGCGGACGCACCTACTCCGTGCAGACCTCCGGATACTTTGTATCCTCCTCCGCCGAATTTTCCGCCGGCGTGAAGAATCGTAAATACAACCTCTACCGCAGGAATCCCTGCCTTGTGGTTTAATCCAACCGGGATTCCTCGTCCGTTGTCAACGACCGTCACAGAATTGTCCGGATTGATACTCACATTAATCGTATCACAATATCCAGCCAATGCCTCATCTACCGCATTGTCTACAATCTCATATACCAGATGATGAAGTCCTCTTGCAGAAGTGCTTCCAATATACATTCCCGGTCTTTTTCTTACTGCTTCCAGTCCCTCTAATATTTGGATCTGGTCTGCTCCATATTCTGCATCAAATTCAGTACCTGTTGCACCCATTTAAAAACCTCCTAGTTTTCTTTTGTCACACTTCCGCTGCTTACACGGAAAATTTTATTTATAGAAAATCGATGATTCACAAACTCATCCAGCCCAGTACATGTAATCACGGTCTGTATATCATGAATACTGTCTAATAAATAGTTTTGCCTGTGCTTGTCCAGTTCAGACAATACATCGTCCAATAATAAAATCGGTGTATCTTTGATCACTTCTTTCACCAGTTCGATCTCAGACAGCTTTAACGACAGTGCTGCTGTCCTCTGCTGCCCCTGTGAGCCGAATTTGCGAATATCCAGATCACCTGATAAAAAGCACAAATCATCCCTGTGCGGACCGACAGAAGTGCTTTTCATCCGAATGTCTCTCTCCCGGTTTTTTTTCAAAGCCTGCCCCAGAGAAAGACTTCCAAGACTGCTCTCATAAGACAGTTCAATCCGCTCTCTCCCGCCTGTCAGCCTGTAATGTATGTCGGCAATGATCTGATTGACCTGCCTGATAAATTGTTTTCGGCTCTCGATCACTTTTGTCCCATACTCAGCAAGCTGCATATCCCAGATATCCAGCGTATCCATTAAGTGATCCTGATGATAAAGCTCTTTTAACAGAGAATTTCTCTGATTGATGATTCGATTATAATTTGATAAATTGCTCAGATATACTTTGTCGATCTGAGATAACTCCAGATCGATAAATCTTCTTCTGCCGGCAGGTCCGTCTTTGATAATATTGAGGTCCTCCGGAGAAAAAAAGACAAAATGTACAATTCCAAACAACTCACTTGCTTTTCGAATTGGAATTTTATTGATTGCGATTCCTTTTGGACTGTTCTTTTTGAGATGCATATCAATCTGGAATTCCATCCCCTTTTTCTCTACGATTGTCTCCAGATGTGATTCCTCTCTGCCGAACTGTATCAAATCTCTGTCTTTTGTCCCTCTGTGGGATTTTGTCGTACCCGACAAATACAATGCCTCAAGGATATTGGTCTTTCCCTGGGCATTGTCTCCATACAGGATATTTGTCTTTGAATCAAATGTCATATCCAGTAATTCATAATTCCTGTAATTTTTGAGCTTTAAAGATTTGATAACCATAATTTCTCCATCAATATGTAACTATTTTACACGTTTTTTCGTTATTTTTCAATTTTTATTTCCTGTCCGTCAAATGAAGCAGTATCTCCCGGATATAATTTTCTGCCTCTTCTTGTGTCAACCTCTCCGTTTACCGTGACCATTCCATCCTGAATAACTTCCTTGGCTTCGACTCCTGATTCTACCAGTCCTGCTGCCTTTAATGCCTGACCAAGCTTAATAAACTCATCTGTTTCTCTTAATTTAATTGTTTCCATATGCACTCTACTTTCTACGCAACTGCGTTAAAATTTACCGGAAGGATCAGATAAATATAGCTCTGATTCTCATCTTTGATGAAACACGGAGCTTTCGCGTTCATAAAATACAGATCCACTTCCTCATCGTCAATGACACGAAGAGCATCAATCAGGAATTTCGGGTTAAATCCAATGAGCAAGTCTTTTCCTTCTTTGGTAATAAAAATAGTTTCATCCATAGAACCGATCTGGGATTTGATCTTTAATTCCATCGTTCCGTCTTTGATATCGATAATGATCGGTTTTTTGTCTCCCTCTTTGATAAGCAGGGTGGCACGGTCAATACAGTCTAGAAGTTCTTTTTTATGGATTCTGACTTTTGTTTCATAGTCACTGGATAACATCTGATCGATTTTAAAATATTCTCCTTCGATCAAACGAGATACAACAACTGTTTTGTCAAATTCAAATACGATATGATTCTTTGTGAAAGAAATATCAACCAGTGCTTCCGCCTCTCCACCAATGATCTTGCTGATTTCCTGAAGCGTTTTTCCAGGGACAATGACCTTCTTCTGAGCGTAATTTTCTTTTAATTCTATCTTACGAATTGAGATTCTGTGACCATCTAGTGAGACAACTTTCAGTATGTTGCCTTCAATTTCAAACAATTCACCCGTCATCATCTTATTTGTATCATTATCTGCGATGGAGAAAATTGTCTGACGAATCACTTCTTTTAATGTGAATTCTGAGACAGTAATGTAATCTTCTTTCTCTATTACAGGAAGGTATGAAAAATCTTCTCCGGACTGTGCTGCAATATTGAATTTTGCTTTTTCACAGGTGATCAGGGTCTGATTGTCAGATGTTGTTTCGATTACAACATCACTGTCCGGAAGCTTTCTTACAATTTCCGAAAAAATCTTAGCATTTAATGCGATGATACCTCTTTCTAAAATATCACCTTCAATTCGGGTTTCAATTCCAAGTTCCATATCATTTGCTGTCAACTTAATAACATCTGTCGATGCGTCAACTAAAATACATTCTAAGATAGGCATTGTTGTTTTAGAAGGAACAGCTTTAGAAACAATACTGACTCCTTTTACAAGATTGGATTTCGTACATACGATTCTCATCTGTTGATAATCTCCTTTCGAATTTGTGAAATATGATTTGTGGTGGAAAACTTTCAGCAGTCGAATCTTATAAAGAGAAATATAAAAGTTTTCCGCCTTAGCCGCCGTAGGGGGTGTGGATATGTTGATAAATGCTTCAAAGCCTTATAAATCAAGGGGTTGTCCACTTTCATAAGTCTGTAGAAACAGTATGGAAAACAAGGGGACGGTGTTTGTATAACTTTTACTGCCTCCTTGAGAAATTATTTTATTAACACTATAATCCACAGCATTTCCACAGAATTATCCACACTTAAACGGAAAGAATCTGAGGGTCAAAAAACCCTCAGAAAATAAACGTTTAGATTCATAATAGTTCTGTATAAACTCCAAATTAAATGGGGTTCAGTTTCTTCTTAATGATGTTAACGGTATTGTTCAAAGCCTCATCCGTCTTTACATCATGTTCAATCTTCTTGACACCATGGCTGACGGAGGCATGATCTTTGCCGCCAAGAATCAGACCGATGGTCTTTAACGGGGTATCGGTCATTTTACGGCAGAGATACATAACAATCTGACGAGGCAGAACAATCTCAGCGTTTCGTTTTTTACCTTTTAACTCGGCAGCAGGTACATTAAAGTGGTCAGAAACGACCTCGATAATGAGCTCAGGTGTAATTTCCCGTGTATTATTCGGAGAAATCATATCTTTTAAGGCTTCTGCAGCCAGAGGAATATCGATCGGCTTGTTCTCCAGGTTGGCAAGCGCGATGAGTTTGTTCAAAGAGCCTTCCAGTTCACGGATGTTGGATGTAATATTATTGGCAATATACTGCATGACCTCATCCGGAATGTGGTATCTCTCCAGTCCGTCCAGTTCTTCTTTTTTCCGGAGAATGGCCATTCTGGTCTCATAGTCCGGAGAGGAGATGTCCGCGATCAGTCCCCATTCAAACCGGGTACGCAGACGTGCCTCCAGAGTCTCGATATCTTTTGGAGGTTTATCACTGGAGATGATGATCTGCTTTCCGGAAACATGAAGATGGTTGAATGTATGGAAAAATTCTTCCTGTGTACTTTCTTTTCCGATGATAAACTGGATATCGTCAATGAGCAGAACATCATTATTTCTGTATTTTTCACGGAATGTCGTCATCGCAAGTTCATTTCCGTTTTTACCTATTTTCAAAGCATCGATTAGTTCATTCGTAAAAGTCTCACTGGTTACATAGAGGACTTTTTTCGTCGGATCCTTTTCCAGAATAAAATGAGCAATGGAGTGCATCAGGTGGGTTTTTCCAAGTCCTACACCTCCGTAGAGGAAGAGAGGATTGTAAATCTCACCCGGAGAATCCGCAACAGCAAGGGATGCAGCATGAGCAAAATTGTTATTGCTTCCTACAACAAAAGTATCAAATGTGTATTTTGGATTCAGGTTGGCCTGTTCGAAAATCGCATTTGACTGCTGTTTTTTTACTGCCGTATCTTTTTTTTCCTGGATGACAACATGATCGTCAGTCACGAAAGAGACTTCATATTCGTATCCTGTGACTTCTGCAATACATACTTTAAAAGGAAGCAGGTATTTTTCTTCAATGTGCTCCAGGCTGGCACGTAATTTTACAAGAATATATACGGTGTCATCGGTTACTTCGTAAACGGTAAGTGGTGCGATCCACGTATTGTACGAAATATTGGATGAGCAATATTCTAGTTTCATCTTATTCAAAATCTGCTCCCAGTTTTCTTCTACAATGTTCATCAATGGTAAACTCCTAATTAATATAAAATGAGAGATAAGCAGAGTATCTCAACTACATTCTACATCAAAATGAAAATAGAAGCAATGTAAAAATAACAGGAAACAATTTGATAGGTGGAAAACTTTGTTGATAATGTGGAAAACTTTTTAAACACTATCAACGCCGATAAAAAGGGAAACTTAAAGAGAAATAAAAATTTTTCTACAGGCTATCTACACAATATCCAGTGGTTTTCTACACTGTTTTGCTGGTTTATCCACAAATTTGGATAAAGTTATCCACAAAATGTGAATAACTGTGGATAAATCCTCTTACTGTGGGTAAGAAAAATGTAGATAATGTGGAAACTCGAAATTTGGTGAAAATCAGGGAAATTTGTAAATGAAACAAAAAAGTGAAAATCTCAGGAAATATAAGGCGTTTGAGAATATGGGAAAAGAAATGAGCGAAGAAACAGAAATGTAGATAATTCTGTGGAAAAGATTTGGATAACTAAAAAAATAAAAGGAACAGGTGTGAAAAAAAGCGGTAATAAAAAAATTTCTAAAAAAATATGTGAAAAACTATATTTTAGTATTTTCGCTGCTAATGCTTGACTTTATGGGCTTTTTTGAATATAATTAAGAGCAGTGTCTTTCTGTTTATCAGCAGTAGTACTATATAAACACTATATATAGTAGAGATACGAAAAAAAGAGGCAAATATTGTAAATACTTTATAATAAGTATATCAACCACAAGGAGGTGTATGTACCAATGAAAATGACATTTCAGCCAAAGAAAAGATCCAGAGCAAAAGTTCACGGATTCAGAGCAAGAATGAGCACACCAGGCGGAAGAAAAGTTTTAGCTGCCAGAAGAGCAAAAGGAAGAAAACAGTTATCAGCTTAGGCCGCATATATGTGGCCTTTTCTTCTATAAAAAAGTGCAGTATTTCCAGGGGAAAGAGCTGCTAAAAAGAGGTTATCGATGAAATTTTCCGAATCTTTAAAGAAAAATAAAGATTTTCAAGTCGTATATAAAAATGGGAAATCCTATGCCAACCGATATCTGGTACTGTATATCAGAGAAAATGGGATGGACAAAAATCGTTTGGGGATTTCAGTCAGTAAAAAAGTAGGAAACAGCGTTGTGAGACATCATCTTACAAGGCTTATTCGAGAGAGCTATCGACTTCAAGAAGAACATTTCCAATGTGGATTTGACTTAGTAGTGATTGCAAGAGCAGGCGCAAAAGAGAGAAGTTATCATGATATAGAAAGCGCGCTCATCCACCTGGGAAAACTTCATAATATATATGCATGATTTCAAAGGAAGTGACGCAGATGAAGAAGATTTTGATAGGGATGATACGGTTTTATCAGAAGTATTTATCCGGTTTGAAGACGACGTATCACTGTATTTATACGCCGACCTGCTCCCAGTATGGGATTGAGGCAATTGAAAAATACGGTGCAGTTAAGGGACTTGCCCTGACCGTCTGGAGGATTCTGCGGTGCAATCCATTTGCAAAAGGCGGATATGATCCGGTACCTTAAGGAGGATAAAAGATGGAATTTGGTTTAATCGCTGCGACAGCGGCAGACTGGCCGATTGTCGGACAGATTGCATGGGTATTTGGTAAGCTCATGGATGCAATCTATAATTTTCTGAATTTATTTGGAATTCAGAATATCGGAATATGTATTATTCTGTTTACAATTATTATTTATACATTGATGATCCCGCTGACGATCAAACAGCAGAAATTTTCAAAAATGCAGTCTGTGATGATGCCGGAAATTCAAAAACTGCAGAAAAAATATGCAGGAAAAAGAGATCAGGCATCCATGCTCAAGATGCAGGAAGAGCAGCAGCTGATCTACGAAAAATACGGAAGTTCTCCGACAGGCGGATGTCTGCCGATGGTGATCCAGCTTCCGATTTTGTTCGCATTGTATCCTGTTATTCAGGAAGTACCGAGATATGTAAATGGTATTAAAGAGATTTATATGCCGGTTGTTAATCAGATCATGGCGACAGACGGATACCAGAAGATTCTGGAAAAGATCGGAAATGCAGCTCCGGTGTATATGCCTGCAAATGCATATGATTATACAGACCCGAATATTCTGGTGAGGGTGTTATATAAATTCCAGGACTCCACATGGAATACTCTGGTGGACAAGATGCCGTCTCTTGAGACAGTTGTAGATAAGACAACTGCAACGATGGGACATTTGAATACATTCCTTGGCATTAACATTGGTGAGCAGCCGCTGACAATGCTGATGGATGCTTTGAAGGATTTTTCAATTGTGGGAATCATTCTGGCAGTGATCATTCCGATCATGGCAGGTCTGACACAGTTTATCAGTGTAAAACTGATGCAGCAGCAACAGACAACGACGATCGATCCGGACAATCCGATGGCAAGATCCATGAATTCTATGAACTATATTATGCCGTTGTTCTCTGTATTTATGGGATTTACACTGCCGGCAGGTCTTGGTCTGTACTGGGCGATCAGTGCGATCGTAAGATGTGTACAGCAGATGGCGATCAATAAATATCTGAGCAAGAAATCTGTAGAAGAGATGATCGAAGAGCAGCGCAAAAAAGCGGCGAAGAAACGTGAGAAAAAAGGTGCTCCGGCAAAAGAAATCAACCGGATGGCAACAAAGAGCACTCGAAATGTAACAGAACAGAAGACAAGTGTTTCCAGCAAAGAAAAAGAAGAAAAGATCCAGCAGGCAAAAGAGAATATCAAAAATGCCAAGCCGGGAAGTCTCGCATCAAAGGCAAATATGGTAAGCCGTTATAACAGTGGACAGAATGCCAAAGATAAAACGGAAGAGAGCGAGAAATAGAGAGTCGGGGAAAGGAAGGATTCACGATGGACGGTAGTATCAGAGTATCAGCAAAAACAGTGGATGATGCAATCACAGAGGCATTGATCCAGCTGGGAGTTACCAGTGACAGACTGGAATATGAAGTCATTGAAAAAGGCAGCTCAGGTTTTCTTGGAATCGGAATGAAGCAGGCAGTGATCGAAGCCCGCAGAAAACCGGAACCTGTGGCAGAAGTGAAAGAAGAGACAATACCGGTTGAAGAAGTAAAACCAAGTGTTGTAAAAGAGCAGGTATCAGAGCCTGTACAGGAAAAGCAGGAAGAAAAAGCAGAAGAGGAGCCGGCAAGAAAGAAAGCTACAGAGCTGGCAGAAGTTTCTGATGAAGCAATCAAAGCTGTGGAAGCTTTTCTGAATGACACCTTAAAAGCAATGGACATGGATGTGGAAATTGTTTCTGAAGTGGATTCTGAAGGTGCTCTCAGTGTTGAGATGAAGGGCAGCAATATGGGAATTCTGATCGGAAAAAGAGGGCAGACTCTGGATGCGCTTCAGTATCTTGCAAATCGTGTTGCCAATAAACATCAGGACGGATATGTGAGAGTTAAACTTGATACAGAAAACTACAGAGCAAGAAGAGAAGAGACGTTAAGACATCTTGCAAAGAACATTGCGTTCAAAGTGAAAAGAACGAGAAGAGCAGTTTCTCTGGAGCCAATGAATCCATATGAGAGAAGAATCATTCATGCTGCACTTCAGTCAGATCCGCATGTGACAACACACAGTGAGGGAGAAGAGCCTTACAGAAAAGTAGTTGTGACATTAAAAAGATAGTATAAAATGAAGCGAAAGAGGACGTTTTACGCTTCACGGAGGCTTTCGTGAAGCGTAACAACGTCCTTTTTTATCAGACAAATAGAATTTCCAAGAGGTGGAAGATGAAAAAGGATACGATTGCTGCCATTTCTACAGGTATGACCAATTCAGGAATTGGAATTGTTCGTATCAGCGGAGAGGAAGCATTTGCAATTATTGACAGAATTTATAAGGGAAAAGAACAGTTATCTCAGGCAGAGAGCCATACGATACACTATGGATTTATCAAAGATAGGGAAGAGACGATAGATGAAGTTCTGGTCAGTGTGATGAGAGCACCGAGAACTTTTACGGGAGAAGATACCGTGGAGATCAACTGCCATGGAGGAACATTTGTGGTGAGAAAGGTTCTGGAAACTGTGATCAAAAACGGGGCCAGACCGGCAGAACCGGGAGAATTTACCAAGCGCGCATTTTTGAATGGAAAGATGGATCTTTCCCAGGCAGAGGCGGTGATCGATGTAATCACATCTCAGAATGAGTATGCGCTGAAAAGCTCCATGAGTCAGCTCAAAGGAAGTGTAAAGCGAAAAATTGAAGAGATGCGCAAGGAGATCTTGTATCACACGGCATTTATTGAAACAGCGCTGGATGATCCGGAGCATATCAGTGTGGATGGATATGGAGAGACGCTGCAGACAGTGACAGAAGGGATTTTAAGAGAACTGGAGGATCTCATCCGGTCATCAGATGACGGCAGGATTTTAAAAGAGGGAATCCAGACCGTGATCGTCGGAAAACCGAATGCAGGAAAATCCTCTTTGTTGAATGTGCTTTCAGGAAGAGAGAGAGCCATTGTGACAGACATTGAAGGGACGACCAGAGACGTTTTGGAAGAACAGATCCATCTGCAGGGGCTTAGCCTGAATATCATTGATACGGCAGGAATCCGGGATACGGAAGATGTGATTGAAAAGATGGGTGTAGAGAAAGCAAAAGAGTATGCAAAGAGTGCTGATCTGGTTATCTATGTGGTGGATGCGTCACGGTCATTGGATGAAAACGACCAGAAAATCCTGAATCTGGTACTTGATAAAAAGGCGATTATCTTGTTAAATAAAACTGATCTGAAGACTGTCGTGTCGAAAGAGATGCTGGCAGAACAGCTTCCGGGACGAGAGATTCCGATGATCGAGATATCAGCAAAGGAAGAACTGGGAATCCAGGAGTTAGAAAAGACACTGGAAAAAATGTTTTTAAAGGGCAGTCTGTCCTTTAATGATGAAATATACATTACAAATATCAGACAGAAAGCAGCACTTCAGTCTGCGAGAGAAAGTCTGCATAAAGTGATTGAAAGTATTGAAAATGAGATGCCGGAGGATTTTTATTCCATCGATCTGATGGATGCATATGAATCACTCGGAAGTATTACAGGAGAAACGATAGGAGAAGATTTGGTCAATGAAATATTCAGCAAATTCTGTATGGGAAAATAAAGATGAATATGATGTGGTGATCGTAGGAGCAGGGCATGCCGGATGTGAAGCAGCGCTTGCGTGTGCGAGGATGGGATTTCAGACACTGATGTTTACAGTAAGTGTGGACAGTATTGCGCTGATGCCGTGTAATCCGAATATCGGGGGCAGTTCCAAAGGACACCTTGTCAAAGAAGTGGACGCGTTGGGCGGTGAGATGGGAAAGGTGATCGACCGGACTTTTATCCAGTCTAAGATGCTGAACAGTTCAAAAGGACCGGCTGTGCACTCTCTGCGTGCGCAGGCGGACAAGGCAAATTACAGTAAAACGATGCGAAAGGTGCTTGAGGATCAGGAGAATCTGGAAATCAAGCAGATGGAAGTGACAGAGATTCTTGCTGAGGATGGGGCTGACGGAAAAAAAATCATTACAGGAGTCAGAACTTATTCCGGTGCCACATATCGCTGCAGAGCGGTCGTATTGTGCACCGGAACCTATTTAAAGGCGAGATGTATTTACGGAGACGTCAGCATGCAGACCGGGCCAAACGGACTGCAGCCGGCAAATTATCTGACAGACAGTCTGAAAGAACTTGGAATCGAAATGTATCGGTTTAAGACAGGAACGCCGGCGCGTATTGACAAGAGAAGTATTGATTTTGGCAAAATGGAAGAGCAGAAAGGAGACGAGCGGATCGTACCGTTTTCCTTTACGACAGACCCTGAGGACATCCAGATCAATCAGGTTTCCTGCTGGCTGACTTATACGAATGAAAAGACCCATGAAATTATCAGAGAAAATCTGGACCGTTCTCCGTTGTTTTCAGGAATGATCGAGGGAACAGGACCGAGATATTGTCCGTCGATTGAGGACAAGGTGGTAAAATTTGCAGATAAGAACCGGCACCAGGTGTTTATTGAGCCGGAAGGACTGGACACCAACGAAATGTATGTGGGAGGGATGTCAAGCTCTCTTCCGGAAGATGTTCAGTATGCGATGTACCGCAGCGTGCCGGGGCTTGAACATGCGAAAATTGTAAGAAATGCGTATGCCATCGAATATGATTGTATTGATGCGAGACAGTTAAAGAGTACACTGGAGTTTAAAAATGTCGAAGGGCTGTTCAGCGGCGGGCAGTTTAACGGAAGCTCCGGGTATGAGGAGGCAGCAGCGCAGGGGCTTGTAGCGGGTATTAATGCGGCGAGAAAGCTGCAGGGCAAGGAAGGGATCATCATTGACCGTTCCGAGGGATATATCGGAGTTCTGATTGATGATCTGGTCACAAAAGAGAGTCATGAGCCGTATCGAATGATGACTTCCAGAGCAGAATACCGTCTGCTTTTAAGACAGGATAATGCAGATCTCAGACTGACAAAGATCGGATATGAAGTCGGGCTGATCGAGGAGGAGCGCTATCAGAACCTGCTGAAAAAAGAAGAGCAGATTCAAAAAGAGATCGAGCGTGTGGAAAGTGTGCATGTGGGAACGACCAAAGAAGTACAGGAGCTTCTGGAGTCCTGCGGAAGTACACCGCTTGTTTCAGGCGCGTCTCTGGCTGATCTGATCCGTCGTCCGGAGCTTAGCTATGAAATCCTTGCCTCAGTGGATAAAATGCGTCCAGAGCTTAAATACGACGTTGCAGAGCAGGTGAATATTAACATTAAGTATGAAGGTTATATCAAACGGCAGAAAAAGCAGGTAGAGCAGTTTAAAAAACTGGAGAAAAAGCGGATTCCTGCAGATATTAATTATGAAGAGGTACAGAGTCTGCGATTAGAGGCAAAGCAGAAATTGTCGCAGATCCGACCGGCATCCATCGGGCAGGCATCCCGGATATCCGGGGTATCTCCGGCAGATATTTCGGTTCTGCTGGTGTATCTGGAGAGCAGATGAGAGAACAGGAGAGTGTATGGAAAATAAATTTGAACAGCAATTAAGCCAGCTGGATATCCGGCTGACAGAACGCCAGAAAGAGCAGTTTCATCAGTATTATGAGCTTCTGGTGGAGTGGAATAAGGTGATGAACCTGACAGGGATCACCGAGTATGATGAAGTAAATGAGAAACATTTTGTGGACAGCCTTGCAATTGTAAAAACAGTGGATATGAATCAGGTAAATTCTGTGATTGACATCGGAACCGGCGCGGGATTTCCGGGACTGCCGTTAAAGATTGCCTTTCCTCATCTGAAAGTCGTATTGTTGGATTCTCTGAAAAAAAGAATTAATTTTTTAGATGCCGTAGTAGAAAAATTAGGGCTCGAAGATGTGGAAACGCTTCATGGAAGAGCAGAAGATTTTGCAAAGCAGACAGCATACAGAGAACAATTTGACCTGTGTGTGTCCCGTGCAGTGGCAAATCTGTCAACCTTGAGTGAATACTGCATTCCATATATACGAGTAGGCGGGATGTTCGTATCCTATAAATCAGGAACTGTTGAAGACGAATTGAAACAATCGGAAAAAGCAGTGTCTCTTCTTGGTGGAAAAATTGAGAAAACAGTAAAGTTTCAGCTGCCGGATACCGAGATTGGACGTTCTTTTGTGAAAATAAAAAAGATTTCTGAGACACGAAAAAAATACCCGAGAAAAGCAGGACTTCCAGCAAAAGAACCACTGTCATAAAACAAGAGAGAAATAAAAAAATTATTCTTTAAAAATCAAGAAGTAAACAAAAAGGATGTAAAGTATTTTAATTGTACAACAATTTAAAAGTTTACATCTTTTTTTTACGTTATTCACAGTTTATCCACCAAAAAAGAAGAGTTATCCACATTATTTTGTGGATAACTCTTCTCCGTTGTTGATATCAAATAAAATTTCAACCTGTTCTAAAAACGTTTCAGGGTCTTCCAGATGTGGAAAACGTTTGGTATGATCAATTTCTTGAATTTCAATAGAAGGCATATAATTTTGATATTGGTTTGCAATTAGTGCATATTCTGGATTTGCATTCCCTACAATAATAAACACGCTGTTGTTAATTCGATTTAAAGAATACATCACATTTGCATTTGTAAAGCGAGATTTGATGCTGGAATACAGATATTTTCCGGCAGTATTGTCTGTATGTGCAGCTTCAAAAAAGGTCTTTACTGTATTTGTATCAATTTTCTTGAAATCATAGTATCCATTTAAGTATAAATCTTTTTCGATGGTTCGTTTATTAAAGCGTAAATTGTAAAGAAATGTTCCTACAACAGGCATGTTAATACAATGCTGTTTTAATTTTGTACGCTTTGTCGGTATTTTTGAAAGTTCAATCAAATCACCAGGATTAATTAAAAGAACTTTGTCAATAATTGAGTGATCATTAGCACATGCCATTAAGACAAAAGAACCGGATTCCCCCATTGCGATAATATCAGTTTTTTCACCAATGATATGTTTAATAAAATCAGTGATTAACTGGACATAAAGATAATTTGTATAGGTCAAATAGGGTTTGTCCGAGCGTCCACAGCCTAATAAATCAATTGTGTATACAGTATTTGTTTTAGATAATTGATCTACAATCTGGTTCCATTCATAGGAAGAACTGCAGACGTTTAGATCATGGATCAAGAGAAGAGGAGATCCACTTCCTGTTTTGTGGTAGCAAATGCGTCCAAAACGCCAGTCATAATATTCTGCATTTTTGTCAGACAGCATTTCATCTATTGTAGACATATAGTAAACGAAACGATTAACGATATGCATAGAAGCAACGGTTAATCCTGTCAGGATCGTACAAGTTTTCAAATTTTTCTTCCAGTTCAAAATGATACCCTCCTTTATAATTCCATTTATACTTTCTTATTATACTACAGGAGAGGTGTCAAATAAAGAAAATTTGAAAAATTCTGTGAGACAAACAGTAAACAGCCAATGTTTCACGTGAAACATTTTGGATTAATGAAAAATCTATCTGAAAAGTAGTTTTTATGATACAATGAGAAATAGTTTAAATTTAATAGAGGAGAGGAAAAGCTGAATTAGGTCTATGCGGGAAATGAAGAAGAAATTGTGCCGGAAACAACTATTTGGACAAACTTGGCACAAAAATAAATGGAACGGTAGATGTATGCTGAATCACAAAATGATTATAAGAATTATAGTCAAAAATGTTTCACGTGAAACATTTTAAAAAGTAGAGAGAAAGTATTGAATACGAAATATCTAGTGTAAACAGTAACATTTCATAAAAATCACAATGTTTCACGTGAAACATTGTATAGATAATAAAAGTAAAAGGTGATATAATAAGAACGTGTTATGAAAGGAGTACGAATATGGGAAGAATTATAGCGATTGCAAATCAAAAAGGTGGAGTAGGTAAAACTACAACAGCTATCAATTTATCAGCTTCACTTGCAAGTCTTGGACAAAAAGTTCTGGCACTTGATATGGATCCACAGGGAAATATGACAAGTGGACTGAGTGTAAATAAAGATGAAGTTGAAAATACAGTATATGATTTAATTATTGGGAATATTGGGATTGAAGAATGTATTTGCAAAGAAGTCTATGAAAACCTGGATGTACTTCCGTCTAATGTTAATTTGTCGGCAGCAGAAATTGAATTGATTGGTGTTGATAATAAAGAATACATTATTAAAAATGAAGTTGAAAAAGTGAAGGACAGATATGATTATATTATCATAGATTGTCCACCGGCATTGAGTATGCTAACGATCAATGCAATGACCACAGCAAATTCAGTACTTGTCCCGATTCAGTGTGAGTATTATGCATTGGAAGGATTAAGCCAGTTGATCCACACAATAGAGCTTGTTCAGGAGAGATTAAATCCAAAATTAGAAATAGAAGGCGTTGTGTTCACAATGTATGATGCCAGAACGAACCTCTCACTCCAGGTTGTAGAAAATGTAAAAGACAATTTAAATCAAAACATCTACAAAACGATTATTCCAAGAAATGTCCGGCTGGCAGAGGCGCCAAGTTATGGTATGCCAATAAATTTATATGACCCAAAATCTTCAGGAGCAGAAAGTTATTTGTTATTGGCTGAAGAAGTGATCAATAAAGGAGAAGAATAAAATGGCAGTGAAAAGAAATGGACTTGGAAAGGGGTTAGACAGTCTGATTCCAAACAAGACAGTGAAGACAACAGAAAAACAGGCTAATAAAACTCAAAAAGAAAAAGTAAAAATGGAAAAATCAGGGGAGACTATAGTAAAGATTACTCAGGTAGAACCAAATAGTGAACAGCCGAGAAAAGATTTTGATGAAGATGCCCTTCTTGAGCTGGCGGATTCTATCAAACAGTTTGGCGTACTTCAGCCACTTTTAGTACAAAAGAAAAATGATTATTATGAAATCATTGCAGGAGAAAGAAGATGGAGAGCGGCAAAGCTTGCCGGATTAAAAGAAGTACCGGTACTGGTTCGTGAATATACGGAGCAGGAAGTTGTGGAGATTTCTTTGATTGAAAATATTCAGAGAGAAAATCTGAATCCAATTGAAGAAGCAATTGCATACAAGCGATTATTGAAAGAGTTTCATCTAAAACAGGATGAGATTGCAGAACGTGTATCGAAGAGCAGAACGGCAGTGACAAACTCAATGCGTCTTTTAAAACTTAACAGTAAGGTTCAGCAGATGGTGATTGATGATATGATCTCAACCGGACATGCCAGAGCGTTACTTGCATTGGAAGACGAAGAACAACAGTACACAATTGCAAATAAAATATTTGATGAGAAGCTCAGTGTGAGGGAGACTGAGAAGCTGATTAAAATATTGAAAAATCCCAAGAAGACTGCAAAAAAAGAAAAAATTGAGCATACATTTATCTATGAAAACCTGGAAGAAAAAATGAAGGGAATCATGGGGACAAAGGTAAATGTAAATCCAAAATCGAATGGTAAGGGGAAAATTGAAATCGAATATTATTCAGAGGAAGAATTGGAGCGAATATTCGACTTGATCATGTCCATTCAAAGCTAAGAGGTGTCCCGCAGATATAAGAAGGAGACATGAGAATGGCAACAGAAGTATTACTGTATCTGGTAATTGTTTTGTTGATCATGCAGGTGGTTTTCATTGGGATTGTGATCAATCTGCAAATGAAACATAAGCGTATGCAGGCAAAATATCAGATTTTTATGCGCGGAAAAGATGGTAAATCTCTGGAAAAAGGATTTCTGGAGCAGTTTAAAACAGTAGAAAAACTGGAACGCGCAGTAAAACAGAATACAAGAGATATTGATACAATTTACAAAAGAATGAAAACACATTATCAGAAAATAGGAATTGTACGTTATGATGCATTTCAGGAAATGGGAGGAAATCTCAGTTTTGTTCTGACGATGTTAGATGAAAATAATAATGGCTGGGTGTTTAATGCGATGCACAGCCGAGAAGGGTGTTATACCTATATAAAGGAAATTGTAAAAGGCGAAAGCTATATGGAACTCGGAGAAGAAGAAAGAGAGTCTTTGAAAAAAGCAATGAAGCAGTGATATACACTGTATGAGGAGGAAAATTATGTTAGATATCAAATTTGTAAGATCAAATCCGGAAGTTGTAAAACAGAATATTAAAAACAAATTTCAGGATTCTAAGTTACCACTGGTAGATGAGGTATTGGAACTGGATCAGAAAAATCGTGAAATTAAAGGTGAAGTAGAAGCACTTAGAGCTGAGAAAAACAAAACATCAAAACAGATTGGTGCAATGATGGCTCAGGGCAAAAAAGAAGAGGCAGAAGAGCTGAAAAGAAAAGTAACAGAGAGTGCAGATAAGATGGAAGCACTTTCTGCAGAAGAAAAAGAAGTAGAAGAAAAAATTAAAAAAATCATGATGACAATTCCAAATATCATTGATCCATCTGTTCCGATTGGAAAAGATGACAGTGAAAATGTGGAACTGGAGCGCTTTGGTGAGCCGGTTATTCCTGATTTTGAAGTTCCATATCACACAGAAATTATGGAAAGATTCAATGGAATCGATCTGGATAGTGCAAGAAAAGTGGCAGGAAACGGATTTTATTATCTGATGGGAGATATTGCGAGATTGCATTCTGCAGTTATTTCCTATGCAAGAGATTTCATGATCAACAGAGGATTTACTTACTGTATTCCTCCGTTTATGATCCGCAGCAATGTTGTGACAGGTGTTATGAGCTTTGCAGAAATGGATGCAATGATGTATAAGATTGAAGGAGAAGATCTCTATCTGATCGGAACAAGTGAGCACTCTATGATCGGTAAATTTATCGATACACTTCTTCCGGAAGAGCAGCTGCCACAGACACTGACAAGTTATTCTCCATGCTTCAGAAAAGAAAAAGGGGCACACGGAATTGAGGAACGTGGTGTATATCGTATTCACCAGTTCGAAAAACAGGAAATGATCGTTGTATGTAAACCGGAAGAGAGCATGGACTGGTATGAAAAATTGTGGAAGAACACAGTGGATTTATTCCGTTCTATGGATATTCCGGTTCGCACACTGGAATGCTGTTCCGGAGATCTTGCGGATCTGAAAGTGAAGTCTGTGGATGTGGAGGCATGGTCTCCAAGACAGCAGAAATACTTTGAAGTAGGAAGCTGCTCAAATCTGGGAGATGCACAGGCCAGAAGACTTGGTATCCGTGTAAAAGGTGCAGACGGAAAATATTTTGCACATACACTGAATAATACAGTTGTTGCACCACCAAGAATGCTGATCGCGTTCCTGGAGAACAATCTGCAGGCAGATGGATCTGTGAAGATTCCGGAAGCGTTACGTCCATATATGGGTGGAAATGCAGTGATCGAACCGAAAAAATAAGGAGTAATATGCATCAGTATTTGAAAGCAATTGGGTTTGGTCCCATCAAGAAAAAAGCAGAGCTAAAAGAAATATTGGAGCAGACAAGAGAAACCTTTACCCATCAGATGACCGTTTCCTATAATGAAGAAGCAGACTACTGTGAATTTCAAAAGGAATACGGTCAGGATGTGGGGATTACATTGTGTGGAGAACTGGATAATCATGACCAGTTTGATATGGAATACTATTTCCCGTATTTTCAGGGAAGTGGTGTTACAACATATGCAGATGTTTCCATTGAAAAACGAATCGAGCGCGAACAGTACGTAGGAATCTGTGAAGATGCAAAAGTGGGGATCAGTCTGATTTTTACAATGCAAAATGGCGTAGAATATATGAAAGAGCGTCAGCTGGGTACGATGACAGGAGCTCCAAACGGTGTCACTTTTTCCGGTCTTGCTCTGTCCGGGAGAATCCTGCTGCCTGTAAGAAAAAGCGAGACACAGATGCGTTTCGCAAGAGAGGAAGCAAAAACACGAAAGCAACTTTTGAGTGCTGCCCGTAATGGAGATCAGGGAGCAATTGAAACGTTGACTCTGGAAGATATGGATATCTACTCAAAAGTTTCTCGTAGATTGGCCACAGAGGATGTATATTCCATTGTGGACAGTTACTTTATGCCTTATGGGGTGGAATGTGATCTGTATTCAATTATGGGAGAGATTCTGGCGATCAGAGAGAGGGAGAATACATTGACCGGAGAACGGCTTTATCAGATGAAACTGGATGTCAATGAACTGGAGTTCGATGTTTGTGTTCCGAAGAAAGAGGTTCTGGGAGAGCCAGAGATTGGAAGACGATTTAAAGGTGAGATCTGGCTGCAGGGATATGTGAATTTTTAAATATTCAAAATCGTATGTGATTTTTTGCGTTGCTTGTATTGCGGTGACAGGTGTAGTTGTTTTTGTAAGAAGAAAAGAGAAATAGAAAAATAAAACGAGGACAGTGGCTGAATAAAGAAAGCTGCTGTCCTCGTTTTGAAAACGTTCCCTGCAGGAATCGAACCTGCACTTGATCCTTAGGAGTTCCCTGTGGCGGTTAGTATGCAGTAGTTCGATTATCCTGTAAGGGACGTTTAACGCCCCAAAAAGCGGAAAAGGGGCTTGCACAACGACTCTGCTAATAAACTCTAATATTCAATTATATCCTTTAGAGTGTTAGCAGGCTGTTAGCAAACCAACTACTTTTTCGGGAATTACGGACAATAGTACAACCGTATTTTAAATATCATTTATCACAAAGAAACAAGATACCCGTTAGGTTAAATTAGTTTACCAAAGGCGTTCAGAAATGAGCGCCTTTTTCATACCCAAAATCGAAAGGAGAAAGAGAAAATATGAATAAGCTAGTAAAG
>OLRK01001094.1_pt1 | contig 25066 bp, 28 predicted proteins | sample 1672911 | NCBI WGS metagenome assembly OLRK01 (sample SAMEA3136736, study PRJEB25190) | human gut metagenome | biome: human gut; feature: human-associated habitat; material: faeces | place: Austria | collected 2013 | reverse complement strand
TGGATGTAAGGATGAAAGGAATAAAGAAAATCGGATTCAGCATCAGCGGTACACCGAAGATGATCGGTTCTGAAATATTGAAGAAAGCCGGAATAAGACCTACGCGTCCTACTGTTTTGAGCTGTTTGGATTTTGAACGGCAAAGCAGGATTGCAAGCGCAAGCACTGAGCCGCAGCCACCGATGATAACGAAATAAACCCAGAATGGTGTCGTGAAGACACGAGGCATTGTTTCACCTGCCAGTTTTGCGGCTGCATTGACAGAAAGACCGCTTTCACGAATCGGTGCGAGAATTCCTGCGAAAGCTGCATCATGTACACCGAAGAACCAGAACAGCTGTACAAAAGCAGTCATGATAACAGTTGCTGGCAGACTGTCCGCAATCGTAAACGCAGGGGCCAGTGTGGTATAGATCCATCCAGGCATAGTTGTCTGCATATTATAGAAAATAATGAATAATACGGAATACAGTGCAATGATCACAATTCCCGGGCAGAGAGAAGCAAAAGTTTCGGACAGTGAAGCTGGCACGGAATCCGGAAGTTTGATTCGTCCGAAATTTTTCTCACGCATTTTGCGATAGAGTTCCACAGTCAGAATCGAAATGAAGATTGCAGCCAGGATGCCTTTACCGTCCAAATAAGAGATTTCAACGCTTTTTGAATCGAATCCAAGCTCAATCGGCGCAACTGAGGTCAGTACAAATCCACATAAAGATAACAGGATCGGCAGTAAATTATCGAGTTTGTAAGACTTAGCAAGAAAACTTGACAGTGCTACGACAATATACAATGACATGGCACCCATCGTAATTGCATTGATCCATGATAAAATCGTGGCATTGTTGCTTGCGAATGAAGCCCAGGCAAGCAGAAATCCGTTGGTAGTATTTTCAGTGACAGGTGCTGCGGAAATAACAGATACGATACCTCCTGCCAATGTGATCGGCATAATGCTGATAAAGGCATCGCGGATGGCTTTTAAATGTCTTTGAGTTGAAAATTTCGTCGCAAACGGCATCAGTTTCACTTCCAGAAACGATGTAAAACTATTCATCATAATATCCCTCTCCTTTTAAATTGTTACAGGTCAAATTTCTTTTGAATTTCCTGAAAAATGGCTTTTCCGTTCATGATTCCGTAATACTGAGGTGCAATCGTGTCGACCGGGATGCTGACCGATTCTTCAATCTGTCCCTTCAGATGACGAATCTGCGGACCGATCAGGATCAGCTCATATCCTTCGTCCAGATGATCGAGGTATTCTGCCTCTCCGTAGGCCCTGCATTCAAGTTTTCCTTCACTGGCTTCTTCGATTTTCTTTGCCAGGATCCCCGTGGACATTCCGGCATTACATACTAACATGACTTTCATAAATTCCATTCCTTTCTCTTTATCTTTTCACCGTTGCTTTCAATGATTTCTTTAAACCAGTAATAACTTTTTTTCGGCTTTCTTGTCAGATTCTCATCGTCGAAATCAATGGCGACAAGACCATAGCGCTTCTCTACACCGTTTTTCCAGGAGTAAAGATCAAATGTGCTCCATGCATAATAGCCACGGATATCTACACCTTTGTCAGCCGCATTCATCATTGAATTGATGTGATCGTTCATAAATGAAATGCGATAATCATCCTGTACCTGATCGACTTTTACATCTTCGCGGACCCCTACACCGTTTTCTGTGATGAAGATCGGAAGATGATATCGGTTGTAGACATCGATTAGTCCTTTTTCCAATCCCTGCGGATAGATTTCGGTATCCCATTCCGTGTAAATCGCATCCGGATTTTTCATGATTTGTTCAAACCATCCTTTAATGACAATCTTGCTTTCTCCCTGGAAATTCTTTCCCTGATTATTTACTACAAAAGCAGTTTCGCCGGATGTATATGGACGAACGAGAACACGTGAATAATAATTCAGACCGAGAAAATCCACTGTGTTTTCCTTGATTGTTACCAACTGCTCGTCTTTGATGAAAGAAAGATCATATTTCTGTGACAATACGCAGAGCAGATCAAAAGGAATTTCTCCCTTGGCCGCAGTATCCAGAATCCAGTTGTTTGCATAATTGTCTGCAAAACGCATGGCAATTTTCGTTGCCAGAGAATCATCGATACCGTCGACTGGACCAAAGCTGTGAACAATGCCGATTTGTCCTTTATAATGTCCTTGTCGGAAAGCACGAACCCCCAGGGAGCTGGCATACATAACATGATAAGCTGCGGTAATCATTTCCTGTACGCTTTGATGACCCGGCGGATAATTGCCTACCAGATAACCGCTGAAGGTAAACCATTTCGGTTCGTTGAATGTAACCCAGTGTTCCACAAGATCATGAAAATGTTCAAAGCATACTTTTGCGTAATGCTCATATGCCCGGCATGTCGCTTCATTCAGCCATCCGCCTTCTTCTTCCCAGTATTGCGGAAGGTCCCAGTGATAGATCGTTACAAACGGAACGATATTGTTTTCTTTGCAGCATTGCAGTACGCTGCGATAGAAGGCAATGCCCTTTTCGTTGACTGTACCTTCTTTATCTTTGATGATCCGCGGCCAGGACAATGAAAGACGATATGTATTCTGTCCGCCTTTTGCCATCATTTCGATGTCTTCTTTATAGTGGTGATAGTGATCACTTGCTATATCCCCGTTTTCATAATTTCCTTCGTGCAGATAGACATCCCACATGCTCGCTGCCCGGTCATCTTCCTTCCAGGCGCCTTCACACTGGTAGGAAGCAGTCGCGCTTCCCCATAAAAAATCTTTTCGCAACGCCATCTTAATACTCCTTTCTGTTTGCCAGTATTTCGTATACTTCATACAATTCTTTTGCCATGTCCAAAGCGATTTCCGAGCTGGCAACATGGTCTTCTGCGTGAATCAGAAGCAAACTTGCCGGCACATTATCGTGCGCAGCCATTTCCCTGAGCAGTTCCGCATGTGTTTTTTGAGAAAGCAGCAATTCCTGCTTTGCATGTTTCAGCAGGTCGAGAGATGAATCGAAATTTTTCTTCTTGACTTCATGTATAGCTTCATATGCATCTCCTCTTGCATTTCCGCTGTGCAGTATCATCTGCATGCAACTGACTTCAATATCCATTCGCTGTCTCCTTTCGTTTGTACGCTTCTATTGTAATTTTTAATCTTAGATTTGAAAAAACAGCTTTTTCCGCTATAAAGCGGAAATTCATGTTCTTTTTTTAAATAAAAAAGTCTGATCAAAATATCAGACTTTTCTGCATAAAGAGACGATTCAAACTTCAAAACCAACGTTTCTTCTTAAAATAAAGAATCAGCAGGACACATACGATGAAACTGACAACAATGAAAACGGGATAGCCGTAAATACTGTCGAGTTCATACATGTACTTGAAGTTCATGCCATACCATCCGACCATTAAGGTCAAAGGCAAAAAGATCGCTGTGATGAGCGTGAACAGTTTCATGATATTGTTTTGTTCAATATCGATTTGTGCCTGGTAGGCTTCACGCATCTGAGTCACATAGTCGCGCAGATTTGTTACACTGAGCTGCAGCCGGTCGATTCGATTATGAATGATATTGAGCCTGCGCAGTGTCTCTTCGTCGAAAAATCTGTTTTCGTTTTCCAGTAATCCGTCAAAAATAACCTGAAGCTGATTGTAATAGTGCTTCAGATGCAAAAGCTGCTTACGAAACTTAATGATTTGGTTCAGATAATCTTTTCTTTTTTCCTGAAGTGCATGGTCTTCGGCATTGGTGATCATTTCTTCGAATTCGTCAATATATTCCATGTCATGTTCAATCAGTTGGATAAAGAACATGCGCAGCATTTCCTGACAGCTTTTTTCTTTTTCTGTTTCAAATAAAGAGCGGTATTGTGTGCATAAATGAGCATCTTCCATAAAAACGAGAAGCTGCTGCCGATCGAGAAACAGTGAAATCTTTTTCTCTTTTTTGGATTTGCTTTTAAGATTGAACCATTCAAAGCTGATCAGAAGAAACGAATCATAGACCTCAAACACAGTTGCATTGCTGTTATGTAAATGTCGCGTCAAGACTGCTGCTGTCGAAGCATCCAAAGGAATTTCTTCGGGGACTTCGTAACGTAATACTTTGTTCATGACATCATGTCCTTTCTCTCTATGTACAGTATAGCATAAAATAAAGATGACCTTTGTTGAACAGAAAGGATGGATGCAGATAGGCAACAGGAGAAAGGTATGCGAATAACCAGAGGTTTTAAGTGTGAATAAAAATAGATGGAGAAAAAGGGGATCTGCAATTGTCATTGCAGATCAAAAAGCGGATGCGCCCTCATCGTGCAGATTGGATCTTTTCTTTTTCATTTTTAAAGTGCTATTGGGAGAAAATGATCGCCAGGACCATTGCGGATGAATTGTATGGGTTGCCGCAAAACAGCACTGTCTTCTTTTTAGGCAGATATAAAAATGATGTGAAAGTGTTAATGAATGATAATGATTTTTCGCTTCGTTTCCAAAATCAGACACAGAAGATAAGCGTGATCTGTTCGTTACGGCCGGATCTGAATATCACTTTTATGAGCATTCATCAGTCAAAAGGTTTACAGGCGGATTATGTCTTTCTTTTGAATAATAAGTCTTCGTCCATGGGTTTTCCCAGTAATATCAAAGACCCTTCTTTGATATCATTGTTGCTGCGCAACAGCGACACATATCCATTTGCAGAAGAACGGCGATTGTTTTATGTCGCCTTGACCCGATTCCGTTTTCAGACGTACCTTGTTGTGATCAGACACCAGGAATCCTGTTTTGCTAAGGAATTAGAGGAACATTTTCATGAACAGCTGACACAGTCTCGAGCACAATGCCCGTTGTGTAATGGAACGCTTATTAAACGCAGGGGTAAATATGGAGTCTTTTATGGCTGCAGCAACTATCGCAAAGGGTGCACCTTTACCAGAAAGATTAGTACCGGGCATCATCACCCCGCGTAATGATCATTTCTCTTTTTTGACAGCTATGATGTATAATGTAAGTAATTATTTACGATACAGCAGGAGGTCTTATGGCGCAGTTGCAGGATCAGATCACGGAATTAAATAAGGGATTTTCCACCGCCTTTATTAATCAGGCGAATCATTCCAGCTTAGGATATCGCCCGGAGTTTATCTTTAATAATTATCATCAGGGAAAAAAGGTACTGGTGTCAATTGAAGAAGAACTGGCAAGATGTGATGAGTTTCGCATCAGTGTGGCATTTATCACAAAAAGCGGAATCACGCCGCTGTTACAGACATTAAAGGAACTGGAAAGAAAAGAAATTCCGGGAAAAATCCTTACGACCGATTATCTGATGTTCAGTGAACCGGTCGCGCTTGAGAAATTGGCATCATTTAGAAATATTGAAGTGAAAATGTTTAAAACAGATAGAGAAAGCGGAGGATTTCATACCAAAGGGTATATTTTTCAACGTGATGGCATTTTTCGTATCATCATTGGAAGCTCTAATCTGACGCTGAATGCCATGACCAAAAATAGGGAATGGAATACAAAGATACTTTCTACGATGCAGGGGGAAATGACCAGACAGTTATTTCATGAATTTGAATCATTGTGGAATGATGAACGGGCATGGGACTATGAACGGTTTATAGAAGATTATCGACGATCATACGAGGAACAGGAAAAGCTTCACAGGGATAACCGAAAAAAACAGCTGATCCGAAATGATGGTTATCAGTTGTTAAAGCCAAATCAAATGCAGGAAACTTTCATCCGTAATATCATAGCCATGAAAAAAGCGGGAAAAAAGAAAGCATTGTTGTTGAGCAGCACAGGTACCGGCAAAACACTAGCTGCTGCTTTTGCTTTACGAGAGATGGACGTCAAGCGTGCATTGTTTATCGTTCACAGAGAACAAATTGCCAAACAGGCTCTTTACAGCTTTCAAAATGTTTTTGGATATACAAGGACTTATGGTTTATTGTCCGGAAATGATAAAGAAGATTATCGTGATTTTATGTTTGCGACGATGCAGACAATGAGCAAACCACAAACCTATCTGCGTTATCGAAGAAATCAGTTTGATGTCATCATTCTCGACGAGTGTCATCATGCCGGTGCTGCCAGTTATCAGAAAATCATGCAGTATTTCTCACCTTCTCTATGGCTGGGGATGACAGCCAGCCCGGATACAAACAATTACGATATCTATTCTCTTTTTGATCATAACATTGCTTATGAGATTCGTTTGCAGCAGGCCTTGGAAGAAGATCTGTTATGTCCGTTTCATTATTTTGGCATCACTGATCTGGAAGTGAACGGAGAAGTGATGGATGATCTGACCGGTGTCAAACATTTTGCAAAACTTGTCAGCGATGCACGTGTTGATTATATCATCGAACAGGCACAATATTACGGATACAGCGGACCGCGTGTCAAAGGGTTGGTTTTTTGCAGCCGCAAAGAAGAAGCAAAAGAGCTGTGTGAGAAGTTCAATCAACGAGGATATCGAAGCGAAGTGCTGACAGGAGAAGACAGTCAGAGCAAAAGAGAGAAAGTGATTGCCAGACTTTGCGATGATATTGATCAGAAACAACAACTTGATTATATATTTACAGTTGATATTTTTAATGAAGGTGTTGATATTCCGGAAATAAATCAGGTCATCATGCTGCGACCAACTCGTTCACCTGTTGTATTTATCCAGCAGCTGGGAAGAGGACTTCGTAAATATGAAGGGAAGGAGTTTGTCGTGATCCTTGATTTTATCGGCAATTATATGAGTAATTTCATGATACCGATCGCATTATCCGGAGATCGAAGCTATAACAAAGATGCTATGCGTCGTTATCTGCGTGAAGGAGCACGCATCATTCCCGGAAGTTCTACCATTCATTTTGATGAAATATCAAAAAAGCGTATTTATGCATCGATCGATGCGGCGCGGACCAATGATCTTAAATTGTTGAAAGAATCCTATTTATCTTTAAAACATAAGCTTGGAGGTATCCCGAGCATTGCACAATTCAAGCAGTTTGGTGCTGTGGATGTAACCAAAATATTTGAAAAATGTGGTTCGTATCATCACTTTTTAAAGAAATATGAGAAAGAGTATACGATCACTTTGACAGAAGAAGAGGAACAGGTAATAGAGTTTCTTTCTAAAAAGGTCCTATCTTTTAAACGTATCCATGAACTGGCAATACTGAGTCTGCTGATTGAAAAGAAACATCTTTCTTTTGATGATCAAAGCGAGCTGATACAACGGTATCAGATTCATCTTGATGCGAAGATGGAACATTCTGTATTGCTGAATTTACGAAATGAATTCGCCAAAGAGGAAGAGAGACGCAGGTATGCTGTATGCATCCTGATTGAAAAGGATAATGAATATCGACTGACTGCCGCTTTTCAGAAAATGTTGCAGAATGAGAAGTTTTTTTCAATGGTCAAAGAGCTCCTCGATTTTGGTCATGAACTGCACAAAGAAAAGTATCAGCAGACATATCTGGATACAAACTTTGTTTTGTATGAAAAGTATACATATGAAGACGTGTGCCGGCTGCTTAATTGGGAACGGAACATGAATGCACAGAACATTGGTGGATATTTCTATGATCAAAGAACAAAAACGCTTCCGGTTTTCATCAATTATCATAAGGCGGAAGATGCTATTGCTTATGAGGACCGCTTTGTATCAGAAAGTCACCTGATTGCACTGTCAAAGCATCCCAGAAGAGTGGATTCAAAGGATGCTGATCATATTTATAAACGTACTAAGGAAGATCAAGATAATCGTATATTTCTGTTTGTTCGAAAGAATAAAGATGACCATGAGGCAAAGGAGTTTTATTTTCTTGGGGAGATCATTGCCCGAAATGAACCGCGCCCGGTCATGATGGAAAAGACACAAGATCACGCTTTTGAGATTGATTATGATCTGGATGTTCCAATACGAAGTGATATTTATGATTATATTATTAATGAATAAAGGAGTGTTATTTGATGAAAACAATTCGTGTCGCAGCTGCTGTGATTCGTGAAAATGACTGTGTGTTTGCAACACAGAGAGGTTATGGTGAGTTTAAGGACGGGTGGGAATTTCCGGGTGGAAAGATCGAACCGGGAGAAACACCTCAGCAGGCACTCATCCGTGAAATAAAAGAAGAACTAGATACGGAAATCGCTGTAGGAGAGTTGATCAAGACAATTGAATATGATTATCCGACTTTTCATCTATCGATGGATTGTTACTGGTGTACTGTAGTGAAAGGGTCGCTGCAGTTAAAGGAACATGAGGCAGCCCGTTGGCTCAGTAAAGAAAATCTGTTCAGTGTGGACTGGCTGCCGGCAGACATTGAATTGATTGATATCTTGAAAACTCAACTTGATTGATAAAAAAAGAGGTCTTAAGGATAGAATCCCGCTAGAGCAGGCAATGCCGGTAAGGTGTTGTCGACAAATGGCGGGATCTTATTTATCACTCTTTTATCATAGATCAGTGGAGAGAAAAGTTGAATAAATGAAAGGAGCAAAATATGATGAAAAAAAGAGCATTGATTACAGGAAGTGCACAGGGTATCGGAAGGTGTCTGGCAGAGGGATTCGCCAAAGCGGGCTATGAAGTATTTGCACTGGATCTTCAACAGACAACATTCAAACAGGAACATATTCATTTTTTTCAGGCAGATTTAAAGAATGAAGAAGAGGTGAAGCGTTGTTTTCGAAAAATTCGCAATGATTACGGACAAATTCATGTGCTGATCAATAACGGTGCTGTCAGTCAGTTTCATAAGCCGATCGATGAAATTGCAATGGAGGAATTTGATCGGGTGATCCATACAAATCTGCGCGGTGCATTTCTTTGCTGCCGGGAGTTTGTCAGACAGGCCCGGCAGCTGGAATACGGACGTATCATCAATATTGCATCAACCAGGTTTCATCAGAATGAGAAAGACTGGGAAGCATACGGAGCTTCAAAAGGAGGAATCGTATCGTTGACGAACAGTCTGTGCATTTCCTTAAGCAATACAAATATCACAGTGAATGCAGTTACGCCGGGCTGGATCGAAACAAAAAATTATGATGCTTTGACAAAAGAGGACCATCTGCAGCATCCCTGCGGAAGAGTCGGACGGCCACAGGACATTCTGCGCATTTGTCTGTTTCTGTGTGATGAAGAAAATGATTTCATTGACGGAGCCAATATTGTGGCGGATGGCGGAATGAGCAAGAAAATGATTTATGTGGAATGATAAAAAGATCGGCAGGTTTGTAAAATTATGCTATTTTTTTTTTCTGTTATGATAAAGGTAATGAAAAAAGCATTGTTGCTGAAACCGGATATTCAGCAGAATCAAAAATTTAACGGATCAAAAGAGACTTCTCTGAAAAATTTTGTCTATGAATCAATCGGATCTGATACGCTGCTTCTGTGAAGAATCCAGCAAGAATCCATTTCTGATCATGCATACGACGACCTGGGATGCGCTTCCTTTTTACAGCCGGTAGCCATGACGGATAATCTTGAATTCATCAACACGCAGCCAAACCTGATCGGCTTTCTGATGGGACTTATGATGTCATTGGAAGAAGGCGGTGCCAGCCGTGACATGATCAAAGGTCTGAAGCTTGCGCTGTTTGGCCCGATTGCCGGTATTGGTGATGCGATCTTCTGGTTTACCATTCTTCCGATCGTAGCCGGTATTTCCTGCTCTTTTGCATCCCAGGGTTCAATTATCGGTCCGATCATCTTCTTCCTGGTTTATCTTACTATCTGGATCCTGCGTATTGTATGGACCCATCTGGGATATCGCCTCGGTACGAAGTCAATTGATCTGATTACGGAAAACTCTGATATTTTGGCAAATGCTGCGACAATTCTGGGTATTACCGTGATCGGTGCCTTGATTGCAAGCTATGTTTCAGTTGAACTGCTTCCTGTCATTACTGTGGACGGCGGAATTGAAGTTGCGGTTCAGGCTGAATTCTTCGATCGCATCTTCCCGAATCTGCTTCCGATGGCCATCACGCTGTTATGCTTCTGGCTGCTGAAGAAGAAACATGTTTCACCGATCGTACTGATTTTAGGTATCATTGTTCTGTCTATTGTTTGTGCGGCAATAGGACTGATGTAATGAAGTTGAGGATTGATTTGTTTTTGATCAATCCTTTTTAAGGAGTGATATTCATTGATTCGAGCTGTTTTCTTCGATGTGGACTGTACGTTGTATTCACATACACTCAATGAGATTCCCGACAGCAGTGCGGCGGCGCTCAAAAAGCTGCGGGAAAAAGGTATTTTGATCTTTCTTGCGACAGGGCGCCATATGCTGGAAATCGAACAGATAGACAAAAAAGGAATCATTTTTGACGGTTATATTACGTTAAGCGGACAGCTTTGCCTCAATCGTGATCAGCAGGTCGTTTATCAAAGAGCTTTGTCCGGACGGGATGTATCTTATCTGCAGTCTGTTTTCGAACAACGTCATATTCCGCTGGTCTTTGTTGAAGAACACGAAATGTACATGAATGTATATAATGAGCAGGTGAAAAGCGTGCATGAGATGCTGCATCTGCAGTTGCCGAAAATCAAACCGGTATCGGGCAATACGATCTATCAGGCAACTTTGTTTGATGACAGGGAGAAAGTGATGGAAGTTGCTTCCCATTTGCTTGACAGCAAATGTACCGGCTGGAATTCGTTTGGAGCGGACATCATTCCCTGTACAGGAGGAAAGGCCGAGGGCATACGGGCCATGATGCGGGAGTATGGTTTCAGACAAGATGAAACGATGGCTTTTGGAGACGGAGAAAACGATATCGACATGCTTTCGTTTGCACATATCAGTGTTGCCATGGAAAAAGGAAACGAACGCTTGAAGCAGATAGCCGATCATGTAACAGACGGCGTGGATGATGACGGAATTTATAAGGCTTTGCGTCATTACCGTCTGATATAAATCAAAAGGGTCATTGAAAGAATATCAATGACCCATTGGTTTATGTTCGAGTTTTTCCTTTTCGAGATAAAGATCGGCATACAGCAGACGCACGAGAATGAACAGGAAAGGGAGAAGTGTGATCCAGATTGCTTTTCCCAGCATGAGATGACAGAAAAAAGCACCGATCATTGCACCGAAGATAAAGCAGAGCAGCATTTTGGAATGCTGAAACAGTTTAGGGCGATGATCTTTTTTTCCGGAATGACGCCGATGGAACTCTTTGGCGAGCCCTACACCGATTTGCCGGATATGGTTTGTTGCAAATGTCGTGGCCATCGGCATGCCTTCTGCCTGACGAAATGTATTGTACTGCATCGAGGCGATGAAGTTGATCGCAATCTGAGAAATCTGAACCGGTGCGGATTCAGGTAAAAAGCCGAGAAAGATAACAACGATGATTTCCACGATGATCAAAAGCGTATCCCAGCGTATGGCCAGTGAATGTTTGATGGGATTCGGCAGTATTTCCGAAATAAAGGCTCCCATCAGGTAGGCAGAAATCGGAATGAGATAATAGACGCCTTCGGAAAAATCACCGGAACCAAAAGCGATTCCCATTAACACGATGTTGCCGGTCTGTGCATTACAGAAAATATTTCCCCTTAATACGTAAGTGTAGGCACCGAAGTAACCGGCAATACAAATTAAAATATAAAAGATCCATTTTTTTTCACAGGTCAAAAACTGCTGATCTGCCTGTTCTTTTTCCATTGACATCCTCCTCTTTCCTGATATGAATCAATCATTTAAGCAAAAGCAAAAGAGATCGAAAAATATCCAAACTAATTTTAGTTTTTTTTTTATGATTGTCAATCGTCAATCCTGAGAATATAAGATACGGCAAAGAAAAACAGATGAAGCAAACACCTTATGCTTCGATCTGTTGATGATGCTTGAATACGATACCGGTCACCTGTTTTGAAACAAGTCCTACGAAAACCGCTGCGAATGCGGTTCCTTCACGTACACCTTCGATCGTTCCCATAGTCAGCAGCGATAAGAAAACGGACAGCAGGACCAGGGTGCAGTCAAAGGCTATTTTTGTCTGCGGAAACGGGCGGTCCCAGGCCTGGCATACTGCCAGTATAAGACCTTCTCCGGCAAGCGGCACAAGCTTGGCATTGACTTCGAAGCTGACACCGATCCCTACCAAAAGAATGCCGATGATGCAGAAAAGACAGGATACAGGATAAGATTGGTTTGGCAAAGCGGCAATTGACCAAAGGGCAAAGTCAGTCAGCCAACCGAAAAGAAAGGCGATAGGAAGCTGTGCGAGCTGGACCAAACGATAATTTTTTTTCAAAATGATCATTTGCAGCAAGATGAGAACGACATGCATGGCGATGGTTGCCGTACCGACGCTCAGCGGAGAAACCATGCTGACTACATAGGGAAGCGAGGAAATAGGGGATGTTCCCAACGAGGCCTTGATCGAAAAAGCTACACCGTAAGCCATGATAAAAAGACCGGCACATAGAAGGATCAGTCGTTTAAAAAATTTTTCAGTGCTCATTATTTATTCACTTTCTTTCTTTAGCTAAGAGCAGTTTGGCCATCTTTGGAAAGATGTGTGACATCTTTATGTTCGTACAAAATTCTTTCCAATAATTAGCATGCTTATTATAATGATTTTATAGAAAGTGGTCAAATCAAAAAAAGTTGATATATGTGTTGACGAAACTGCGGAGAAACGGTACGATATATACATCAATAAAATTTGATGTGAGGTGACTTTGTATGTCTTATGAGAAAGATGCAAGGATGTTCAAGGCGTTTTGTGACGAAAAACGTTTACGGATTATCGATCTTTTAAAAGGCGGAGAAAAATGCGCATGTGTATTGATCGAAGCGACCGGTATGGCACAGTCCGCTTTGTCCTATCATATGAAGATCCTTTGCGATTCGGGGGTTGTTCATGCACGTCCGGATGGCAAGTGGGTACATTATTCTCTGAATGAGGAAGTGATCCGTTCTGCGTCGAAACGACTGTCGGGATGGGCAGGCTCATCAAAAGAATGATTTTTCGATGAGCTGTATTAAAGCAGGGCCAATACATCAAAAAAAATTGATATATCAGGAGGAATAAAACAATGATCATACAATCACTGCTGCTGTTTATTCAGGATCAGCTGCTGGGGATGAAGTGGCTTGAGAAATTGCTGGATGATTTGCTGAGCATTGTCGGCATTGATACTGCCGGAAAACTTGGAGGAAGCATTCATTTCTTTCTGTATGATGTGATCAAGATCACATTGCTGCTTTGTATCCTTATTTTTATCATTTCTTATATTCAAAGTTATTTTCCGCCGCAGCGAAGCAGAAAGATCCTGGGAAAATATAAGGGAATCTGGGCAAGAGTGCTTGCGGCACTGCTGGGAACAGTGACACCTTTTTGTTCGTGTTCTTCTATACCGTTATTTATCGGTTTTTCCAGTGCCGGTCTGCCATTAGGAGTGACGTTTTCTTTTCTTATTTCTTCGCCGATGGTCGATCTGGGAAGCTTTGTGCTCTTGATGAGCATATTCGGTTGGAAAGTCGCTGCCGTTTATGTCATTTTGGGACTGGTTCTGGCCGTTTTGGGCGGAACGCTGATTGAAAAACTGCATATGGATCACTATGTGGAGGATTATATCCGCAACGGAAAAGTACTAGATGCCAAAATTTCAAATATCAGCGTCAGAGAGCGTCTTTGTTTTGCCAGAGAACAGGCTGGCGATACGTTGAAAAAGGTATTTCCTTATATTTTGCTGGGGGTCGGCATCGGTGCGTTGATCCATAACTGGATCCCGGAACACTGGATCCGTTCTGTGTTGGGAAATGACAATCCGCTGTCAGTTATTCTGGCAGTGTTCTGCGGTGTTCCGATGTATGCGGATATTTTCGGAACGATCCCGGTTGCGGAGGCACTGTTGGCCAAGGGAGCACAGCTGGGAACCGTACTTTCGTTCATGATGGCAGTTACGACGCTGAGCCTGCCGTCGCTGATCATATTGAAAAAAGCAGTGAAGCCAAGGCTGCTGTCTGTATTTGTCATGATCTGCGTATTCGGAATTATTTTCATCGGATATTTTTTTAACTGTATCCAGGGAATCTTACTGTAATAGAAAAGGAGAAAGATAAAATGAACTTATTTAAAAAAACAAAACCGGCATGCGTGTGTGCATGCGATCCAAAGGAACAAAGCAATCGAATGAAGGAACAGGGAACATATAAAATATCCGTATTGGGAAGCGGCTGCAAAAAATGCAGGACACTGGAAGAAAATGCGGCTTTGGCAGTACAAGAGCTGGGGATGAAAGAAAACGTGCAGCATGTTCATGATATTGCCGCAATTGCATCTTACGGCGTTATGTCTACGCCGGCTTTGGTCATTGACGGTAAAGTGGTCAGTGAAGGCAGGATCTTGAGCCCGGACGAAATACAGACCTTATTAAAAAAGGAAAAAGAGGAGAATGAAACAGGACATGGAGAATAGAAAACCTAAGGTTGCCTTTGTCTGTGTGCATAATTCCTGCCGCAGTCAAATGGCGGAGGCACTCGGAAAAGCGATCGCCGCTGATACTTTCATAAGCTGCTCGGCAGGTACGGAAATACGAAATCAGATCAATCCGGATGCACTGCGTCTGATGAAACAAAAATACAAGATCGATATGGAACGGACACAGCATCCGAAGCTTCTTGACGAGGTGCTGCCGGTAGATATCGTCATTACGATGGGATGTAATGTTCAATGTCCCCGTATACCGTGCTGTTTTCAGGAAGACTGGGGGCTGGAAGATCCGAGCGGGAAAAGTGACGAAGTTTTTCTGGAAACGATGGCACAGATCGAAAGAAACATAAAACAGCTTCGAAAACGAATTCAGGACGAAAAAATCGACCTCTCGAAAAAGCTGTGATAAAATGAAAAAGGGATGATGGACATGATGATCAGAGAAGCGAAAGCACAGGATGCAATCGGGATCTGCACACTGTATCAGGAAGTCATGCAATATGAATATCCGGTGGAAAAAACAGCTGAAAAGATCCGACAGCTGCAAAACGATCACTGCAATCATGCGTTTGTGGCACTGATCGACGGAAGCGTTGTCGGCATCATTGAAACAGTGATCAAATGCAGCCTGCATAAAGAATCGTATCTGATCATCAATACGCTGGCTGTGCGAGAGGCATTTCAAGGTCAGGGAATCGGCAGCGCACTTCTTGCTTATGCGGAGCGTTTTGCCATAGAGCGCCATTTGGGAAGCATCAGTGTCGGTTCTCAGCTCAAGCGTGCCCGTGCCCATCAGTTTTACGAAAAAAACGGTTTTCAAAATATCAAGCTTCATAAGATATTCGAAAAAAAGATTGTACAGAAACAATAACAAGCAGCCGGCGTGGCTGCCTTTTTTTTGATCGGGAGATGATGGTTTTCGGTCAGAGCTTTGCGGCAGTTGAAAGCATTCATGTTTCTCTTTATAATATTCATGAAAATAACGAGCATAAAGATGCTGACAGGAGGAAGTCATGGGAATCTTGAAATACGCGATCTTGGGAATGCTGTATCGAAATGATATGACAGGGTATGAGCTGAAAAAAGCATTTGAATCCACCTTGTTTGAGTTCTGGCCGGCTCGGCACAGTCAGATTTATCCTGAATTGAAACATCTTTATGAACAGGGCATGATTGATTATTCCATTGAGATCAGCGGAACTGTTCTGGAAAAAAAGAAGTATCACATGACAGAGGAAGGAAAAACAGAGTTCTTAAAGTGGGAAAAAAGCATTCATCCGGGAAAAGCAGTCACCAAAGATGAATTTCGTCTCCAGCTGTTCTTTTCCGATGCCCTTGAAAAAAAAGAAAAACTTCTGCTGCTGGAAGAACAGCTGCAGTTTCACCGGTAGTACCTGGATGACCTGCATGAAAAAATGAAACGCTTCGACTCTGTACCGCTTTCCGACAGTGCCCGGCTGAGCGATTACATGGTGATAAGGGGAGCTGTTTACCGTGAAGAGGCCGCCTGTCAGTGGATCTCGGAATGCAGGAGCATTCTCGAACAGCAGGATGAAAACTAAAACATGTCAATATTGACATGTTTTAGCATGCGTGATAGACTACCCCTGTAAAAGGGGCAATGGTGTCAACCTAAGAGAATTTAGGTTGACACCATTTTTTTATGAAAATTGGATACTTAAACAAACGTGACAAGTCATTTAATTTTAAATGTAGTTAAGTTTTTACTTTATAATTCTTTATATTAAAACATTATATGTTCTATAATATAGTTAAGTATAAAGGAGGACTATTATGTTTGTTCGTGTGATTCCCAATAATAAGGGAAAGAAAAAAACTTATTTCTGCGATCTCGTTGAATCTTTCCGTGATCAAAAGGGTGCTCCCAAACACCGCGTTGTAGTTAAGCTTGGTCAGTTTGATCAGGAACACCTGCCCTATATTCGTGCCGCTTATGCCAGAGACCCGAATCTGGTATTTCAGAAAGAAAAGGTAAAATACTCAAAACAATAATAAAAGTCTTGTTTCTCTGTTTTCCTGGTTTGGGCGTTTTATCAAATCGGAAGAAGTACGTATCGCTATCCGGAAATCTCCTCGTGCATTTGTTCGTAAATACAAATTCCCGTGGTACGATGTTCTACTTTTCCTGATCTTTCGTTGTAGAAAATGCCTGGGCTCTGAACTGAGCCAGTATTATTCTCATATTGGTTTATCTCAATTACGCATTAGTCGTCAGGCTGCTTTCAAGGCAATCCAAAAGGTCGATCCTTCTGTATTTAAACTATTGATTCATAGATTGGCCAAACGTTTTTATCAATCCGATCTGGTAAAAGCTTATAAAGGCTATCTTCTTCTTGCGGAAGATGGCACCACTCTAAATCTTTATAAAACAAACGAATCACTTCAAAGATATGGCTGGGTTTTCAACCAATATACACCCAACGAGGAAAAAGCAAAAAAAGCTACATCACGTTCAGCGGCATTATATGATGTAACAAATGGATTGATCGTTGATTTCACAATGAGAAGATTTAAAGATTCAGAGATACCCATTGCCATAGAACAATTAGAGTCCATCCCTCTTCTACAGGGATATTCAGCCATTTATTTAGCGGATCGCTATTATAACAGTGTGGAACTGTTTTCTATACTGGAGAGTTATGGGTTGAAATACTGTGTCCGTGGCAAATCGAATTTTTTCAAACATTATCTGGAGAATATGAAAACCAATGATGAGTGGATCCAAGTAAAAATTGATAGAGCCTGGCAGGACCGATTGAAATATACGCAGCCCAGAGAGCGATTTTCAAGAGATCCATACATAAACATCCGTATCGTAAAAAACAATTATGATATCTATAGAAATGGAAAACAAGAATCTGTCAATCTGATCTATTTTACCAATCTAAGTCGGGAAGAATTTGATTCAAAGGATATCATGCATCTTTACAGTAAGCGATGGGAAATTGAAACGGGATATAAAACTTTAAAAACAGATTTAGAATGGGAACGATATTTTAGTAAAGATTGTGACAGTGAGACATGTTCGATTTATGCGAAGGTAGTTTTTCATAATCGCAGCGGAATTCTACGTAAAGAGATGGATGAAGAACTGATAGAAAAACATTCTGAAGCAAACAAATATAACTATCAAATCAATTGGAAGCAGTTGAACGAACTGATTCGGGATGAAAAAGTTGTACGATGGATACGAAATGAAAACCGCGGCAGGATAGATAAGATGATTGATTTGATAAAAGCATTGATCAACAAAATAAAAGTGCCTGTCCGTCCCAACAGGCACTATAAGAGGTGGAATAGAATCATCAAGCAAGGCAAGCCGATGCGTTTTCGCCTGGATGGAAGAGAATGGCCGAATACGAGGCCACACAATGGAGCATTGATGACTATGCCACCTAGCTAATATTAGAATAACTGATTTTTAAAAAATTGCCAATTACGGCAATGGTTTTCTTATACTCTTTTAAATCATTTGATTCACAAATATCGTAGTTAAGGTGATATAAAAAAATGATGCCAACCTAAATTCTCTTAGGTTGACACCATTGCCCCTGTAAAAGGGGGTATTTTTTTGTCGTCGGAAAAAATAAAGCGTTATCTTGTTTTTTTCATTGGATTGTTTGTCAATTCTTTAGGAGTCAGTCTGATTACCAAAGCCAGTTTGGGGACATCGCCGATTTCTTCCATTCCTTATGTTCTCAGTCTATATTTTCCGCTTTCACTAGGTACATTCACGATCCTGTTCAGCGTTCTGCTTGTTGTATTGCAGATCGTGATCCTGGGCAGACAATTTCAGATCAGAAACTTGTGGCAGATTCCGGTATCTGTTTTTTTTGGTTATTTTATTGATTTAACGATGGAAATGCTGTTCTTTGTTCATCCTCAGATTTATCCTGCAAGCATTCTTGTCCTTTTGGCAGGGACGATCATTTTGGGTGTCGGAGTATACATGGAGGTGCTGGCCGATGTGATCATGCTGCCGGGGGAATCATTTGTCAAGGCGGTTGTTTTACGTTGGAAGACCGATTTCGGTCTGACCAAAGTATGTTATGATGCATCGATGAGCATAATTGCCGCAGTACTGTCTTTTTTGTTTTTTGCCTCTCTGCAGGGGGTACGTGAAGGAACGGTCGTGGCAGCGGTATTGGTCGGAGCCATTGCACGGGCCATCGGGAGAAAGCTTTCTTTTCTGCCGAAAAAGCTGTTCGTTCTCCCGCATACGGAGGAGGCAGAGGAAACAGGCCGGGGGATCTGTATTGTATTCAGCCGTGAGTATGGCAGCGGCGGTCATGCTTTTGCACAAAAACTGGCGGCAAAGCTTGATTATGCATTTTATGATGAAGAAATCATCACGCTGACTGCGAAAAAAACAGGATTTGATCAGAAGTTCATTCAGGAACATGAAGAAAGCATGGGAAACCCTTTTCTGTATGATCTCGTTAATGAAGGATACGGATATTCGGATGAATACAGAAGCATGAAAGATGAACTGTTTCTTGCGGAATCGAAGGTGATCCGTTCATTTTCCGACCAGAACTGTGTCGTTGTAGGACGCTGTGCAGACTGGGTGCTGCGCGGGCAGAAAAACTGTATCAAAGTCTTTTTGCATGCACCGCTGCAGCAACGGATCCAAACAGTCATGAAAAGAGAACATTTAAGCGAACATAAGGCGGCAGCACGGATCCACCGCATGGACAAAATGCGGAAAGAAAATTACCATTACTATACGAAACAAGTATGGGGAATGGCCGATAATTATGATATATGTATAGATTCTTCTGTCGGAGAAGAAAAGATGACGGCATGCATCATGCAGTTCATGAAGGATCTCGCTTAAATAAACAAAAAGCATCTTTATGAAGTGAATTTTCGAATCACCCTCATATTGCAGGACGATTCGCTTCCGTTTGGATGCTTTTTTTCGCGTGCTATAATAGAAATATAAAATTTCTTGTTTTTTTGAAAGGATTTATCGTCAGGGATCGTATTATAAGTGAACGCGGAGGTAAGTGTTCAAAAAACAGGAGGTTTTTGATATGAAAAAAAGAATGATCATTGGTGCAACAGCAGGTGCTTTGATCCTGGCATTGACAACAGCGAGCGTATACGCGTCTTCATCAGCAGCCGGCAGCGGTTATGTGGATGATAACAATGACGGGATCTGTGATAATTATGATGTATCGCTTGGCGGCGGGCAGTCATCGGAGGAAACAGCTTTCTATGGGGCAGATCGATGCGCACAGTATACAGATGAAAACAACGATGGCGTATGTGATCATTGCCAAAACGGAAACAGAGCGATGGACGGCAGCGGAAATCAATATGGCAGACAGGAAAGAACACAGTGTGATCATGAACAAATGAATCACGGATACTGCCATAGAAATCAACGATGATGCATTAAAAACAGCAGGGTGGGAGAAAAATGCGGAGCGAACAGGAAGTAAACCGTGCAATTGAATGTTACGCAGATACAGTAAAGCGGATCTGTATCCTGCATCTGAAGAATGTTTCGGATACGGAAGATATTTTTCAGGAAGTTTTTTTGAAATATGCAATGAGCGATATTGTTTTCGAAAATGAAGAACATGAAAAATCCTGGCTGATCCGGGTGACCTTCAATCAATGCAAAGATCTGATGAAAAGCTTTTTTCGTCGAAAAACGGTTCCGCTTGATTCCGTGATCCCGCCCGCAGATCGATCCGAAGAAGATCACAGTGATGTACTGGAGGCAGTCTTACAACTGCCTCAAAAATATCGAAATGTTGTTTATCTTCATTATTTTGAAGGCTACAGTGCCGTGGAAATTTCCAAAATGCTGAACAGAAATGTCAATACGATTTACACGCTGTTATCCAGAGCAAAAGAAAAACTGAAGAACAGACTGGGAGGGGACGCGCATGAATGACATGGATCATAAAGTGAGAGAGGCGTTTGAACAGATTCATGCGGATGCGGATCTGAAGCAAAAAACCAAGGACGCTTTGGCAAAACGTCTTTCCAATAAGAGACGCATGCCTGTAGGCAGAATTCCTCTGACGGCGGCATTTGCCTGCATGGCGGCCCTTGTGCTTGCGACAGGCATTTATTTCTCATACACAACACCGGTTGCTGCTGTCAGTATTGACGTCAATCCTTCCATCGAACTGCAGGTGAATCTTTTCGACCGTGTCATCAGCGTGCAGGGCTACAACGAAGAAGGAACAAAACTGGCAGAATCGCTGTCGGTGGAAAATATGAATTATACGGAAGCCATTGACTGCATTTTGGAAAATGAGACTTTGCTGTCTTATCAAAATGACGGAGATCAGGTGGAAATCACGGTCACGAGCAATTTGCAGAACAGGGCACGCAGGATGCAGGACTGTATCTGCAAAGATACAGCGGCGCAAGAGCAGAATGTGCACTGTCTGGAAAATCACGAAGAAGTGGAAGAAGCACATGAACATGGACTTTCTTTTGGAAAGTACCGGGCTTTTCTGGAACTCCAGCAACTGGATCCAAATATCACTGTAGATGATGTGATGGATATGAGCATGTGTGAAATCCAGGATCTGATTCGTGGAAACGGCGGAAACGGGAGTCGGGAAGACGGTCAGCATAACGCTCACGGTGAAGGCCACGACGGCCGGCACGGATCGCATGAATAAATCAAAAACAGGACGTATATGCATTTGGTAAGGAAAACGGCATGAACGTCCTGTTTATTTTTTTTACAAAAATGGAAAGTATACCATTTAAGGATTATTTAAGAGCTGTTTGGTAATGAGCAAGATATCGTTTTGTCAGGTAATGAGTGATCGAGGATCTGGATAGAATGCCGGCCAGATGTCCCTCGTTCATGACCGGAATTTTCTTGATGCCGGCATCGCTGAGAGCTTTGCACGCCTGTTCCAATGTTGCATTCACATCGACGGTGATCACGTGTCGAACGCTGATGTCCAATACATTCACATCCATGATGGCATCCATCTTTTTCTCAAATTCCGCATCCGGGTTCCATAAATAATTCATAAAAACAAGCGAGCTGTCTTCTATGGCCGTGAGGTGTTCTTCTTCGCAAAGAAAGCGGATGATATCGCCGTCACTGATAAAGCCTGCGACGCAACGGTCATCTGTAATGATCGGGGCACCGCTGATTTTCTTTTCCGTGAAATAAGCGAGCGCCTCGCGAACATTCATGTGTTCTGAAACGGCATACACTTCTTTTTCCATATAATTCTTGATCGTCATTTCCGCAGACGATGCATCTGTAAGATCATTTTTCAGTTTCTGATAGTAACGTTCGACATACATTATGTAGATCAAACCTCCGGCTGCGTAGGCAATGGCGGTCAATGCAAAACCGTTGGCAAGTCCGATGGACTCCTGCATAAAACCCATCAACAGGGAACCAATCCCGATCCCGATGTCGTAAGAAAGCAGATAAGTCGCGTTGGCTGCACCGCGTTTGGGAGCGGGTGTCGTACCGGTGACGAAAGACTGGAACAACGGCTGCAAGATACCGTAACCGATTCCGAAGAAGAATCCGGCTGCCAGAAGATGAAGACCGCTGGAAAGAAAGAAATAGCTGACCATGGTCAAGACCAGAATGATCAAAGAAAGATAAACGAGGATCCGGTGTTTTCCGGCATCAATCATTTTCTGAGTGGAAATTTTGGAGACCAGCATGCCGATCACCAGAAAAATGTAAAAGTAAGGAATGACAGACGTCAGATTTTTTTCCTGGGCCAGGATGGATGAATAGGCAATGACCGCACCGTAGGGGATCATGAGGAACATCATATTGAACATGAAAGGCAGAGAAGGTTTATAGATCGTATCCTTCAGGGCAAATTTCTTCCTTTTTACTTTAGGATATTTGATCCGGCAGCAGGCTACACACAGCAAGGCTGCAACCGTGATCCCGAAGACGGTAAGAAAAGAAAGTCTGCTGCTGAGATGATTCTGCACCTGAATTCCGACAAAGGGACCTACTGCCATACCTATCGAAATCGTAAAGGCAAAGCGGCTGATTCCCTGAGTGATTTTCGTTGTGGGCAGGACATCTCCGGCCAAGGTCATCGTGGCGGAATCACATACCGAATAGACCGCTCCCATATACAGACGAATCAAAATCAGCAATCCGAAAACAGGAAAAAGAATGAATCCGGGAAAAGAGAGGCAGAATAAGGCCAAAAACAAGAGATAGACGCGATAGCGGTTAAAATTGTCCAAAAGATAACCCGCAATCGGACGAAACAGAATGGTCGAGACTGACATGGCAGTGAGGACAATCCCTACCTTGGAACCGGTATTTCCGATTTCCTGGCAATAGATTGGAATGATCGGGATAGAAGCATAGAAGGCGGCGAGGACCAGAAGGTTTGTGATGAAAAGAAGGATAAAGTTTTTGTTCCATATTTTGTTGGCTGTTTTCATTGTTTCAACACTCCTTTTTAATCTAAATAGTGGCAATTGCCACTTGAATACTATAAACCTGAAGATGCGCTTCGTCAATAACTAGTTGCAATTGCCACTATTAATCGTTATAATTAATATTGTTTATAAAGGAAAAGGGTGAGTGTCAAAATGGATCAGATATTAAAGTCAATTTCAATCTTATATCGCAAATCACATATATGGCTCAACAACAGCTGCGCGCAGTTCGGGCTGACATCGCCGCAGGCAATGGTCATTTTGCTGGTGTGTGATTTCTCGACATTGACACAGGACGAAATCACGAAAAGGCTGAATCTTGATAAAAGCGTGGTCGCCAAAACGGTCAATAAGCTGATTCAGAGCGACTTCATGGTTCGCACGACCAATCGCAAAGACAAAAGGACATATGATATCATGCCGACTTCTAAGGCATGGGAGGTATATCCTTTTATCAAGTCACAGGTGCGTGACTGTTTTGAACAGATTACCCGACAGATGACTGAAGAGGAAAGAGCAGTCTTTGAACGCCTGCTTGCAATAGCGGCACAGTCGGCACTGGAGATGGATGAATGACAAAAAAAGCAGTATTCCTTTGCAAAAGCGGATACTGCTTTTTTATCATGCGATAAAATGAAGATCAGACAAAGCTCACAGATGAAAATCTCTTTTACGATAGGCAAAGAGACCCGCTGCAATGCACAGGCAGCAAAGGAGGGCGTAGGCTCCAAGAGCGGTATACAGGGTGTGATCCGGATGAAGGGCATTGGATGCGGAAAAAAGGTCGAATGGACTCAGCCAGAGCAGCCAGTCGGCTTTTCCTTCGAGGATCGTTCCAAGATAACCAAGCATATAGCTGACAAAAAGCACTGCGCATCCCGCGGCAGCGGATGTGTACCGTGCACTGCAGGAGGCGGCAAAATGCGCGATAAACAGGAAAATGATCGGAATCAAAGCACAAAGAAGACCCTGTCTGATAACGTCGAACATGTGGAAAGTGGCATCACCGACCACTATTCCCATCAAAACACCGCTGCCGATGATCAGTGCAATCACAAAGATCACGGCTGCCAAAGAAAGCAGAAGTTTCGAAACGTAAATCTGTGTGCGTGTCACATGCAGTGAATAAAGAAATTCGATGCTTTTGTTTTTTTCTTCCTTCAGGATCAGATTCATGGAAAAAGTGACCGCAAAACCGGAAACGAAGATCATCAGGAGCTGACAGATCATCGCGAAATACTGATCATAATTGCCGGCCGTTGCCAAATCTTCGATTCCCATCAGCTGTAAATAAGCCTGCGGCAAAAGCTCGAACTTTACCTGGGCAATTTCCTGCATCGTTGAAAAGAAAGCCATATACATACACATAAAAAAGGCCATGGCAAATCCCCAGATCAAGATAGTCTTTAAACGCGTACGTAGCTGGAAAGATAATAAAGTTATAATTGTTTTCATAAAAGTCTCATTCCTCATAATATTTGATAAATTCTTCTTCAACGCTGACGTTTTTGATTTCCAGATGCAGCAGATCCAGTTTGGCTAGTTTTTGTATCAGTTCATTGATATCCCCTTCGTACAGGAAGGAGTGCATTTTTTTGTCAGCTGTCATATAGGTAACGCTTTGTCTGGAAGATGCATTCAGTTTGTCGACCTGCAGATCATCGGCGAGCTGTCCGTTTTTGATGATCAGGACCCGGTCACAGTATTTTTGGATTTCATCCAGATTGTGGCTGGAGAGAAAGATCGTTACTCCGTTTTTCTTCAGATCTGCAAGCAAGGTAAAAAACTTGTGTTGCATCAAAGGATCCAGACCGCTTGTCGGCTCATCGAGGACAAGAATTCTCACATCTTTTAACAATGCCTGGATGATGGATACTTTTTTGCGGTTGCCCAGGCTGAGATCCCGTATTTTTTTATGCACATCCAGTTCAAAGTAATCAGCCAGGTCATATGCCTTTTTTATCGGCAGCCCGGAAATTCGGCAGGCAAGCTGAAATACGTGAAGGCAGCTGAGATTGTGGTCATAGCTGATTTCGCTTGGCATATAGCCTAGGATCTTTTTGATTTCGTGACTTTCCTTCATGCTGTCTTTGCCGGCAATGGAAATCGTGCCGGCGCTTGGTTTAAGAAAATCCAGCATGCAGCGTATCGTTGTTGTCT
>OLRK01001082.1_pt1 | contig 25336 bp, 38 predicted proteins | sample 1672911 | NCBI WGS metagenome assembly OLRK01 (sample SAMEA3136736, study PRJEB25190) | human gut metagenome | biome: human gut; feature: human-associated habitat; material: faeces | place: Austria | collected 2013 | reverse complement strand
AAGAGAAAACAGAAAAAAAGGAGCCAACCTAAATCTTCTTAGGTTGACACCATTGGCCTTTAAACAAAGGCTTTTTTTATATTTACTTTATCGAGCGCCTACATTGTACGCCTACTTTTATATTGACTTTAGCATATATAAATGCAATTATTTGCATGTGGGGTGATATTTATGGCAGTTGTAAAAGAGAAAGGAAAATTTTATATAAAGGGAAAGATTTATTTGGAAACTGGCGTAAAAGAGTATCACAGAGTTGCTAGAGGCTGCAAAAATAAAAAAGAAGCACAAGAATTTGAAAGACTTTTTCGAAAGCAGTACCAAGATATACAGGTATCTCTTGAAAAAAAGACTGTCCTGGAAGTTGCCGAAGAAATGTTTGTCGAAGAAGAACAAAATGGAGCAAAGGAGTCTACAATACGTACAAACCGATATAATTTAACAAAAATTCCAAAGGGAGATCAAAATAGAAAAATAAATTTAACCAATCATGAACATCTGCAAAAAATAATTCGTGATATGGAATCTTCAGGATTTTCAGAGAACTATGTATCTGCAGTATATTATTTGTTAAGAAAAATATTTAAATTTGCAATTTACAAAGGATACATTCAGATCAATCCGATGGATCGAGTTAAGATGCGAGTGAACAGCGAAAAAATAACGAAAGAGTTAAACTTTTGGGAGCCGGATCAGTTCGATTGTTTTGTTTCATTTTGCAAGGAGAAAAATGTTGCTATAGATCTGCTCACTTTTTATGTTTTTTCTTTCGGCATGGGAACCAGAAAAGGCGAAACTCTTGCATTGCAATGGAAAGATATTGATTTGATCAATCGAGCTGTTTCTGTTTGTAAGACTGTTACGAAAAGTGGAGGGCAGCAGTCTTGGAAACTTACCAGTCCAAAATCGAAGAATAGTACACGAAACTTAACGATGCCGGAATTTGTCTATGATTATGTAAGTGAGTTATATGATGAGGAAAAGAAAATGCATGGTTTTGCATCTGACGCTTTTCTGTTCGGATTTTATAGGCCGTGGCCTTTAGATAAACCGCGGCGCCATTTACAGAAATTAATCAAAGAATATAATCAAGACGCAAGTAATCCTCTTCCTATGCTTCGTATTCACGATTTCCGCCACAGTCATGCATCATATCTGATCAACAATATGAAGGATCAATATAACATCTACGACGTTGCTAAACGTTTAGGAGATACTGTTGACACTGTGCTTGATACTTACGCACACTGGTTCAAAGATGCGGATCGCAAAGTAGTCAACGCCATTGATCAACAAATCACTTCAGACGCCTCCGGATTCAGCAGCTCTTATCTTGACGAACTAAAACAATTAAAAGAACTCTTGGACCTGGGAGTACTAACTGATGATGAGTTTACTGCCAAGAAAAAACAGGTATTAGGTATTTAAAAACCACCGTATGGTGGTTTTTAATATAATATTTTTATAAGCATTTGCTTTACTGCGGCGTTGCCGTGAGCGTTTTTTTTACTGTTTGATTTCTGTTAATATCCAACTGCGCTTACGCCATATTCAGCCTGTTCTTCAGTGAAGCCTTCATATAACAACTGATCAATCAGTTCTTGTCTCGAAAAAGGCATAAGATCAAGATAATTTTGAGCAGCTTCTAATGCGTTGCTTTCTCCTAATGTTGGAAAATGCGTAGAGCCTAAATCAGAACCGCCTTCTTTTGCTGAATCATCAGAATTGTTGTTATTCTGTAAATAAGATTCATTTTCAAGAACTTCCTCATCAATATGTTCATTTAAATACCAGCTAAAATAGTTATAGATAGAATCAATATTGAACCCAATTTCATTGAGATCCGATTCTAATGAGTCTTTATAAAGCTGAAGATGCAATTCTGAAGTAGGTTCGCAATTTTCATTTAGAGGTTCTTCATTAAGATAATCAATTCTACATCCATCATCACGGTATAGAATATATTTGAGAGAATCAGCGTCTTCGCTCACAGACAATTTGACGTCATTGTAGGCACCAGTATAGGAATCCTGCACGCGAAGTCCATTTGACTGTCTATTTGCTCCATCTGCTGAGCATTTTTCAGAATAGTAAAATAAATAATCACCTGATGCTTCAACCCATGCGAGGCTATCATCACCGGAATCTACTAAATCCATGTTAATTTCATAATTATTTTCTAGAAGAATCCTTTCAACTTCACTTGGATCAAGAGTCTCTTCTTTTTCTGTGTTAGAGCTGCATCCAGAAGATCCAATAAGTAATAATCCAGAAATAAAAGCAATAAACAATTTTTTCATTTTCTTCTCCCTAATTTCGTTTATACTTTTCCCAACACTTTGCCTATACAACTGATAGATTCGCTAAAGGGAATAGGAGCATACTTAGGATTGTGACTAACCAGCACATTATGCCCTAGTTCTTTAACAAAGGCTTCTCCATCAATCATAAAGATACCAATTTCACCAATATTTACAGAAGGCTGCTTCTTGATCAGGAGTACATCCCTGTCTTTATAGGTCGGTTCCATGCTGTCCCCATTTACACCTACAGCAAAGTCAGCCTGCATGTTGATGTGGTTAGATTCAACCTCAATCATCTCTGGTGGAATGTCATCAAATACATATTGACCAGTTCCGGCAGATACGATGCGGCCATAATACGGAATTAACATTGGTGATTCAAGCTGAATGAATTCTGCCGCTTGCTCACTTTGTCGTTTAGATAATGTATCTAATAAAATATCTATCGCTTTCTTATCGAGTGAATCAAGAGAGCGATATTTTTTTATGTGATCTTGCTCTTGGATAGATAGACTAAGATTTTGGTTATCTTCCCATCCAAGTAAGTAGTTAGCATCTACATTTAAGATATCACATAATTCAAACAATGTGTCAGCATCTGGTTTATTGTCTCCACGTTCCCAATTTGATATTACGTTTTTGCTTTTACCAACAAGCTTTGCTAGTTCTTCCTGTTTGAGACCTTTTCTGGTCCTAGCTTGTTTTAGATTATCTGCTAATGCCATTATGTCACCTCATTCTTAATCTATTTTGATAATAGTATAAAAATATCTGTATGTAAACAGAAAAATCACAAGAAATCTGTATTTTCTATTTACAGCACAGAATAACTGTGATAACATTTCTTTGTACAGAAAATCTGTACTTCGGAGGTGATAATCATGAGAGTTTGTGACAGGTTGAAACTGTACATCGGTATTAAAGGGCTGAAACAAAAAAGCATAGCAGAGAAAGCCGGTTTCACAGAAAATCAAATGAGTCAGATTTTAAACGGCAAAAGAAATATTTCTGCTGATGAGTTAGAAATCATATGTAATGCTATGAATGCTAAGCCTAATGATATCTATGAAATTAAGGGTTAGGAGGTGGAGATTAGTTAATGGAGATAGCTGAAATCACAGTTTATCGAAAAGGTACAAGAGAATTGATTACCCGAATTTTTGAGGATGAGAATGAAATCAAAGAAATCACAGATGATGATTATGTGGTTGATATCCAATTAAAAAGCTCGTCCGAAGACGAGCAGTAGATTTAGCCAAGATTATTCTTCTTGCTACTATCTGGATTACTTCTAATGAATTTAGTTCCATCAGAACGCTTTACACCATGATAACCTGGTACTTCACCTTTAATCGCCTTTTGGTAAGCTTGGTTATTTGTGTAGGTGTGTCCGTTGATACTTACTCGGTTATTTAATCCAGTAGAAGTTTCAGAAACAACCTTGACATTGGATTTGGCCATTCAATCACCTCGCTTTCTAATAGCTACATTTTATCACGGAGTGAGGGTTTTAAAGGAGGTGAATATATGGAACGATTCGTCAACGGGAAGGAATTCCAGCGGCTATTTAATGAAGCAAATCCAAGCGGACAAATCAGCTATCAAAAAGCGCTGCAGTTACTCAAAAAAATTAAACAGATGCACGAGGATTGTTTGCTTCCATCTGAGAATGTCATACCAATGACTTGGGTTGAAGAAGCCCTTGGGAAAGGTGCATACATCCGGAAAAAGAAAAAGGTACTTCCCAGTCCACCAAACTAGCGAAAGTACCAAAGCGTCAATGGCTTAGATAAGCCATCAATAGTATACCACAAATTTGATCGATACGCCATGCGGCGCTATCTCTCTTATACACTACCTTCTTTATCAAACTTTACATATTTTTTCAACCTCATGATGAATAGCAAACCGGCGGCAATAATAAGTCAAATTTCGGGAGGTAGCGCCACACGGCGTATTTGATCATAAATTCAATTAGGTAAAACAAAAAACTTGTTCGTATAAGTATAACGAACATAGAAAGAAGGGAATGAAATGAAAAAAGAAGTAGCTAAAGCATATGCATACCTTGCTATGGTTAGATCAGATATCAACCAAGAAACTGCATTGCTAATTGCAAACGAATTCGACTTTTTATCAGAAAATGTATCAGAAGGAGAAGCTTTGAAAGCTTTGCAAGATGCTTACCAGGAGGCGGATCGCTATGAATAAAACGTTTTTACGATGTGTGGCAGCCACTGCCGGCATGATGGGATTTGCCGGCTTAGCTTGTACATTTATTACGGCTGGATCGTATTCGTCTGAATTGCAGATCAAGGAGCAGCGGATAATTGAACTGGAAAGAGCAGTTGAAGCTCTTGAAGAAGCAAATACATCGTTGAAGAGCGAAAGTGAAGTTAAGCAGGTCCTTATTGATAATCTCGAATGGCAGCTAGAAGAGCTCAATTGAACTTCGCTTGGCATGTTCCAGATCACTGCTTATGGATCTGACTGTATCGGCTGCAGCGGCATTACAGCCAGCGGAACAACACCTCAGATAAACAGGACCGTCGCTGTTGATCCGGAAGTGATACCAATCGGATCGGAAGTGATGATTGATGATCAGATATATATTGCGGAAGATACCGGTGGAGCAATTAAAGGTAATAAAATAGACCTCTTTGTTGGAACGGAAGCTGAATCAATCAGCTACGGCGTACAGCAACATGAGGTTTTTGTTAGACAAAAGGAAGAGGAGATGGAAAGAAAATGAGCGTAAAGATTAACCAGTTCGAACTAGAAAACGTAAAGCGAATAAAAGCGGTCAAAGTGGAGCTGTCAGAGAACGGTCTGACTGTTATTGGCGGTCGTAACGGCCAGGGAAAGACATCGATACTTGACAGTATTGCATGGGCATTAGGTGGAGATCGATATAAACCATCTGCACCAAAACGAGAAGGCAGCATGACCCCGCCGAACCTGAGGATCGTGCTGAACAATGGCCTGATCGTTGAGCGCAAGGGCAAGAACAGTGCCTTGAAGGTAACAGACCCGGCAGGGAACAAATCCGGCCAGCAGGTGCTGAACAGCTTCATTGAGGAGCTGGCGCTGAACCTGCCAAAGTTTATGAACAGTACATCCGCTGAAAAAGCCAGGACGCTGCTGAAGATCATCGGCGTCGGTGATCAGCTGTATATCCTGGAACAGCAGGAGAAAGAGACATATAACAATCGGCACGCGATCGGTCAGATCGCCGACCGCAAGAAGAAGTTCGCGGAAGAGCAGCCATACTACCCGGAAGCACCAAGAGAGCTGGTGTCAGCGTCTGATCTGATTCGCCAGCAACAGGAGATCCTGGCACGTAATGGTGAGAATCAACGTAAACGTGAACAACTTAATCAGATTACGATGAAAAAGCACCAAATATTCGATGAGATGCGGATGCTTGATGAACAGATTGAGAATCTGCAGAAGCGTAAATCTGTTCTAATGTCACAGTATGAGCAAACCGCACAAGATGAGCAGACGGCTACTAAGACAGTGCTAGAGCTCCATGACGAATCAACTGCAGAACTGGAAGAGAATATCCGGAAGATTGATGACATCAATCGCCGGGTACGAGCCAATATGGACAAGGATAAGGCGGAAGAGGATGCGCGTGAGTATGAGCGTCAGTATCAGGAGCTGACAGAGAAACTGGAAGGCATTCGCAAGCAGAAGACGGACCTCCTGAAGAATGCTGATTTGCCGCTGCCAGAGCTTTTTGTGGAAGATGGAGAAATCACATACAAGGGCCAGAAATGGGACAATATGTCCAGTTCTGAACAACTGCAGGTGGCAACGGCCATTGTGCGTAAGTTGAATCCCAACTGTGGATTCGTTCTGTTGGACAAACTGGAACAAATGGATTGCGAAACGCTGGCGGAATTTGGCCACTGGCTCGAAGCAGAAGGGCTACAGGCCATCGGAACACGGGTATCCACCGGAGATGAGTGCAGCATCATCATCGAAGACGGATATGTCAAAGGCGAGGAACACTTCCTTTCTGGAGAAGCACCTGTCACTCAGGATGTCGCTCAACCTGTCATGCAGAGCGCAACGCCAACATGGAAGGCAGGTAGTTTCTAATGGGAAAGTATGAAATCTCTGGAGGAAAGATACCGCATGCTAGAAAAGTTCTTGTTTATGGTCCTGAAGGAGTTGGCAAGTCTACCTTCGCATCAAGGTTTCCGCAGCCATTGTTTATCGATACGGAAGGATCAACACGCAATTTGGATGTAATGCGAATGCCTGCTCCGACAAGTTGGCCAATGCTTTTAGATGAAGTTGCAACTGTTTCTCAAGAACGATCATGTCAGACATTGGTCATTGATACTGCAGACTGGGCAGAGAGAATGTGTGCAAGGGATTTGTGCATGACAAAAGGTTGGAATGGAATTGAAGATGCTGGATGGGGAAAAGGATATACCTATTTAGCAGAACGATTTGGGATTCTTCTTAATTTACTAGAAGATGTTATACGCGCAGGAATCAACGTTGTTGTTACCGCACATGCAAAGATAAACAAATTTGAACAACCAGATGAGATGGGGACATATGATCGCTGGGAGCTGAAGCTTGAAAAGAAAACAGCACCGATGCTAAAAGAATGGGCAGATATGATCCTGTTTGCAAATTACAAGACAATCGTTGTCAAAGATTCCAATGGGAAAACAAAAGGACAGGGAGGCCATCAACGTGTGATGTATACGACTCATACTGCTGCATGGGATGCTAAGAACAGATATGATCTTCCAGATATGCTAAGCTTTGATTTTAATCAAATAGCTCATTTGTTTATCAATACTGCGATATTGCAGCAACCTACATCATCATTAAAACCAGATGATAAACCAATTGATCTTACGGATAACTTGAATAACCCTGAAATCGTAGAGATGCCACCGTTAGAAAAAAATAGTGAAAAGGCATCAATCAATTTCAATGATCCAATTTATCAAGGTTTACCACAGGCTCTTATAGATTTAATGAAAGTTAACATGGTCCCTGAAGAATATATTCGTAAGGCAGTTGCTTCTAAAGGATACTTCCCGGAAGACATGCCAATTAATCAATATCCAAAAGATTTTATCGATGGTGTATTGATCGGAGCTTGGGATCAAGTCGTGAAAAGCATCAATGATCTGATGCTTCCATTTTAAAGGAGGAGAACACAATGGATTATCAAAATAATTATGGCTATGGATACGGCCAACCAAATCAGCAGCCTCAGACAAGCAATGGAGGAGGTACCGCATTAGGATGGGACGATGAAGTCGCGGAAAAAACATTTATTTTGCTTCCAGAAGGAGAATATCCTTTCATGGTCGAAGGGTTTGACCGTGAACAATCTAATGGTTCGGACAAGATGCCTCCATGCAATGTAGCAAACGTACATATAGTGATCAATTACAATGGTGAGGATGTAAAAATTGATAAGAAGCTTTTTTTGCTGTCAACCAATGGTCAATTATTTGCGTTTTTTAAGTCAATTGGAGCACCTGTTCTACCGGATGGACGTATCAAGATGGATTGGACGAAGGTTATTGGAGCTACTGGAAGATTATTGATCTCCCATCGTAAATACAATGGCAATGATTACAATAATATCAAACAGTTTATTGATCCGGCAAAGAACAATGCAGCACCTCAATCTAATCCACAACAGGGAGGATATACTCCCGGAAAGTGGTGATGATGTATGGAGCTGCGTCCATATCAGCAGCAGGCGAAAGATGCGATTTTTGAACAATGGGATCAGGGCGTGATGCATACGCTTCTGGTCCTGCCTACTGGCTGTGGCAAGACAATCGTATTTGCCAAAGTGGCCGAAGATTGTGTAAGACATGGAGACCGCGTGTTGATCATGGCTCATCGCGGCGAACTGCTGCAGCAGGCGTCCGATAAAATTGCAAAGACGACTGGACTTGGCTGTGCAGTGGAAAAGGCAGAGGAGACATGCCTGGGCAGCTGGTTCCGCATCGTGGTCGGATCAGTACAGAGCCTGCAGAACGCGAAACGGCTGAACAGATTCAGCCGGGATTATTTCGATACGATCATCATCGACGAGGCGCACCATTGCCTCTCTGACAGCTATCAGAGGGTCCTGGAACATTTCTCCGGGGCAAAGGTGCTGGGCGTCACAGCGACCCCGGATCGCGGCGATATGCGCAATCTGGGAAACTACTTCGACACGCTGGCGTATGAGTATACGTTGCCCAAGGCCATCAAGGAGGGATACCTGAGCCCGATCAAGGCGATGACCATTCCTTTGCAGATCGACTTTTCACATGTGGCTGTGCAGGCCGGGGATTTCAAGGTGAGCGATATCGATACCGCCCTTGATCCCTATCTGCACCAGATCGCGCGAGAAATGAAGAAATACTGCATGGACAGGAAGACCGTCGTGTTCCTGCCGTTGGTGAAAACAAGTCAAAAATTCAGGGATATTCTCAATTCGGAAGGTTTCCACGCCGCCGAGTGTAATGGAACCACGCAAGCCCGTACGGAAATCCTGGAAGACTTTGACAATGGCAGATACAACGTGCTCTGCAATTCCATGCTGTTGACGGAAGGATGGGACTGTCCGTCCGTGGACTGCGTGATCGTGTTGCGGCCGACGAAGGTGAGGAGCCTGTATTGCCAGATGGTAGGGCGGGGAACGAGGCTGTCTCCGGGAAAGACGGAGCTGCTCCTGCTGGATTTCCTGTGGCATACGGAACGGCATGAGCTGTGTCATCCGGCCGCGCTCATCTGCGACAACGAAGAAGTAGCGAAGAAGATGACAGAGAACCTTGAGAAAAATGTCGGCTGCCCGGTGGATATCGAAGAGGCTGAAGAGACTGCCAAACAGGATGTTGTTGCTGCACGTGAGGAATCATTAGCGAAGGAGCTTGAGGCAATGAAGCAACGTAAGCGTAAGCTGGTGGACCCTCTACAGTTCGAGATGAGTATTCAGGCAGAGGATCTAACAAGCTATACGCCGGCATTTGGCTGGGAAATGGCGCCGGCCAGCGATAAGCAGGTCAAGGCGCTGGAAAAGTACGGCATCTTCCCAGATCAAATCGACAACGCAGGCAAGGCAACGCTGCTGTTGGATAGATTAAACAAACGCAGGGCCGAAGGACTGACAACACCGAAGCAGATCCGCTTTCTTGAGAAGAAGGGATTCCAGCATGTGGGGACATGGTCTTTTGACGCGGCTAGGAATATGATTGATCGCATCGCAGCCAATGGTTGGCGTATTCCTTCTGGAATCCGGCCAGCAGAATATGTTCCTGAAGGAGTGGCTAGATGAGTAATCTCACAGAGCTGTTGCAATATATCGATCCATCATCACTGAGTTATCAGGAGTGGGTCAATGTTGGCATGGCGCTGAAGCATGAAGGATATTCCGTCTATGACTGGGATAACTGGAGCGCTAGAGACGGTGCGAGATATCATGCTGGAGAATGTGTCAAGAAGTGGGAGTCTTTCAGGGAGGACACTTCCATACTGGTCACGGGCGGAACAATCTACCAGATGGCTGTGGAGCGAGGATATGCACCATCTGTAAAACAGACAGCAGTCGCCTTAGGATGGGATGATGAGATATCAGATGATTACATCGTCATAGACTCTGATCGTGTGGAAGCATTGCCAATCATGCAGCCTGACGATAACTGGAAGCCCGTCAATGAGCTGATTAGATATCTTGATACTTTGTATAACGATGAGGATATCGTTGGCTATGTAACAAAAAGCTGGGTAAACGATGCCGGGAAGCACGTACCAACGCAGGGTGCATACAAGAAGACCGCCGGTCAGCTGATTAGCGAGCTGCGTAATTGTAAGGGAGATATTGGCGCCGTAATGGGCGATTATGATTCAGAGGTAGGAGCGTGGATCCGATTCAATCCGTTGGATGGCAAGGGCTGCAAGAACAGCAACGTGGTTGAATATCGTTACGCGTTGGTAGAGTGCGATAACATGGACCTGGCGAAGCAGAATGCGCTGATCCATGAACTGGAGCTGCCTGTGGCCTGCCTGGTGTACAGTGGAGCAAAGAGCGTTCATGCCATTGTTAAGGTGGATGCAGCGGACTACAAGGAGTATCGCAAACGTGTAGATTACCTTTACAAGATCTGCAAGAAGAACGGCCTAAGCATCGATGAGCAAAACAAGAACCCGAGCCGCCTCAGCCGTATGCCTGGCATAATTCGAGGGAATAACAAGCAGTTTCTAATCGATACGAACATTGGCAAGGAAAGCTGGAACGAATGGCAGGAGTGGATCGAATCGGTCAACGATGATCTCCCGGAACCGGAAGCGTTGGATAGCGTTTGGGACAGTATGCCAGAACTTTCTCCACCACTTATAGATCATGTGTTGCGACAGGGACATAAGATGCTTATTGCTGGGCCGTCAAAGGCAGGTAAGAGCTTCCTGCAGATAGAGATGTGTATCGCAATCGCAGAAGGCAGAAAGTGGTTGTCGTGGCAGTGCGCTCAGGGACGAGTGATGTACGTTAATTTGGAACTTGATCGTCCTTCCTGTTTGCATCGATTCAAGGATGTGTATACGGCTATGGGGATTCCTGTGAAAAACCTGCAGAATATCGATATCTGGAACCTGAGAGGAAACTCTATACCAATGGATAAGCTGGCACCTAAGTTGATTAGGCGGGCAGCCAAGAAAGATTATATTGCAATCGTGATCGACCCGATTTACAAGGTCATAACAGGAGATGAGAACAGCGCTGATCAGATGGCTAACTTTTGTAATCAGTTCGACAAAGTGTGCAATGAATTAGGTTGTGCGGTCATTTACTGCCACCATCATAGTAAAGGAAGTCAGGGTAGCAAGAAGTCGATGGACCGTGCCAGCGGGTCAGGTGTGTTTGCACGCGACCCCGATGCACTTCTTGATCTGATCGAACTTGAGCAGCCAGATACCCTACAGAAACAGGAGACAAGCAAAAAGGTATGCCACAGATGCTTAGAGTGGCTGGAGCACTATGGTTATGCTGACGAGGCATCAGACGATGACCGTTGCAGCGAAAAGGAGATGCTTGCCATTTGCCGCAGAACGCTCAGAAAAGACTGCTACGAGGTAATCATCCGCGAGGTAAATGAGATACGGGAGCATGCCAAGGAACGCACAGCATGGCGCTTAGAGGGCACTCTGAGAGAGTTTCCGAAGTTCTCCCCGGTCAATATGTGGTTTGAGTATCCAATTCATACGGTCGACAATGTAGGTGTGCTGAAGGACGTACAGCCGGAAGAAGAGAAGCCGGCATGGCAGCGAGCAATGGAAAAACGGAAGGATCCAATGCAGAAAAAAAAGGAAAGGCGATCAGCATTAGAATCTGCTTTTGATGCCTGTAACATTGATGGAAAAGTTACGATATCAGACATTTCAAATTACATGGGGGTTACAGAAAAAACAGTACGCTCAAGGCTAAAAGAACATAACAAATTTGTTGTGGAAAACGGTGTTGTAACGAAAAAAGAGGAGGGAAAATAACGTAAAATTTCCCTTTCTTCCCTCACTCCAGGGAAGGGAAAAAAACGTAAATTTTCCCTATTTTCCCTAAAAATCAGGGAAGGAAAAAAACATGTTATTTTCCTTCCGGAAAAAAGGAGGGAAAAAAGTACTTCCCTAAAGGGAAGTAATAGTAAAAATTTCCCTGACGGTCACTGGGGAAAGTAGTCGTGCGTAAGCTCCCGCACGACGACTCCTTCCCCTGTCAGTGACTAAGGGCGAAAATGACATAGAGGTGAAAAGTTGAAATTTGATTTTTTTATGCCAATGATTCCGCCAACTGTTACTGCTCAGGAACATAAAGTCAAAGTGGTCAAGAGTAAACCAGTATTTTATGATCCGCCGGAATTGAAAGCGGCCAAGCAGAAGTTAATTGCAAATCTTGCTGGATATATTCCAGACAGTCCTATCGAAACCGGCTGCCGGCTGATCGTGAAATGGCTGTTCCCAATCACAGGTAATCATTACGATGGCGAGTACAAATATACTAAACCGGATACTGATAACCTTCAGAAGATGCTTAAGGATTGTATGACTGAATGTGGATTTTGGAGAGATGATGCATTGGTGGCAAGTGAAATAATTGAAAAATTTTGGGCAGAACATCCTGGGATATGGATCTGTATTGAGGAGTTATGAAGATGAGAAAAGAAAATAAACAAACGGATATCGCTGATAATCAAATTTGTATTGATGATTATCTTTACTCCGGAAGAAAAGGACATATCGATTTAGAGAATTCAGAGAGTGATTCAGAATCTGACAAAAAAGATTGATCATGAATTAGAATCAGGTGCCTTCTCTTCATGGCAACAACAGAAAGGAAGTGTAGTGGCCCCTCCATCATCAAGCCATGCTTCGTGGGGAGAAAGAGAGGTGGATCTATCGAGTTGGACGACGCGGCTCGATCCACGAAGAGAAGGTACCGGTGCAAAACGAAGAAAGGAGATCAGGGATGAGAACAATAATGAAAAAATGGAACTACGAAACACATCAGTATGAAGAGTATAAGGTTCCTTCAGATTGGAATGTCAGCATGTATGAAACAGACATGGACAAAGTGGTAAATTGCGCTGAATGCGGAAAGCAGATCAAATACGGTGAAAGCTATACTTCGGTAAAGATTCACGATGAAGTAGGCTTTGGATACGCTGTTTGCTATGACTGCCATTGCAAAGGCTTGAAGGAGAAACTAGAGCATGAAGGAGAAATATGAAGCAGCACTAGGGGAAATCTCCGACGCCATCGAAGATTACTGTGCGAATGGAAATCAAAAGTATTACAAACGTCTGGATCAAGCTCAGGACACAATCATGCAGTTGATCGAAGAGCATGAGGCGCTTAAGTTGAAGCATAAAAAATTGTTGTCCTTGTGGGGCAAAGATGTAACCGCTTGGCGCGATGAAGCATCTCAGCTGCTTCAAAATGCAGGTTATAAGGAAGCTTCAAAATATTTGGATGCTTATTGGGAGTTGTGAGGTGAAATAGTGATTAACGATAAAGATATTTGTGCTGGATCCATTTTTGAAGGTTTAGTTGATCATAAAAAGATTGTTGTTGAAAAAGTAATCGACAATCATGATGGCATTAAATACGTTATGTTTCGAGACGAAAAAGGTAATAAACATCAAGTTTCATACGAGATGTTCAAAAGGTGCAATCTTAAAAAGGTGGTGGAAGAATGTGGCTCTTAGTCATTGCCGGCATGGTGCTGATCGTAATGATCAGCGCCACATTCCGGCTTTATCATGAATGCAAAAAGGAACCTGATGACAAGGTTCCTCGTGAAGCTTTTACCAGGGAAGATGATTATTTCGATAAAGTGTTGAACGAACCGCATGGGAGTGATTAAAAGTGGATTGGAAGAAAGAGCAGATCAGAAAGCTAACGAAGCAGATGCAGTTGAATTACATAGAGTCAGAGCTGAAGAACTACTATTGGCACCTGGCTGAATGGCAGCGTTATGATGATCAGATTCGCGATTTGGAAGAAAGGTACCAAGAGGAGCTAGATCATCCAAGTTGCAGCAGCAGCGTGATCCGGATGCCAGAAGGCAGCGGATCTGGAAGCCCTTGGCAGATTGAATGGAGCGGGAAGCTGCATGAGCTTCGCAAGAAGCAGAAAGTGGAAGAGATGTATCTTGATCGCGTTGATCAGTGGCTTACAGTCTGCTCTTCGTCCCAGGAAGCAATGATTCGTCAATATGTAATGGTGCAGCAGTGTACCAATGCAGAACTTGCTGCAGAGATTACAGGGTATACCGAAGAAAACATCTATAAGACTAGAAATAGGGTGTTGAATAAAATTTTAGATCAAAAAATCACATAATTTGTACAGTAACTGACACCTTTTCCGTGTTATCATGGTAGTGTCGAATTGGATGCAAATCCAGGCGATTTCATCATCCCTATTCCCCAAAAGCACCCATTTGGTGCTTTTTTAATGGTTAAATGGTTTGTTATATTACTCCTTTTTTTGATATTTGTCAATAAAAAAATAAAGTTTTTGGTGACTATTTGCAAATTCGTGATATACTGTTAATGAGAAGACATGTAGAGTCAAGAGGAAAGGAGAGATATTATGGCAACAAAAAGTTTCACTGATACTTATGTAATTGAGCGTAAAGACGTGAATCAATTCCATAATATCATGAGGAAAAAGCCAAACATTAAATTAAGGAAAGTCAAAGGTCATAAAGATGTGAAAGGCCAAGCAATTTTACAAATGCTAAATATTCACGAAAAATGATTTACAGGACAGTTTCTTTATATGATTTAATGAGACAAAAAGTTGGAAAGGAAACTATTAATAAGATCCTTTCCAATTTTTCTTGCCCATTGAATTCAGATGTAGAATATTTTATACAACACAAGGCCTATGATTTTGAAAGAGTTGGATTAGCAAGAACTTATCTCGTATATGCTCAACAAAGTGCAAAAGATATACCGGTATTAGCTGCTATTTATTCACTTGGTCAAAGTAATGTTGAAATAAGTAGTGATTTAAGCAGAAAAATGAAGAAAAAAGTATTTGGTACTTCTTATCCAATGGGAAAGAACATAAAAACGTTATTGATAGGACAACTTGCAAAAAATTATAAAAATGGCAGTGATAAGTATATAACTGGCGATTTGTTGATGAGGTTGGTTTTTGAAAGAATTAAAGAAATACATATGATTTTTCCAAGTGTTGTAACACATATAGATTGCAAGAATATTTCTGCCTTAAGAAGATATTATGAGAAATTTGGTTTTTCTTTATTTAAACAAAAAGACGATATGTTAATCTATTTAATACCAACGCAAGAGATTATGCGTTTTTTGAATACAGATGAATAGATTTTATAAATTGCACCTTAATCGGTGCTTTTTCTTTTACCCCAAAGGAGGTGGTGATATGGATGCCAAGAAAGCCGGATGATCGTGTTGATCAAGCACGCAGCATGTACCTGCAGGGGATGAAGCTGGTTGAGATTGCAAGTCAACTCAGCTTGCCTGAAGGAACAGTGAGGCGCTGGAAGTGCACTTACAAATGGGATGCTCCGGATAACGAGCGTTCGCTAAAAAATAACGAACGTTCGGATAAAAAAAAGAAGAAATATGGCCGTGGCAAGAACCCAAATAGTCACCACAATGCAACGGGACCTCCTGGAAACAAAAATGCAGAGAAGCACGGATTCTTTTCCAAATGGTTGCCAGAAGAAACAATTGCAATCATCGGTGAGATGCCGGATGATCCGCTGGAGCTGCTTTGGGACAATATTCAATTACAGTCTGCTGCCATTATCCGAGCACAAAAATTGATGCACGTACGAGATCAGCAAGATAAGACCGTCGAGAAGATTGAAGAAAAGGACGGAAATGTCATAGGAGAACGGTGGGAAGTGCAACAAGCCTGGGACAAGCAGGCTAACTTCATGGCAGCACAGAGCCGCGCAATGAAGACGCTGGAGAGCATGATCAAACAGTATGATGAGATGCTGCATAAGAACTGGGAATTAGCTTCTGATGAACAGAAAGCGCGTTTGGAACTGCTCCAGGCGCAGAAAAAGAAGCTAGAGACCGACAACGGAACGGAAACGGATGAAAGCGTGGTAATCGTTAATGACCTCTAAAACGGTGAAATTGAGCGACATCATCATTCCGAAGTTTCACACTCTGGTCAATGATCATGAGCATGTCCATCAGATCCTTACCTCCGGGCGCGCGGGGACGAAATCATCCTTTATGGCCATCCTTGTAGACTTCCTGCTGGTCAGCGATCCGCATGCGGCCGCAATCGTGATGCGCAAGCATCACAATAAGCTGCGAAAGACAGTATTCAACGAGTGTCAGCGTGCGATAAAGAGACTTGGTCTGAGCAAGAGCTTGTTCAAGATTACGAAGAGCCCTATGCAGATTACATATCGCAGAACCGGCAGCACGGTTTATTTCACAGGATCTGACAGTATAGATGACACCAAAGGCATGATTGATGATGAGAACACAATTAAGATGGTCGTACTGGATGAGCTGACAGAGTTCTTCGACAAGGGTGATGGAGAGGACGAGATTTCCAATATCGTGGCCACGTTCGTGCGTGGCAATGATGAGGACTTCCGGATGCTCTATCTATATAACCCGCCGAAGAATCCAAAGGCGCCGATCAATGAGTGGTGTCAGAAGATGGAAATGCGCCCTGATTGCGTGCATGTGCATGTCACATACCAGGACGTTTCGGTCAATTGGCTCGGGAAGCGGCTGATTGAAGAGGCTAAAGCAATGAAGGCCGCGGACCTGAAGATGTACCGCTGGGTATGGCTTGGTGAAGCTGTCGGTCTGGATGACTTGATCTACTACATGTTTGATCCTGATCGGCACGTAAGAGAACCGGCCAAAGACCAAAACATCAGCATTATCGGCATAGGCGTTGACTATGGTCAAATGAATCCTACTACTTTTCAACCATTTGGATTAGACTTTACTGCAAAAAAACTGGTCGGATTGTCTGAATATTATTACTGCGGCCGCACGAGCGGTCATCAGAAGAGTCCAGGCGATTATGCCAGGGATTTTCGGGAATTTATCGATAAGCTATACCAACGATACGGGCAGAAGCCCGTTTTTTGCTTCATTGACCCTTCTGCGAAAGGTCTGCAGGAGGAAATCAGAAGATTATGTCCGGAAGTACAGTTTCCGTCCGTGGACAATACTGTCGCTCTCGGCATCAGCAGGGTGCAGAAGCTGTTGATCTATGATGTATTGCAATTTTGTAGCGCCCAAAAGGAATTGCAAGGCGAAATGTATCTGTACAGCTATGACCCTGATTCGATCGAGCGTGGTGAAGAAAAGCCAATCAAACAAAATGACCACTGCTGTGATGCAGTGCGTTATGCAGTCATGGGTCTGTGGAATTATATTGTGAGTATGCTGCCAATATTGCGAAAGGAGTGATGCGGATGATTGTGAGTGATATCCGAGATTTTCTGGAACAGCTTGGTTATAAGGTAGAGGTATCTGGCTTACACCGGGAACACATGGCATTGTGGCGAGAATGGTATCGTGGAAAGGTCGATTCTTTCCACAATTACACAGTATATAACGGTGTTAAAGAGATTAGACGAACGAAAAAAACACTGGGAATGGCGAAGAAGTCGTGTGAGGATTGGGCAGACCTGCTACTGAACGAAAAGGTCATGATCCAGGTGGATCGCAGCCGGCAGAAACAGCTTGACGAGTGCCTGGCAGAAAACAATTTCCGTGACCAGGCAAATGCGTTGGTCGAAAAGGCCTTCGCGCTGGGGACCGGCGCGCTGGTGGAATACCGCAGCAGGGATCGCAAGAGCGGCTGCAAGATTGATTATGTCCCGGCAGGGATGATCTTTCTGCTTCGTCAGGAGAATGGCATGATAGTCGATGCAGCATTCGCCAGCGAGATTTCCAAGGATAGGTATTATGTCAATATTCACGAATATCAGAACGGAAGATATCGCATCGAAAATATCATCTTTGATGCAAAAAAAGGCGGCAAGTATGTCGTGGAAGAAGTCCCGGAAGGGATGGAGCGGATCGTATACAGTGATGTGCCGTTGTTCCAGATCATCCGTCCGAACGCGGTGAACAACAGCGATATGGATGAAGCAATGGGCATCGCAGTGTATGCCAATGCGCTGGATGAGATGCAGGAGATCGATGAAATTTTCGACTCCTATTTCAATGAATTTCAGTTGGGAAAGAAAAGAATCTTCGTAGATCCGTCCGTTGTTAACGTAACGGTACCAGTGTCTGGTCCTAATGTTCGTCCTGCGTTTGATCCGGATGACGTTTCTTTCTATGGTCTGAACGGGATGGGGGAAAATGGTAAAAAAATCGAACAAACTGATTTTAACCTTCGTGTTACTGAACATAGTCAAGCATTGCAAGATGCGTTAAATCTGTTCGGCGATAAGGTTGGTTTTGGGTCTGATTATTACGTCTTCAAAGAGGGCAAGGTCTATACGAACACGACCGACATCATCAGCAGCAATTCCAAGATGTTCAGGCGACTGAAGAAGCACGAGCTGATCCTGGAACGCGCGTTGAAGGGCATGGTCAGAGCAGTGCTGCATATTGCTGGAAGCGGATATACCGGAGATATCCAGGTGGATTTTGACGACTCCATCATCGAGGATAAGGCTGCAGAGCGCAAGCAGTACAAGGAAGATGTGGCCGCCGGCATCATGAGCCCGGTAGAGTATCGGATGCGCGTATACGGCGAGGACAAGGCCACTGCCGAGTCGATGATCCCAGAGCAAAATGATGTGATGTCATGATAACGCCTGAGCAATTGGAGTCATATGGCTATGGCAATGAGGAAATCTTTGCAGGGCTTGAACAGCGTATCATGGATGATATTGTTCGTCGCATCAAGGATGCCGGCGTAATTACAAGATCTGCGGATTTTCAGATCAATGAGCTGAGACGCTTGGGATTCAGCAATGTAGATATCAAGAGCATGCTGCAGGATGCTCTCGATGCTTCTGATGCATACATCGAGGAATTGTATCAGACGGCGATCGAGACCGATTACATCAGCAACAAGCAGCTGTATGACGCGCTCGATAAGCGGTTCATCCCCTTTAAGCAGCAGAACACTTGGCTGCAGAACATGATATCAGCGGCCAAAAATCAGACAAAGGAAGAAATGCATAATTTATCTCAATCATTAGGTTTTGTAATAAGGACTGGCGATGGCTCAAAAAATATGAGTCTTTCGGAATATTTTAAAAATGTAATCGATCAGGTAATCGTGGATATTCAGACGGGAGGATTCGATTATAATACCACCCTTCGAAAAGCTGTCAAACAGATGAGTAATTCTGGAATTCATTGGATCAACTATGAGACTGGTTGGCATAACCGCATTACTGTGGCTGCCAGAAGATCTGTCATGACTGCGATATCACAAATGTCTGTCAGTATATCCGATGATACTGCGAAGAAGCTTGGCATCGATACATTCGAGATCTCCGCACATGCCAACCCTCGCCCTACACACGCTGTATGGCAGGGTACAATCAAGACCAAGCTACAGCTCATCGAAGAGTGTGGCCTGGGAAGCGTGACAGGCTTGCTGGGCGCGAATTGTTATCATGTGTATTATCCGTTCGTTAAGGGTGTATCGAAGCGCGCATACACAGACGAGCAGCTCCGGAAGTGGTCAGATCCCACACCTAAGACGTACAAGGGCAAGGAATATACCGGATATGAAGCCAAGCAGCGGATGCGGCAGATGGAGACCAATATGCGAGCGATGCGTGAGGAGATCCGGATGCTTCAGGAAGGCGGCGGAGACCCGGAAGACATCCTGAATGCGCAGGTCCGTTATCGTACGGCCATGTATGAATATGGCGACTTCGCCAAGAAAATGGGCATGAAGCAGCAGAAAGAGCGCATTTATATGGATGGGATGGGAAATGTCCTTGCAAACGCTAAGGAAAGTGTTAGAATGATAACAGGGGCACGGATAACCGACCCTGACAGCATTGAAGGTATTGAGTTTGCGGAAATGTATTATGAAGAAATCCGCAGCTTCTCTACTGATTGCAAACGAATTGCTAAAAATATTAATAAATCAGAGGCAGATATACGTAGGATAAAGGCTTATCTTTTTGAAGATCTTTCCTATCTTGATCCTAAAACACAAACTCGAAAAAGATTTTACCCAGATTGTGCGATAGCGCAAAGCTGGCAAAGACTGATGATTGGTCAAGACATAAAGCCGCACGACATCACCATGATCGAGCATGAATTGCTCGAGATGAAGATAAAAAAGGATAATCCCTCAATAACGCATCAAGAAGCACACGATTTAGCTAATGAGAAGTACAATTACGGGAAAGGAGCGAAGGAGTATTATGGTAATCTTAAAAAACATAACAAAAACAAAAGATAGCATATCCGCAAATTATTATCCCGAGGGGAACATGAATGAAGAAGGATTCATGAAAATGAGCATTCCGGATAAAAAGATCATCGAACACAAAAAGGCAGTCGAATGTTCAACTGCTCCTGCTCATGTAATGTACGAATTGAGAGATATAATCGATCTTGGTAGAGATGATTTTCCGAAAGAAATAACGGTATTGTGGTATTGACCATGGCCAATAACTTCAAAATCATTTATAAGATCCTTTCATCGCTCGAAAAAGCGATGGAATATGAAGAATTTGACGAAGCACGCATCAGTCCGCAGGCGCTGGGGATATCCAGACCGCTATGGGAAAAGCTGATCATGATGCTGAGTGATTCCGGTTACATTACAGGTGTCGTGATAAAGCAGTATGTTGATGAGGGTTATCCTACCGTGACAGATTGCTCAAAAATCAGGATCACATTGAAAGGGCTGGAGTACCTGGAAGAAAACTCGTTGATGCAAAGGGCTAAAAATTTGGCCAAAGGTATAATCGATATTGCAAAGTAGCACTCTCAATCAGAGTGCTTTTTTAATGGGAGGAAAAAAGACATGAAGAAACTGTTTATCTCACAGCCGATGAAAGGCAAAAGCGACGAAGATATTCTAAAGGAAAGAAATAAGGCTATTGCGGAGGCTGAGCGCCTATGTGATGACGTGGTGGAGGTATTGGATTCTTTCTTCCAGGGCGCACCAGCAGATGCTAAGCCTCTGTGGTTCCTTGGAAAATCATTAGAACTATTAGCTCAAGCAGATGTGGCGTATTTTGCTCCAGGTTGGGCAGATGCAAGAGGATGTAAAATTGAACATTTGTGTGCTGTTGAGTATGGCATTGATCGAATAGAGGCATGATATGTGCCAACATAGCTATGTTACACAGTATAGAACATATTTTGATAAAAACCAGCAATGCAGGGTCCGCCGGGAGGTAGATACCTGCATTTTTTGTGGAAGAAAGTTAGAAGAAAGGGTGATAGGTATGAACGATCCACCAAAGCGGAAGCTGCCGTATTTTGGTAGCTATTTGAAGTGATCGATGGCCCTGGGGGAATGGCATATAAACTACCCGCCTTTACTGGAGAGAACCGGATATAAAAAACGCAGGAGGAAATCATGGAATTCTTAAAGGAATTTTTAGGCGATGAGCTGTACGCTCAAGTTGAAGCGAAGCTGAAAGGCAATGACAAGATCAAGATTGCCAATCTGGCAAGTGGAGAGTATGTCTCAAAGTCTAAATACGACGACAAGGTGGCCGAGCTGGCCACTGCCAATACGACGATCGGACAGCTGAAAGAAGCAGCCGAGAAATACGAGGGAACGGATATCGATGGTCTGAAGACGCAGCTGGCCAATACGCAGACCAAGTACGATACCGATACCAAGAAGCTCATGGATGACATAAAAAAACGTGACGCTGTTGACGCCTGGCTGGATAAGCATCCGACCAGACACCGCAATCTGATGCGCTCTCAGTTCAATTATGAGAAGTTGAAGGTAGATGGCGATAAAGTGACTGGCATCGATGAGATCGGCAAGCAGCTGACCGAAGCTTACGCTGACATGTTCAACAATGACGATGGCGGAGATGGCGGCCAGGGCGGAGACGGAGGCATGTCTCACGGCCGCAATCCGAAGGAGAAGGACCCCGGGGAGATGAGCATGGAAGAGTACAAAGCATGGAGAGAAAAACAGTAAGGAGGTAACATAATGCCTAATGAATTCATCAAGCCCAGCGTTGTCGCGCGTGAAGCGCTGATGGTGCTGGAAAACAACCTGATCATGGCGAACCTGATCCACCGTGATTACAGTTCAGAATTCGTGGCCGGTGTCGGTGATACGGTCACGATCCGCAAGCCGGCAAAGTTCGTTGCACACAATTTCACCGGAAACATCATCGTCCAGGACGCTACTGAGGGAAAAGAGGCCGTCAAGCTGGATCATTTCCGTGATGTATCCTTCAAGGTCACATCGAAGGAAATGACGCTGGATATCAGGGACTTTTCCAAGCAGCTGATCGAGCCGGCCATGATGGCCGTCGCACAGGGAGTTGACGAGGACATCCTCAATGTAGTTGCCGAAGTCAACAACGCGGTGACGGCAACCGCTAAGCCGACAGATCTGTCCGATATCGCGTCGATCGCGAAGATGATGGATGTGAATAAAGCGCCGATGGCACAGCGCCGCCTGGTTCTGAATCCTGAACATAAGTATCGATATGCGTTGACAGACAATTTGTCTAAGGTGTCTTATGCTGGAACTGGAGAGACGCTGCGAAACGCAGAATTGGGACGTGTTTATTCACTCGACACTTACATGGATCAGAATGCTCCATATTCTTTGGCCGATACGCCAGGTACGATGACGGCCTGCAAAGTGACCGGAAATATCAATGAGAAAAAGGTCCAGCTGACTGAAACGCAGGCAGCTACAGGTACACTGAAAATTGGCGATGGATTGATCATCGACGGGCGCATGTACCGCATCACCAAAGATGCTACCGCTGCTTCCAATGCGGCTTCCAATGTAGAGATCGATATGCCGTTGCATATTCAGATTAATGAAGCGACATCTGCATATATTGTGACCAAATATCATTCTTTAGCATTCCATCGTAATGCAATTGCAATGGTTACACGACCTCTGGAGCTGCCGATGGGCAACAAGAAAGCTGCGATCATGCAGCACAATGGTCTCGGTGTGCGTGTGGTCTATGACTACGACATCAATACCAAGACGGACTATGTATCGATCGATATCCTCTATGGTCTGAAGCTGCTGTATCCGGAACTGGCTTGTAAGTTGGTGGGATAATGGATCCCGTTACCTACGAGTATTACACTGGTCAGTATCATGGAGATATGCTGACGGAAGACGAATTTGCCAAGTATGACAAGTATGAACATAAGGCCCGGCGCTATGTGTCGGGCTTTACATATGGCAATATCGATGTCGTGAAGGACGTCCCGGATGCCGTCAGAGATTGTATCTGTGATATTGCGGAGAACATCCAGAAAGAAAGCAGCAGGCAGAGCGGAAACGGAATCAGCAGCGAAAGCGGCGATGGCCACAGCGTCAGCTACGAAAAGAGCCGCACCGAAGCTGAGCTGCGTCAGCAGTATTACCAGATTGCGCTCGGGTACTTGATCAACAGCGGATACCTATACGGAGGGGTGATGCTATGCTCGACTGCACGGAACTGGTGACCAACATCATTAGAGAGTTTGACCAATCATCCAGACAGGATAAGCTGCGCGCTGAGACCATCGATGGTGTGTCGTGGTTTCGCCAGGAGAAATCGCAGCTGGCGGACCGTCAGGTGAATGCAGCGGATCTGGTCAGCGTGCGCATCCCGCTTGCGGGACGAGAGAACGAACCGGTCATTGCGAAGGGTGATCTTCTGATCCACGGCGCAGCCGAGATATCCGGGATGAGCATCGGACAGATCAGGGCGAAGTATCCGGACAGCATGGAAGTGATGTCGGTCACGTATAATCGCAACCGGCTTCCATACAGCCAGCACATCAGGTGCAGCGAATCATGATCAAGAAGATCAGAACGCCGGCAGATAAGCGCGTAAAGGTCAATATGGAAGGCGGCGAGGTGGAAGCCGTACTTCAATGGCGCAAGGATTTCGGCACACGGCGAACGGCAGGCTTTCAGGCGGCACAGGTATACGTCGACAGTGAGGTGATCAGGCTCTCTGATCCGCTTACCCCGATGCGCACCGGAACGCTGAAGAAGTCTGGACTGACGCCACCGTTACCGGCTCAGGAACGGTGACATATAACGCTCCTCACGCCAGGTATCAGTATTATGGCAAGGTCATGGTCGGCCGCGCTCCTAAGCGCCTGACCAATAAGGACCTGACGTATGAGGGAGCTCCACAGCGCGGCGCCAAATGGTTCGAACGCATGAAAGCCCAGAACCGTAATGAGATACTGAAGGGAGCTGCTAAGATTGCCGCAGGAAAAAAGTAGGATCGAAGCGATACGCGATTATTTCATGGCCTGCCCGCTGTTGAAAGAAGGCAGGCTGAATATCGATTATCTGGGAGAAAATCCGGTGGAATACAGCATTGATTCCATGCTGGTCAGCAATCCAATCGTGAAGCAATACATGGACGGAAGCTCGCTGCGCCAGCATCCCTTTGTGTTCGTGTCACAGGAGATCAGATCCCAGCAGATCGTCGACCAGATCGAAGCATCTGGCTTCTATGAGAAGCTGGCCGATTGGATCGAAGAACAGAACAACAACGACAATCTCCCGGACATCCCGGGAGCGCAGCGCATTGAGGTCATGGCACCAGGGTATATGTACGATGCGACACAGATCACAGCGGTGTATCAGATCCAATGCAGAGTTTTATACATCAAGGAGGTATAACATGGCAGAAACGAAAGAAAAACTTGTCAGCCGTTCCAGAAAGGTCGCTTTCATGGGCGTCACTTCTGGTACAGGAGGATCAGGAACAGAAACATTTCACCGCATGACAAAATTCACGGATATGTCAAAGTCCAGCAATCCGGCAGAATACAGCCGTCAGTATGTGGATGAGGATGGAGAAGTGACGGACGTCACCGGATATTCTCCGGAGATCTCCTATGCGTTCGACATGTACGAGAATAACGCGGTCCACAATGACATCATCGATATCACGGACAATGAAAAGATGGGCGATGACGCGGTACGCAATATCATCGTCGTCGACTTCACGCGCCCTGTAGAGGAGCAGCAGAACCAGTATTACGCCAAGAAGCGCCCGTATGCGGTCATCCCGGATTCTGAGGGCGACAGCAATGATGCTTACACATATTCCGGTACCTTCCGCAACAAGGGAGCACAGGAAGAGATCAAGGTGCAGTCCAGCGACGGCTGGAAGACATGCACGGAAGTGACGGCTCCAGGCGTAGGTGATTAAAGAGGGAGAAATCCCTCTTTCGTTTTTTAGTGAGGTGATCAAATGAAATCAACATGGAAGATCAATGGCGGCCACTTTGCATTCGACTTCGATGATCTGGAATGCATGGACAGGTACGAGGCTGCATGCAAGGAGATGCAGAGGCGCT
>OLRK01001077.1_pt1 | contig 25407 bp, 25 predicted proteins | sample 1672911 | NCBI WGS metagenome assembly OLRK01 (sample SAMEA3136736, study PRJEB25190) | human gut metagenome | biome: human gut; feature: human-associated habitat; material: faeces | place: Austria | collected 2013 | reverse complement strand
AAGAGAAATAGGATGGACAAAATACCTAAAAAATTTTTAGATAATATAATATTTTTTTGACAAATTAGCCGAATATATTGACATTAATCCCAGTATCTGCCATAATGAAGATGTTATGTAGGTAACATTTTTACCCCATAAGACTGTTAAAAACAGTAAGGGAAAAAAGAAAAGGAGAGTAGAGCTTATGAAAAAATTAACAGCATTGATGCTTGTTGCAGCTATGGCAGTCACCGGACTGACAGCCTGCGGCGGCAAAACCGAGGAAACTACGGCTGCAGCAACAGAAGCAGCAGCGCCTGCAGCAACTGAGGCAGCAAAGGAAGAGGAAAAGGGCAGCGAAGCAGCTAAAAGTGAAGCTGCAGCAGAAGCAAAGGATGCTTCTTCTTTAAAGGTAGCAGCTATTTTCGGCGGCGCCATTAATGATGGAAACTGGAATGAAACACAGTACAACGGTTTAAAGGCGATCGAGGAGGCCGGCGCTGAAATCGCTTATATGGAGAATATCAGCGATACAGATGCAGCAGAGGCAGCACGTACCTATGCATCTGAGGGCTTTAACCTGGTTTATCTGACGACCAACTCCTATCAGGATTACTGTACACCTGTTGCAAAGGATTTCCCTGATACAACCTTTGTTCAGATTAACGGAACCGTTGTAGACGGAAACTTTATTTCTGTCCGGATTGCAGACGAGGAGCAGGGCTTCTTACAGGGGGTTGCAGCAGCTCTCCTGTCAGAGACAGGAAAGGTTGGTTTTGTAGGCGGACAGGAAATCAACCCGATCAAACTTGGCTCCTCTGGATTCCAGCAGGGTGTTGATTATGTAAATTCCACCTATGGTCTGAAGGTAGAGGCAACCCGTATCAATACAGGAAGCTTTACAGATGTAAACCAGGCAAAGGAAACTGCAATCTCTATTATTGAGGGTGGCGCAGATGTGATCGCTCCTATGGCAAATGATGCCAGCGTTGGTATTATGGAAGCCGGCGAGGAGAAGGGCGTTATGGCAGTAGGCTGCGGCCTTGGCCAGGAGACCTCTGCTCCAACTGCTACCAGAATGATCATTGTAAAGGATGTTGCCATTGCCCTTAAGTCTACATTTGAGGTATATGTAAATGGTGAGTTGAATCCGACTGAGGTAGAAACCTACGGAGCCAATAAAGGCGTTGTCTACGCAACCGACTGGTTCGGTGATGTAGATGATGAGGTAAAGACAAGGCTTCAGGAAACCATTGACAAGATGGAAAAGGGAGAGATTGAAATTTCTCTTCAGTAATAAGACCATAGTCATTGAGATGGAGCTGTCAGGCATGATTCTGGCAGCTCCATTTGTCTAGAGGGTGAAGGCAGTTTTTAGCACACTCTAAAATGGCTCAGCAAAGGATGGAGAAGAGATATGCAGAAAGAAATTGTGAAAAAACTGAAGGAACTCAGCTTTCCCCTTGCGTCCATTGTGGTTGCACTGGTGCTGGGAGCTGTGATCCTGTCGGCAATGGGATATGATGCAGGCAAGGCTTATTCCAGCCTGCTAAAGGGCGCATTTGGAAGCAAGAATTCCATTGCGGAGACGCTGGTACAGACGACGCCGCTTATTTTTACAGCGCTCAGCTATGCGATTGCCCTTCGATGCGGAATGATCAATCTGGGAGCGGAAGGACAGCTTTATATCGGGGCTATCTTAGGTTCCCTGGCCGGTTCCCATATTCAGGGCCTGCCGCCGGTTCTCCACATTCTTTTCGTGCTTTTGTGCGGTTTTATCGGAGGCGCTTTGTGGGGCCTGATCGTTGCAGTGCTGAAAATGAAATTTGGAGCCAGTGAGCTGATCACTACGATCATGCTTAACTATATTGCATTGGAGTTTGTAAGCTTCTGCGTTACAAACCCGCCCTTCCGCGATGCTACACCGGGAGCAGCGCCGCGTATGCCGTCCGTTGTGGATGCAGTAAAGCTTCCGATCATCCTGCCGCAGACAAGACTGCATTTTGGAATTATCCTGGCATTGATCGCAGTGCTTGTTTATTATGTATTTATGTGGAAGACCACCCGGGGCTATGAGATGCGTGTTATTGGTATGAATCCGAATGCGGGCCGTTACTCCGGCATGAATATTCCTGTAAACTCTCTGATGTCCATGTTCATTGCAGGCGGCTTCGCAGGGCTTGGAGGCATCATAAACATTATCGGCCTTCAGTATTTCCTTACAGAAGGCTTCTCCAACAATTTTGGTTTCAGCGGTGTTGCAGTTGCCCTGCTTGGAGGCTGTACGCCTTTTGGCATTATTGTGTCCGGCATCCTGTTTGGTGCCTTAAATGCCGGCGGTGTTAAGATGCAGCTTCTGGCAAAGGTGCCTTCCGCTTCTATTTATATGATACAGGGCATGATCATTATCTTTGCTGTAAGCCGTGAGCTGTTTATCTGGTTTGGCCGCAAGGTACATACAGAGAAGGCCCATACTGTAGCAGGAGGTGAGAACCATGGCTGATTTCATTACAAACTTTTTGACGGCGGATATCCGTACAGCTACGCCGCTTCTTCTTGCGGCTCTGGGCCTGGTGTTTAGTGAGCGTGCGGGAATTGTAAATATTGGAACTGAAGGAATTATGCTGGTAGGAGCTCTTTTAGGCTGCCTGGGAGCAGCGCTTACAGGTTCTCCTCTTATGGGAGCTCTTTTGGCCATTGCAGGCGGTTTTGTTATGGCTCTTATCTTTGCATTTTTCACGATTACCCTGCGCTCCAATCAGATTGTAGTTGGCACAGCCTTTAATATTTTTGCCGGAGGCTTTACGGTTACCCTAAACCGTCTCCTTCTGAATGGTACAAAGGTAAACGGATATACCGCGCATCCGATACCGGGGCTGTCTAAAATCCCGATTGTGGGAGATGTGCTTTTTAACTGGTCATTGCCGGTTTACCTAGCATTTTTAAGCGTACCTCTCTGTTGGTTTGTGCTGCAGCGCACCAACATTGGACTGAAGATACGCGCAGTAGGCGAGTATCCCAAGGCCTGCGATACGGTGGGAATTAACGTGTTCCGCATCCGCTACGGGGCAGTCCTTTTCTCCGGGATGATGGCAGGTTTGGCAGGCTCCTTTGTTTCCATGGGACAGCTGTCTTCTTTTACAGAGAATATGGTGTCAGGAAAAGGCTTTATGGCACTGGCTGTATGTGTATTCGGAAACTATTCTCCCAAAACAGTACTCTGGGCAGCACTTTTATTCGGCGCAGCAGATGCTCTGAAATACCGTCTGCTGACAACCGGAATTGGAAGCTATTACCAGTTCTTAAATATGCTTCCTTATTTCATTACGATAGTGGCACTGTGTATGTTTGCAAAGCGCAGCAATAAGCCGGCCTGCAGCGGTGTTGCTTACAGAAAGGAATAAGGAGGGGTAGGGATGTCTGAATATATTTTGGAGATGAAGCACATTACCAAGCGTTTTGCTTCGGTAGTTGCAAATGAGGATGTAAATTTAAGCGTGAAAAAAGGCGAGGTTCATGCCCTTCTGGGGGAGAACGGAGCGGGAAAATCCACACTTATGAACTGCCTTTACGGTATGTATGACAGCTACGAGGGCGAAATCTGGTTTGATGGGAAAAAAGTTACTATTGATGACCCCAAACAAGCCATTGCATTGGGAATCGGAATGGTACATCAGCATTTTATGCTGATCCCGGCATTGACGGTTATTGAAAATGTGGTCCTGGGCTTAAAGGAAAATAAGCAGGTGCTGGATTTAAAGGCAGCGGCAGAGCGATTTACGGAGCTTGGGAAACGCTATAATATGGAGATCGACCCATGGGTACGGGTAGAACAGCTCTCTGTAGGCCAGCAGCAGCGTCTGGAAATTTTAAAGGCCCTTTACCGGGATGCCAAGCTTCTTATTTTAGATGAGCCTACGGCAGTGCTTACGCCGGATGAGGTGGACAGTCTTTTTGATATGATGAATAAGCTGACGGGAGAGGGACATACCGTTATTTTTATCAGCCATAAGCTGAATGAGATCATGAAAATCTGTGACCGCTGTACAGTCCTGCGTCAGGGAAGGCTGGCGGCAACGGTGGAAATTTCCGAGGTACATAACCGTCAGGAGCTGGCAAACCTTATGGTAGGTCATGAGGTAGAGCTAAAGACAGAGCGCAGACCTCCGGAATATACAGGGGAAAAGCTGAGGGTAGAGCATCTTACCAGCCTGAACGACCGGGGCCTTCCGGCAGTAAAGGATATTAGCTTCAGCCTTCAGGGCGGTGAAATCCTGGGTGTCTGTGGTGTGGACGGAAATGGACAGTCAGAGCTGATACAGTGCATTACAGGTCTTAGAAAGCCTGCCAGTGGAAAGATCACCATCTGCGGCAAGGATACAACCAATTATAATCCCAAGCAGATTTTGAATCTGGATGTGGCCCATATTCCGGAGGACCGCCATAAATACGGCATGGTTGGGGCCATGTCTGTAGAGGAAAATCTGATCCTTGTAAGCTATGACCAGAAGCTGTTTTCACTGCATAAATTCTTAAACTGGAAGTGGATTGCAGACCATAGCAGGAAAATTTGTGACCTCTTTAAGGTAAAGACCCCTACAATCAAAGAGCGGGCTATAAACTTGTCCGGCGGAAACCAGCAGAAATTTGTGGTTGGCCGCGAGCTTGACCGTACGCCGCAGCTTCTTGTGGCAGTCCATCCGTCAAGAGGTCTTGATATCGGTGCCACCAAGTATATCCAGTCCCAGATTATGGGACAGAGAGACAGGGGCACAGCAGTGCTTATGGTATCAACGGAGCTGGACGAGCTGATCGAGCTTTCTGACCGTATTATGGTCATGTTTGAAGGCGAGATCATGGGCATTATAGACCAGAAGGATGCATCAAGGGAAACCCTTGGTCCGCTGATGGCTGGGTTGAGGGGAGAGGAAAAGCAATAAATACTCAATAGCATAGAGACAGCCGTCTTTCGCAGGAGTTTACCTGTGAGAGGCGGCTGTTTTTGTAGAAAAAACTGATTTTAAAATCGGCCTGACAGAAGCGCTACAGAAGCGATTTCTCAGATTTTTCAAATAATAATAGTGCAAAATTGCAAAAAAACGAGTATAATAAAATAATAGTTCAGCCATGCGAAGATTTAGGCAGTAAAATAGTGTTGAAAGCTTGCTTTCATAAGCGTTTTACTGCCTAAATCTTCATAGGGCGGACGCCCGGCGCTTCTTGGACGCTTACAGCGGACAAGAAGATGTATGGCTGAACTGTTATTATAAGATAGTTGATATCTGCATACAAAGGAGGACGTCTTATGTCGAATGTGGAAAGGACAACCAGCTGGCAGCAGATTCAGCAGGGGATTAAGGACGCAGAGCGTCTGATTGCACGCAAAGAATATAATCTTGTAATGATAAAAGCCCGGCAGACGCTGGAATGTATGGTGCGCTGCCTGACAGAGCGGGCCTGTCTGGTAGAGGGGGATTTATCAGAAAATATAGACCAGCTTTATGATGGCCGGTGGATCGATAAAGCCACCAGGGATAATTATCACACAATCCGTATTTTAGGGAATAAAGCAGTACATGAGGGGGATGATACAGCCTATGATGCAAATCAGGCATATCAGCTTTTAACCCAGGAGGTATATGCATTTGCCAATGAATTCAAAGGAAGAGGAGCCCAGGGCGCCCGCCCGGCGCGGACATCGCAGAATCGGCCGCCGGTTCAGAGACAAAATTCTGCAAGGCAGGAAAGCAATCCCTCCAGAAACAACCGCAAAGGGCAGTCTGCCAGAAGGAATACAGCCCGTTCCGGCTATTCCGGTGCTCAGCGTTCCGGCGGGGCCAGGAAGAAAAAACGCAGAAGAACCTCCAACGCGTATTACATTGGCAGGCTTCTGGTGCCGGTTTTGATCGTAGTTCTTTTGATCGTAGTTATCCGTATGCTGATTCCGGACAAGGAAAAAACGATGGAAACGCAGCCGTCCTCCGCAGTTGTGACGACAGCTCCGACTGAAACGGCACCTACAGCTCCTCCGGAACCAGTGACAGAGCCGGAGACTCAGGCGCCTGCAGAGGTATACAGAACAACCGGAAGTACAGTGAATGTGCGCAGTGAACCTTCTACAGACAGCAGCATTTTAGGTCAGCTGCCTAAGGGAACAGAGGTTGAATATGTGAAGCGGTATAATAATGAGTGGACGGTCATTAATTATGACGGCAGGGAAGCTTATATATCCAGCCAGTACATTGAGCTGGTAGCGCCTGAGGGTGAAGCCCAGCCTGAGGAAGGGGCAGAAGCTCCGGCGGCATAAATATGAAAGCAATAAAAATACTGATGATGACCGTTTTGAGGGAATCATCAGTATTTTTTCTGGAAAATTCTCCATAAATATATTGTTAGAAATTTAATTAATGTTGCACTATTGCTCTGGTTTTTTTGAAAAAAAGGAGTATTATGGTATCAGTCTGGCAGTGCGAAGATTTACAAGATGCATGCCGGGATCAAAACAGAACGATTATATGAAAAACAAGAAGAGGAGGTATGCAGCAATGGATATGATAATCGACAGGTTGTCCGAGATAGAGCAGGCAGCAGGCTCCATTGTGGATGGGACAGCGGCCCGAAAAAAGGCCCTGGCAGAAGAAATGGCAGAAAAAACAGCCGCCTTTGATGAAGCCCTGGAGAAGGAAACAGCGGCGAAGATTGCCGCTATTCAGAAAGAAAAGGAAGCGGACTTAAACGGATTACTTTCAAAGCAGACAGCAGACTCCGAAGCATTTTTAAAGCAGTTGGAAGAAACCTATGAAAATCACCACAGGGAATATGTGCAGGCCTTATTCCGGAAAATGGTAAAGGGGTGAGAAAATGGGAAACCTGATTGCCTATAGCGGTATTTCCACAAAAATAAAGGCAATGGAGCGCTGGCGCATCCGGGAAGCCCAGTTTGAAGCAATGTCCCATCTGCAGACAGTTTCAGAGGCAGTCCAGTTCTTAAAGCAGTTTCCTCCCTATGCATCGCTGTTTGCAGGAGCTGAGGAGGGGGAGCTTCACCGGGGCGACATTGAGAAACGTTTAAATCAATCCCAGTACAGTGATTTTGCAAAGCTGTACCGGTTTGCAAGTGTGTCCCAGCGCAAATTTCTTGATCTGTATTTTCAGCATTATGAGCTGGATACGATTAAAACCTGCCTCCGCAACGCAGCCGGACACCGGGAGCACAGGCAGGATCTTTCCATGTTTCAGGAATTTTTTGAACATCATTCAAAGATTGATCTGATCAAGCTGTCAGAGAGTCAGGATATAGGGCAGCTTATTGATAATTTAAAAGGGACTGCCTATTACAGCACCTTAAAAATGCTGGAGCAGAACGGAAGTGCGACCCTTCCGGCCTGTGAATCGGCTCTTGACATGATGTATTTTAAGGCGATCTGGAAACGGGCAGGGAACATGGACTCCAAACGGGAGCGGGAAATTATAAAAGAGTGCTTTGGCACAAGGATGGATATGCTGAACCTTCAGTGGATATGCCGTTCAAAAAAATATTACAGGCTGCCGCCCGGTACTATTTATGCCATGATCATCCCGATTAATTACCATCTTACAAAGCAGGAAATAAACGGCATGGTTCAGGCAGAAAATCTGGAGCAGGTGTATGGCTTGATCCGCACAGGCTGGTATGGAAGGCTTGAGGCAGTCTCGGGGGAAGCCAGGCTGGATCTGGAGAAGCTGGCAGGGGAGATAAACAGCAGGATCTATGAAATAAGCTGCCGCAAGGATCCGTATTCCATTGCATCCCTTAACTCCTATCTTTATTTTAAGGAGCAGGAAATTAAGCGTATTATAAACACCATAGAAAAAATACGTTATGGCGTGTACGGCAGTGAATGAAAGGGGTAACGACGTGATTGAAAGAATGAAGTTTTTAAGTATTACCGGCCCCAAGGCAGATATTGACAGGGTGGTGGGAACCTATCTTTCACGATATGAGATCCACCTTGAAAATGCCTTGTCAGAGCTGAAGACAGTCAGGGATCTAAGGCCTTATATTGAGACCAATCCCTATAAGGCGGAGCTGGAGGAGGCCAGGGAGCTGGCTGGGGCCTTCCAGGGGGAAGAAGCTTTAAAGACCGGGAATATGCAGATCGAGGATGCAGTCCGCATTGTGCGGGAGATGAAGGAGCAGCTGGGGGGGCTTGGGGAAAAGAAGGAGCGGCTGGAAGCAGAAAAGGCTTCTTTGGAGGAATCCAGAAACCAGGTAGTTCCCTTTACCGGTCTTAACTATGACGTGAAAGCTATTTTAAAGTTTCGCTTTATGAAGATCCGTTTTGGCCGGATGCCAAAAGAGTATTATGAGAAGTTTTCTAACTATGTTTATGATACCATAGATACAGTCATGTTTAAATGTGAGGAAAACGATACTCATGTATGGCTGGCTTATTTTGTTCCTGAGAAGCTGGCAGATAAGGTTGACGCCATTTATGCGTCCATGCATTTTGAGCGTTTCTTTCTTCCGGATGAATATGAGGGAACACCGGAGGAGGCAGGCCATGACCTGGATGATAAGATCCGGCAGGCACAGTCAGAAATTGACAGCCTTAACCAGCAGATGCAGGCTGCGTTGTCTGAACGTAAGCAGGAGATCCTTGGAGCATTCCGGTGTCTGGAGCAATTTTCCATTAATTTTGATGTGCGCAGGATGGCGGCATGTACTAAGCATGATGAGCACACCTTCTACATCCTATGCGGATGGATGACGGAGCGGGATGCAATGGCTTTCAGTAAGGAGATTGAGAAGGATGATGACACCTTCTGTATTATTGAGGATGATCATAACAACATTATGAGTACACCTCCTACCAAAATGCGTAATCCAAAGCTGTTTAAGCCCTTTGAAATGTATGTGGAGATGTATGGGCTTCCCTCTTATAACGAGATTGACCCTACGATTCTGATCGGCCTTACCTATTCCTTTTTGTTCGGCTTTATGTTCGGGGATGCGGGACAGGGCCTGTGCCTTCTGATCGGCGGATTTTTGCTGTACCGGTTTAAGAAGATGCGTCTGGCTGGGATCATTTCCTGCTGCGGTTTCTTTTCCACTATCTTCGGCTTCCTTTTTGGAAGCATCTTCGGGTTTGAGGATATTATAGATGCAGTGTGGCTGCGGCCCCAGGAGGCGATGACAGAGCTGCCCTTTATCGGAAAGCTCAATACCGTGTTTGTAGTGGCGATCGCTATTGGCATGGGCATTATCCTTCTGTGCATGATATTAAATATGATCAACAGTGCTAAAAGCCATGACGCGGAGAAGATGTACTTTGACACAAACGGAGCAGCCGGCTTTGTATTTTATCTGGCGCTGGCGTCCACCATTGTGCTGTATATGAGCGGAAAGCCCCTTCCTGCAACCGTTATCCTGGCAGTTATGTTCATAATCCCGCTGCTTCTTATTTTCTTTAAGGAGCCTCTGGCAGCCATGGTGGAGAAAAAGGCAGAGAGGATAGAGGGCGGTGTGGGGATGTTCATTACCCAGGGCGTTTTCGAGCTATTTGAAGTGCTTTTAAGCTATTTTTCCAATACCCTTTCCTTTGTCCGTGTGGGAGCCTTTGCAGTGAGCCATGCAGCCATGATGCAGGTGGTCCTGATGTTAGCCGGGGCAGAGGTAGGAGATCCAAACTGGGCGGTGGTCATTGGCGGAAATCTTTTTGTCTGCGGCATGGAGGGCCTGATCGTAGGCATCCAGGTGCTGCGTCTGGAATATTATGAGCTGTTCAGCCGGTTCTACCGGGGCAGCGGACGACCCTTTAAGCCATATGGAGAGGCAGTAAAGGGGTCGACCCTGATATCATAAAAATTGTAACAGTTCAGCCATATATCTTCTTGCCCGCTTACAGCGGACAAGAAGCATCGGGCGTCCGCCCTATGAAGATTTAGGCAGTAAAACATTTATGAAAGCAAGCTTTCAACACTTTTTTACTGTCTAAATCTTCGCATGGCTAAACTGTTACTAAAAATTAACATATGTGAGAAAAGGAGAAATGAATTATGAGTTTATTAGTAAAGATAACATTATGTGCAGCACTGATTTTAAGCATTGGGGTTCCCTTTGGGGCATTTGCGGCAGGTGAAAAGACAAAGGGGCGTTATAAGACAGCTCTTGCAGTTAATGTGTTCCTGTTTTTCGGAACGATGCTGTTTGCAGCGGTAGTCCTTTTCTCCGGTGATGCGTTTGCAGCGGAAGAAACAGCTGCAGCCGGTGCTTCAGCAGCAGGGATGGGATATTTGTCCGCAGCTCTCGCAACCGGACTCTCCTGCCTTGGCGGCGGTATTGCCGTATCTGCAGCAGCCAGCGCAGCATTGGGAGCGATCAGCGAGGATGGCTCCATTCTTGGTAAATCATTGATCTTCGTCGGACTTGCCGAAGGTGTGTGCCTTTATGGCCTGATTATTTCCTTTATGATCTTAGGTAAGCTGTAAGCCTATGAAGATGTATCTTATCAGCGATAACATCGACACTCTGGCAGGTATGCGCCTGGCTGGGGTGGAGGGGGCTGTAGTCCATAAGAGGGAAGAGCTGAAAGCAGAGCTGGATAAGGTTCTGGCCGATAAAAACATTGGCATTGTCCTTCTGACGGAGAAATTCGGCAGGGAATTCCCGGAAATCATTGACAATGTAAAGCTGGAGCGCAAGCTTCCGCTGATCGTAGAGATTCCTGACCGCCATGGTACCGGCCGCAAGCCGGACTTTATCACCTCTTATGTAAACGAAGCCATTGGACTAAAACTTTAAACCGTAACCGTTCAGCCGCAGGCGGGCAGGAAGATGTACGGCTGAACAGTTGCTTTAAACCTATAGAAAGCAGGTGAGGAGCTTGACAATAGAGGAAAAGCTGCAGCATTTTCAGGAAATCTGCATGACAGATGCCAGGGACAGAAGTGCGAAAATGCTGGATGATTATATAAAGGGACTTGAGGAAACCTTTGAAGAACATAAAAAGGAAGCCAGAGAACGGGCAAAGCTGCGTGTGGAGGCTGAAACGGAGAAGCTGGAGCGGGAGATTAATAAGCGTCTTTCGATTGGGCAGCTGGATTTAAAACGTGAGGTAAGCCACCGGCAGGAGGAGTTAAAGGATAAGCTCTTTGTGGAGCTTCGGGATGAGCTGGCAAATTTCATGGAAAGCCGTGAGTATCAGTTCTATCTGGAGGAAGAGGTGCGAAAGGCCAAGGAATTTGCAGGCAGTGAGCCCATGGTCATTTATATGGACCCGTCAGATGAGGATAAGCTTCCGCGCATTGCCATGCATGTGGGAGCAGAGATCAAGGTCAGCGAGTATTCCTTTATTGGCGGGATCCGTGCAGTGATTCCGTCAAAACATATTTTAATTGACAATTCCTTCCAGACAAAGCTGGAGGAAGCACGTCATGAATTCAAATTTGAAGCAGGAGGGAAGTAAAGTGGCTAAGACAGGTGTAATTTACGGAATTAACGGCCCCGTTGTTTCTCTTGCCGGGGATCCGGGCTTTCAGATGAATGAAATGGTTTATGTGGGAAAGGAGAACCTGGTAGGTGAAGTCATTGGCCTTACCTCCGAAAAGACTACGATCCAGGTTTATGAGGAGACCAGCGGCTTAAGGCCCGGCGAGATTGTAACTGGAACCGGTGCGCCGGTGTCAGTTACCCTGGCCCCTGGTATCTTAAATAATATTTTTGACGGAATTGAGCGTCCCTTAAGCCAGATTGCAGAAAAAAGCGGCTACTATATCAGCAGAGGTATCAGCGTCAGCTCTCTGGACACAGAAAAGAAATGGGATACCCATATGACTGTAAAAGAAGGGGAGAGACTCCTTCCGGGAACTATTATTGCAGAGGTGCCTGAGACAAGGGCTATTGTTCATAAGGTTATGGTTCCTCCGGATGTGGAGGGCTATGTACTTAAGGTGGTTCCGGATGGCTCTTATACCATCAGCGAGCCTCTTGTGAAGCTTCAGCTTCTGGATGGAAGCGAGAAGGAGCTTACCATGTGTCAGAAATGGCCGATCCGTGTGCCAAGGCCTGCTGCAAAGCGCTTCCCTGCTTCCAAGCCCCTGATTACAGGACAGAGGATCCTTGATACCATGTTCCCGCTGGCAAAGGGGGGAACAGCGGCTATTCCCGGTGGTTTCGGAACGGGAAAGACCATGACCCAGCATCAGATCGCAAAATGGTCCGATGCAGATGTGATCATTTACATTGGCTGCGGAGAGCGCGGAAACGAGATGACCCAGGTTCTGGAGGAATTTTCAGAGCTGATCGATCCCAAAAGCGGAAATCCACTGATGGACCGGACGACCCTCATTGCCAACACCTCCAACATGCCGGTTGCAGCAAGAGAGGCAAGCCTTTATTCCGGCCTGACCTTGGCAGAATACTACAGGGATATGGGATACCATGTGGCGATCATGGCAGATTCAACCTCCCGCTGGGCGGAAGCCTTAAGGGAGCTGTCGGGCCGTCTGGAGGAAATGCCTGCAGAGGAAGGCTTCCCGGCCTATCTGGCATCCAGGCTTTCCGGTTTTTATGAGCGGGCAGGAATGATGCAGAATTTAAACGGAAGCGAAGGCTCTGTTACGATCATTGGAGCCGTATCCCCTCAGGGAGGCGACTTCTCCGAGCCTGTGACCCAGAATACAAAGCGTTTTGTCCGCTGCTTCTGGGGACTGGACAAATCCTTGTCTTATGCAAGGCATTTCCCTGCGATTCACTGGCTTACCAGCTATTCTGAGTATGTAAACGATCTGTCCTCCTGGTATATGGACAACGTAGACAAGAATTTTGTGGATTACAGAAACCGCATGATGGCGATCCTGACCCAGGAAAGCAGCCTGATGGAGATCGTAAAGCTCATTGGTGCAGATGTGCTTCCGGATGACCAGAAGCTGGTGCTGGAGATCGCGAAGGTTATCCGAGTAGGCTTCCTGCAGCAGAATGCCTTCCATAAGGATGATACCTCCGTGCCGCTTTCAAAGCAGTTTAAGATGATGGAGGTGATCCTCTATCTCTATAAGAAATCCAGGGCTCTGATCGCCATGGGCATGCCTATGTCTGTGCTTAAGGAGGATCCTATTTTTGACAAGATCATTTCGATCAAATATGATGTGCCCAATGACAGGCTTGATATGTTTGATGAATATAAGAAGCAGATAGACCAGTTCTATGAAAATGTAATGGAACGCAATGCATAAGGAGGCTTAAGATGGCCATTGAATATTTAGGTTTAAGCGCGGTTAATGGCCCCCTGGTGGTGCTGGAGGGTGTTCAGAATGCCGCTTATGACGAAATCGTGGAAATGACCGTAGGGCGCACCACGCATAAAATAGGACGTATTATCGAACTCTATGGGGACAAGGCCATTATCCAGGTGTTTGAGGGCACAGACGGAATGGCCCTGCGAAACACACATACAAGGCTCACCGGCCACCCTATGGAGATTGCGGTTTCAGAGGAAATGCTGGGCCGTACCTTTAACGGCATCGGCCAGCCCATTGACGGTCTGGGTGATATTGTATCGGATATGAAGCTGGACATCAACGGCCAACCCTTAAACCCGGTTTCCCGCGAGTACCCAAGAAACTATATCCGCACCGGAATTTCTGCCATTGACGGACTGACTACCCTGATCCGCGGGCAGAAGCTGCCGATCTTCTCTGGAAACGGCCTTCCCCATGACCAGCTGGCAGCCCAGATCGTACAGCAGGCTTCCCTGGGGGATGATTCAGACGAGAAATTTGCTATTGTATTCGGCGCGATGGGCGTAAAGCATGATGTGGCAGATTTCTTCCGCCGTACCTTCGAGGAGAGCGGTGTTTCAGAGCATGTGGCAATGTTTATCAACCTGGCAAATGATCCGGTGGTGGAGCGCCTTATTACCCCGAAAATTGCATTGACTCTGGCCGAGTACCTTGCCTATGAAAAGGGGATGCATATCCTTGTAATTCTCACAGATATGACCTCCTATGCGGAGGCGCTGCGTGAGGTTTCCTCCTCCAAGGGTGAGATTCCTTCCAGAAAGGGCTTCCCGGGCTATCTTTACAGCGATCTGGCTTCTCTTTATGAGCGTGCAGGTATTGTGGCAGGCCGTCCGGGCTCTGTAACCCAGATTCCTATCCTTACTATGCCAAATGATGATATTACCCACCCGATTCCCGATCTGACCGGTTACATTACCGAGGGGCAGATCGTACTTGACCGCCAGTTAAACGGCCAGTCCATTTACCCGCCTATTAATGTGCTGCCTTCCCTTTCACGACTGATGAAGGATGGTATCGGAAAGGGCTACACAAGGGAGGATCATCAGGATGTGGCAAACCAGCTGTTCTCCTGCTATGCAAAGGTAGGAGATGCAAGAGCGCTGGCTTCTGTTATCGGAGAGGATGAGCTGTCACCCATTGATAAAAAGTATCTGAAATTCGGCGAAGCCTTCGAGCATCACTTTGTAGGACAGGCAGAGCATGAGAACAGGAGTATTTTAACAACCCTTGATATTGGCTGGAAGCTTCTGGGAATGCTGCCCAGAGAGGAGCTTGATCGGATTGACACCAAGGTACTTGATATGTATTATAAGCCGGCCGAAGAGGAGGCATAAGGAGGCGAAGCAGTATGGATCCAAATTCATTCCCGACAAAAGGAAACCTGATGCTTGCCAAGAATTCCTTAAATCTGGCAGTTATGGGCTACGGGCTCATGGACAAGAAACGCAACATTTTAATCCGGGAGCGGATGGGCCTTATTGATGAGGCCAAGGGGATACAGTCGGAGATTGATTCTACCTTCCGGGCGGCTTACGCAGCCCTTCAGAAGGCCAATATTGAGCTGGGGATCAATTATGTGCAGGAGATTGCAGTGTCAGTGCCGGTGGATGATGGCGTAAAGGTGAAGGTACGCAGTATTATGGGAACAGAGATACCACTGGTACAGCATGAGGAAAAGCCCATGGAGCTGACCTATGGCTTTTACAATACGACTCAGTCCCTGGACGAGGCCAGATACCATTTTGAGAAGGTAAAGGAGCTGACCTTAAAGCTTTCCATGGTGGAAAATTCTGCCTACCGGCTTGCAAATTCCATTAAAAAGACTCAGAAGCGGGCCAACGCCTTAAAGAATATTACGATCCCCCATTATCAGGAGCTGAGCAGGAATATTTCCAATGCCCTGGAGGAAAAGGAGCGTGAAGAGTTTACCCGTCTGAAGGTGATCAAGAGGACAAAGAGCAAGGTATAAAGCATGCAGGAGAAGGAAATGTATACATTTAGGGATTTAGTGGAAATTACAGAGACGCTGCGGGGGCCAAAGGGCTGTCCCTGGGATAAGGAGCAGACACTGGAGAGCTTAAAGCAGTATCTGAAAAATGAGTCGGAGGAAGTGTTTGAGGCTGTGGATTCGGGAGATATGGAAAATCTCTGCGAGGAGCTGGGGGATGTACTGTTCCAGGTAATGATCAACAGCCAGGTCGCAAAGGAAATGGAGGCCTTTTCCATTGATGATGTCGTGGACGGGATCTGCAGAAAAATGGTCCGCAGGCACCCTCATGTTTTCGGTGATGTGAAGGTGAATTCTGTCCAGGAGGGGAATGCCCTGTGGAATGAGATAAAAATGCAGGAAAAGGCCAAAAAACCTTGACAAATCATAGCAAAACAGATATAAATGATAAAGTACACCAGGCTCAGAATGAACGAATCCGGGGGGTGTTTTCCCGGTAATTTTAGGAGGACGAAATAATGAATAAGACAGAATTAATTGCAGCTGTTGCTGAGAAGGCAGAACTTTCCAAGAAGGACGCAGAGAAGGCTGTTAAGGCATTTACAGATGCAGTAGCAGAGGAGCTGGTTAACGGCGGAAAGGTACAGTTAGTTGGTTTCGGTACATTTGAGGTAGTTGAGCGCCCTGCAAGAGAGGGAAGAAATCCAAAGACCAAGGAAACGATCACGATCGCTGCTTCCAGAACACCAAAATTCAAGGCAGGAAAGGCCCTGAAGGATGAGGTTAATAAATAATTTATGAGATTAGACAAGTTTCTCAAGGTGTCCCGTCTTATTAAGCGCAGAACTGTGGCAAATGAGGCCTGTGATGCAGGCCGTGTCCTTGTCAATGGAAAGCAGGCTAAGGCCTCTGTCCAGGTAAAGGCAGGAGATATAATTGAAATCCAGTTCGGGGCAAAGGCTGTAAAAGCGGAGGTCCTGGATGTGCAGGAAACTGTAAGAAAGGATGACGCCAGGGAGCTTTACCGTTTCCTGTAGCTGGACTGTTATGCTTTTAAGAGGCTGCACGGTGAGGTATAGAATGATGATCCTTCCCATATATTTAACGTATGTTAGATATGTGGGGAGGTTTTTTTATGGAAGAAAAGGGCACAGTGGGACGTCCGCATAAGGTTGTGCTGTTAAACAGGACATCCGTAAATATCACCGGCATAAGCGATGTGGTTTCTTTTGATGAAAACAGCGTTGTGCTGGATACGGACATGGGGCTTCTGACTATAAAGGGGAGAGGGATGCATGTAAGCCGCCTCACCCTGGAAAAGGGGGAGGCAGATATTGAGGGAAATGTGGAAAGCATCCAGTACAGCTCCAACGAGGCGCTGCGCAAGTCAGGGGAATCTCTGTTTACGCGTCTGTTTAAATAAGGGGGGATATGAGCAGGGAAATCGTATATGAGGCATGGCTTTTACTTTTAAGCCTTCTTATGGGAGTCTGGCAGATGATGGTGTATGACTGCCTGCGGGTGCTGCGGCTGATGCTTCGCCACAACAGCTTCTGGGTGGGCGTGGAGGATTTTTTTTATTGGTGTTATGCAGGCCTTTCGGTGTTTATGCTTTTGTATGAACAAAATGACGGAAGCTTCAGGGCTTATGTGATCGCAGGCGTGTTTTTCGGCATGGCAGCATATGACCGGCTTATCAGCAGAATTTTGTTCAGAGGCTTGAAAAAGGCGGGAAAATGCTTTAAAATAGCAGGTAGGAAAATGGGCCGTTTCTGGCCTTTTCACAGGACAAGCAGGACAGGTGGGTAAGGAATGAAAGCCTATGGGAGATCCAAGAGAATGAAACGGGAAACGCTGGCAAATCGGATGGCGATCATCGGAATTACGATGGTTGTTATTTTTCTTGCGGTGGCTGTGGAGGCAAAGGGCGGGAGCCTAAAGCAGGAGGAGCTTGAGTGCCAGATAAAGGAGGAGGAGATCCGGGCTCAGCTGGAGGCAGAGGAACAGCGTACCAAGGAGCTTCAGGAATACAAGATTTACGTAAAAACAAAGCAGTATGCCGAGGAGGTAGCCAAGGATAAGCTGGGACTGGTCTATCCGGACGAGATCCTTTTGAAACCCACTAAATAATGGCAGGAAGGTATTTCCTTGTTGAAACAGGGCGAAAACTTTTTAATAAAAATACGGTAATATGACAGAATATTCCCTTCTGGATGCGTATACTGAAAGCTGCGCAGATTAGGAGGGATTTTTTGTGTTTTCAGAGAAAAAAAGAATGAGGCAGAGGCCGGATGTAAATTTTTATACTGCAAGAAGGCTGGGGGATATGGCCCAGTCACTGGAACAGCTTGCAAAGTCATTTGATGAGGAATTAAACCGGGACGAAAAGCTTACAAGGGATGACGGCCTGGCAGCGATGCAGACCTCTGCGGCTGTGGTGTGTGAGGGCTGCGGCCAGTGCAGCATGTATGAGGACAGTGAGAGGGAGGACAGCTATTATCTGTATTATCTTCTGCGGATGTTTGAGCAGAAGGGCTGCGTCTCTTATGAGGACATGCCTCAGACCTTTAAGGCAGGCTGCAGACGTGAGGAGCTGTATCTGGAGCAGTTAAACCGGAGCCTGGGCCGCGCATCTATGAATCTGTCCTGGAAGAACCGCTTTTTGGAAAGCAGGGATGCTGTGGTATCCCAGTTCCGCCAGCTTTCGGTCATACTGGAGGAATTTTCTCACCAGCTGGATCATGCCACAGATATTACCCAGGCATACGCTCCGGCTTTAAAAAAAGTGTTCCGCAGGCATCAGATGGTTGTGGGAAGCATGATGATGCTGGAATATGAAAATGGACAGAAGGAGGTCTACCTTACAGTACGCACTGTAAACGGGCGCTGTGTTACTGTAAAGGATGCGGCGCAGCTGATGGGACAGGTGGCGCCGCGGACAAAGTGGGGACCAGCAAAGGACAGCCGGAGCATTATCACAAGGCAGTATACGACGGTGCGTTTCCTAGAGGAGGGAGGATACCGGATCCTTTACGGCGCAGCCCGGGTTCCCCGTCAGGGTGAGAGCTGCTCCGGTGACAGCTATATTGTCTGTGAGACTCAGGGAAGCCAGGCTGTTATGGGGCTTTCTGACGGTATGGGAAGCGGGCAGCAGGCCTTTCGGGAAAGCAGTCAGACAGTGGAGCTTACAGGACAGCTGCTGGAAACAGGCTTTACGCCCAGGGCAGCGCTTAAGCTTGTAAATACGGTATTACTTTTATCAGGGCCTGGACAGAGTCCGTCTACGATGGATATCAGCTGCATTGACCTGCATACGGCAGTGCTGGAGGTGATGAAATTCGGTGCAGTGCCCTCTTTTCTTGTGGGAGCAAAGGAAGTGGAGGTCCTGGAATCGGGTCAGGTGCCCTTGGGCGTATTAAATGAGGCGGAGCCCCAGCTGGTTTCAAGGAAGCTATGGGATGGAGACCGCATTGTTATGGTGACGGACGGGGTGCTGGATGCCCTTCCGGGAAATGATAAAGAGCAGGCCATGTGCCAGTTTCTGGAAAGCATGGAATCCCTTCCGCCCCAGGAGCAGGCAGAGCAGATCCTTGAATTTGCTATGTCCTTTATTGCGGCTCCCAGGGATGATATGACAGTGTTTGTGGCAGGGCTTTGGGAACGGCGCAGATAAAACCTGCTTGCGCAGCCCGGCGATTACAGGTATACTGACGGGAGAAAGGAAGCGAGGGCATGGGGAGCTTGGCGGGCTTGCCCGCTTTGCTTTCAGGGCCGCAGGTGGAGCAGGACATGAATAAGCTGGTGCAGAGGGCGGAACAGACCATAAAAGAACATCATATGCTGGAGCAGGGGGACCGGGTGATCGCGGCATTGTCGGGAGGGGCAGACTCAGTCTGCCTTTTTCGGCTGCTTTTAGCGGTCAGGGAGAAAATGGGGCTTAAGCTGCAGGCGGTTCATGTTCATCACGGGCTCAGAGGCTGTGAGGCAGACCGGGATGCGGAATTTGTGGAGGCCCTCTGTGGGAAATACAGCGTTCCCTTCCATATAATAAGAGTAGATGTGCGCAGGGAAGCGAAAGAACGGGGAATGTCGGAGGAGGAAGCCGGAAGGCTTCTTCGCTATGAGGCGCTGGAGCGGGAGGCCAAAGCCTGGGAGCAGCAGGAGGAGGGAAGGATGGTCCGGATTGCTGTGGCCCACCACAGCGGTGACCAGGCGGAGACGATTCTCCATAACCTGTTTCGGGGGACCGGGCTTTTGGGGCTGGGAGGGATCCCCTATGAGCGCGGCAGGATCATCCGCCCGCTGCTTGATGCAGGACGCCGGGAAATTCTTGCCTGGTTAGAGGAGAAGGGACAGGATTTTGTGGAGGATTCCACTAATTCATCGGCAGATTATACAAGAAACCGAATCCGCGGTACCCTGCTTCCTGCCATTGAAAGCCAGGTAAATCCAGGGGCTGCAGGAAATATCCTTCGTATGGGGAAGCTGGCGGCCATGGCGGATGAATATCTTATTTCCCAGGCCAGGTGCTGGATCAAAGACCAGGTCATAAAGGAGGAAAAGGGCTTTTTGATCCCTTTGGAGGGCTTTTTGCCTCAGGCACCTATTATCCAGTCCTATGTTATGATGGAGCTTATAAAGCAGCTTTCCGGTTCTGCAAAGGATCTGGGCTTTGTACATGGGGAGCAGGCAGCTGCGCTGAAGGAAAAAACAGTGGGAAAACAGGTGAATCTGCCTTATGGTATCATTGCCAGAAGGGGGTATGAGGGGATTTATCTGGAAAAAAGAGAAAAAAAGGAGTCCGTATCCCATAAGGCACTGCCCGGCCTGCAGATGCAGGAATTCTCTTACAAAAAAGGCACACAATTTCCGAAAAACGGGTATACGAAATGGTTTGACTGTGATAAAATAAAAGATACGCCCATGGTTCGGACGCGGCAGCCTGGGGATTATCTTATTTTGGAGGACGGGAGCCGCAAGGCGTTAAGACGTCTGATGATCGATGAGAAGATCCCAAGGGATTTAAGGGAGGATGTGCCTCTTCTGGCAGATGGGGATCATGTGATGTGGGTGATCGGATACCGCATCAGCGCATATTACAAAGTAGGACCTAAGACAAAAAGGATACTGCAGGCTTCATTGGAGGAGCCGGACGGTATGACAGGCGAAACGGAGGATAAACGGAATGGCAGATAAGATTCGTGTATTACTGACGGAAGCTGAAGTTGATAAGCGCATTAATGAGGTGGCAGAAACAATCAGCCGCGATTATGAGGGGAAGCAGATCCATTTGATCTGTATCTTAAAGGGCGGCGTATTTTTTACCTGTGAGCTGGCAAAACGCCTTACAGTGCCGGTGACAATGGATTTTATGTCCGTATCAAGCTATGGCTCAGGTACTGTATCAAGCGGGATCGTAAAAATCATTAAGGATCTGGATGAGCCCTTAGAGGGAAAGCATGTGCTGATCGTGGAGGATATTATTGATTCCGGGCAGACACTGGCTTACCTGATCGAAGTTTTAAAACAGAGAAATCCGCAGGATATACGCCTTTGTACCCTTCTTGACAAGCCGGAGAGGCGTGTAAAGAAGCAGGTAAAGGTGGATTACACCTGCTTTACTATACCGGATGAATTCGTTGTAGGCTATGGCCTCGACTATGATCAGAAGTACCGCAACCTTCCGTATATTGGGGTCGTGGAACAGGAACAATAAATCCAAGGAGGCAGTTCGTTGAGACAGCAGCAAACGTTTAGAAGTTTTTTATTAGTGCTCCTGATGCTGATCTTCTTCGCTTTTGCGTTGAAGCTACCGTATGCAGGGGGGATGAATGAGCTTACCAGACAGGAATTTGAGGATGTGCTGGAGAGCGGAAAGGTATCGGAAATAACAATCCGGCCGAATGCCCAGACACCTACAGGTATGGTGATCGTCACCCTGGAAAATGGTGATATCGTCCGTCAGAATGTGTCGGATGTAAAACAGGCAGAAGAGCTTATGGCCTTGAAAAATCTCGATTATTTCATGGATGAGGTTCCGCAGGAGAATTACCTTGTAACGATCCTGGTGCCATTTATGCTTTCCGTTGCAGTCATTATCGTCATTATGATGGTGATGAACCGCAATGCAGCAGGAGGCGGCGGAAACGCCCGGATGATGAATTTCGGAAAGAGCAGGGCGCGGCTCAGCCGGGACAGCAAGGTGAATTTTAACAATGTAGCCGGGCTTGAGGAGGAAAAGGAGGAGCTTGAGGAGGTAGTTGACTTCCTGCGCAATCCTCAGAAGTATACCAGCGTGGGGGCAAGAATCCCCAAAGGCCTTCTTCTGGTGGGCCCTCCGGGAACCGGTAAGACCCTTCTTGCAAAGGCAGTGGCAGGAGAGGCGGGAGTTCCCTTCTTCTCTATTTCCGGTTCTGATTTTGTAGAGATGTTTGTAGGCGTGGGTGCATCCCGCGTCAGGGATCTGTTTGAGGAAGCAAAGAAAAACGCCCCCTGTATTGTATTTATCGATGAGATCGATGCAGTTGCAAGGCGCAGAGGCACCGGTATGGGCGGCGGCCATGATGAGCGGGAACAGACCTTAAACCAGCTGCTGGTAGAGATGGATGGCTTTGGAGTCAACGAGGGAATTATCGTGATGGCGGCAACAAACCGTGTGGATATCCTTGACCCGGCAATCCTGCGACCGGGCCGTTTTGACCGTAAGGTGTCGGTTGGAAGGCCGGATGTAAAGGGACGTGAGGAAATTTTGAAGGTACACTCCAAGGAAAAACCTCTCAGCGAGGATGTGGATCTGCACCGGGTGGCGCAGACAACCTCCGGCTTTACAGGGGCTGACCTGGAGAACCTGATGAATGAAGCAGCGATCCTTTCTGCCAGGGAAAACCGGCGCTTTATTAAGCAGAGCGATATTGACCGTGCCTTCATAAAGGTGGGGATCGGCGCAGAAAAGAGAAGCAAGGTGATCTCTGAAAAGGATAAGAGGATAACGGCTTATCATGAGGCGGGCCATGCGATCCTGTTCCATGTGCTTCCTGATGTAGGCCCGGTGCATACGGTTTCTGTGATTCCTACGGGAATGGGCGCGGCAGGCTATACCATGCCCCTTCCGGAACAGGATGAGATGTTTAATACCAAGGGGCGCATGCTTCAGGATATTATGGTGGATTTAGGCGGCCGCATTGCAGAGGAGCTGATTTTTGACGATATTACCACCGGTGCATCCCAGGATATTAAGCAGGCTACCAAGCTGGCAAGGGCGATGGTGACAAAGTACGGTATGTCGGAAAAGGTAGGCATGATCCAGTATGGAAGCGATGATGACGAGGTATTTATCGGCCGGGATCTGGCACATGCCAAAACCTACGGAAACCAGATTGCAGATACCATTGACAGCGAAGTAAAGCGTATTATTGACCAGTGCTATGAGAAGGCAAAAGCGATCATTGAGGAGCATCTGCAGGTGCTTCATTCCTGTGCGGCACTTCTTATTGAGAAGGAGAAGATCAACCAGGAGGAATTTGAGGCGCTGTTCAAGGAGGCGCAGCCAACTGCATAAAGAAGTGTTGTTCAAAATGGTGAGAATGTTTTTTGAAATTGCTTCATCTTTGTGCACACTTTTTTATAGGCCTATGCTATTATAATAGACGTAACCCCCCCAATACATTATATAGTTTTTGCTACACCCCATAAGAAACGAAATACCTTCTCCTGAAAAGCCTGGCTACCCCGCCAGGCTTTTCTCATGGGAAAAACAGGCTTGTGCATTACAGAAAAGTCAAGTAAAATAGATAGGCAGTGATAAATTGATGTAACAGTTCAGAGGGCGGGAAGATGCCCCTAGACTGAGACTGAACGATTACAAATTGATACAGCGAAAAGAGGATATCAGCCGTGGAGCAGAATGAAATTGGATTGATTGACAGAGCGGCTCTTTTCTCGGCAGAGACAGAGGACTGGCGTATCCCCATGGAGCCAGATCCGGACGAGGAAGTGACGCTGTGTATGCGGACCGCAAGGGATAATGCGGAGCACGTGTACTATGTGGAAGATGGAGCGGAGGTAGAGATGGAAAAAGCCTTCTCTGACCAGCTTTTTGATTATTATGAATATGGGATTACAGTAGGTACAGACCAGGTGCTTTATCACTTTAAGGTGACAAATAAAAAGGAGGTCTGTTTTTTTAATCGTTTAGGAGCCTGTCAGGAGTCAAAAACAGAATTTGATTTTAAGATCACACCGGGGTTCCATACGCCAGACTGGGCTAAGGGTGCAGTGATGTATCAGATTTTTGTGGACCGGTTCTGCAATGGGGATGCGTCTAATGATGTAAAAACAGGGGAATATGTTTATATTGGACAGCCGGTAAAACATGTGGATGACTGGGGAACATACCCATCGGCAATGGATGTGGGCTGCTTTTACGGCGGGGATCTGCAGGGGGTTCTGGATAAGCTGGATCATATTAAAGGCCTGGGAGTGGAAGTGATTTATCTGAATCCGGTGTTCGTGTCCCCCTCAAACCATAAATATGATTGTCAGGACTATGAGCATATTGATCCCCATTTTGGCCGGATCGTAAAAGACGGCGGAGAGCTGGCAGGGGCCCAGGCCAAGGATAACCGGGATTCTGACGCTTATGTGATCCGCAGTGCAGCCAGGGAAAACCTTGCAGCCAGCGATGCTCTTTTTGCCCGGCTGACAGAGGAAATCCATAAACGGGGAATGAAGGTGATTCTGGACGGCGTATTCAATCATTGCGGCTCTTTCAATAAATGGCTGGATGCGGAGGGGATTTATAAGCGTTCCGGAGATTATGAGCCAGGCGCCTATGAGAAAAAGGACAGTCCCTATCACAGCTTTTTCCGGTTTCGTGATGAAAATGACAACGCATGGCCGGGAAATAAGACATATGACGGCTGGTGGGGCCATGATACGCTTCCAAAACTTAATTATGAGGGGTCAAAGAAGCTGGTGGATTATGTCCTTGGCGTAGCAAAAAAATGGGCTATGCCGCCTTACAGCATAGACGGCTGGCGTCTGGATGTTGCGGCCGATCTGGGATATACGCCCGAATACAATCATGAATTCTGGCGTCTGTTCCGTAAGGCAGTAAAGAGCGTAAATCCGGAGGCTCTGATCTTGGCGGAGCATTATGGGGATCCCTCGAGCTGGCTGCAGGGAGATCAGTGGGATACGATTATGAATTATGATGCTTTTATGGAGCCGGTTACATGGTTCCTTACAGGCATGGAGAAGCACAGCGATAGCTTTAACAATGGTCTTTTGGGAAATGGAACTGCTTTTTTTGAGGCTATGAGTTACCATATGAGCCGTATGCAGACCAATACGCTTATGGCTTCTATGAATCAGCTTTCCAATCATGACCACTCCCGCTTCCTTACAAGGACTAACCGCACGGTAGGGCGGATTGGCACGTTGGGGCCGGAGGCAGCAGAAAAAAAGGTGAAAAAATGTGTGCTCAGGGAAGCGGTGGTGATCCAGATGACATGGCCGGGGGCCCCCACCCTGTATTATGGGGATGAGGCGGGCTTATGCGGATGGACCGACCCGGACAGCCGGAGAACCTATCCCTGGGAGAATGAGGATTTTGAACTGATTGAATTTCACCGTTATATGGCTGGGATTCATAATCAGCTGCCGGTACTTAAAAGAGGGGCGATAAAGCCGCTTGCGGCAGGGTATCAGCAGATTGCCTATGGCAGGATGCTGGGGCAGTATCAGGCAGTGGTGGCAGTATCAAACAGCCCTTCCAAAACAGTGATGGATATACCGGTTTGGCAGCTTGGTATCACAGATGACATGATTTTAGGACGCCCGATTCTGACCTTTCAGGAAGGCTACAATGCCGGGACAATGCTGTACCGGGTACAAAAGGGTCATCTGAAGGTGGAAATGCCGCCCTACAGTGCGGCAGTCTTTGTTTCCAGGCCGGAGGAGTTCTATCCGGTAGTAAGCTCCAGGTTTGCTGCAGAAGAGAATGGGGTACAGATGGAGTAAAAGAAAAAGAAGAGAGGTGTAAAAGCAGGGGCGGTCGGGATGGAAGCCCCTGCTTTTTGAGTGCTGGAAATAAAAAATGCCTCAAACCAGAAATCTGATTTGAAGCATATCTTACTGCCGTAGACCGGAATCGAACCGGTACGGGTATCACTACCCACGGGATTTTAAGTCCCGGG
>OLRK01001072.1_pt1 | contig 25551 bp, 24 predicted proteins | sample 1672911 | NCBI WGS metagenome assembly OLRK01 (sample SAMEA3136736, study PRJEB25190) | human gut metagenome | biome: human gut; feature: human-associated habitat; material: faeces | place: Austria | collected 2013 | reverse complement strand
TCCACGTATCAGTTATGTAAAAGCAATAGCAGATGCATTAGAGGTAAGTATAGATGAAATAGTAATCAGAAATAATTAAAAATAAATTTATAAGGAAGAAGCAATGATATGAAAGAAATATTAAAAATTATTTATATAGCAGTTTGTTTATATCCTGTATACAGATGGGTAAAAGATGCAGTAGATGATATAAGATGTAGTTACATAAATTATAGAGACTCTATCAATCACTCTGACAGAAGTAAAAATAAAATTGTAAGAATAGTACTTTCTATAAGAGATTTGTGGAAAGTTATGTCAATTTTTGAATATGGTCATGAATATTTTCTTCCTACAATACTATTTATAATATTTTGCAAAGCTGTTTTACTGCTTACTTTTATTACACTTGGGTGTTGTCTGTTCTTGTTTTAGCAATTGAAGGACATGGTGAAAAGATGATGATCGATAGAGCAGAGTTTGAAAAGTGGGCTAAAGAAAATGGGAAAATTATTATTAATCCACAGGATAAATTTATGAATACGATGAAAATAATTGAACTTATGAAAGAAAGAAATATAACAGTATATAAATTATCAAAAATGATAAATTATGATCGTACAAATCTAAAAAAAATATTAAATGGAGAAATAAAAGAGCCAACAATATCTACTGTAATAGCTATTGCGGATGCATTAGAGCTAAACATAGATGAGATAGTAATCAGAAATAAGTAAAAATAAATTTATATAAGCTGGTTACATATTTTAACAGATATGGTGGGCGATTAGATGAAAAAGAAAATTTTAGATGTATACAAAGAAATAGGGAGAAAAATGATAATAAAACGTTTAGTTTATAATGTCTTTTATAATAATTTTAATGAACTAAAGCAGATCAGCGAGAGTATTCTATGACAATATGAAATACAATGTTAGAAAATTCGAAGAAACAATTATAGAACTGATAAAAGGGAGTGAAATCAAAATGGTAATAAAATATATGAAAAAAAAGTGTAATATTTGCGGACATATTGTAACTACTGGAGCTGTTATGTGTGAATACTGTGGTAATAAATTTGATATATCAGATACTGGCAGAGACAAAATAAAAATTAGCAGCAGAACCTTATTAATAATTAATTTACTATTGTTTATTATTGGTTGTATCACTGTGTATATTTGTTTCAAATTATTTTTGAGTTTTAAAGATGATATGTTTAATTTTATTAATATATCATCAAAAAATGATTTACTGATATCAGCATTAACAGGAAATGTTGTGGAAATAAGGAATTTTGGTATTAGAATGTTACTATGTCTAGTAGGATTCATGCTCTGCTTAATAAGTGGACCAGCTATGATTAGTTTCCTATTGTGGATAATGAATAAAAAAGTTGATTTACATACTGAAGTAACCAAATATTCTTCTTATGCTGATACTTGAAATACTAAGACATTATAATTAATCCGCTATTTTTAAGTATGCAAAAAATAAGAATATAGGGGGATAGTTATGAAAAAAGAACTGCTTAAAATAAATGAAATGGTTAAAGGTGATGAAATAGCAGAAAAAATTATGAGTGATTTGCTGGATGTTTATTATAAAAGAGAAAGAATTGGAGAGTTTAGAAAAAAGCTAATACATTTTTCTAAACCATTAATAATTATAATTGCAGAAGCATTATTTTTATTGACAGGTTTAGTATTAGCGTTCAATGTAGATAAGAGACTAGATCTATATTCGTTAAACCCAATAGTATTTCCTATAGTACTTCCTTTTGGTTTTTTAATGATTTTTTATTTGCAGTTAAAATTATCATATATGCTTGAAGATGTAAGTGATAAAATTAATGAGAAATATTTATATAAAATCAAGGATGGTGAACTGGATTATATAAATGACATTTTGTATGAACAGAAAGAATTTAAGAAAAAATACGAGATAATAAAAAAAGGAAGCAACAGGTACATAGATTATCCACCATTAACTAAAATACGGAAAAAGAAAAAATGCAATGAGTTAGAAATTTATAGTTATTATCAGATTAATAAGATATCCTTCGATGAGATTGAAGTTGAATATTGGGAAAGTAGAATATGGAAGTAAATAGAAAATAATATAAAACTAGGAAGATGGGGGTTTAAGATGGAATTTGATGCTTCGATTGATTTTGAATATTTTTTGATACAAGTGCTTACATTTTGTGTAGGAGCTTTTATATCATTAGTAATTTATGAAAATTATTTTAACAACGAGAGATATTATAAAGAATATGAACTAATAAATGTAGTTAACGATGATTCAGATGGAAGAAAAGATGAAATTACATATGCATATATTGATAAAAATGATGAGATACATTTCTGGTACAAGGATGAAAATAATGAACTGGTAAAAAGCACATATAATCTCGATAAAGTAAAAATATATGAAACTAACATTGAAAAACCAGTGGTTAAGTTTGGATACGGTTTATCTAATAGTGTTGTTTCAGTAGAGTTAAGTATAAGTAGAGATTATATAAAATAACTATATAAACAAATATTAAAGGAGAAGAATATGATAAACAGAGTAGTATTAGTTGGAAGACTGTCAAGAGATCCTGAACTTAGAAGGACACCACGTGGAGATGCTGTTACTTCATTTACTTTAGCAGTAAATCGTAATTTTACAAGCAGAGAGGGTCAACAACAGGCTGATTTTATCAACTGTATAGTATGGCGTAAGCCAGCTGAAAATGTTGAAAAATACTGTTCAAAAGGTAGTCTTGTAGGAGTTGAAGGTAGACTTCAGACACGCAGCTATGATAATAGCCAAGGTAAAAAGGTATATGTTGTAGAAGTTATTTGTGACAGTGTACAGTTCTTAGAAACAAAATCTGCCCGTGAAAGACAATTACAGCAAATGCAGCAACCACAAAATAAAGTAGATTCAAAAACTTATAATAGTGAAGATCTGGAAAAGGAATTTGATAATTCAGCGAATACGTTTGATATTTTACCTGAAGATCTTCCGTTTGAATAAAGGTACTATTTATAGTACCTTTTATTTCCGCCTTTAAATAAACAGTAGAGATATCTCCCATACAAACAATCTCGGCGGATTTTATAAAGCTAAGGATGATAACTATTCCCTATTTTCTTTCCCGTATCATCCTTTATAATCTGAAATAGAGGTAGGTCAAATGACCTACCTCTATTCAATAACAAAATATTCGGGATAAAATAAATTTTGTTATTTAAAAAATATATAAAAGAATATTAACAATCATAACAATTGAAAGTGATAATTACAAGAATAAAGTTTCTATTAACAAAATGGTCTACATTAAAAATCTGTAGGAGAGAGTTTTATTATTAACAGCTTGTTATTTGTCAATAAGCGAAAAATAAATTTTTACTGGACCTGAAGGCCACAATAAAAATTTATTTTATCTTGACTGCTGCACAGTCATTATTGACAAAAACATTTTTTGCTGTCCGACTTGCTCGGCAAGTCAAACAAAAAAGAAAATAAAATTTCCTTTTCTGTTTTCCTATGCACTCCCAATTGTACGCAAAAAACCGCATATTCAAGTGATCGTGAAATACGATCACAATTTAAGGCAAAGGCAGTCGCCAAAAAAGAGTTATATGGTAGGTCATTTGACCTACTAAAAAAAATGACAAATTGCAAGGATGTCGCCTAAAATGACACAATTTTTGGTAAATTATATATGGGTGGGAGATTATGAAAATTGGAAAGAAATTAAGAGAGTTGAGAATTGAACAAAATTTGACCCAAAATGAAGTTGCAATATTGACAGGTATAAAGCGTTCATCAATTGCAGCATATGAGCTTAATGAACAGTTACCACCAGTAGATAAACTGATACAGTTGGCAAAATTATATAAAGTTAGCCTTGATTATTTATGTGGGTTAGATAATAGTGAAATTCGAAATACTAGAAATGAAAAATCAAAGATATAAAAAACTGTTTCACTATGTGGGCCAGTTTTTTATTTAGAGGGAGAAACTAAAATGAAGATTAGAAAATTATATTTAAATTATTTAGATACAGGAGAAAAACATATTATTGCAGGAATTACTTCAGCTGCAGTACTCTTAGCTAGTATACTGGGTATATATGCTTTAGCAAGAGCTAATTTACCCGATTTTGTTCTAAGTGATAGTAAAGCTATTAAACTAGAATATGGTGAGAAATATTCTGTCAATGGCATGAAATTATTGAATACAGAAGGTATGGATGATGAAGATAAAAAAATATTAAAAAATGGATTAAGTATAAAATCTAATTTTAAATATGAGGATGGTAAAGATTATCCAGCAATTGGAGAGTATAAGATAACAATGACCTTTAATGATAATACACTTGTTAAAAAAGTTAAAGTCGCTGATACTACAGCTCCAGAGCTAAATACAGAATTTCGTGATATAGATATTGTAAAAGGAACAGATTTAGCAACATATGATTTTACAGGTCTTAATTTATTTAGTGCAACAGATCTATCGCCTGTAGAGGTAGGATACGACAGCAGTGCAGTTAACAGTAACACAGTAGGAACATATGTATTAAAAGTTACTGCTAAGGATACTTCTAGTAATGAAACTACTAAAGAACTAACAGTTAATATAACAGAAGCTCCAAATGTAAATCAAGAACTTGTAACAGAAACAGTAACTAATGAAGATGGAACAAAATCTATTCGCAATACATTAAGAGATAAAGCGACAGCTCAAGAAAATACAGCAAATACTAAAATTAGTTCTAATTCCAGTAAAGGAAGCAGTACAAATAAAAAAGGATCTACAGGTTCAACAGGAAGCAGTTCTAATTCATCTTCTAATTCTGGGGTGAATCAGAGTTTTGTTGCTAATATGTCAATTTCGAGACAAACTACACAGGCAATAACAGTTGTTGGAAACGGTGGAAGCTATGCAACGTTAACACTGCATACTAAGCGTAACGGTATCTGGACAGAAACATTAAGCTGTTCAGCTCGAGTTGGAAAAAATGGTATAACTAGCAATAAACGTGAAGGTGATGGAAAAACACCAACAGGAATCTATTCATTTGGTCAAGCATTTGGTGTAGCAGGGAATCCAGGTACTTCTAGAGGGTGGTTACAGGTCAACAACAATCATTACTGGGTAGATGATGTAAACAGTCCATATTACAATAAATTAGTTGATGCTAGTCAGACTGGAATTCAATGGAGCAGTGCTGAGCATTTAATTGGTTATCCAACAGCATATAAATATGCTATTGCTGTAAATTATAATACTGCTTGTACACCAGGTGCGGGTAGTGCTATCTTTTTACACTGCTCAACTGGCGGTTCAACAGCAGGATGTATTAGCGTGAGTCAATCAAATATGATTCGTATATTACAGTCACTGCAGGGTGATACTTTAATAGGAATATATCAAAATTCAAATAGTTTATACTAAAGTTTGAATTATAGAGTAATAAATTATAAAATTTAGATGGAGGGATAAAGTATGGACATCAGAAAAGATATTATTGATAAGTATTTAAATACCAAAAAGAACAGGCTCATTGCGGGATGTCTTACAGGTTTAATTGTCTTGGGATGTGGCGGAGGAATTGTATATGCTACAAGAGACACTTCACCAAAATTACAACTGAAGAAAAATACGATTAATCTTGAATACGGAAAAGAATTCAAAGCAGATTTTGACACTTTAGTTGATACTAAAGGATTAAATAAAGAAGATAAGGAATATTTGAAAAAAAACCTTAAAATAAAATCAGATATTAAAAATGATACTGAAAGTGTGACCAAAGAGGATGGTACTACAGAAGAAAAAGATCGTGGATTTGCTAAAGTAGGAGATTATAAAGTAAATTTAACATATAAAGATGAAACTAAAACAGTTAAGGTAGTTGTGAAAGATACAACTGCTCCAGAGATTACAGCACCTGAAAATATAGAAATATTACAGGGAACAGATTTGGCAACATTTGATTTTAAATCACTGATTATAGCGACCGATTTAGCAACAATGAATGAATTGACAGTTGATTACAGTACAGTAGATATTAATGTACCTGCTGAATATACTGTAAAAGCCAATATTGAAGATACAAATGGAAATAAAGCTGAAAAAGATGTAAAGATTACAGTAATTGCGCCACCTGCAGTTGCTGAGGATGAAGTGGTAGTGCAAGAGACAGTAACAAATGCTGATGGAACGAAAACAGTAAAAAATACTATTAAGAAAAAAGTGGATTCATCTGGAGATAAAGTAGTATCTAGTGGAAACAATTCAAATAGCAGCTCTAATAGTTCTGGAAGCAAACCTTCAGGTTCTACTGGAGGAAGCTCAGGATCATCTGGTAGTGGTTCTAACAAGCCTTCAAATGGAGGAACATCTGGTGGTAACAATTCAGGAGGAAATAGTGGTAATTCAGGTGGAAGTTCTGGAAGTGGATCAGGCTCAGGAAACACTGGAGGAAATTCTGGATCAACGGGAGAAACTACTCAGCCAGTAAAAAGAAAAGTGTGGCGTACTATAACTTATAAATGGGGAGATTCAACTATTGAAGCAGGATATATCTGTTATGAGGGTGATCCATTAGAGTCATGGAGAGTTCCAAGCGATGCTACAGATGTAAAATATTGGGATAAATATATATAAAAAGCAATTCAACGGATTGCTTTTTATTTTTTGGGGGGATTAAAATAAAATCTTATTGTAGAAATCCTTGCTAATTATTTGAAAGAATAATATGGAAGGAAGGAAAATAAAAATGACAAGAATAATTAAATACTTTATTATTACATTTCTTTCTATCGTATGTATTTTGTCATCAGCACTTCCAGTAATGGCACAAAGCAGTATTTCATTTACATGGGGACAGGAAATTTATTATCCAAGCTGGCTTGGAAACTGGTCTACAAAAATGTGCTATATAAATGGCAGTTTAGCGTATTGCTTGGAATCTTCAAAAGATACACCACCACAAGGACAATATGCACCGTATGTAATACAAAATAATGATGCACTATTGAAAGTTCTTTACTACGGTTATGGCGGGCCAGGAGATGTTTTTAAAGATGATCAGGTTACCAATGACACTAATAAATATCTGTATACGCATATTATGGCTAGTTATGCTTACTCAGGAGATATTTATGGTGGCAAGTCATGGGATGATTTATTGGCTAATGGAATTGGATTGAAATGGAGATATGAACAAATTCAGTCTATGCCAGTACCGACAAAAACATTTAATTTAACTAAAACTAATTTAAGTGCATATTATGATTCAGACACAAGTTCTCAGAGAACTGAAAATAATACATTTAATGCTGAAAGCAATGTGACAATAGACATTCCTTTACAGGAAGGGGTAGAGCTTCATAATCTAACAAAAGGGACAGTTAGCAGTGGAACAGTTTCGATTAACGGTGGAGATACTTTTTATTTGTCAGCACCGTTACAAAAAATGGAAGATTATAGTAGCGGTGAATTAGCTGGTAATAATTCTACAATGTATGCTCCTTTAGCTATAATGCCAGGGGGTGGATACCAAGCAGAGGCTACATTATCTGTAGTAAGTGACCCAAGAACATTAAGTTTTAATGTCAGTTGGTTAAATGGCAGTCAAATAAGTATTAATAAAACTGACAATTTTGGTGAAAATATTTCTAATGCTAAATTTGATTTATTACAGTGGAATAAGGCAACTAGTCGTTACGAGAAATTAAGAGAGTTTTCATATAACTCTATCAATAAATTATATGAGAGTGATTTTTTAGAAAAAACAGATCTGAATGAAGGTAAATTTAAGGTAGAGGAAACAGTGCCGAATGGATATACAGCTTCTTCGAGATACGAGCAGGAATTTACATTAGATGGTTATATCGACAGAAGTGTTTTTACAGCGGTGATAGAAGGTAAAGAAGTAAATGTAAAATTATCATCCACACTTGCAGACAACCATTATATAAAATATGAGGTGGATGGTGTACCAGATAGTGTAACAGAGATTAAATTTCCTACATGGTCGATTAATGGGGGACAAGATGATATTGATTGGGTTCACCTTGCAAAAGAAAGTGACGGAGTATGGCGTGCAAATAAACAGATGCCTGAAAGTGGCCAGTATGTTATTCATATTTATTATAATACTGCTGTTCAGGAAAATCTCTATTCTCATGCGGTTAATTTTTGGCCGAGCGATACAACGATCAATGTTGTAAACAATAGGATAATGGGTAAAATATCTGTTGATAAATTAGATTATCATGCAGGTGAAAAATTAGCAAACGCAACATTTGATGTGATTGCCAGAAACGATATAAGAACACCACAGGGAACTGTTATATATAGGCAGGGCGAAGTAGTAGGAAATCTTACAACAGATGAAAACGGTTATGGTGAACTGGATAATCTTAATTTGGGGGAATACACCCTAAAGGAGTCTGCAGTACCAGATTGTTTCCGTGATGATGACAGTACATATGATTTTACTATAACTGCTGATAAAACTGATTCTAAACTGCATATGGGATTAGATGTGACATGGGAAATAAATAACTATCCTACTTTTATAAATGTTTATAAAGTTGATAAGGATTCGGGTAAAAAACTTGAAAATGCTGAATTTGATTTATACAACGTTACAGATAAAAAGAAAGTAGGAACGTATAAAACAGATAAGAATGGCAATATTGCTGTTTTTTATTTATCAAGACAGAAAACCTATTATCTTCAGGAAACAAAAGCACCTGACTCTTATAAATTAAATGATACCAAATATTATTTTTATGTTGATGAGAAGGGGGCATTCAGTGTTTCAGATTTGAATGGTACTGTAGAAGATGGTACTTTTAATGTGCCGTTTCACGGTACAATGACCATTACTGTTAAAAATGAAATAGATATATGCAATCTTCGAATTACAAAGAAGAATGATAACAGTAAAGTATTAGAGAATGCTGAATTTAGCTTATATTCTGATAAGGAATGTACAAAGGAAATAGAAAAAGGAAAAACCGACAAGAACGGTCAATTGAATTTTGATCGGATTTCTGTTGGTGATTTTTATTTAAAAGAAACAAAAGCACCTGCAGGTTATCGTCTGATGGAAGATCCAATTAAAATATCATTGAAAAATGTGAACGGGAAGTTCACTTTTTTTGTTAATGATAAAGAGATTAAAGATGATGATAAAAATAACAGCTTAACGTTAGAAAATGGCTTATATACAGGAAATTTAACAGTTATAAACAGTCGAGGATCTATTCTTCCTGCAACTGGAAGTCCTATGACGATTGTTTTAACAGGGGCAGGTATTTTATGTTTGCTGATTTCGATTAAAAGGGGAAAAAACAATGATGAAGAACAAATTTAAAAAGTTAGGAATAACAGCTTTAGCTTGTGTACTGTCTTTAACGACAGCAGGAACAGTAGCAAACTTAGTCAATAGTGGAAATAATGGAAACATGATTTTTACGAAAGTAAATGCTGAAGGAACAGGACATATAACTATTAATGCCAATGTAGGAGATAATGGAGTTACTCAAAGTCTAGCAGGTAAAAAATTTAATATTTACCGCATCTTTGATGCTCAAAACAGTGCTGGAATGGAAAGTATTAACTATACAATGAATCCTGCATATGAAAAATCGTTAAAGAAGGTTACTGGAAAAGATACAGAATATGCAATCATAGATTATATTCAGACATTAAATAACAATCAGGTGATCAATGATGTTTCACAGACACAGAAAAATGAGACTGCATATTCTAATTTTAGATATTTTGTTGAGAATCTGAGAAATATGTTAGTTGAAGATAAAGCCGACCCTACTCAGGTTTTAACGGTCCCATCTACAACAACAGACAGTTATACATTAGATGTTGCATACGGGTGGTATATAATCGATGAAATTACGAGTGTTAATGGAACGCACAGTGCTGCATCCATGATCATGGTAAATACTGCTAATCCAGATGTTGCAATTGATATAAAATCAGATTTTCCTGTAATTCAAAAACAGATTTTAGAAGATGATAATCAAAAGACAGTCGGAACAGATAAAGACGGATGGAATGATGTAGGAGATTATGAGATTGGACAGACCGTGCCTTACCGCTATTTGACATATGCACCAAATATGAACGGGTATGCAAATTACTATTTTGCAATGCATGACCGCATGGACAGCCAGTTAACATTCAATAAGGATAGTGTAGTTGTCAAAGTCGGGAACAAGACGCTTGTAAAAGACACAGATTATAAAGTTGTAACAACTGGTCTAACTGGAGAAACATTCCAAATCCAGATTACAGATTTAAAAGCGACAATTAATAAATATTTTTATTCATCTGAAGCGGGAGCAAATCCAGAAACAGAGAAACTGTACGGTCAAAAAATTGTTGTAGAATATAATGCTACTCTAAATGAATCAGCACAGGCTGATACTGGTAGAGCAGGTTTTGAAAATGATGTAAGACTGGAATATTCTAACGACCCCGACAGTAACGGAACGGGCAAAACAGGGTTAACACCTTGGGATACAGTAGTGGCATTTACATTTAGAATGGATGGTATTAAGGTCAATGACCAGACTCCAGAAAGAAAGCTGGAAGGTGCTAAATTTAGATTATACAGTGATGAGGACTGTACTAAAGAAGTATATGTTAAAAAAGCAAGCGGCGGAGACGGTTATACTGTAATCAATAGGGACAGTGTAACAGGTGATACTGCACCTAATGGAGCAGTTGAAATGGTATCTGATTCAAATGGTATTTTCAATATTATTGGCCTTGATTCACAGGTGTATTATCTGAAAGAGACTAAAGCACCTGATGGATACAGATTATTAAAAGATCCGATCTTGGTTAATGTAAAAGCAACTTATGGAGCAGATAACAGAGTAAATTATGTAAAAGGTGATGGTGCAACTGCAAAAACATTACAGAAATTAGAAGCAACTGCAAGTTTCAAAGAATTTTACACTGGCGCATATAGCGAATATGACAAATCATTAACAACTGATGTAGATACAGGTACACTTAATATCAAGGTTGTAAACAAAGTTGGATCTAAACTTCCTGCAACAGGTAGTATGGCCACTTTATTATTAGTTGCAACGGGTACTGCGGTGATGGTAACTGTACTTATCAGAAGAAGAAAAAATGAAAAAGATGAGAATTCTCAAATTTCTTAAAAAAGATATTTTAATTTTTATAACAGGACTGGCTCTTGTGAGCTATCCTGTTATTTCTAATTATATAGAGTCCAGAGAACAGGCAGGTCAGATCGACACATATAACAATTCTATCAATGAGTTGAGCAGTGCAAATAAACAAACAATGCTGAATGAAGCTCATGAATGGAATGATAACCTGTATTCAAAACAAAAGGGGTTGACAGAGAATTCAGGGTTAGAATATGAAAATGTTTTAAATTTTGGAAATGGTGTAATAGGAACTGTAGAAATTCCAAAGATAAAGCTAAATATGCCTGTTTATCATGGTACAGACAGTGATGTATTAAACGTGGGAGCTGGCCATTTAGAGGACAGTTCTTTGCCTGTAGGTGGTAACAATACCCACACTGTTTTAACTGGCCATAGAGGTTTGCCGTCAAGCAAACTTTTTACTCGATTAGACGAACTTAAAAAGGACGATCTTTTTTTTATTAAAGTAATTGATAAAACTTTAGCATATAAAATAAATAAAATCGAGGTAGTACTGCCTGATAAGGTCAGTTATTCAATTATAGATAATCAGGATTTAGCGACACTGATTACCTGTACTCCTTATGGGCTAAATACACATAGGCTTGTAATAACTGGCAAAAGAGTTCCATATGAGGAAAAGGAAAAGAAATCAATTAAAAGCAGTATTCCGTCATTAAGGGAAATTATTTTCTATGTTATTCCTGTTCTGTTTTCAGTGGCAGGCATACTATTTTTTAGAAAACGAGGGGTGAAAAATGTGTAAAAAATTAATTACAGCAGTATTCACAGTTTTTTTATTTTTTATCAGTATAACGAATATTTCAGCTTTAGAAGAAGTCAAAGGATCTGTAACAGTAAACCTTGAAGAAGGAAAAAAGGGAACCAGTGTTAAAAATGTAGAATTAGAACTTATAAAAATAGCTGATATAATCAATGGCCAGTATTTTCTTATTAATGATTTACAGAATACTGAAGTAAATTTAAACACTTTAGAAACGGCAGAAGATATGAAAAATTCAGCATACACTATTTCAAAAATTACTGTTTCAAAAAATATAGTCGGAACTAGAAAAACTACCAATGACTATGGAACGGTCAAATTTGATCAATTAGAAAATGGTGTTTATCTGCTTCAGGCAACAGATATCAATAAATATGAAAATATCGTATCAACACTGATATCCGTACCTGCATTTAACAATGAAAGCAAAAACAGCATGAATTATGATATCAGCATCATACCTAAACATTCACCTGTAATTGCTGTAAAAACTGGTGATGCAGTTGATTTAAAACTATTTGTCGTATTAGCAGGGGTTAGTGCTATTGTTATTGCAATAATACGAAGGGAGGCGATATAGATACAAATTAATATTTATTAGATATCAAAACGATATCTTTTTTTATTTTAACTTAAAGCGAGGTAGAGAAATGAAAGGATTAAACAAAATAAAAAAATGCTGGAAACAGCTTATGTTAGTACTGGCGATGTTTTTAAGTATCAGTGCATCGACATTAACTCAGGCAAATGCAATAAATGCTTCATTGACCTGGGGACAGGAAATCCGTTATCCAAGCTGGCTTGGAAACTGGTCTACAAAAATGTGCTATATAAACGGCAGTTTAGCGTATTGTCTAGAAGCCTCAAAAGAAACTCCCCCACAAGGGCAGTATGCACCTTATGTGATAGAACATAATGAAGCACTTTTAAAAGTGCTTTACTATGGTTATGGTGGGCCAGGAGATGTATTCAGAGACGATCAAGTTACAAATGATACTACTAAATATCTTTATACGCATATTATGGCTAGTTATGCGTATTCAGGTGATTTATATGGTGGCAATGATTGGGACGATTTAGAAGCACATGGTGTTGGTTTAAAAGCGAGATACGATCAGATTCAGTCTATGCCTGTACCAACAAAAACATTTAACTTAACAAATAATAATGTTCAAGCTTATTTTGAAGATGGAGTACAGAGAACAGAAAATATAAAATTAAATACATCATCTGAAGTAACTGTTAGTATTCCATTACAAAGTGGAGTGGAATTATATAATCTGACAAAAGGGACAGTTAGCAGCGGAACAGTTTCGATTAATGGCGGTGATACTTTTTATTTATCAGCACCGTTACAAAAAATGGAAGATTATAGCAGTGGTGAATTAGCGGGTAATAATCTTACAATGTTTGCACCTCTTGCAATTTCAGCGGGAGGTAATTATCAAACAGAAGGAACATTATCAATAATTAGTGATCCGCGAACATTGAGCTTAAATGTTAAATGGATGGATGTAGGTGATTTTGAATTAAGAAAAACCAATGATACAGGAAAATTGATTGACGGTTCAGAATTTTTATTAAAACACACTACACTTGATTTTGAAAAGAAACTAGTTGTAAAGGATGGTAAATTATCTATGACTGGATTACCAGTCGGAGAGTATCTATTAACTGAAACAAAAGTACCTGATGGTCATGCAGTTCTTCAAAAGACGTTTCAGGTAACAGTTAATAAAGATCAGACAACAGAGCAGATCGTTGTTAATAAATTAAGACCTGCTGGTAGTTTAGAAATAAATAAGTCATTAGAAGCCTCTAATGTAGAAGCAAATAAAGCTGATTATGATTTAACGAAAGTACAGTTTAAAATCACTGCTGCACAAAACATCTACGACAGTGTTTCTTTAGAAAAATTATATTCTAAAGGAGATGCAGTCACAGTAGGAAGCGGTAAGGGGTCAAATGAAGATACTGTTAGATTGATTAATGGAAATGAATTAGGAAATGGTATTTATTCATGTGATATAAATGGTAAGTTATCTTTATCTGGTTTGCCAATGGGCACATATAACGTGGAAGAAACTGCCTGCCCAGATGGTTTTGTTTTAGATAAAGAAGTCAAAACAGTACAGTTTGCACAGCAGGATTTTGTTACATTAGAATACAAATCATCTTTGAATATTAACAACGAGCTTACTAAGACAGTTTTTAATAAAGTTGATGTAGCAGGAAATAATGTTTCTGGTGCATATGTACAGATTCTAAATGAAAACAAAGAGTTAATTTATGATTTTATTACAGGAACAGAACCAGTACAAGTTGATGGTTTAAAAGATGGTAAATATTATTTTCATGAAGATTTAGCTCCTGAAGGATTTACATTAGCTCAAGATGTTGAATTTAATGTAAAAGACGGTAAAATTCAAAAAATAAAAATGACAGATACCATTACTGAAGTGGCTAAAAAAGATGAAAGTGGCAATTTATTAGCAAATGCAGATATGGAAATCGTTTCTACAAAAACAAAACAAACTGTAGATAAATGGACTACAGGTCAGCATCTATTGGATATTCCTGAAGATATCAAAGCACAGTTAGAAGCAGATGAAACAGTTTCTAATATGTTTATAGATATAGAAGATGATGGTGTTGTAGAATATACAGTTATTCCAAATAAAGACACTAAAGATTATCGTCTAATTTATATAAAAGACGGTATTACAACATACTCAAACATTGATATCAATGGTAATGAAACCGCTCATATGGCTCAAAATTTAATTAGTGGCCAAGAGTATATCCTAAGAGAGGTTAATGCTCCTGAAGGATACAAGATTGCTGAAGAACAAAAATTTATTGCTGGAAAAGATAAAAACGTATCATTAAATATGACAGATGAACTTATATTGACAGATATTCAGGTTAATAAAGTTGACAGTCAAACATTAAAACCAATCTTATCAAAAGACTTTGAATTTACTCTTTACAGTGATAAGGAATGTACTAAAGTACTGGATGTGGTAAGTGGTAATACTACAGATGGAACAGCTACTTTTAAAGATTTAAAGTATGGTATCTATTATATCAAAGAAACAAAGGCACCGTTAGGATACGAACTTTCAACTGAAGTAAAAGAAATTGTTATTAACGATAATCTAGAAGGTGTAGGGAGTGTACATAGTTTTAAATATTTAAATACTTTATTGCCTGTAACAATTACAAAAACAGGGGATAATCAGTCATTAGGATTATATGCTGGATTAGCGGCGGTTTCTATACTTGGATTAGGGTATATCATACTTAAAAGAAAAAGGAAAGAAGTCTAGAAGGTAGGTCATTTGACCTACCTTTTTCATTAAAATAGGTAAATGTATGTCAGTAAAAAAGAAATTAACAATATTCATATGTATATTATTTACACTGTTTTTATCGGGATGTCAGACACGAAGTAAAAATTATGAAGTAAAATTCATAGATGAAGAAGAAATTGAATATTCCTCTGATTTTAAGCCTGCTGATCTTCTTATTGGTGTAAATAAATATAAAAAAGAAGATTTTAAGTTTAATGATGATTATAGCTTACTTACTTTACCTGATAACTCAACGGTTAAAATAAATAGCAGTAAGAAGAAAATTAAATTAGGAACTATTAAATTTGATTTTTTATATAAAAGCAAAATTTATACCAAAAAAATCTTATTAAAAGATACAACAGCGCCAGAGATTGTAGCAAATGATCAATATGAAGTAGAATTGAATAATAGTTATTTTGATTTGAAAAATCAAATTAGCTGTAAAGATAATTACACTAATAGCAGTTCTATAGAACTGTTTTTTAATGGAAATTATGATCTTACTAGAGTCGGCTCATATAAGGTAGAAGTTATTGCTTATGATGCTAAGAAAAATAAATCTGTTAGAGAAGTAACTGTAAATGTTGTAGACAGAAAAGTTGATAATAATTATTCTCAACCAGACAATAATAACAGCAATAATTCAACTGTTGAAAATAGAACAAACAGCAGTGACAGTAAAAATAGTACAAATTCTTCAAAAACAGAAAAGCCCAAATCTAATACAGGTAATACCAGTTATGTACCTGAAACAAAATCATTCAGAATTGAGAAATATGGCACATTTGATGCCTGTTTAAATGCCTGTCAACAGTATATCAACACTTGTCTTGCAAAAGGATACAAGGGGCTTGGAAAAGCCCAGCCTATTCAAGAGAATGGTATATATGTAGGATATCAGGCAGTTTTTAGTTAAGAAAGGATTAAAAAAATGAAAAAGATAAGAAAATTTAAAGTAGCAATTTCTACTTTCACGATATGTACATTAATAAAATTAAATAGTGTTTCAGCAGCGGTATCTTTTAATCAAGGTCAAGCTACAACTGATGTAAAGGCCCTACTTGACCCAATTGCTAATGTCATGATTGGAATTTCAGTACCACTCGCAATATGTTCAGCAGGTTATTCATATTTTACGTGGAATGGCAAGGATGAGGAAGAAAAAGAACAAATGCCGTTTCATAAATCAATAAAAAAACATGTAATTGCATTTGTTTTGTTCGGTCTGTTAAGTTCGATATTAAAATGGTTTACAATCTCATAAGCTGGAGGTGTTGATATGATTGAAGATGCAATGAGGGTTGTATTTTGGGCTATAGCAAAACTTTTTTTATCAGCAAGTGACTGGATGTATGATATGCTAAATGCAGTAGTTAATTTGAATCTGGCAGGAAGTAATGAGATAACATATACATGGCTTTTCTTCTTGTCATTTTTATTATTTGCTACATTTGTTAGAGTAGGATACGTACTTTTAAGAAAGACAGCTAACGAAGATGAGGAAGTAGAAATCGGAAGTATACTTAAGAAAATAACTAATATTTTTCTAGTAATATGTATATCTCTTACTGCTTTCTTTTTTGCACTTCAAGCACCTTCAGAGATTACTAAGATATATAATAATGTCGTAACATATGATGAGAAAATGTCTCCTTCAACGGCGGTTATTAGCTCAACTGCTAAAACTCCAATTACATCTAAATTAAGTGACATGTCATCTTCAGATGAAGTTATTGGAATCGATACAATAGATGATAAATTAAACGATGAGGAAAGTGGTGAGTATATTTATTTTTACTCTTATTCAGAATTGTTGTTGTGCATTATAGGTGCTTTTGTTGTTATGTGTGTACAGCTCAATATAGTTATAGACTGTGCTATGCGTCTGTTTTTAAATATATTTAGATTTTGTATAGGTTTTATTCCAATATCTTCAATGGTTGAGGAAGAGTCAACTTGTGGTGACTGGGTTAGAGATATAATATCGGATGCACTTACTACTGCATCTACATTAATATTTACAAATTTAGTTTTTGGTCTTATGACATTATCACAGGTTTCTTCTTTGAATGGTATTATAAGAGTTGTAATTTTTGCTGTTGGACTAATGACAGTATATAAAGTAGGAGAAATAATTGCAAAATATATGGGTGCTTCAAATCTTTCATCTGGTGGCAGAGCAGGTACAATGCTGATGGGAATGGGGGCAATGGCAGCGGCTAAAGCTACAATGAAAATAATTTCTAATGGTGCAAAAACTTTTATGGATTATTTAAATAACAGTCGTCCTATGGATGGTGGGCCAATGGTAACACCGCCATTTCCAGACGGTGGTAACGGGGGTGGAAGTTCACCTTCAGGATCCATACCGCCAGATTCATCAACTATGTTTGAAACAGAAAACAGTAATGGTTATTTTGCAGATAGTGGGTTAAATCAACAGACAATGCAAAATACGTATCGTGATCAGGAACAGAACAATGGCAGTATAATAGATCAGAATCCTACTACACCATCTTATATGGATAGTAATAAAGTTGGAGTTACAGAATCGTATAATTCAGGAATCTCTCCACATGATTATGATAATTCTGGTAAAAATAAATATAATTCATCTGATAGCACATCTTTTATAAATCGTGGCGGAGTATCTTTTGTAGATACTCCATCTCAAAATCATTTATATAAAGATAGTGCAAGAGTATATAAACCAAGTGTTCGAGAAAAATATGTACCAGATTTGGCTGTAAGCGGGGTAAATGTATGAGAATAACGGATATTAAAGGAACTTGTCCATCAAATTATAAGTCATCACAGCTCATTATAAATAAATATAGACCTATTGATATATTAATAATGAGTTCTGCATTCATTTGGGGAATAGCCTGGGCAATATTATTATTGTTTGTTTTTGTTCCTACGATAGTTTCATTTATAATGCTGGTATTGGTTGTTCCTATTGTAATTATAGGATTGGTTCAACCAATGGCCAATTATCATAACAATTTAGAGTATATATTACTTACTGTAAAATATCATTTATCTTCTAAGTACTATAGTTATTTAGTAAAGAAAAGAGGAGGTAAACAGTGAGTGGAGTAATAGAATTTAAAATATACGAGGGCAAACTTAAACATGATATTTTAAAAATAAGTAAGAATGAAATAGATTTTAGAAAACTTATAGGTGATACATATAATATTGCTTATTATAAAGATTTAATGAATAGAAATATTATAACTGTTGTAGATGATAATGGTTATGTTAAAAATTTAAAAACAACATTTGTGTTAGGTAAAAAATTACCTGAAGGAATCAAAGTATATAGTGAATACGAATTAAAAGGAAATGTGTACATGGCCAAAATATATAAAAAATCTTTGGAGGAATACGAGTTTGATATTTTATCTGAAGATGATATACGATATGTATTTAACAAAATTTACGAATATAGTAGCAGTTATATATTAGCAGTTCAATAGGTAGGTCGTTTGACCTACCTTATTTTTTGTGGAGGTTTGATATGTTTAATAAAAAGAAGGACTATACTAAGAGTTATAAAAAGGCATTTAAAAGTATAGATGATTTAATAGATATTAAAGAAATTTATGATGATTGTATTTTGCTGAAGGATAAAACTATTGTAAAGGGAATAAAAGTATCTCCGATAGATATCTGGACCTGTCAAAATGCATATGCGGAAAAAGTTATAAGTGCATTACGCTATGCTTTTAATCAATTTAATTTTCCAGTTTATCAAGCAATGGTATATTCACCATCAACTTTTGAAGAACTCGCTGATTCACTTGTTAATGAACTTGAAAATGCTTCAGAAGTACAACAGAGAATTATTATAGACGATATAGAAAAATTAGAGGAATTCTCATTAAATAATAAAAAAATTGAATTCTTTTGTTTTATAAAACACAAAGATGAAAGAATATTACAAAGAAGATATAATCAGCTTACTACTGAGTTATCTAGATCATTTTATGTTACTGATTGTGCATATTTAGATTACAATAAGTATTTAACATGGCTTTTTGATTTGAATGATAATTTTTTATCTAAGGCTTATTTCAAGGGAAGGACTTTATTAGATGAGTCGGTAACAAAAGAACAGATAAAAGAGAAAATACAGGATATAGATATAGAAATAATTAATGAAGAAAAAAATGATTTGGATATTAAATATAAACTGTTTGAAATAACAAATAGTGAAGAATATTTTACAATAAATGGTAAATACTACTCAGTTATTATTGCAAAAGCTCTCCCTAAGAGTTTTGATGTGGGGATCCTTAATTATATAGGAAGAAATCAGAATATAAAAACTTTTTTTATAACTAAAGACTCTGAACTTGATTTAGTAAAATGCATTAGAAAAGAAACTAAAGATTTAAAAGATAAATTAAGAAGTGCAACAATCAGAAGTGATAAAACAAGAGAAAAAGAGTTGCAAACAAGTATAAGTTCATTGGATCAGTTTGCTTCAGAGATGGTTCGTAATAAAGATAAAACATTGGATCTATCTCTGGCGATGGTTGTGTCTCATTTTGAGTTCAAGGAAATGCAGTACATAAAGAAAAAATTTACGGATGAATTAAGAAGAATAGGTTTTACGGTATTAGCGCCTAAAAAACTTCAATTAGCACTTTTTAAATATTTTAATCCTATTTTTTATCATGATTATTTAATTTCGGATACATTAGAAGATAATATTGGATTTCCTATATCAACAAGTTCGTTTGCATTAACATATCCATATTATTTTTCAACAAATGAGGACTTGAATGGCTTTTTATACGGCTATGAAGCAAATATGAAAGGAAGAATACTTTTTAATCCGTGGTATTATATAGATCAGGAGAAAGAATCGGTTTTTGAAAATAGATTAACTGGTAATATTATATTGTTAGGAGATACTGGTTCAGGAAAAACTACAGATTTATATCTGCTTTTTAGATATTTTATAAGACGTAATAATTTCATTATGTGGGTTGACCCTGAAAATAAAAATAAAAAAGAAACACTTAATAAAGGTGGTACATATCTTGAATTTGGTAATAAGGAGCATATGTTCAATCTTTTTCAATTAATACGTGTATCTGTAGATGATGAATTGAATAGCGAAGAACTCAGAAAAAGAATGTGGGATTCAGAAATGGCCATAATAAATGCAATAGATACATTTAAAAATGTGCTTATACTATATAACAAAAATATAGAAGATAATACATTGGCAGTTGTAGGTACAGTTGCTCAAAAAATGTATGAAAAATTTGGATTTTTGGATAGTGTAGATAAAAACGGTGTACAAATTAAAGCAAAATATCCTACATTTGATAATCTGAAAAACACTGATTATCCAACGCTTAGTGATTTTGCAGATACACTAATTGAAGTGAAAAATTTATTTGAGAGTATGAATGAAATTAAATTTGCAGATGCATGTGAGGACCTATTTTTAAAGATAACACCAATGTTATCAGAACATAGATTCTTATTTGATGGGCATACAACGGTTGACATAGAATTAAGGCAGGGTAATGTACTCGGTATAGGAACTAAAAGGCTTTATACTATGACAGAAAATGTTAGAAATGCGCTGCATTATATCATCTATTCTCAGGCGTTTAATTATTGTTTAGATGATAAAGTTAATAGTGCTTTTATTTATGATGAGGCACACACGACTATGAAAACTAGCAATATTATTACTTTATTAGATCAGTTCACTAGAAGAAGCAGAAAATATAATAATATAAGTTTATTGGGGACTCAAGAGCCGCTAGATTTTGGTGATGAAACACAGCAGTCTATTTTAAATCAGACTACTTATATAATTTGTAAACTGCTTTCTAAACAAAATGCACAGATCAAGCTGCAGGAAATGATAGGCTTGGATGAGCGAGATGTTAAAAGGATATCAACATTTGTAAGGGGCGATAGCTATTTTATATGTGGTAATAAATCATTCTTTATGCATACACTATTGACAGTTAAAGAGGAACAGCAAAAAGGTAATAACTATGCTTAAAAAAATAATTATAGTGGCTGTTGTTTTTACTCTTGTATTTATGATACCTGTTACGGTTGCTGGAGCAATAGTTAATGATCCAATTGGTTTTATTGGTGAAATTATTTTTGGTGAAGGAGATACAGATAAAGTATCTAACGAAGTTAAAAATCTATATGAGGAATTTATAAAAAGTGAAATAGGAATTAAGTGTAAAGATTATGTATCCGATAAGACTAAGGATAAAGAGACAAAATATAATGATTCTCATTTTTTTATTCCTTTACTACTGACACTGGAAGAAAAAGCAAGTGATAAAAATAATACGTTCGAAAGCCTTAATTTATCAGAATTACTTGATAAATTGATTACTTTAAGATATGAAAATAACAATGATGATGATTATATCTCGGCAATAAAAAAAGAGGCAAAATTCAAAAAATTAAGCGATTTATCTAATACCACTATTGTCATGTATATAAGATATTTTGGTGATAGCAGTAATGCATCAGATAATGTTGAGGTCGAAGGTAACAGTGAAATTGGTAAAGCAATAGCAAACTCAGCTTTGAGTAAACAAGGGTGTAAATATGTCTGGGGAGCATCTGGACCAAATGAATTTGATTGTAGCGGCTTGGTCTGGTGGGCCTGTAAAGAGAATGGTATAAAATTTGAAAGAACAACAGCACAGGTCTTATCGACAATGGGACAAAAAATAACTAAAGAACAGCTACAGGCTGGAGATATCATCACTTTTAAAACAGATACACGTTATGTTAGCCATGTTGGTATCTATATAGGAAATGGAAAAATGGTACATGCTCCTAATTCTAGAAGTGTAGTAAGAATAGATGATATATTCAATTCATCATATTGGACAAAAGTTACTTACAATTACAGGAGGCTTTATTAATGAAAGATTTAGGGATAAACAAAGATAAAAATAGATTGATTTTTTCGAGTATCTTTGTTTTTGTAGTAGTAACTTGTACTATATACACTGTATTTTTCTCAAAAGATAGAGAAAATATGACTAAAATTAATGATTTGATATTTAATGAAACAGTATTTGACGTAAAAAATACAAGTAAATCTGGTACTTTAGCAGAAATAGATCTAACTGAATTATATATGATAGGTGTGGATAACAAATTTGAAATATTAATTCAGGATGATCAAAACGATAAGATAAAATCTAAAATTAAAGAAGGCAATACTAGGGAAGAAGAAACAGGTGGAATGATATTAGAAACTGAATATACAGTAGCTTTTTCTTATCCTAAATATACCGATTATATAAAGGCAACTATAACAAAAGGTAATGATAAAAAGAGTTTTACAATAGATATTAGAGATTTTAAATAAAAAGAGATATGATTAGATTATTGATTTATCCAGATTATTATAAGGAAGTGATGATGTTGAAATTAAATAAAACAACTGATTATGCAATAAGGGTTGTTGTATTTTTAAGAAAACCTGGCCAATGGAAAACGAAAATAGAAATCTCTGAAGAAATGGGAATTCCAAGAAAGTATTTACAGGCCGTTTTAGATAAGCTACGTGAAGCAGGGATAGTTGATTCCACCAGAGGAATAAACGGCGGTTATACATTAAAAAAAGAGTGGTATGATATAAAATTAATAGATATAATTAAAACAACTGAAGCAGCAGTAAACATTAATACATTTAATGATACTGAAGATATAAATACAAAGCAGTTAAAATCGTATTTACCTGTACAAAGTTATTTTGATAAGGTTCAGAACGAGATAGAAGCTAATTTATCTGTAACTATTCAGGACATTGTAAACAATTACTAAGATGATCTAATTTTTATAGTAAAAATATTTAATCTTAGATATACTTGATACCTCTTTGGCCATATTATATAATGTATTTGGCAAGGTAGAACTCAAGCCACGGTAATCAAAAAGGGAGCAGGGCAATGCTCCCTTTTTATAAAATTCTGACCTATTATATATGTTCTTTTAAATGCAGATAAATATGATTTTTAACAAGAATAAAAATCTGTAGCTTATATGATTTTATCCATCTTGACAAATTAAAGCAGTTTGGTATAATAATGATGCAGATAGTTATACTATCTTATATAGGGTGGTAAGCCCGAGTGTTGGTTTATAAAATTAGGGTGGTGAGCCCGAGTATACTGAGGAAGGTCGCTCCTTCCTCTATTTTTGTATGTACGGAGAGAAAATAAATACGGATAACAAAACAGATCAAGATCATGAGATAATAGAAAAATTAAAAACAGATTTAAAAAAAGAGAAAGCTCTTAAAGATTTTTTCTATAAATCATTTAATTATTATTATAAGTGGAATAGAGATGGAAACAGACTTATAAAATTTTTAGATGAGCAGTTATATTCAATGTACAATCATCAAAAATGTAATTTTAAAAGTGATGATCCTTTATATAATCATAATTTTAAAGTTGGAGAAATTTTTCTCTTCCGTTTTGGATTAAATATAATGCCTGAAATGTCTTTTAGTCATATGGGTATTGTAATTGCTAAAAATGGTAGCTATTTATATGTCTTACCAATAATGTCATATAAAGAAAGTTATAGTAATGCATATCATCCAGTAACAAATAATAAAAACTATGATAGAAATTATTATCTAATGAAAAGTGATGAATTTGATTTTTTAGATCATGATTCAATTTTGAAATTAACAGATTTGAGAACAGTGTCAAAGAAAAGAGCAATAAAATTTACAGGACATAGAATAAATATTAATTCTGAATTTTTTAAAACGATTACATATATGGCCAATCAGGTACACTTCCCAGATGTGTTATATAGAATAGAAGATGAAAATAGAAAATTAAAAGCAGAAATAGTAAGACTAAGAGAACTTAGACATAATACTAAAACACTAAATTTAGAGGAGGAGGAAGAACCTATCAAATAAATTTCATATCTTATAAAAGAGCGCAAACAGCGCTCTTTTTTGATATTAAATTATATATATAAAAGCATATTATCTTCTTTTTATTTTAGGAAAAACAGAAATTATAATAAAAAGTATACATATATAATATTGATTTTTCCTAAATTATAAAAATGTATGAATTTGTTAAAATACGAAAAAATTTTAAAATTCACATTGTATTGTGACATTTAATTTGTTATAATCTATAATAACAAAAGAAAAAAAAGAAAGAAGTATGAGTACCAATCATACCTCTTTCTCAAAACAAATAAGCTTTACCAACTTATTTGTTTAATATAAAAGAATTATCTTTTCCAATTTTCCAAGCCAAGATAATCCGTTAAGTGATGATATCTCTATCTCCAGTATCAACACTTAGTTTTATAAATATAACATTTGACCTAGGTCATATGAAGTACCAGTTCATAGACAAAGTCCTTAAATGTTATATTTATAATATCATTGTAATTTTAAATTGTCAATTGTTACGTAAGTAATTTAAAGCAGTTTTTAGTATTTTTTGTAGAAAACAAGAAGTAGAATGATAGGATTACTATTTAATCTGGGCTGGAGAAGAAATTCTTCAGCTCTTTTTGTTTTGTATTTTAATAACAATTGAATAGTTTACATAGGAAAATTACTTTGCAGAATAGTTGATCCAGCAGCTAAGTAGGTCAAATGACCTACTTAGCTGCAAAACAAAATGTCTAGGTGTGTGTAGCCATTGTAAGAAAAGTACACGGGGTTATTTAAAGTTGTCATGCTTTGTTTTGCCCCTAAGTTGGATCTCATGTAAATAGAAAACCAACAATAAAAAAAGAATTTAGGGGGGCAGTTCTAAGAGGAAAAATGTATGGTAAGTTTGGATAGAACGGAACAAAAACCTATGTTATTAAATAATGCAGTATAAATGTACGAATGCCAGCAGTGCAGAGTAGTACCTGTAGGATTTATAATAAGTTTGCATACATGTGGATTGAAATATTCACGACTGATGGCGATCTAAGAAACCTAAGCTCCGTTGCGACGGAAGTAGAGTAAAAGATAACAGTTTTTTTGTTTTATAGTACAACGGGAAAACTGTATCAAATTTCCTATCTCGAAGCTCTGGAAGCAATATTTTAAAAAGATTATAATTATATTCTATTATCTGTTTTATACTTCATTCTTAGTATTAACTATATATTATTTTTTATACACTTATTTTCATTTTATTGGTAGGTCATTTGACCT